>Ga0065720_1018894_pt1 | contig 65208 bp, 45 predicted proteins | sample Thericmetagenome_FD_59107 | JGI IMG/M metagenome (GOLD analysis project Ga0065720, IMG submission 59107) | Thermophilic microbial communities from the Joint Bioenergy Institute, California, USA of rice/straw/compost enrichment - eDNA_2 v2... | ecosystem: Engineered > Solid waste > Grass >...
AAAATGTTAAGAATTTCAGTTTGAGAAGTATCTCTGAATAAGTATCTCTGATTTAATAAGTATTTGGAATTTAATATAACAGAAATATTAAATATCTTTTTCTACGGAAGACCAAAATTCAATTGCTTTATATATAGAGAATATATGGACCGGTATACATGATATAATTCTCAGAAAGAAGTTCGAATAAAATAAAAATTTTTATCAATTATGAAATAAACTTAAGAGAACGTAACAAATTCACCGTTTTAAATGACTTCTCGCTTTTCAAGCTACGTTAAACTTGACATGAAAGACTGTCAGAGTTAAATTTAGCACGAAAAGGCTCCAATAAGAATTAGAACACAGAGTAGAAAATTTCAAAAGTTGAAATGGTTCCTTTTAGATAAGTCATAAAATTTCACTAACCTACAAGATTTCAAGGGTCACACACCGGAAGTTATTGTGCCAAAATGAAACTCCAAATTTTTCCCACATACAACTGCATCCTTATTTAATAGGACATTCTGTAGGCCCTCTATAGAAGAGCTACTACTATATCATCAAAATGAAAAAATCATTTGAGTGAGATAAAGACTTGGAGGGGTTGTTTTATTCCTTCTTTTAAACGAGAATAAACACATAATTTTATTCAAAATTCAAGAGTTACTTCTTCTCATCCTTTCAATATTTTCTTGATTATTACTATGTGCCTACATATCTTACTCTGCTTTGTTCTTTCGAACAATTTTACTGATTCGGGAGCGACTCTATCATGTCACCACCGACATTAAAAATGCTTAATGAGAGATTTCTGTTGGAAGGGTGTTCGAATTCTTCCCTTGATAGGAAACTATTCTCAAGGGTAATTTTCTTTGAAAACTAGGATCCTCATCAAGAGGGCTATTATGTTGGTGAACAAATTTTCATCTTTATACAATCAAAAGGCCTACATGCTTGCACTGATATACAGGTTGCAAGACAAATTTATAAGAAAATCGAACAAAATCAAAAAGTGCAAAAACTACAAATACTTAATTATACTCGTTGGTGTCGAACGATTTTTTTATGGTAGAAAGTATAGACTTTGCCTAAAAATTAGATCTTCTAATCACTTCTTTACCTGATTCAATCTATCCTTTAGTTTTATTTGTGAGTATGGCTCTGGCTCTGATTGTTTAGAATACACTTTCTTATCACTATAATATGATTGTGAACCTTCGCCCATTCTTCTAGAAGGATTTCTTTCTGTGAAGCTGCCCTCTTGCTTGGCTGAGTAATCTGCCCCGGTTTCTAGTTTGTTAAAACTTGTTTTAGATTATTTTACCTTGGCTTGTATAATATCCTGAGTCTTTTCTGCCAGTTCTGGTTCTCAAGTCCTGAGATTCTTCTTTGGGTTGACTTCTGCTTCTTTCGTAGTTAAGCGGGCTGTAATTGTTGGCGTTGCGATCATTTTCTTGATCATCTTTATATCTCAGTCTCATGTTTTCATGATCAAGGATTCTAAAATCTTAGTTAAATTCTAGGCAAAGATCACTGTTTTTCCTGATGCATGGTTTTGACTGTTTCTTTCAAGGTAGCAGCAATATTTTCAAGTCCATGTTTTTGCATCTTAAGTTCTTGTAATTCCTTCTTGGCATCCAAAAGATTCTTCTCTGTTTCGAGCCCAATTTCATATCTCTTCTTTTCCATAATTTCAAAGCTCTTCAATTCTTCGAAGAGGATATTCTTTCTCTTCTTGAGAATTGTAATTTGAGCAATGACATTATTCAGATCATTTCTTTTTTGCTCGATAGAGGCTCTCTTTTCTCCAGCTTTTTCAGAACTTATTCCTTTTTTAATAATCAACTTGAAGTCTGTTTCCATTTCAGAAAGAATAGTCTCCAAGGAGACCTTTTCTCTTTCAGCTGTATCGATTTCCAATTGGACTTTCATAATATCTGCAACCAATCTTCTGAGATCAGGATTGGCGAAAAGAGCACAAAGTCTTTCCAATATTTCTTCAAGACTCTTCTTTTCTCTCTGGACAACCTTATATTTTTCTGAAGCAAGTCTTGGCTCTTCTTCATAGTCAAGTCCTTCTCTACGGAATGTGACTGGCTGAGTTTTTTGATAAGTCTAATTGTTAAGAAAGAACAAAATAAAGCTATACAGGTTCTCTGGTATTTTCAAGTTCAAACTGAAGTCTGGCAATCTCTTTTCGAAGATCTTCATTTTCTCTTTGGAGTCTTGATTCACTAAGGTTTATTAAATTGATGAAAATAGCTTACAGAATATTGGTGATGGCCTTGCTATCTTTGTTGATAAACAGCTTTTCTTCTCTGAGTAAATCTATTTCTTTTCGAAGTTCAATTTCTCTTTGTCTAGCATTGGCTTCTTCGGTACTAAGATTCAGACACTTTTTCTCAAGTGTGCTGACTCTATGTTGGTTGATTTGAAGATCCTGCTTAAGGTCAACAATTCTTCTGCTAAGATTTTCAATCTCATCAAAGACTATTTCAAGAGAGCTGTAGAGATATTCCAAAAGTTGAGGTAAAAGAGATTCATCTTCCTTAGAAAACTTGAGATAGTCGAAGGTCTCAATAAGCTCCTTAAATCTCTTAGTGAAGAATAATTGAGCATCTGGTGAGGAATGTAAAATATTGAGATAAGTTTCAACATATTCCTTGAAGTGTCGAAGAGTCTCTTTGCACAATCCGAGACTTCTGTCTATCGTAGTTCTAAATCTGTCATCATCCATCTTCATGATTTCCTTTTCTTCTTGGACTCTGTGATGTTCCTGAACCATTTGCTCGGCTTCCTGGGTTAAATCTAGAAGCTGCTTTTGGAGTCTTTCGTTTTCTTTCAAGGCTCTTCCAAGTTTCTCATCTTTTTCATCACAAGCTGCCCTCAAAATTCTCTCATCTTCTTCAAGATCCATCAATCTTCTTTTGAGCTTGCTATTCTCCGCTAGAAGATCTTCACGTTCCTGTTGAGCAATCTTCAAATCATTTGTGAGGGCGTATAATTCATTCTCAGTAGACTCAAGTTTGGTCATAGTATTTCTTAGAGTTGAGGTCTTGTTGTTGAGAATTTCTTCATATTCTCTGAGTTCCTTAGAATTCTTTTCCTTTTCATTTCTGAGGAGATCGATTTGGTCCTTTAGAGCAGCAAGGTCTTCCATCTTTTGTCTAATGGTTTTATTTTCTTCAAGGAGGGATTGATTTTGTTGGTTCTTCTTTTCGATGTGATTTCTCAAAATATTGATTTCTTCTTCCTTCATGCTGAGACTGTTCATAGTTTTGTTATAATTTTCTTTCAGGGTTCTATTCTCTTGGCGAAGGGCACTGTTTTCGTCATATAACTTCTTGAGTTCATCCAACTTGGCTTGCTTTTCTTTCTCAAATCGCTCTTTGCTTTCATTGAGGACTCCATCAAAGCTAGTCAATTCTTGTTCTCTTTCCATAATCTTCTTTTCTAGGGTAGAGTTATAGTCACTTATTTCATGTAGTTTTCTTTGATAGCTGACAGATTCTTCTCTACTTCTAGTAAGTTCTCTTGTTAGACTCATGATTTTTTCTTCAGCTTCGTTCTTGGCCTTTTCAAGTTTGTCAACTCTTCTCTTCAAGTCATCATTTAGAGCTGTGAGGTCCTCATTGATCTTGCGATATTCACTAAGATCAGCTTCTAATAACTTCTTTTGCTCTTGGAGGATGTTGAGCCTGTTCATGCTCTGGATAGCTTCAGTTGTGTTCTTGTCAACCAAGCCCTTGAGAGTCAGTTCATTTCTCTCATAAGTTCTAAGTTTATTTTCAAGTTTCTCGAGGTTATTTTCGTAATCTTTTTGGATAGCATAGAGCCTTTCTCTGAGATCATTCTCCTTTTCGTGGTACATTTCTTTGTAAGTTTTGAGTTCAGTTTGAAGGTTGTCTATTTCTTTCCTGTTCTTTTCGATTTGTCTATCTTTCTCTCTCATGAGTTCCATTTGTTCGTGCTTCAATTTTTCCAAATTAAGCTTATATGTTTCCATATTCTCTCGCAATTGTTCTTGAAGATGTTGATTTTCTTGCTCCAACTGTGACAATTGGCTACTACTATGATATCCTTCGTTTCTCAGTCTCTGGTTTTCACTTTCAAGTCTTCGTAATTTTTCTTGAGTTGATGAATACTGTTCAATTTCAGCCATCAGTCTGTCTCTTTCTTCAGCCAATTGTTCATGTTTCTGAAGTAAACTATTGTATTCTTTACTCAAATTTTCCGCCTTTTTATCCTTTTCATCTGCATAGTCTATTAAGCTGCTCTTTTCTTCTTCAAGTCTTTTGATCTAAAGATAAAGCTTTCTGTTTTCTAAATTTTTACTTCACTTTCGTAGCCTTTGAGTGCTTGGTTCATTTTAATGTTCAATTCGTTTATCCTAACATTCTCTTGGATCAATTTTTCATTTTTTTCATTGAGCTAATATGTTACAACTTTCTTGAATTTCCCTACTCTGATAGTTTCCTCCTTCAATTTCTGAACATCCAAATCTAATTCTCTGAGTCTCTCTTTATATGCATCAATTTCTCTATTACTAGCTCTCAACTGCTCGCTCATGTGTTTCATTTCCATTAGAGTGTCAACTTTATCCTTGTTGGGTCTATGGGTATTAACCTCTTCAAATAATAATTACAGTCCAGTAATCCATTGGGAGAGTGCTAAGCGATCAAATCGGTCATCAAGCATTTGCTTCAGAATCTCAATATATGTCCTCTGTTCTTCATTTGCAAAAGTCTCATTCCTTAATGATTCTTCAAGGTGTTGTTTTTCAGCCAACAAGGCTTTGTATTTGTTGTATAGGATGTTATAGCTTCCAGTCAAGTCATCTCCTGCATATTTGGATGGAGAGCTATATGAGCCATCCTTGTAATCTACACTTGAACCTGGACTTTCTGAGATATTACGAAATGTTTATCGATAATTACTTCTTTGAGAAAGAGATCTTTGTTCTGTTTGTAATTGCATAATTTCCTCTTCCTTAGCCTTCAATAATTTCTGCATTTCAAGGATCTGTCTATTCATGAACTCAGCTTGTAAGGTGAGGAAAGAAATAAAAAAGAAATACGATTTCCTATATGACTGGGCTCGATTGGTAAGGGATGTATCGGGACTAATTCTCTTATTTTTCTTTCACAGAGAATTTTGTAATTTTCAAGCTGCATTAACTGCTCAGCTTGTTTCTTGATCTTATTCATTAGTTGCTTTACGAAATCTTGTGTTTCTCCCTGGGTATGGTGTTTTTGTTGGATCATTTGAGGGGCTGTTTGTGGCTGGGGCTGAGGAGAAGCTTGGTTAAATTGATATGAATCTTGCATGTTGAAGCTAGGACTTTTGGGCTCTTTCTTTTTAGCTTGGCTCTCATTTAGAGCACTTGGGGAGATATCATCTACAGATGGATACTTTTCACCTTCATATGGTTCTTGAACCATTTCATATGGCTCATCATCATAATCGTCCTACAAGAATTAAATTGTCCTGATATTTCATTTACTGTTTTTCTGAATGCGGAGCCTGAATAAGATGAATTTGTATACTGCATATTTATCTTCTTTAATAAAACAGAAGAAATTTGAATTCAATATTCAAATAACAATAACAAAAAAATAATTTAAGAAGCAATATTTCTATTTAGCTTTGGATCTATTGAAAAATGGTATAAGCTCATGGATCTATCATGATGTATGAACTCAGAAAGTTTGCCGGATTTTAGTTTTTCAAAACACATCTAAATGTTGTAAATTCAATTATAATGCTTTGGCTAAGAAAATATAAAGTTAGCAAGAGATCATATGATGCATATTTTTGACAAAAGACTTTGATTTGTCTGCTGAACGAGGGTCAAATCAATAAGCAGATATCTCTATATAAAAACAGAGTAATATGAAATCATTTCAATTTTTAATTATATACAATCTATAACTCATTTATTCTTCTTGACTTTCTTTGACTGTTTAGTAATTTTAGGCACTTCTTCCTCTTCTTCATCACCGTCTTCATCTTCATTAGCTTTTTTCTTTTTCTTATCGTTCTTTTCTTTCCTCTTCGTCTTCTTTACTTTTATAGTCAAAAACTTTTTAGCACCAGCAGCATGACGTAATGTGGGTTTCTTTTTCGTTCTCCAATCAAATCCAGAGGCTTTTTCGCTCATAACATAAATGTCTCCATGATTCAATATAAGTTCAACTCTCTTACCAATAGGTTCTCCCTGAAGAAACCATTGATAGTGTAAAGGAATACTAGCTCCAAGCCTTACACCGATAACCTTTTTTCTTTCAGTGTCTCTGTGGTAACCAATTCCACATTCCTTTACATCATAATAATAATTCCCTTCTGCAACTAAATCCTTTCCTTTTTCTCCAAATAAATCTCCAAGATGTTTTCGGACAAGTTGTGTATAAGGGATCTCTGAGAAAGCCACAATACGACCCTTTCCACATGTATAATCAGGGTTTTGGCTTTCTTCACCATAACATAAATTATTTCTTGCATGTTTATTCCTCACCTGCCCATACATAAAGGCCTTCGTATCCCATTCAAGATTAACTTGCTCCTCAAATAGCTTATCACTATCCAATGTTTCATTCAACAAGTCTATTCCTTTTCTTGCAATCAAAACTTTAGCTTGTTCACCCTCTATTAGAGTATCAAATAGGACTGTATTCAAGTCAACAAGTTCACATACGCAACCCTTAGCTTCAAATTTTCGTTTAGCTTCCTCTAAGTCTTGAATGGAAAACCCTTCATCAGCTAATTCTCCAAGTTTTTGCATTCCTCGATGATTTTCAGCTTGGTCACCAAATGTTAATGTAATTGTAGATCTTGCTTGAGCCTGTTTACAATACTCGGGACTATATTGCTTTTTCTTGGGAGATAACACTATTTTGTCATCATAATTTGCTGATTTTGTTTCTTCTAGCTCAATTTCTGAAACATTGTTTGGCCTCTGTTGAATCTGCTTGCTATTTACTCCCTTAATGATTGTTTTAGAAGCCTTTGTGCTTGGCTCCACATTCATGTTCTTTTAAAAAGTAATTGTCATCTTGAAGATTCATTTCATATTTTATAAATTTTATTTCAGGACAAGTCTACTAAGTGAACAGATTGCAAATCTCAAGAGGCACAAGTAGACTTGATCAAAAATGCCCTATTTTTCTGATAAGAATAAAAAAATGTTCATTCTTAGAAGCTTTAATAATAGTATCTAGCGTTAGTATTCCAAAAAATGAGACAAAACCTCGAAAGCTATTTAGAGTCTACTATGAATATGATAGACTCAATGCACAAGAAACCTAAGAAATATTTATCAGTGTTCATCAAACGAAGACTAGACATTTTTTGCCCTTTCTTATTAAAAACTTGATTGGGAAATGAGTCCAAAGTTGCTATCTTGAATTGACAGTCGCTGCATGCCGAATTCATTGCAATATCCAAATGACACTGAAAGAAAGGCTGCTTTCCAAAGAAACAAAACCCTGGTATGAATGTGGGCAATTTTGATCATTTTGTACACAATTTTAATCCCAGGAATGCCAACTATGACAAAACTAGCACATGCATGTAATCTAGGACTAATGGTTTGCTTTATCGCATTGGTTCTAATCTGCAGCAATAGATGCTTGCATGTGTTCACATCATTTATACCATTATCTTGAGCTTATATGCTTTACTCTCTGGATATCTTGGTATGTCCAAATTCCAATTTTGCGTCACTTTGGTGCCGATTTTAGTGCTATTCGTAACTGGGAGGGTGATATATTGTGCAATTTGTGGCTTTTTTCAAGTTCTCTATCTGAATAGTATTGTTCCTAATCTGATTGTGCAAATTATTGAAGCTGAAGGCACAGAGGAATTTAGCTGATCAACTACAATAATGTTAACCTTAGCAACATTGACAAATTGTATACTGATAAGCCCTATGACTTACACTTTGAAAAAAGCCCACCAAAAAGTTTTAGAAGTTCAACCAGAAGCCTTCAACAGACAAAGAAATTTTTTATTAACTTTGTCTCATGAGATCAGAAACCCACTAAATACAATGCTTGGAAACTTACAAATCATCTTAATGAGTGATATTTCTAAGGAAGTTGAGGAAAGAATAAAGACTGCACAAGTTTGTGGAGAGCTTTTGGTGAACCTTATGGAAATTTATAGAAACATTCCTCCAATTATGAAGATAGATACTTTTAGACTAACTCAAATTTTAATGAATTTACTGAGTAATGCTGTGAAATTCACTGATAAAGGAACAGTCACCATGAAGGTGATGTGGTTAAAAGGAAGAGATGATAATAATTTGGCACCAGAGGACTTTGATGAAAGCATAAATGAGAGTATAGCAGAGGAGTTAGAGAAGAACCACCTTTACTTTACTGTTCTTAGGCAAAGCGCGAGTAGTAGTATTATTCTCAACAATGCAGTTTCTCAAAAAGGAATACTCAGAATTGATGTTTATGATACGGGATGTGGTATACCTCCCGAAGGAATTGATAAACTATTTACTCCTTATGCTCAACTCAGTCAAGATGCTTCTAGGAGAGGGATAGGTACTGGGCTAGGATTGTATATCACTAAGCAACTCTGCCTTAAGATGAAGGGAGATATTCATGCATATTCTACTCTTGGAAAGGGAACCAGAATTGTTGTCTGTATTCCTCACTGAGAGTTTGCCGAGGCTATAACAATAAAACAATCGATACCCAAAAAGATCAACTGAGAATAAAAAAGCAATTAATGGATTTTCTTGCCAATTGAATATCTTATTAGGTTGAAAACTTCATGATCATTCCTTGAAGAAATTGAATATCACAAAGAAAGAATAACAGATCCAATAAGTTTTCCTTTTTTTTTTCAATTTAATAAAATTATTTCACAAAAATGGTTTACGTGCTAAAAAATAATACCAACACAGGCTTGAAACCATCACAATCAACTTTCTTACTCTTTGATGAATCTCTTTCCATCAGCGATGTGGATGCTTCTGGCATCATTGTGATTGTGGTTTTACTAGTATTATACATTGTTTTGTTAATATGGTCTTTCATTAAAGACAGATCCAAACAGAGCTTTGCGCCACAATTAGAAGGAAAAGATCTTCAAATATCGACAAATAAGTCTGACAATCTCAGAGAAATCCAATTTGACTATACAGCTGAAACGATCGAAATGACAACTGTAACAACTGAAGAGATGAGAGACTATTCAAGTGTCCTAAATACCCAAGGAGATACTTCGATGACAAGTACACCCAACGCAGCCCATTCAAGGAGTAGATCCTTCAGATTTGATCGAGCCAGCAAAAGGAGATCTACAACTCCAAAATCAGGGGATATATCAGCAGATGGCAGAATGCATTCTGACATGGGAGAGGGAATAAATTTAGAGAGAGACATGATGGCTGCAAACCTTCCACCCATCTCTGATGAATCCATTTTCAGAACTACAAAAAGAGAAAGCAGGAGGAGAAATAATGGTCCAACTGCTGTAGTTAAAAAAAGACAAACCATAGCATCTAAATTTTCAAAGCTTCTTGAACAGAGACATATAATTATTAGTACTATTAAGCGTATGAGCAGGATATCACCCAGATGGAAGAGAGTGGGGCTGATCTTTTTTTTATTAAATTGCGACATGTTTTTGTGTAGCATGACCTACCTTGATTTGTCAATGAAAATAAATCCTGTTAGAGAAATCTTGATAGTCTCCTTCTTGTCATGGATAATATTTGCGGGTATTTCAAGACTCTCTGCGGTATCAAAAGATAAATTAAAAGAAGCTCTTACAACCCAAGACTTCCAGAAATCTCTGTATGCAATTGAACAGGAGTCCTTATTCAAAAATATCTGCTTGCAAATAATTCTTAGTGTGTTTTTAATATTTTCTTTCATTCAATTCGGACTTTTTGCTACAAATTTCAAAGAAAACTTGACTATTTGGATCATAACAAGTGTGGGTGTTTTCTTAATTCAAGTCATATTATTTGAAATCATTGCAGCACTCTTGTTGGCATCAATATATGTAAAAGCATACAGCTCAAGATGCTTCAGAAAGATCTATAGAATATGCAATTCATTAAGATTTTGGAAAATATAAGAAAGAATATGGTAAACAATTCTTACGATTTCAGTTATTATTTGTTCTTTGTTGAGTATTTATCATCTTTCATAATAACTTTATTCTGGCAATAATCAAAATTTTCGCAAGATGCTATAGATACATGGATATAAAAGTAACAAGTAACTTATATTACAACAAATTTGCCTGATGTTTTGTAATCATCTACTTTAAAAATTTTCTCTACTTTTTTCCTAACTAAATTGATCTCATTGAAGCTCACTCTATAACTGGTAAAGTCCTTATTCTGAAAAGCATTTGACATAATTTTGAGAGCTAATATCCCAGTGTCATTTGTGTTTTTCACGACCAGGGCAGGGTGTTGAGACAGCCTCTTTTCCCAAGAGAAGTTTTCGGGATTTAGATTCAATTTTGTTCTGTACTCATACCTGATAATCTCGAAAAGAATTGCATATAACTGATCAACAATTCTTTCCTTTGTCAGTTTCCCAATATAGTCATATAAAATGATCATTTTAGGATTAGTTCTGATTTCTGCAAGCAGCCAATATGACTGCATATGGAGCACAAAGAATATCCTTTCATGGGCAGTAAATATACACTTATGCTTCGTGGACTGTACTTCTAAAAATTCTGTCACTTCTTCAAAATTCATTCTATCAATATCTAAGTCTGATATCTCAAAATCTCCAGAAACTCCAAATAATCTTTGGAAGAACTCATGATCAAATATTCTAACCTTCGGGCTGTTATACTGTTGCTGTAGGTACTGAATTAAGAACCTCATAGCATAAACATCTAAATCTTTCTCACTTGGAGAAATTGTATGAGGTCTCATTGATCGATAGATGTCTGTAATAGAATTATAAGATGAATCTTTTCTGTTGGTTGTACCACCTCTAATACTGCTCAAATTATTCCTTGCTGAATCTCTTAGTGGAGAAAATGTTTTGGCTCTTGCTCGAGAACTATGATAATCTGCAGAAGCAAATCTTCCACGATTTCTTGGGGGAGACTCTATTAGTTCTTCTATAGGTTCAAGATTTTTGGGTAAAGTAGATTTTAATTCACGTCCATCCTCAAGAGTATTGGCTAATTCTTTGTAATAGTTTAAAAGATCTTCATTAGTCTCTTTCCTTTTATGCCCCCTATTCAACTTTTCAGATTCTAGCAAAGGAGATTTTTTTGATTGTTTGGGTATTTTATTAATTTTTACTCCTTCATTTAGCAAAAGCAACAATTTAGCCTTCAAATTTGAAGATGTCTCCAACCAGAGGCCCTGTTCAGGTTTGTCCTCGATATTTTGATTGTAAAAATGACGTATTCTCTGATCGATAGTATTCAAGCGTTTTTGAAATTCAAATGAATTGTCGATGTAATTTTTTTGTATCACCTCACTAATAAATTGTGCAGAAATATTGGTTCCAGCCTGAGAGAAATATGCAAGATCTTCTTCGAGAGTCTGTATAGTGAAATTGGTTTTCTGATGTAAGGAATTTAGATCTTCCATTATTTTCTTATAATCAAAGAAGACATCATTTTTAAATTCTTCTCTGAGATTTGAGAAAAATTGCTTGATGTTCTTAATTAAACTCTCCTCTATCCGCTCTAATTCAAAACATAATTTCAGATCAAATTTGTCTGATTCAGAGACAATCGCTTGAAGTCCAACAAGCTTATCAATGCTCTGGACCAATTTTTCATGAACATCATTTAACCTTATTCCCAGCTTCTCACAGTAGGAGCTGACTTCTTCATATTCTCCAATATGTTTAATTTTTTGATGCTCATACAGACACAAAGGACAGAGGAGTTCTCCACAGCTATTTTTTAAACAGATATAAAGGATGCTATTATTAGGATGGAAGCGACATTGCTCTTCAATAACACGGGAAGGAAGCTTGTCTCTAGGAGAAGAAAGAACTTCATTCTTCTGAGAATTTAGAGAATTTTTATTATATGCGGGATTCAATGACATGGTTGGTGTTTGGGGCTGAGAATTTGGTTTTGTTTTGGAATCAGTATGAAAATATTCTTGCGAAGTAGCTAGGTCGATAGGCCTGGCAATCAGCTTTTCAGGTTTTTCAATTAAGTTTATTTCTCTTGCAGAATTATCTGTTTGAGCCTGGGCTTTTGTCATGTGCTGTTTAGTTTCCTGGGCCTGTGCGAACTCAAGACCTAGATCACTGGTCTTTCCTAAAGTCACAGGGGATTCTCTCTCTGAGCTGATCTTCAAAGGTGTTGGTTTTATTACATCGTTGGCTTCTTGCGCGATCTTTTCGTTTTTCAAAAAGCTATCAATATTTTCTCTGCTGTTTTGGTCTGAGCCAAAAAAGGCGTTTGAATCTGAAAAGACGGTCATAAAATTACTAGTGTCATTTGAGACCTTTTCCTTTAGTTGTGAGATATCTTTTTGATTGTATTTTGATTCATTTCGCTGTTGAACTACCTGGCTAATAGGACCCTCGCCAGATTTCGGGCTGCTTAATTGTGTCAAATCATCAAGTAAGTTGCTCTTGGGGTTTTCATATTTTGGTTGATTGTTAATATTCTGAGATAATAAATCCTCGTTTTCCTGATTTGTCTCATTAAAGTTGGACTGGTTAATTTCAGATCGATTGGGAGTTGTAGACTTTGCAATTGAGTTACGGTTATTTAGGAGTTCTCGGAGACGTTTTGATTTTACTTGGATTTCAGAAGACTGTTCCTGCATAATCAGCAAAATAAATCTTAACTTTATTAGGCGTTGGGAGAAAGTCTTAGATTACATTAGGGAGTCATGAAAGATATTAAATTGTTTTACAAAAATCATGACAGAGAAAGAGAGACACTTAGCTAAATGATCTCGACAAGACGAAGATGAAATTTCCTGTGCTGAACTTTGCGTTCATAAAATCATACTCTGGAATATCATTCATGAAATAAGAGTTTGTTGCTAGACTGCTTTCATTAAAACCTGTGGCTTCACTCTTCATATCACCTCTCAGCAGTCCATCATACATATCGCCTTGCTCGTTCTTGACTCTGTCAATACTGTAATAACTAATTCTTTTCTTTGAGGAAACCGACATATAGGTCTCATCAATACTGAAGCTAATACTGTTAATTCTTTTTGCGTTTTCTAAGTGGAAGGCATTGATTTTGGTGTTTTGATTAAGATCCCAGAAAATAACGAGTCCATCTTCTGATCCTGTGGCAAGGTAATTACCTAAAAAGCTAATTGCCAAAGCTGAAACTACTTCATTGTTGTGGAAAAGGATTTTCATGCATTTTCCTGAGTAGATTTCCCAGATTCTGATAGTCTTATCGTAAGAAGCAGTAATCAAATAATTGCAGTTTTCTGAAAATTCAACCAAATGAACATCAGATGTATGACCGACTAGGGTTCTAATAGCAAAGGATTTATCAGTTGCCCAAATCCTTGCAGTAGTATCTGAGGAGCCGCTTGCAAAGTAATATCCTTTACTAGCAAATTTAACCTTCCAAATATTGTTCACATGTCCTTTGTAAACTCCAATACAGCTTCTTTGTCTCATACACCATAAGCGTATTGAAGTATCCACACTTGCTGAGATAAAGTAGAGTTCATCATAGTGTATACTAATAGAAGTGATGGCTTCTTCATGTCCTCGGAATTCTATTATTTCATATTTATCTTCTTCCCTGGGGAAAGCACCTCCTTTTTCCTTATCCTTTTCTTTCTTTGGGTCGGGTTCCTCATCTATTGCCAGGACATTTTTGCCAACTTGGTCAATATATTTCTTCTTATTTTTTTCCAAGGAATTTATTTCGTCAAAGAAAGGATTTAAAACAACAACCAAAATTTTTCCATCCAAGAAGCCATATATCACAACATTTCCAGCCCTTTCTATTTCCATAACTGTAACATTCTCATGAGGATCTCTAATACTCAGATTCAAAATGTTGGGCTCGTTAGGTTCGGTTAATGGGACTCTGTCCAAATATGCTTTAGCAAAATCGACTTTAAATTTTAACTTTGTATCAGGGAGAGGTATCTCACTTTTTTCTAGATAATTTGATTCTGGGACATCTATGTCACTAGCCAGCTTATCTTTCACTTTTTTGCTTGCAAGATTTAATTCATTTCTCATCTTTGCTGTATAAAATGTATCCAGTTTGTTTAAAAATAATACATCATCCTTTAAGGGAACAAGCTTAGTCTGACTTTCATTTATTTTTTTAATTTCGTCATATGTAAGATTTGAGACTATACCATTAGGCATTTTGTTGGCTTCTGTTTCAGGATCGCTGACAGTCCTAATTGTAATACGATTTTCTGTAAGCAGGTAGGTATAATATTCATCAAGTCTGTTCTTCCTGATGAAAGACATGAGCGATTCGAAAGTGAACTGGGTGACAAACAAAGTTTTATTTCCGTAGAAAATCTGATTTAGAATAGGGTCTTCCTTAATTTTCTCATCAGTCGGTAAGCTTGTAAGGGTTTCAATATATGATATTTCTTTAAGGAAGGAGTTAACAGAGAAAAAATCATTCCTGTAAGCTGAAATAATGTCTCTTGCCTCACGAGGAGCCTTTTCATGGAATGCTTTGAAGTATAAGTGAAGATAAAATTGATAAAGCAGCGGAAGGAGTTCTTCACGGATTTGACTTATACCCTTGACAACAAAATTCCTTAGTTTCTTGTAGTTTTGAATTCTTTCTGTGAGAGGAAGGTAGGAAGATATATTTATATTTCCAGGGCCAACTCCAAGCTGAGGATTTCTAAGAATTTATCTCTATAAATAAGCAAGATATACCGTTGGGGAACTCCTTGACGTTGAACTCTTCTTTGGGCATTATAGACTGGATCATTATCTTGAATATTCATTTATTGAGATTTCAAAGCGCTCTTAAATTTAAGATTTTCAAACTCAATCAAAGGAAATTGCAGAGAATGTTTATCTACACTTCTAAAGAAAATATATATAAGGCTGTATCAATATCAAAGTTACGTAAATATCATATCTATTGCTTCAAGAAGGAGAAAGTATTTTTCAAGTCTTGGAAAATTTCCTCAATGGTTCTTTCACAGTCAATCTTCTTGACCTTCTTTAGGGAATCATAGTACTCAATGACTGGTTTGGTTTGTTCCTTGTATGTAACAAAACGCTTCTTAATAGCTTCAGCATTATCATCAACTCTTTGTTCACCGCTAGCTTGAGCTCTGGCTAATATTCTCTTTTCAAGAGTTTCCTAGATAATTAATTCAAAGCTCAAAACTTCTACTTCAGAACAGTCAAAGAAAAGCATGCAGTAAACATCAGCTTCATCACCAATAACCTTGTTCCAGCCATCGATATTGTCTTGATTTCTTGGGAATCCGTCAATCAAGAATTTTCCCTTCTAAATACGTTAGTATTCTAATCGAAGTAGTGTAAGAGTTGTATGATCTGGTTTATATCCAGAAGGAAATGAAAAAGTTCCTTAGGACGATATCAAATCATTTGCTCTCGCAAAGTATTATACAGGAAACCTATTAAGAGAAATTCCTGTTACAGTACTTTGCTGTGATGATCATATCCCTGGAAGAAGATATGCCATCATCCAACGAAGTATCTCAAATAAAGAACTCATTTTACCTCCCAACCATTCTTCATCATGGCATCCTTCAACAATTGTACAGTTACTTCAACCTAAAATAATCAATGATAGCTCAACATGCATCTTACAGGGACGATTTTTCCTTCCTTGATGTAATTGTTGATCATTTCTCCCCTTTCGGAACCGGATTTAACCTATGGGATTACTAGATCTTCAGAATAGTCTACTTCAGCTCTTAAGAGATCTCCAGCAGAGAGATGTACGAAGCCAAACTCCTTAGCGAGGAGAGCACATTGGGTACCTTTACCAGCTCCGGGTCCTAATGGAATTTCTAAGTATTCATTTAGCATTACCTCCGAGAACGAAAACAACGAAAGGTTTTCCTTGTCCCTGCATCATAAGTGTTGATATTCTGGTAATTAAATAAATTTATTGCAAAAAGATATTTAGCCATCATAGAGCCAAATCCTAAATTGTAAATTCAACTTGATAGAGTTCTAATAAGTTCATACCCTGACTTCCATTGGTGACTATTTTAGCTAATAAAATTAGAATAGAGATTTCTAAACTCAATGAACCATTTCTTGCCTGCCCAATACTTCTTACATTCCTAATGAGAAAAAGAGAAACTTTGCGATTTACTGAATTACTGAATTATGCCAACTATATTTAGAATTTCCTTAGTGACACAATAAATGTCTTAAAAACTAGATGTCGTTTCGAGTGGTGGAGGGCTCGTCCTAGGCCGATATTAGGCACAACTTGACTAAGGAAAATTACTCCTAATAAATTACACTATTCACACTAGCGCAAGACAAAAATTCTTTGAGCTTGAAATTAGAATTAGGTTTCGCAAAGGAAAATATAAGTAACACTATGCTTTATTTGCTAGAAGCCAATGGTTTTGAAAACTCGATAAGTAATGAGCAGGCTTCATGTGAGGACTATGATTAGATGAGAAATGGAAAGAAAGCTGGTGTGACTCGTTAGCAAAATAAATTTTTTTGAGACTGATTAATCTGTCGAGATATTGGATCTGTAATAAATTATTAAATCTTCGTGCTTATGCATAAGATCAACGCTGAGGCAGCGACGAGAAATTACAATATAGCTCCAAGACTTGACTATAGAACCGTCGTCAGAGTCGATGGTCCTCTGGTTATTTTGGACAACGTTAAATTCCCTAAGTAAGAGATATAAACTCAATTCTAAATATCCTCTTAGATACGCCGAAATTGTTAACGTCGTTTTGGGAGATGGATCAGTCCGTAAGGGTCAGGTTCTAGAAATAGCTGGAAAGAGAGCTGTCGTTCAGGTACCTATTACTTCTTCTTTTACAAATAAACCAATTTTTCTTGAACCGAGATTAATCTCTAATAGATTTTCGAAGGTACATCTGAAATCGACAACCTCTACACTCATGTTGAGTTCACTGGTGATACTCTTAAGATGCCAATCGCTGAAGAAATGTTGGGAAGATCATTCAATGGATCTGGTGTTCCCATTGATAAAGGTCCACCAGTTTTGGCTGAAAAATTCTTGGATATTCAGGGTCAGCCCATCAACCCTTACCAGAGAGTTTATCCTCAAGAAATGATCCAGACTGGTATTTCTGCCATCGATGTCATGAACTCCATTGCCAGAGGCCAAAAGATTCCTCTTTTCTCTGCCAACGGTCTTCCTCATAATGAAATCGGTGCTCAAATTTGTAGACAAGCCTCCCTTGTTAAGGGAAAAGATATTTACGATCATTCTGGTATTTTGATTTCAAGATTTGTCTGAATATTAAAGATGAAAACTTCGCTATGGTTTTCGCTGCTATGGGTGTCAACAGAGAGGTTGCACGTTTCTTCCAAACTGACTTCGAGCAATCAGGAAAAATGGAAAGAACCGTTCTTTTCCTTAACTTGGCCAACGATCCCACTATCGAACGTATTATTACTCCTCGTTTGGCTTTGACAACTGCCGAGTATAGCCCTTAGTTCTTATATCTAATTATGTTTAGATACCTTGCTTATGAGAGAGAACTTCACGTTTTGGTTATCATGACTGATATGAGTTCTTATGCTGATGCCTTGAGAGAAGTCTCTGCTGCTAGAGAAGAAGTCCCAGGTAGAAGATCATATCCCGGTTATATGTATACCGATCTTTCCACTATCTACGAAAGAGCCGGTAGAGTCCAAGGAGTTAATGGATCTATCACTCAATTGCCCATTTTGACCATGCCTAACGATGATATTACCCATCCTATTCCTGATTTGACTGGATATATCACTGAAGGACAAATTTTCATTGACAGAAATCTCCATAACAAGCAAATTTATCCTCCTATTAACGTCTTGCCCTCTTTGTCCCGTCTCATGAAGAGTGCCATTGGTAAGGGCTTCACTAGAGTTGACCACCCCGAAGTTTCCAATCAAGTAAGCAGAAAAGAAACTTTAGATTAATGCTCTAGCTTTATGCCAACTACGCTATTGGTAAGGATACCCAAGCCATGAAGGCTGTCGTCGGTGAGGAAGCCTTGAGTCCTGATGATTTATTGTATCTTGAATTCTTGGAAAAGTTCGAAGGAAAATTCATTTCCCAAGGACCCTATGAAACTAGAAATATCTTCAAGTCACTTGATCTTGCTTGGTCTTTACTCAGAATTTTCGGTCCTGATAAATTGAAGAAGGTAATAGTTGTAGAGGAATTGCCTAATATTTTAGATCTCACAAGCCAATATTGATGCTTACTACAAGAGAGAAAAGGAAGACACCGATTTCAAGGAAATTAAGCCCGATGAAAAGTATGTTAAGGGAGAAAAATAAGGAATTAGGAATGAATGAATAAATATATGTCTGTTTAGTACGGTGTGCATGAGTATGAGTTTCAAGTGAATTTACTCTATGATGATGTTTGGGAATATATCCCGACTCATTTAAACAGACCAATATTTTAAACATACAAATTTGTTACTTCCTTTTTCTAAACAAATTTACAAGACAAAAGTAAACCGTTTACAAGTTTGATAAATATCAATCTCGGGTAGGAGAGATCAATTTATCTTTCGAAAATTTATCTCAAATCCAAACAGGATGGGAAAACTAATGACCTATCAAAAATATCAGTATTGTTTGCCTTGACTGGAGGAAAGACATGCCAAAACCTCAAAGTTTCATCTCCAGCTCCTGTAACAATATTTTCTCCATTAGGAGATAGACCTAAATATAAGACACGGCTTGAATGTCCAGTTAATGAGGCAATTTTTTCCATGCTAGGATAACTCCATACGATGATATCATTCAAGGAGTATCCATGTGTGCTTACCAGTTCTTGTGTGTTCTTCGAGAAAACGAGATTACAGACTTGTGATCCTGTGTCAATACTATCTAGCCTTTTCAGAGTATTCATGTTCCAAAATTTAATGCATCTGTCAGTTTTTCCTCCTCCGCTTGCTAATACATTAGGAGAATGAGGATTCCAGGCGATTGCCTTGACAGCCGCTTGATGTTCAGTAAATCTAATTAATTCATCTTGCATTTTCAAGCTCCAGACAATTAATCTGTTGTCGTTACCACCGGAAGCTAATAATTTCAGATCAGGGGACCATTTCAGCCCACAGACTTCTTGTCTATGTCCGATGTACTTAGAAACAATTTCCTTAGGACACCTAATATCGCGGTTCAAAATAGTCCGATCTCTAGAACCTGAACTAATCAAGTTCTCATTCCAAGCTAGTGCCCCAACCCTGCAGTCATGACCTGGAATGTCTGCAATAATCTTGTTAGCTTCTACATCATAAAGTTTGACCTTGCCAGTACTTTCTCCAATTGCAAGAAAACTAGACATGGCATTCCAGCTGACAGAGCAGATAGAATCATAAGCAGGAGCTTCATATGCTTTTGAAGCCTTACTAGTTTTGGCAGACCAAATATATACAATATTGTCGAGGCCTATTGCAATTTCATTTGATGATGACCAGTCTAGAAGATTTAAGTAATAGTCATCCAATAGATTTGGAGCATCAAGAATTTTATAGGGAAGCTTTTGAATCTTCCTATGAGTTTTTTTTGGGGAGCAGATACCTTGGTGCTTAAATGGAGAGTAGTCCGTTATTGAATTTTCGAAAGGAGATTTTTTATGCTTTTTGTATTTCAAGAATTTATGGTTAAACTGTGAAGCAGTATCTAGATCTCCTGCTGATATGCTATCCCGATAGAGTCCTTCTTCCTGGAATGACGCAATAACATGATTTTGCAATAAACTTAAATAATTATTACCCGTTTGGTCTTTTCTCTTTTTAGGAAGGTCTGGCGGGAAAGAGTCTTCTGTGCGATTTGATTCCTCTTTGAGATTGTCATCATCATTTGTAAGTAACAGAGTCGAATCTAAGTCTTGAATCCTATAAGGTATGAATCTATCAGTATTGGAAGAAGATTTAGAGATAGGACTCTTCCTGGGGACACTTGGAGAGTGAAATTCAGTTGTGCTAGGCTTCCTCTTCCAAGGAGACTCAGCAAGGAATTTGAAGTTCATCAATTTTTTATTTATATTTGCGGTTTTATGAAAAATTCATTTTTCAGTCCTTGCTTAACTGCTAAATTCATATCTAATAAAATTTAACTCCCTGTGAAAGGATTTCGAGAGCTAAAAGAAAAATCTTTTGACTCGAGCATTAGTAATGAAGCTAGCATAAAAGATATGAACAAGGGAATAGAAGCAATATAAAATAATTTCCATTTGCAATTATCCTAATTTCTTTAATAATTTTTTCCTCTCAAAATTGCGCAAAATGTATCTTCATTTCTCATCTAGCTGTCCTAGCCTTAGTCGAATGCTTTTAAAGCTAGATTAAAGACTATTAGTCCATTTAAGTTTCTTTGAATTTAGTATTTGCTCAAAATCTATTGAAAGGATGTTAGAGATGAAAGTAATGATAACTCATTTCAATTCAAACTAATTGTTATTTTTTATTGCTTATACATAAAGTCGATGAGCATCTTAAGTAAATTCTGAGTTCATTTTATGTGAAAAATGTTGAAGAAATTTATTGTTAGGAAGAATATTAGATTATTAACATGCGTGAAGAAGTAAAGAGATTTATGAATTCTTATTACTCTTTCTACTGATAACAATCTGTTTGAATTAAGACTTAGGCATTTTTCTAGATCTTTTAAATCTCCAAACTAGCAGCCCTAAACCAAATACTGGCAATGTATAGAGAGCTTTTAAGGCCATATTCTATGATGAAAGAAAAGAAAGCAAATTTATACTGTCATAGGATCTCTAATTGTCCCTCTTCCATCACTCAAAACAATTTTGGAGATGGAATGTTTCCCAAAAATGTCAGATATTTCATTGAATATTTCAAGATCGGTCTTCCCTCTAATAGATAAAGTCTGAGAATAAAATTTGTTACTTTCTTATCATATTTCGTACACAGGTTCTCATTTCCTGAGCAACTGGAGATTCACTAGCCTCAATAGTAATATTTGTTTGTGAACAGTCTAAACATCTAATACCTATTTGGATAAGTCAATATTTATGGAACTACATTTGAAAATCTCAACAATTCTAACATCATCAGGTACGACACTACCTCGATTGTCAGAAGGTTGGCTCATTTTTTGAATAAATTTTATTTTTAATGTGCATCTTGGAGTTAAAGACAACCAAAGATCAGGAAGGTGTACTCATTTCTTTCAAGGTTGCTAATTTCGTCAAAGGGTCATGAAGAAAGATTAGGTGCAGAGTTCCATTCTTTTTTTGTAAGTATTAACTGTAAATGTTAAAGGAGAGGCTTAAAATACTCTCATTTCATAAGTATAATTCGTTAATGTAAATATGAAAGGTGGAAATTTCCAGCTTCTATGACTCGCTAAAGTATAGCCTAATAACTACAGGCCTTCCCTTAACTTTCAATTAGCAGAGGTTGTGTAGTGGTTATCACATCTGCCTAACACGCAGAAGGTCGCGGGTTCGATCCCCGCCCTCTGTAATTTTTTTTCAAATATCCTTTTTTTTTTTTTTGAGATAAAGGAAGGGGCAGTGATATCCACTAACAGAGAGAGGGAGTCAAGAATGATCTAGTTATTTGAGCTATCTTTAGAGGCTAGGAAATTTTTTTTATGTCAATTCTTTTATATGTGTAATATTTGGAGATATAAGCTTATATAATGTTAGCCCAGATGTGAATTACTAGATCTTAGAACATTCCTTCGGGGAGAGGCATCAATCTCATGGTGGCTTGTTGGATTTGCATCATGAGGGATTGAACTTCGGGATCTTGCATGTAGTCTAAAATTTAAAGAGGAGTACTCAGATTAATACCATGCATGCAGGCAAGGATGTCCTCTTCTTCAGCTTGGAATTGCTCATAAACATAATCATTAACTCTGTTTTGGACAATTGGAGCAATTTCTTCAGGATGTTTCTATTCGATTAGACGCTTATTTTATAAGAATTACGATGAAATTGGAGAATTCCTTGACGTTTTCAGCTTCGTTTTGAAGAGCAGTTACTTGAGCTCTAAGGACGGCCTTGAATTCTTCTTCAGTGAGCTTCTTCTTGCTTTGAAGAGCACCCCTAAGAACATTAGCTTTACAGCTTTATCTATTACTTTAAGCGTTGAGGAAGGGTGGCGTGCAACATGAATAATTCGTGATTATTTTGAGAGATGTAATAAGAGTTGCTGTTTTCCCAGACTGATTCATCAAGTTGGAGCTCCTTTAAGACTTCCTTTTGAGCAGTATCGACGATTTCTTCGAGCTTCTTGGTGTACTCATCCCAGATCTCAACATATCTGGCAAAGTTATTTTTGGCAGCTCTTCTTTCTAAAAAATTAGATTTTATGTCTTGACAGGTTTGTTTAAAAATTCTAAAAATTGACTATTCTCACCTTCTCTGTCCTTCTGGGTAAGTTCTATGAATTGAGGAATAGCGAATTTGATGACAGCATCTCCGATTTGAGAAATAGTTTTGACTGTCAAATGTTGACCATCTCTTTCGACCTTAATGCCAGCTATAATATTGGCTTTTTCAAGCTTGGACAAGGCTCTTCCATTAGGAGTGGGTGTGTCAGTAGATGAGTCACCTGCCTAGAAGATTATGCGATTATTTGTGTTCTGGTACGCCTCCTTCCTTTTTGAAGAAGAGATGATAGATTCTATTAGATTAGAGGATCAAAATGACTCCTACCCCAATGTTAGAGCAATGGCACCAGCACCAACCAAGATTTCAGTCTTATATTTTTTTATGGTTTCCATTTTTGAGGGATACGATACAAATCTTTATTTTGAAATAAATTAGAGATTTAAAAAGAAATGAGGGATTTAGTGTTCTCTGCCTTTTGATATTCAAGCTTCGATGCTTGATCAAAAGTTCCTACTCAAAGTATCCTGGGGATCAGAGTTATCATTTATTCTTTGTTACATTTTAGGCTGAAGTACGGATTGTAAAAAATCAAAAATTTTTAGGTCCAAACTAGTTCAAATTGATTAAGAATAAAGATATCACACAATTTGTACAGTATATTAAATTTGATGTGCAAAATTATACATAGAACGCAGAAGGAAGTTACACAACATCCGAGGATTTAGTGATTTATTGATGTTCCTTTTACAGGGGTGAAGTTTTTTGATTATGATCCTATGATACATCGATAAGGAATTTGTTATCTGCTCCTTCCTGTATTCTGATGTTGATAGTCTGTCTCAAATTTCACATTGGATTAGTTTTAGATACATAGTAATCATTTAAAACGCTCTTAATGTCATTGTTATTTATATATCTTATGTCAGATATAACGCAGACCAAACTTTCAAGGATAATGATAACCTCATTTCAGACAAAGTACTAATAAATGATATCAATTCATGAAATGATAAGAACCAGATGGCTCTCCGTATAGCTGCCAACAAAGTAGGACCTTCTTATATTCTGGTTGCTGAAATTTGGCGCTGATTCTCCGGTCAGAGATAACAACAACGCAACTCTTTAAAAAAGATACTAGTTCAATGGAAAAAATTAGATAAGAAATCAAAGAGTTTACAAGACCTTTGAAACAAAGCCCTGTTTCAAATGGAGCGGTTATTTAAGAATTATTCTATTTATTACATTCAACTCATCTACCAGCTTATTCAGAATGCTATTTTTAACTCAACTAGCTAAACTATCTAAATGAAGAAAATTGTTATAGTTTATTCAAACTGTGTTCCTTTTTTTTAACAGAAGCTTAAGAGAACTATATTGCTGTCAACAACCTTTAATTTCTAGTCCAAAAGATCAATTCTGGGATTATTTTTCTGACTCTGAAAAGGGTTTTAGATTTGTGAAAACACTTTTGAATAAAATTAAAATCAAATGTCAGGGATTTCTTCCATCTATATCCTTGATCAAAAGGGAAAAGTACTCATCACCAGAGCCTACAGGGCTGATGTTCCACTCAACATTCATGAGAAGTAGTTCAGCTTCAGCTTTTTTCTAATCCACAAGGTTCAACCAAAAACTTCTTGAATATGATGAAACAACATTAAAACCTGTCATCCATGACAAAGCTTCTGAGTGCATCTTTTATTTCATAAAACACAACAACCTTACATGTGAGTTCAGGCTTATTTAAACTAATTGAATTAGTCCTTGCTACTGGCAGGAGAAATTCCAACGCCACCATGGTCTTTGCCTTCTTATATAAATTCCAAGAAGTCCTCATTGAATATTTCAAGGAACTTGAAGAAGAAAGCATCAGGTGAGAATAAAGGTCGTTTGGCATAACCGTTTAGAGATAATTTTGTTGTCATTTACGAACTCCTAGATGAAATGATGGATAATGGATATCCTCAAATTACCGAGGTATAAAGGACATGTTGGCATAGTTTACTCCAATAGACTAAGATCCTTCAAGAATATATCAAGAGTGAATCTCATAAGATGGAAGGTGAGAAGTCCAGCAAGAAGGAAGGAGGAATTGATGTTGCCATTCCCGATACTATCAGTAACGTGCCCTGGAGACCTCCTGGAATCAAGCATAAGAAGAATGAAATTTTCCTTGATGTCATTGAGAAGCTCAATATGCTTGTACGAATAATTGAACCTTTTGTAATAATTCAAGATCAATGCCAATGGAAATGTTATAAAAAGCGAAATCCTTGGGTCTTTGAAGATGAAATCTTTCTTGAGTGGAATGCCCGAATTGAAATTGGGATTGAATGATAAAGCATTATTCGAAGCAACTGGAAGAAGTATAATAATTCAATCTTTTCCTAAATTTATTAGCCACAAAGGGAAGAGCTGTTGAGCTTGATGACACCAAATTCCATCAATGTGTCAGATTGACTAGATTCGAAAATGAAAGAACTATTTCCTTCATTCCTCCCGATGGTGATTTTGAACTCATGTCCTATAGACTTGATATGAACGTAACAACTGATATGATTGTAATAACTTTCTAAGGTCAAGCCTTTATTCACTGTTGAATGCACCTGGGACTATAAATCTCAAACTAGAATTGAGTTCAACGTTAGAGTATACTCCATTCAAAATAAATTAACTCTGTAAGGTCAAGTCTAATTACAAGGCAAAGAACTCAGCCAACAATGTCGAAATTGCCATTCCTGTCCCTTGTGATGCTCAACAACCTAACTTCAAAGTAACGAATAATGAATATTTTATTGAAATTAAGGCCTCAACTGGTACCGTTAACTACGTTCCAGATAAAGACTCAATGGTCTGGACTATTAAGCAATTCGCGGGTCAAAAAGATATCACAATGAAAGCCAAGTTTGCTTTGCCTTCAGTTAAGGCTGGTAAACATGAATTGATTAATTTTTCACAGTGTAGCCGAAAGAGATAACTTCTCTAAGATCCCCATTTCCATCAATTTCGAAATTCCTTACTTTACTGTTTCAGGCATTAACGTAATAAGAAAAAGGGGTTAGTAAAATGTATAGGTCCGTTACTTGAAGATTGTTGAAAGAAGTGGTTATTCAGCTCTTCCTTGGGTTAGATATATTACACAGAATGGTGAATATTTGGTCAGAATGACCGGTTAATAGATTTTATATCTCTATTGTTCTTCCATGAAAGGCAGACTCTTTTACATTAAATTTCATCATAATAAATAAAACCTAAATTTTCAATCCTTTTTCTCTTAATTTATCAAACTCATTGTTAGACTGGACCCACTTGAGACTGAGATAGACATAAAAGAATATACTTAATATTAAAAAAAATTGCTATTTTCGTCCTAAATATTGAATCAAGTCTATTCAATTACAACCCTTCTAGAATTATGAATTATAAAAGGATCAATTGAGCCTTTCTGCGTAGCAAAGTACTCTAAATAGTAAATTGGGATTTTTTTCAAAGTATTTCTGATAGAAAATTTTATCTTAATCCCAAATTGTGGAAGTAAGAAAACTTTCCTCAAAGAAAAACAAGCATAATTCCATATCTCTAGATATGTTCAGACTACTTCTCTAAACTAGCATTTATTTTGGATTAAGTTTTCCATAGAACCTTCTATCTTGTTTGAAAGAGAAAATAGGAGATAGAGCCAACAAGACTGTGGTAACCCAAATTTATCTGCTCAAATGAAGTGACCAATCAGAAGAGAAGATTTTAACAAAGTAGAGATAAATTCAGTTAAATTCTAAAAATTCAGCTTTTTGTTATTCTAAAGGAGACTTCTTATGTTGAAGAGAGAATGGTATCCATGAAAAATAAGCAATTCAAAGATTAGCATCCTTTCTGTTCTATCTTGGTGCAGCATCTGTTCAAATTCTTAAAGAACTTAGTACTCAAATATTTGGGTTATGTTACATTGTATATTTAAAATTATAACTCGAGCCAAAGACCCAATCAGAGACTGATCTATTCCACCAATCCGATGACAGAGCACAAATCACAAGACAAATTGTTTCCTTTTCCACTCAAACAAGAGCCCTTTGAGGCTCTGGGTTGGGGCCCTGTGGATAATGAGATGGACGACTTCAAGAACTCAAACTCCTTCTTCATGAACAAGTTTCAAACTAAGAATCAGTTCTTTAACGATTTCAATCCCCTAACTCTCCCTAATCCTGAGCTAAATAATGACACTCTCTCCATATTCAATCCTACTCTGAATCCTAACATCATGAATGACCCAGCCGACCAATCAATTAGGAATAATTCCTCCTTCCCCATATTTAATGAGAGACTGTTGGTTAATTCTAACAACAATCCAGAAATAAATGTGAATACAATGAACAAACACTATTCACTTGAAGTCATGAATAATATGAGACAGGTCCAGACCTTCCCAAATCCAATGGCAAATTATTTCCCCTTTGCAGTAAGCTGATAATTTCTGATAGTCTTTATCCCAATAGAATGGCATAAGAAGACCACTTCCCCAAGAGCTCCTTGATGAAGAGCCTGTCTACGTCAACCCAAAACAGTACTATCATTCATTTCCAATTTAAACCTACTAGATACGAGAGAATAATGAAAATGAGGATTAAGAAAGCAAAAAAAGGAATCATAAAGAGCTCAGTAGTTCCTCTAGAGCGCCCTAAGGATGTATCATTTTTTGATTATTTCCTTAACAATCTTTAGAAAAATTACAAACACTTGTCTAGACATCTGCACGCCAAGAGAAGGGAAAGAGGTAATGGGGGACGGTTTCTATCTAGTATATTCTTTGAGAATTTAATTAAAAATAATAGAAGCAGAAATTGAAAGGTTAGAGAAGGAGGAAAAGAAAAAGGCTGAAGGTGAAAACGGAACCCAAAATAATACAGATAAAACAACTACCATGGAGTCAACGGCGGTCAGTACAAATCACGAAGAATAAGAAGCATTTCTGCCAGAATAAGCGACTCATTTTTATCAACTTTTTTACTTACTATGAATTGCTAACAGTTTATATTTTTGAGATGCTGCCTTCAAATCATTACTATTGATTTGCGTATTTCTGCGTAATTTTCACTGTGTACAAAACCTGTATTGTTATTTTATATAGTTATCAGGGTTCCGATTACAATTCCAACATGGAAGGAAGCTCAACAAAGATCCCTACATGAAATCTCTAATTATCATTTGAATAATAGCAAACAAGGCTAATTGACTTAGAAGGCAATCTTTTCCTTGTTAGTTAAAAAATCTGCTTCAGAAAAGATATTTGCAATTTTGGGTATCATTTGGCTCAAGGCCTTGTACAGAATTTTAGTTAGATCAAATCACTATTAAACACTATTCAATCACCCTAAAAAAATATATTTGTACATTTCCCCCTATCAAATTAGATTTGTTCTAGGATTTTATTTCTTGCTTATAGTGATGAAGTGAAAAGTTTGTACTTCTTCATTTTATTGATTAATAGGAGAACACGATATATAATATGCCTGATAGAGAGCTTAGACACATTACATCAAGAAATTTACAACTTATCCAAACAGTCCCTTACCAGATGAAGGTGCACCTTTGCTTCCACCTCCGAACAAAGAGGCACCTTTTTGAATAGTCTCTTTGTTATCAGCAACGAATTGAGCTCCAGCCTTTATTGTCTCCTTGTTCTCATTGACAAATTGAGCAGCTTTCTTGATATCTTCCTTATTTTCATTGACGAACTTGACAGCGCTCTTAACGTCTTGCATGGAAGGATTATACCCAGCATTTCCACCGAAAGGATTATTGGAAACTGGTTGGCCTCCGCTGGGTCCGAATGGATTGGTGGAACCACTACCGAAAGGATTAGTGCTAGATCCAGTGTTAGGATTAACATTCATATTGGGATTTTGGTTCACAGGTTGAGTTGGCTGGCTGCCATGTCTTTGGTGATCAACTGGCTTGTTGTAATTGGCTGGTTGTGTTTGAGGCCTTTGTGGTTCCATAGTCTTGGAGTCTTCCTTGCTGCCACCGAACATACCTCCAACTTTGCTCATAAATCCTCCTGCAGAATCGCTCTTGGCGCTAGTTGCTTCGAATTTTTTCGTTGTTGTGATGGATTGTTGGAACTGAGGAGCTAGACTAAAAATTTTAGAATTATTTTTGATATTATTACTCAGGATCCTTAGTCAAGACTCTCTTGGCCTTTTGAAGGACGTCAAGGACCTTGTGAAGGGTTTCTCTTTCAGCAGTAATGTGAGGTGGCTAACGGAATTAAAATGTATATTGAATATTCGTACTTCGCCAACAGTGTTCAACAACTGTTCATTCTTGTTGATTTCGTTATACAAGTTATATTGAAGCTTTTCTTGAACAGCCTTGACAAGAAAATGACCAATGATCTTGGGGACTGAATCTCTGATATTTCTTAAGACAATGAAGAAGTAAGCATCGATTCTGGCTCTCATTTCATCAACAAATAATTTATCAGGATCAACTTTTTGGATGGGCTGACCAGGCTTTTGTTCTTGAATCTAAAATTATTATACAAATTTTTTTGGTTGATACTGGAATTATTTGGGTTCTGGTGGTCATGTATTGAATATCGTTGGTGAAGATGTAAGTTTGTTCACTTGTGATAAGTTCTTCAAGCAATTCCTTGGCGACTTCCTTCTCTTCTCTCAAAACTTTTCCAACGATTTCATTAATGTCATCGATGATCATAGGGAATCTTGCGAAAATTTTTTCAACAAGTGATGAAGAAATAGTTTCAAGGTAGATATGGACATCATTCAACAAAGCGAGAGCAGGATCTCTTAGCCTCTTCAACAAGGGAGATAAGAGATAGAGGAAGGAGTCGAATGATGGAAAACCTGGAATAGAGTCACCTTGATGTAGCACAATAGCCCTGTGGATGTAGGCATCGGTCATGTTTTCAGTGGCTCTCTTTCCAATAAAGTCACTGTAAAGTTCGTTGTACATCATCTTGATTTTAGCACCTCCTGAAAGGTCTTTTTCGACGACTCTATGATTTCTCTTGGCATCATATTTGCCAGCAAGATTATTCTTGAAATTCTCAACGAAATCAGTAATCATATTCCAGATAAGTTGCATCTTTTCTTTGGAAGTGACAGGAAGAGGAACACCAAGGTCCTTAAGTCTTTCCTCACATTCCTTAATCTTGTTTTGGATTTCCTTTGCGATTTCAGGCAAGGTATTTCTGATATGTCCGAAGAGGACTTTAGTCAATTTTTGTGTAAGGGCAAGGGTTCCAACCATACCAGGAGGAAGGGTAGAATAAACTGGATGAGAAGCGAACCACTCTTTTTCAATCTTCAAAGCTTCCTTGACAGTCATTTTATTTTTAATATCTTCTTGAGATCTTCCTTTAACACCAACGAAGCCAAGCTTAAGAGGGATTTCCTGTCCGAGAAGCATTTTTCTAGCATCAGTACCTTTGTCCATGATATCAATCTAGTAAATCAGATTAATTTTGGAAAGCATATACCTTGGTAATAACACCGATTGTTCTAACACCTTCGGGGTCTTCTTGCTGAGCGAGTTGGAGGGCATCTGAAGTGGACATATCCTGATTGGCGGGCACAACAGCTAGAATGATAGTTCTCTTGTTGCTTGCATATCTATTGGTTTAATTATATTTATGTCGAAAATACCTCCTGCACATGTCCTTAGTAACCTTTTCAATATCTTTTTGTTGTCCTGCAATAGGAATTCTGGTAATTCCTGGCAAATCAACCAAGGTAAGATCTGGAGTGTTCTGTGAATAGACAGTCATAGTGATAGGATCATCAATTATTCCCTTATTCGTTCCACAAACTTTATCTGTTAGCTCATTGATCTTTTCGTAAACTTTTGAAAAGTCAAAGTATTTCTGGTTTCCTTCCTTAGGAAAAACGGCATAGGGTTTAAAATCTGGGTCACCTAGAGCATTTTCATTCAGATGAGTTAAATATTTACCAGGAGGAACGTGAACGAGTCTAAGCTCAAGTGGCCTTCTGGTAACAACACCCTAGGGATTAAAGAAATCGAGATAAAAAGTACATCTCCTCTGGGTAGGAAATCCATACCGACAATAGATTCAAGAAGGGATGATTTGCCCGCACTTTGGCTTCCAACAACAACTATTCTTGGGAGTTCAATATATTGCTGAAGACCAACGTCTCTCAGTTCATCGATTAAAGTGATGAGTTTTCTCAAGTTATCGTATAAAGGGGCTTTAGTTTCTTCCTGATGGGACATCACAAATAGATATTAATTGTTTATTATTTTGACAAAGTAACTCATAATACTTAAAATAAAACTTAAACAGTATGAGAAGGAAAATTATCAGATTGGTCAAATCTGATATAATAAGAACATAGAGTTAAAGAGAATTTTACTGTCGTTGAAACTTTAATCTTTAACACTTTTTGGCTGGGACCGCCTTGCTTAAGAAAACATACAAGTTACGAAGAATATAATTGAGCCTCCTATCATTTTCAAATTACAAAGAATTAGTGCAGTTAATGGCCATGACCCATAGACATTTGTGATCCTGTTAGGCTCTGAGGCATATATCCAACCTTGGTGGAAACCTGGCCTATTGTCAGTTTCTTAGTAGCAACTTTTTTATTGTATTCGTCTATTTTTTGAAGCATATATTCGTGTTTTTTCTTGAAGTTTATGCTAGTTTCAAAAAGTATACCTTTAAATATTCGACTAGCTTCTTGTCCCTCTCAATTTCTTTCTTTCTATTATCGTAGTCAGTCTTCAAGAGCTTGCTGTTGACAATTCTAAAACAAATTAGCAATATAAATAACCAAAGCTACCCTGTCTGTTGGCTCAGCTGTTGGTTCTCTACTTGGAGATCTTTCTTTGCCTTTTTAAGTTTATTTAATTCTGCTCTGGCTGCAGAAAGAGTTGCTTCCAATTTTGTTCCTTCTTCTTCAAGTTTCTGATTTTCAGCTATCACATATTCAAGCTTTTCTTTGTAGTGGGTTAAGATCTGAACAGTGTTAGTATTCTTCTTTTTCAACTTGTGGAGATCCTCGTTTCTTTCTTCAATTTTTTCGTTTAAGGTCTAATAATAAGTTATCCTTTTTGAATTATTTACCTGATTTTCAATTTTCAGCTGTTCAAAATCAATTAAATGAAGTCCCTCTGCGAGTTCTTCCTTCTTTTTAAGGATCTTTTGGTTCTTGGCAAGTTGATTTCTCAATCTAAGATTTTCCAATCTCAAAGATTGGAGCTAATAGATTAGGGAAATGTGATCACTTTGCTACTTCTTTGCTCTTCATATTCTCTCTTTCCTCCCATTCTTCGATTTTCTTCTCAGGAATAGGCTTATCGGTCCTGCTGTAGGCTGCCTTTTTGCAAACTTCTCTCTTCAAGTCCATAAAAGCTTTCCTGAAGAAAAATTAAACCTTGCCAATTTCTGTTTTACTTGATTTCATAACATTTAGCTTGCTTCTCTTCCAACTTCATCTGGAGCTCAGCAGCCATTCTATTGTATCTGTCCTGAGTTTGTTTCAAATCCAGTCTGATTTGATGGACGTGGGCTAAAGTATTCAAATATTTAGGCTCAGTCATGGGAACATCCTACTTATTATTTTAATAGTTCGGAAATTTACTTGTTTGTTCTCGTTATATCCATCACTTCGTTGTCTCATGGCAATGATCTTCTGTTGAAGCTCAGCATTTTCAGCCTCTAGTGCAGCAAGTTGTCTGTTAGCTTCAGCGATGGCAATTCTCAATTCATCAAGAATTTCTTTCTAATAATGGTTAGAATGGTAATCAAGAAAGTACATTTGAAACAGCTGGCTCTTTAAAGCTCTCTCCAATAGCAGATCTTCCGATTTTGCTTTCAACATCAAGCAGTTTTTCATCTTCATAGGCAGACTTTTCCTCTGTCTTTTGAGGGCTGATATCACTTCTGTCGGGATCTTGAGATTTATCCATGAAGGAACCTTGCTTGTCAAGCCCTTCAACATTGCTCTTGGTGGCTTCAAGCTGCTTTTGGACTAAGCTGCTCTTGCTCATGAAGCTTCTATCACTTCTATTGGTTGAAGAGGCAAGAGATTCAATTTCTTCACCTCTGGCTCTTCTTTCTTCAATTTCTTGTCTCAGGAGTCTTCTGGCCTCCTTTCTTTCTCTTCTCTCTTGCTCTTTTTGTTTTCGCTTCTCTTCTTCTATTCTCATCTTTTCGAGAGCTTCCTGTTCTTTTCTTATTCTGTCTTGCTCATCCTCTTGCACGTATCTTGGGTCGGGATAGGTGATACAGGGGGCTCTTAAATCTAGGGTGACATACTTGAGATTAATTTTTTCAGTTGTTGGCTTCTTATATTCGATAGTTTCGGGCTTTCCTCTCAGATAAAATTCAAGAGTTTTATTAGACTGGGCGATGGTTTCTTCAATATCCAAAAACGCAATAAAATCTTTTGTTGCTCTATCAAATTCGATTTTCTCGGGACCAATAATCAAGAGATCTTTCTTGGTTTCAAGGCTTTGGAGTCTGACATAGTAGAGACCGTCAGTGTCAACAAGCATTTTACCTCTAACTTCGATACCACCATCTTCACCGTCACTGATCTTAGTAACTGCAATTTTTCTAGCAGATTATACATGGTACACTGAGAGGTACTTCCTAGAAAATATCTCAACAAGGATAACAGTGTCTTCGGTCATGGCAACACCAATACCAATATGATTAAGTTCTGGGTCTATATATTTCAGTAAAAAAAAAATAATAATCATTACCAAGTAGGACTTTTCTATCACTTTCGACTTCCAAAAGTAAGTAGCCCAAGTTGATAAGTTCTTGATAGAATGCCTAGACTATATGATACGACAGTTATTAATATACTTCGGCAATATTTGTATCTTCTTCTAATTTGGATTTTGTGAAGACCAGTTTAAGGTCACCGAAGTTGTTATACTCATCGCAGCTAAAGGATAAGAAAGGGATGAAATTAAGTACAGTTGTTTGAAGATTTCGGGATCATCTTCATTGCTTTTCAAGTATTCAGCATAATCATTAGCAATCAAGCTAGAAAACAAGTCAGTGTATAATCTGCACATTCCTTTTCTATTCGATTAAACTCAAACGATACTCTATTACTCTTGACGAATTTTGTTCAAATTATCTAAAATATCTCTCTTGATCTTCCTTGAGGCGTTCTCAAACATCATTTCAAATTCAGTTATCCCCCCTTCGCCATAATCACCATATTCATTTTTATATCCATATTGGTCTGGATGTCCATCATCCTCTTCATGACCTTCTTCATGATCTTCATACTCTTCAGCATCATACTCTTGATGCCTGTCCATATGTCCTTCTCCTCCATCATATTCTTCGTGATCTTCCATATGGTGATGATACTGCCCTTCGTCGTCTTCACCGGCTTCATAGTGATGTTCATCATGATCACCATGTTCTTCGTCATCATGGCCTTCATAATGATCTTCCATTCCAGCATATTGTTCACCACCTTGTTGAACGTAGTGTTCCAAATCGTGATCCCCAGAGGCATCATGGTTATCTCTTTCAGGAGAACTATCCATGTTTAACAAAAAATAACTTATTTTAAATTAGTTTCGAATAAACATCTTTACCAGAAAAAATACTTTTTTTGACTGTAGTTCATCAGTTTTCGCAAGTCTGACCTGAAACTTTGAGATTTTTAACTTTTATGATCTCTGACTCTGAGATTCATTTTGTAGTAGAGATGAGAAAAACTGGGACTGATTTGCTAATTGAAACTTTCTAAGTATATAATTAATATATAATTAAGAATTATCTTTCTACAAAGGTCAACAAGGTGTGGAGCAGACAGCGATTTTCGTTTTCACAAAAGATGATAGATATAATAAAGAAACGATGAAATGAAGACACTTAAAAGAACTAAATCTATACTCTTGCGAGACAAATTCAAGATAGAAGATTATCCAGTGCTAAACCAGACTGAGATGATGATCATTATTTGATTCTTGCAATTGTTTTAAGTCATACTTTTCTTATCTAGAATTAAGCTTGAAGTAGATTCATTCAGAACAAATAATTAAGCAAATAGGAGAGGATAATGGAGCTGCACATAATGAATTCGGATTTAAGCTTCTTTGCCATTCTTAGAAATTAGGTAGTCTACGCAAACTGAAAAGAAATTATTAGCTTATGATAAATAATTTTTATTTCCATAATCAAGTTCACCCATAAGAATGTCTGCAACACTAGAGAATCTAGAAAAGCAGAAATTGATAGAATTAGTACAAAAGTATGAGGCACAGATCGCCAATAATGAAAAGAAAATTTCAGAACTTCAACAAGCTCTTAAGAACAAATTGGACCAATTGAAGGGAAATTCAAGAAGGCGTCTGCAAGTGCAGAACAATACAAAACTGAGGTAGGGAAAATTATGGCTGAGTTGCAAAGAAAGCTGATTAACTATAGCTCAGAAAATGAGGAGCTAAAAACGCGGATTATTGACCGAGAGGACCATATTGAAAAATTAAAGACCGAATATGGGAAGCTCATTGAAAATCTACAAGAAGAAATAAACGCTTCAAAAGCAAGTGCCAAAAAAGCTAAGGATATCATTTTAGGGCTAGAAAAGGAACTTCAATCTAAAGACAATATTATTACTGATCTAAAACAATCTCTTTTGATAGTAGAGAAAAATAGAGAAGAAATTACCAAGAAATTTGAAGAGCAAATAAGTCTTTTTAGCAAACTTCTAGAAGATAAATGCCAGGACTTTAACCAATTGATTTCATCAAATTCTCAGAAAATAGCTGAAATCGAAAATAAAATTGGGGATCTTTCTAAAATGAAGAAACAACTTGAAATTCAACAGTATGCCCCAGGGCTGGATGACCCCAGAAAATTCTATGATGGAATTATCCAGGTCAACAATATCAGAAACATCATCAAGGGCTGGAATATTTTCTTCAAGGATCATGAGAAATATCGCGAGCTGATTCAGAAAAAGGGTGTCGTAGTGACCGTAGTAGGTAATTACAACAAAGGAAAAACCTTCCTTTTGAACTCTTAAGTGGTCAAAAAGCTCCCCATGGCTTCAGTATCTCAACTGAAGGTTTATCAATTAAATATCTAGAAGATGAAATATATAGAAATACCTGCTCTGTTATTGCTTTAGATACCCAGGGAAGTTCCCTACCTGTTAAAACTATGCAGGCTATTGAATTAACCGAGCAAAATCCTGAAATGAAATTTGATGAGCATTTAAGATCCTATTAAGAGATCATCATGCCACTGAGGATATTCTCCAGAACTTTATTATGGAAGTTTCATCTGTCATAATTGTAGTTGTCTCAGATCTGACCTTTGATGACCAAAAGCTTGTCAATAAGATTAAGAAAAAATATGAGAAATCGAAAGGAAAAACTTTGATTGTTTTGCATAATTTATACCATAGCGAAAAAATTGAAGAGGTCAGGAACAAATACAAGGACCTCATAAAGGGTTCCTTTGACCTTAGTGAGAACACCTTTACCTTTGGAACTGAAGGAAACCCCTTCTTCTATGAAGAAGAAAAAACAGAGCTTAGGGTGGTTCACTTACTCCTAGCAAAGGAAGGTTCAAAAGCTGGCAACTACTTTAACCCTCCTACAATTCAATACCTGAAAAGTAGGATCAGTAGTGCTAGCCAAAAGAAACTTGACATTGTGAGAGAATTCGAAAACTACATTAAGAACAATTTGGGGCTTTATATTGAGGAAAGAAAATCTGAGTTTATGAATTGTGTAGTAGTTGAGAATGAAGGTGAGATCCCGAGGGTGATAAAATTAACACAGTATGATCAAATTGACTTGAAATCGATTTCTTCTGATGAGTTAGGCTTAATTAAGACCTTTTCTGAGGAACAATATGAACCACCCTACAGAATTTATCTTGATGATAAGCACGTAGTAATGAAGGTTGAGGTTCCAGGGGCAACTATTGATTCTAAATATAGGCTGGAAAATGGTGAGGGTAGGTTCCGCATTGACATTAAAGGATGCAAAATCCATGATGAGAAGGATGGAGTTAAATATCTGATTGATAAGAGGAATAAGGGTCCTTATAGTGTGACAACCCCCTGGATTCAAAAAGACAAGTATGATGTAGAGAAGAAGGCGAGCTCTATAGATGAAAGAGATGGAACACTTGTTTTCAAATGGCCTTATGAGGAGCTTATTAATGATGGTTGGGAAGTCATTGACTTGAAGAAAACTCTTCAATAATTTATCTGTGCTTTGTTATGAATTCATACTTTATTATTACAAAAATTGATAAATTCTTCGTAATTGAGATTTATCTGCTATAATTATTTTAATATGATAGAGGAAATTCAAGCGCTTCCCAGCAAATAGATACTAGTTTGATATCATGCAATGCTATCAGTATTCACGGAAAAAATAAGACTAAACTAAATAACGAGTAGGCTCTACTTGTAGATGTCTGGAACCAAAGATTCAGAAATGGCCTTGTTGATATTTCCAACGAGGACATCCTTAAGACTTCCAAAGGCGATTTTGAATTTAGCCAACTGGTCTTGGGTAGCTTTCAATTGCTGGTCCTTATCCATAAGAATTTGTTCAATTCTTCGCTTGTCTTCCTCAACAAGGCGCAATTGGTTAGCATAGTCCTGCTTTAACTTACTCAACTCAATTTCTCTTCCATCCTTCAGTCTTTGATATTCTCTTCTAAGGTCTTGATTCTCAGCTTCATATTTCTTCAAGGCATTATCCTTGCTTATGGCTTCCTTTCTAAGTCTGTCGGCCTCCAGGGCTAGGTTTGCATTCTGGGCATTGAATCTTTCAAGTTCATTGTGAAGGTTAACAAGTTCAGCATCATGGTGGAGCTTCATGTCATTAATCTGCTTACCTCTGTTGTTAATTTCTCTCTCGGCTTCCTGCATTTTATTCTCCCAGTAGAACCTCTCATCGGCTAAAGTCTTTGCCATCTGGGCCTTAAGATCTTCAATGATATGATTAGCCTTGTTTTCTTCTTCCTTTCTGACAATAATAATCTCTTTCTGGACAGCTTCCTGGAAGTTATTTCTTAGCTTTTCATTCTCATCGGCCAGGTGCTGGCATTGGCGGCTCATCTCTGAAAGGTTGGCTTCTCTCTGGCGCAATTGATCTTCAAGCCTTCTTAATTTTTCCTTCCATTCTTGGTCAAGCTGATTGAGATGGTTGTTGAAATTGACCTTCTGAAGCTCAAGTTCATTTAATAGAGAGTCATTTCTGGCTTTAAAGTCTCTTAGCTGTGCTTGATAGTTAGCTTCAGCTTCTTGTTGCTTAACGCGGTAAAATTCACTTATTTTAGCTAGCTCTCCTCTCAACGTGTTATTCTCGTTAGCGAAATAGGCATTGGCCTGCTGAAGCTTATTGAATTGTTTTTCCAATTCCCCATATGCAAGATCTCTCTTTCTTAATTCTTCACGTAGGGAAGCATTTTCATGCTCAAAGCCAGCCCTGAGTTTCTTTTCCTGTTCTAGATCTCTGTACATTGCATTATAATTATTCTCGAACCCTATTTGTTTATTTCTTTCTTCCTCTAGGGCCTTTTCGAGCTCCTGGCAGTGCCTGCCGAGCTTTAGATGACGCTCGTATAGGCCCTGATATCTTTTCTGAACCTCTTGGGTCTCGTCTTCAAGACTTTTCTTGATTTCATAGAGGTCATTTTCAATATTATACGATGGGATCCTTTGGAATGGAGATGACGATCTTGTTGCTGTTGTGCCTGTGTTTACAGTGTTGAAATTACTGCTATAGTTGCTTGGGTTCTTGGCAGGAGAATAGGTAGCCTGCTTAGAAGGACTAAGCTGATGGGGAGACTGATAATTAACTTTGAAGCCTTGAACAGGGTTTGACATTTAGTTGTTATGTTAATAAGATTTATTTTGAATACAAGAAAAACAGACGCGCAAAATTCAGATTGCTCGTGAAGTTTCTACTGCCCATAGTAGTGGGTATTGCAATTCATAGAGCCTTTCCTTTTCTAAAAGTAGAAAAAGTAAAGCTTTGTGAATAATTTGGTGAAGTAATTACTTTCTAAGACTGGTTTGAGGTTTTTGCAGCAGTCTCTTAATTCTGGGTTCTAGAATTATCTAAGAAAAATCTAGAAAGATTTTTCCTAACCCAAAGAAAAATAGTCTGATGAAAAGTTACAATATTTGGTATCATGAGAACGCCAAACTAATCTCATCTGTTGTCATTTCGAATATAGGGATCGAAATTTCTTAATTTAGAAATTTTAAAGCCGATATATGGATTTCGAGCTTAGGCATCCGATCATAACTAAATTAGTACCCGAAATAACTCAGATAATAATATAAAATTTACTTTTTATTTCAAAACATGCAACCTCAAAATTGTGCACCAGAGGAAGATCATCCTATTTCTGGACCTTATGCAACTCAAAATGGACAATATGCTGGCAAGAGTGTTGTAGGTCAAGGCTATGACTTCGGAGTAGTTCGACCTAATCCTTATCAAGAAGATTTCAGGGCCCAAGCTCGTAAAGGCTTTGTGAAAAAGGTTTATGCAATTGTTTGTACCCAGCTCATATTTACAATTGCATTGGTGTGGATCTTTAACGCCACTGAGACTGATAAGAAGTTGGTTGACGAGAAACTTGTTTTGACAAGAGCAGGAAAGTGGGTACTTTACACTAGTATTGCTTTGATCTTCACTATTAGTATAGCTCTTGGCTGCTTCTTCCAATATGCCAGAAAAGTTCCAACAAACTATATCCTTTTGTTCATCTATACCCTTGCCTTCTCATTTGTTTGTGTCTGTGCTTGCGCTAGATATAATCCTAACTATGTTATTAGTGCAGCTTTGAACACTTTTGGCATAACAGCGGTGTTAACAGCCTATGCTCGCATTACTAAAACTGAAATCACCTATGGTGGCGCAGTGAAATTTATGCTTATCTGGCTTGTTATTTCAATTCCTATTATGATTGTAGTTGGCGTTAACGGCAATAGATTCAGCGGGCTCTACGCTTTCTTACAATTATTAGTCATTATTCTCTATGGGTTTTTCATTGTCTGGGATACCAAATTGATAGTTGGACAAAAGAGAAGCGGCCACCAGCTGGATTTGGATGAGTATATTCTTGGAGCTTTATTCCTCTATACTGATATTATCAACCTCTTCTTAAGAATACTCGGAGCAGGAGGTAAGAAAGATTAAGTGATATCTTTAAATTGTGTATAAAGTAAAATTGATATAAGATAATTATTTCTTCCTTAAAGTATTCTATCAGATCTTAAAATTTTTCGATTAATGCGGCTCAAAAAATTTTCCCATCATATCTAAAATATCAACTTAAGATTTTCTATTCATTTTGTCTCCATTATAAAATAGCTGGTTCTCTAGGAGTCTCAGAGCAGAACAAGAAAATTATGAATATAATTGATATCTTATAGTTCTTAAAAGGACTTTTCCTTTTTGCACAGGTAATCAAGCTTGTAAACACTGCAATAACTTTCATGGCAGTTATCTTATCTCAAGACCAACTTATTAAAGGTTGTTCCCCTCTCAGCAAAGGGAAGACTTCCAAATATAAAATGATTACATTGTTATCAAGATTGAGAATTCAAAATTTTGAAAATTAGTTAACATATCATTGTTTAATACTACCCTATCGATTATGTTTGGTGAGAGAATAAATCGATTTGGTTTTACTTTTTACATTGTAAACTGTTGATTGTTATTTATTTCGTTTTGGTTCAATCATTCATACTAAGACGAACCTATAAAAAAAGGTATTATGGGTTGGCGAGTATATTTATGTCGATGCTATTTCTATCCGTGGAACTCCTTGCAGTTTCAGGTAACAAAAGAGAGAGATTAACCTAAATTATCTTCTTTTCAATGGTAAGTAAATAAGAGATTTTCATTGTTAAAAAATTTGCTTTCTAGTTCAATGAGTTGAAATGAGTTATCAGAACACTAGAGAATTACGGACAACTCTTTTGTCTTTCTTTCTTTCTGTTGGAATGAAGAGAAAAAGTTTGCATTTGGTTTGTTATAAGACAAACTAACTCGATAGTTGTAATATGTTAGATAAAAATTATAGGATGAATAAGATAATCATATCGATAATAACTTTGAAAAAAACTAGTTTCTTCTAAGATTCTTGTTATTTTTGTTTGCAGTCAAGATAATAGGTTTGGTCTTAATAGGTAGGATGGTATACTTAGGTTCCTCGACATCAGGGGCAAATGAAATAGGTGCATCATCAATGGAGACAGTATCATCGATAGGCTGGATAGTCATGATAGGGTCTTCAACATTGGTTTCTTCAGGAAGAGCCTCAACTGCTTTTGGTGGAGCCATGTAGCAAATAACAATCTCTGGTTCAGCCTCAGCGACAGGAACTGGCTTCTCAATAACTGGTTGAGGAGTAATGATCTCTGACTCAGGAACAAGAATGTGTGGTTCAGGGATAAAAATTGGATCTCCAATGGGGAGAGGCCTCATGATAAGTGGAGGTTCAACCAGAACTGGCTCAGGCTTTTCAATAGTTTGATTTTGATGATCATCTCCAGGGCACTCACCATTCACATAGGATATGACGTCAGCATGGTTGCATGGAGCGCAAGCATCACGCGTTTCATATTTGCCAGTGACTAATTTAGCACAAATGGGTCTATACATGGTGATACACATAATCTTCAACATTGGTCTAGGAAGAGGCGCACAATAGATGATATCTTGATCAAGAGCTCTGGGGCACTGTCCTCTAAAATAGTGAGAGACTTGATCTTCAGCAGCAGCACACTCATCTCTATAATCAACCAAAGTTCCATATTGTGTTAGACCACAAACAGAAACTCCAACTGGTGTGCACTTCTTGACATTCTTAGGAGTTGTTCTAAGTCTGTAATAACTTGAAACAGAGTATTCTGAGCATGCATCAAACTCATTCTTGAATGTCAGAATAGATCCATCAGGGTTGACCACCAAGACCGGATTAGCAGCTAATTTGTCGGATTTAATTCCTCTTTCAGAATCACGACACCAGAAGGGACCATCACTCAAAGCAACTCTGGCAGATGTTAAGCATAAGAGACCAAGGAATGTACACAAGAAGATTTTCATCTGATGATGATTTGAAAATATATTATATTCTTAGCCCAGATCTTTGCTATTTAAGATGATTTAGAATTACAGCATCCTCTATTAGCAGATTATTATAGAAGGGAAAAACTTTCTCGAATAAATTTTATTCTAGAAGGATTAGATTTAGCACAAGAATAACTCCTCTAGGTTGAAGAATCTTCTAGAAAAGCTCAGTAATTCAGTAATCGCGATGAAGCATCTAAACTGTTCTTATCTGAAAGGTGAAAATTAGTACTTCCAAATTTCTTTAAGGTTTACTAGCGGTCTTTCAGGTTGAAAGTAGTTTTGACCTAACTAGCCAGACTATCGTTGCCAAATCACATGGATTTGTCTTTAATTTAAATCGCTGTAACATAAGATGACTAATGGTTAAGAACTTGCAAAAGCAAGTCAACAAAATCTCAAACTTTATCTCTAAGGGAATTTTTAACGCCTAGAGAGGTCAATGTCTTTCAGACTGATTTGGAAATTTAATTTGAGAAAATGGTTCTTTGGTAAAGAAATAGCCCTGGATATTTTTATGCATCGATTATGGGAGTCAGGAGACGAATTTTTTGAAGGCAGACTTTATCTGGGTAATAATTTGTTCAGAAGTATGCTTCAACAGATAAAACTTTGGAAGTTCAATCACTCCAGCATATTTCTTTGTACAGTTTAGTTTCGGATTCATTGATGACTTAATAGGTTTTTTTTTACACATTTCCTAAGTATATGTTCAATGAGATCATGTAGAGTCACATTTTGGTTGCTATATAACTTCTGAGGATACAGATGAGATAGATAAGATAGTTAGCCATAAATAACATTTACAAAATGTTAATGTCTTCTAAGATTCTTGTTGTTCTTGTTTAAAGATAAGAGAACAGATTGTGTCTTAGGGTTAGACATTTTAGCTATTTCTGGAGTCAGAGAAATAGGTGTATCATCAAGTGGGAGAGATGCCTTTATACCTCTAATAGGTTGAATAGTCTCAAGGGAGATAGATTTAACAGGCTGGATAGTCATGATAGGGTCTTCAACATTGGCTTCTTCAGGGAGAGCTTCAACTGCTTCTGGAGGAGCCATGTAGCAAATAGCAATCTCTGGTTCAGGTTCTTCAGCAATTAGAATTTGAGGCTCCTTAGAAACTGATAGCACTGCAATTTGAGGTTCAGGCAAAACCTTGATAGGGAGAGGATCAATGACTGGGATGGGCTCAACAGGTTCTTCAATGACTGGGAGGGGCTTGATGATAGGCTCTCTAATGACTGGAAGGGGTTTGACGATAATAGGCTCTTCAATGACTGGAAGTGGTTTGACAATAGGTTCTTCAATAACTGGTTCAGCCTTTGCATCTCCTTCACATTCACCATAAACCCAAGAAATCACATCGTTAGCAATACATGCACCACAGGAGTTTACTGTTCTTGTTCCACCTGTGACTAATTTGGCACAGGCTGGGATGTATGCAAAACATCTAACAGCAAGAAGAGGTCTTGGCAAGGATGAGCAGTAATGAACATCCTCATCAATGGATCTTGGACATTGTCCTCTAAAATATTGAGGGACCTTATCTTCTGCAGCAGCACACTCATCTCTGTAATCGACTAAAGTTCCGTATTGTGTTAGACCACAAACAGGAACTCCAGCTGGATTACATTTCTTAATGTTCTTGGGAGTTTTTCTAAGTCTATAATAGCTTGAGACTGAGTAGTCTGAGCAGGCATCAAATTCATTGTGATATTCCTGAAGAGATCCATCAGGGTTGACTACCAAAACAGGATTATCATCTAATTTGTCAGATTTAACTCCTCTTTCAGTATCAAGACACCAGAATGGCCCATCAGACAGACCAACTCTTGCAGACGATAAACATAAAAGACCAAGAAATGTAATCAAGAAGATCTTCATCTTTTATAGGATTCTGTGAAATTGTATTATATTCAAACTCAAATCTCGAATATTTAAGATGAACCAGGAATATAGCATCCTCTATTATGAGAATTATTATAGAAGAAAAAAACTTTCTCGAATAAATTTTATTCTAGAAAGAATCAATTTTTGCACAAGGATAACTCCTCTCTGATTAAATTCTTCTAGAAGGGTCTAGTAATGTATAAATCATGCTTGGAAAACATGAATTCCCCATTTCGACAGGAGAAGAAGCTAACCTTCATTTTTTGGGAGAGTTTTCTTCTCGTCAAGTTAAAAACCTATGTTTTTCAAATGCAAAACCCTAGAGAATAGATCATAACATCTGCTCACCTTTAATTAAGAATTTTTCTCTTCAGTTGAGCTGGGAACTTTTCAATTCAGATCAAGGGAGATCTCAAAGTTCTTTAAAAAAGAGTTTGCAAGGGATCTTCATAGGAATTGCTCTTTGTTAAACATGATTTAGCATCAACTAAGACCCATTAAAGTTTAGCAGAAAGTAATTCTTTGAGAGGATCATTATTCCAAAATTCAACGATGTAAAATTTCCCCAAAACTCTTTTGTTTCAGATTTGGGTTTCCTCGAAACTGGATCCAATCTTCAATATAAAAGCGAAACAATCATTTGATTTAATATTTGTATCGGAATTTTTTTCTGAGTCATCAAAGTTCACGACTACTAATGAACTCTCATTCATAATTACATTTGAGCCATTGAATAATAATGATAGCTTAAATCCAAGTCAAATCTAAAACCGGATTATGCCTGTTATTTTTGATCTCTCCTATCTTCTTGTTCAAGATATTAATATGTCCTAAAATAATATTTGCTTAGAAAATTCTTAATCATATGGTTAAATATATTGCTGAATTCCTTCCAACTGAGAGAATTTCGAAGGCACAATTTTCTTATTTGTAGAAAATAATTAATAGCTAAGAAATACTCTTCTTACATATGAATTATCATAAGTTACGCTAAGAATATTATGACTTTTGAAGAAAATCAGTGAGCGATTTCTGTCCGAGAGTCTCACTTCAAAGAGTCCCCTTCAATATTCTTGAAAATGAGGATAAGATTATTGATACCAGAGATAAGAAATACAGGATGTACATACAACTCAACTACACCTGTAGTATAGAGTAATAAATAGGCACTCACATAAATAAAATGGAAATATACATTAGAAAACAAATAAGAAATCAATTTCTAGGAATGTAGAAAGGTTACAAGCTTTTCAGGCAAAATGGCCAGGAAAATATTCAGATAGGACTTTCGATGATCTCCTCCCTCCGAAATAAGATACGTGTGCTTTTATTAGATTTACTATGATCATATTCCAGTAAATAATTGACTCTGCCTGGTTGTTTCCCAGAAGACTCCATCTCATTATTAAATTCATCTGATTCAACTTCAAAATAATCAGCCGAAACATCAAGGGCACCATCGTTAAATATATTTGACTTTAAAGCTGAATTCAACTGTGGAATAATGAGATAGTCTCCTTTTTCTGAGTAGCTGCGCTTGTGATGATACAACAAATTTCGGTGGAGGGGACCTGTAGAATTCTTGAAATCTGTAATATTTTTTTCTGCTTTTGTTAATTTCATTTGGCTTAAATTGGCTGCTAATTTTGGAGGTGGAGTAATCGGTTCAGAATCAGCTGTCTCATAGTTTTCTTCATTATCACTTGAACAATATTCGATATTTTCATAATGGTCAGCTGCTGTGACAACTGGAGAATTGATTGATTGAGGTTCAACAATTTTCTCCAAAGTGTTCCTCTGGCTAAACGTTAAGTCAAACTTTATTTTCTTTTCAGGGACTGGACGCACATCTTCTGCCTAATCAAATAGTAAGAGACGATTGACGTATTATTACATTTGCAATATATTCTAAAAAGGGAATGAGTTCTTCCAATTCTCGGTCTGTCTTATCAAAGTAGAAGTTTTTAATATGAATTGCATTTTCTGGTTGCAATATGAAGGCAGCAGGAGAGTTATCGACAATAATGACATCTTTAAGATTTCTTCCGAGCTTTGAAAGGTCTTTAACAAAAGTATCATTTCGAAATTCGCAATGTTCTCTGAATAAGCATTTAGAAACAACTTTATTTTTGTCAATCAGCTCGATAATAGGCAGGGCATACTATTTACATTAGACAAAATCATTTTAAAGCACCTCAGATCTGCTGGCAGTAAAAATAACAATTTCAAATAACTTGTTCATTTTGTCTAAAAATTCCTGGGTGCCAGGTCTCACTATGACATAGACAGGGACAGATGTTCTAGCAAATGTAATCTAAATATATTATGCTTGTGAATTTGGAATTACCATGATTTTATGATCAGGATTAGGCACTGGACTAAATGAAGAATGAACAAGTGTCTCATCTAAATCGAGGATTAATGTCTTCATGCCCTAAAATTCAATCTACTAGAGTAGTAGGCAAATTACCTTGTGAGCAAGTTTCTGTGATCCAAGCAGTTGTATAGATGAATTCCTAAGTGATTAGGATAAACAGAAATTTAGGATACTCTTTCTTTGAGGGTGAGCATGAAAACATAGAGAGCCAAGAAGACTTCTTATTTGACTTAGTTCGGGACTCAGAGCATGATTTGCTAAAGAATCATTGATATTTTTCAGGTTCTTACTCTCTTAGATTAAAAGATGAATTGCCTGCTGCCGTAAAAGTATTGTGAATTGGAGTTGTGACACTAGGTGTCTGGATTTCCGTATTAATAGTATCTATAGGGTCTTCCTTTCTTGGAGAAAGACTGAAAAGCATGATTTCACTTTTTAATTATTTTGTCAATTAAATAAATAACTGGTCTCAATTCTCTAAACTTGCCCTACAATTTTCCATCTCATCGAAATTCTTGGAAACTACCTAATGCATCGCCAAAAAAACTAGTAACAAAGTTATAAAGGAAATAAAAATATAATCCAATTATATTCTTGATGATTGTTTTAATGGATAGCTAACGATATTGAAACATTTTTTGAGTCATAAGATCCTCCTTTTTCCTAGAAAAAATTTTGAGAAACTCCCAGAGTGTTAATACAATATTAAGCTTGATGATAATGATTGAGCTAACCAACAAGTTTAATATTAGGTTGAAGATAGGTAAAGAGACTAAGCATCGATAAGAAAGGCAAATTATATATTATGTACTACAAATGAACTAAGGCAAACACAGTGATCAAGTAGCAAATGTATTTGAAGAAGCACTTCTTGAATTTGAAGAAATTATTTAGAAAAACAACTCATGCACAGGTGAGCTATTGAATCAGTGCCAATCATACAAATGTTTTTTTACAACATCTACTCATTGTTATCTAGAAGAAGTGACAACAGAAATTTTGCACTTGCTCATCGAAAGTAATCCTACCGCTTTAGGAAGCATAGTTATGGGTGATACAGTATTCTTGAGATTCTTCAAAAAGAAATTTGTGGAATAAATGGAGATTTAGGGAAATTTCTTATTATTGTGCAGAATATCTCAATTCTAGCAGTAAATTTCATGGCTATTCAATTGTTGAAAATTAGCCATCGATATCATCCATTATTCATAAAGGGTGTCATTCCTAGCCTTCTCAGCAAGTCGAATTTTACGTAAATAATATGAAAATTTCCTTGACTTTACTAAGAGTATAAAATGTATTGATGTCTCCTTCAAGAATAGACAACAAAAATCTTACTGATGGAAGACATTATTAAATAATGATACTATAGCAAAAATATTGAAAAGTTTACTGTATGAATTCTTACTGCAATTGAAAGAATTATCGAAGTGTGTGGCTTTGAATTCCTGACTTTCAGAGGATATAATAATCTTAAGATGAAAATCATTACTAAGATATATATTAAGCAAATAATAAGTAATATTTTAGAGAAATATTCTGTGAATAGTTGAATTATGAGAACAAATGATGACAAGGTAATTTGTTTCTATATACATTTTTATATGAAACCACGACTATATTGGTAAAGAAAAAAGTACAACATATCAACACTAATAGGCAGGCACAAAAAGGCTCAGCCACACTCAAACGAGTTATGAATATCTAACTTGATACGTCAGATTTTGAATCAAATTAAAATGCTTGGCTTGTAGGTTTTGAAACTCTCCTTGAAATGTAAGGCTAGAATGTTCTCTTTAATCTTAAGTCTCTTTCTCCATTCACTATCATTTCCACTTTCTTGCTGATTTTCAAATAACACAGGAAAAGGATTCTCCCCGTTCATGTGAAGCTCAAACAACTTTGAGCCTAACATTTCTTTAGTCCTGAAATCAAACTTCTTCTTTTTATATTTCATCATGACTAAAAAAATTAGAGAATTTTTTTTTTTTGCTGTACTTGGCATATTTTGAGTATGCTTTAAAAAGACTTTGTCATCTTTGACACTAGCTTGTTGGATATAATGGTCTTGATATTCTAAGCGTCTCTGATAAAATTCTTCAGGTTGAACCTCCTTCTTTACTGTAACCTCTTTTTTAACAGAAGTCTTATGCTTTCTGCCGCTATAATTTTAAACATTATTTCTCATAAAACAAACCTATCATTATACTTGTCTTCGTATGAGGAGTATTTTGTTGCAGAAGTTTTACCGGCTAGAAGTTAAACTCAATATACGCTACTTTTACTTGGATTAAAAGAGGCAGTTGAGGAGACATGGCTGAGGCCAGGAGACTTAAGGCCTGGACTAGGGTCTGGATTCTGGCCAGCCTGGACTTTGAGGGCAGCAGAGAGGATAACGTCTAAGAAGTCCTAATTAATTTGCTTTGATGAATATAAAAATCGTTACCTGAGAATTGGATCCTCCTTTAACAGGTTTGGTTGCAGTTTTCACTCTTTTTTGGAAACCTTTAGATTTGCCTTTTAGATTTTTAGTTTCATTCCCGTAAGCAAAATCTTCATGATAGGCAGGCTTCTTTCTGACCTTTCGAGTTCCGTAGGCTGATCTCTCATTGGAATTTGTATTATTTTGTCCATCTTTCTCTGCTTGGTTCGCCATAGGAGCATCAGCTTTATTGTCTTCGACTACTTGGCACTTGAATTTTACATATTTTGCATTCTTTTCATTTTGTTTGTGGTTAGTCCCATTAGAACCTGCAAAGGGATAGTATTCGGCTTCTAGGTTGGCACTAATGTATCACGAGTAAGTTTTACAAAGGTTACTCATCTAGTTCGCTCAACACTTGATTTCCATCGTTTGTCTCAGCTTCTGAGCGAATCTGAGATTCTTTTTCAATAAGAGAGGACATGTCATTGTTATTTTTTGTTCTGGAGCTCTTGGTGTTACTCCTTTTGCCGATCTACTTTAATTAGAGTCATTGCAAACAATAGAACCTTTTGTATATCTTCGAAGCTGTCAGCATATAAAAGAGAAGGCATTTTAGGCCTGGAGCTTCTTCGGAGAGCTTTTTGGTGAATTAGTAATGTAACAAGACTTACTTTGGTTCTTGTCGACACTTCCTTGCTTATCGGACTTTTGGGTCTCTGCCATTGTACGTTTATTGAGTTATTGAATTCAAATCAAGCTGAAATATTTATTAATAAAATATATCAATATGGCGGAACGAAGATACGCGTAAATAGCAAAAAATTATGAATTGTACAAGCTAAATCTCATCTAAGAAAGAGAAATCCTCTTCATTATCATCTTCATTTCTCCTATCCCAGCTGCTTATAGTATCGAAGCCTAAAAACACATTAATTACATGAACAAATAATCTTACCTTCAACCCAGCTTCCTCCCAGGAGTCTTAACACAAAGTTGGCATCAGTTGAGGCGGCGTCACAAAGCAACTTCACATTGCTGACTCTTTCCTTCCCTCTAAATGTTGTATTGTCTTCACCATCATCTTCGTCCCCTCTTCTTGAAGGATCTGGTGATCCCGACCTTTCTGATCTATCCCCTAGAGAAGCATCTTCATCCTTTCTGGAAACTATTGTTGGCACAGTTTCTGGGACAATCTCAAGGCTGTTTATAATAGTTAACAGTTCTTCACCTACACAGCTAACAGCCCAATCTGTACTGACTCCATTGTTTATCACAGGTCGTTTGTTAATTTGTTGCTGTTGATATAGCTCTAGGGCGACAACTCTATTGAACTCATTAGTTTCAGGACGATTCATGGGATCTAGTGACCCAATCCATAGGACACTTCTAGTATCTTGGAGGTATGTCAGTACTCCATTTATATAATCAGGCTCATAGCTAACGATCATAGCCATGGGATCCCATTCATTAGGATTTAACAGTTCTGATAGATTCTTGTCGGGGGTGAGTTGTTTCTTGAGTGCCTTGGGATCCTCCTTCTTTTCTTCTTTCTTAGCCTTAGGATCCTCTTTCTTGGTATCCTTCTTTGCTTTTGGATCTTCCTTGGAGTCTTTCTTACCTTTGTGGTCTTCCTTCTTGGACTCCTCCTTCTTAACTTGCACAGGAGGAGCAGCATGGTGTTCATCCTCAATAACAGATTTTGATTCAGACTGGATTTTAATCTCGGCATTTTCGTTGAAATCAATCTCCAATTTCAAAGGCTCAGGGGGCCATATTCTCTTAGTATCAGCTAGAGCCTGCTTCCAGTCAGGGCTCTCCAAAATGGCTTTTGGTGCAACGATAAATCTAGATGGTACAACGATTTCCTTGTTGAATTCTTTAGCATGAGCCATGATCTTGAGAATGCACGCTCTTTGTATCTCGTCTAGGGTGTAGTCACCCAATTTATTGAACTTGTAAAGGCACATAAAGAAGTAAATTCCGACCTTGCCGGCCAAAACGATTCTGTCATAGAAGTGCAAAAGAGTATCAATAGCCAGAATGTATTCTCCAACGAACTCTCCTCCCAACAAGGCAATAGATTTCTTAGTAGGAGGCTTGATCTCGACAACATTTTTAGGTCTTCTGCTCTTGCTAACCTTAGGTTCATATAAACTATGCAAAACTGCCTGTGAGACTAGGGTAACATCATTGCTCATACTAGGTCCGAAGGTTCCGCATTCTATAGGACGGACTTTAGTTATAGAAGTATAGTGTTTGAAGAAGTTCTCCTTATCTTCTATGATATAACAAGGAGCATATACATTGAGGAGTTCTGCAAAGTGATATGTCTCGTTATCATCAATTTTGTCTACTACTCCTTCCTCGTCTTTTACAAGGCCAACCTCGGCAGGCTCATTGAAGACATTTTCAAGGATCACGCATGAATTATCAGGATATGACTCCATTTCGTGTCTTTCAGCCATGTCTAAGATCTTGCAGCTCTCTTCGAATTGACAAATTTGTTCAATTTGAGTCTTCATAAATTCGTAAAACGGTCTGACTGAGTTGCCTGGCTTTTCTCTACCGTGAGGCTCACCAAAGCTCACCAGAACAATGACTAGCTTTGCTAGTTGTTCCAGCAAGAATTTGATCAAAGAGCTTGCCTCATGCAAGCTCTTTTCCTCAACGCTAATAATAAATCTTCTTCTTTCCTCTTCCTCTTGTGCCTTCCTAGCTTCCTCAGCAATTTCCTCTTTAGTCTTCTTGGGTGGTTTCTTGCCAGTCTTCTTTAGCTCAGCCTTGGCAGCCTCTTCCTTGGCTTTTGCTTCAGCTTCCCTTCTAAGAAGTTCTTCTTGCCATTCAGCCTCAATCACAGCTGGATCCCTCTTCTTCAGATGGATTCTAACCATTATTCTCCTTCCTTCGATGTTCTGGTCAAGGTCTTTCATTGTCTTCTTAAGAGCAAGCATTTCAAAGTAGCTCCTATCAGGAGTAGGTCTTGTCTGGAGCTCTTGAAGGGAACGAATGTAGATTTCATTCTTTTCTACTTGATCCATTTTGTCCATAAGGACCTTGCCTACTCTTATGGCTAGCTCCTTTCTATAATCTTCAATATTCTTTCTTTCTTCCTCGTCTACAAATTATTTTGATTGGTTTCGGAATTTACCATTCTTGGGCTTTCTCTTAGCCTTCTTGTAGAATTCAGTCTTGAACTTGAGTTCCTCTTCCTTTTTCTTCTTTAGTTCCTCCTCTGTCATGTCGACAGGCTCCTGGAAATGATATTCCCAGAGATCTCTTTCTCTTCTGAGATTGTTTGAAATATCATCAAATTCCAGAGCAATACTTTCGACTATCTTTCTACATGTGTTGAATAAAGTAGATCTGTGTATAGGCTTCTTCTTGGCGAGCTTGAATAAGTCCCAGTATCTTCTGAGATATGCATCGTGGTTAAAATCGTCTTTGACTAAACTAATTTTTTCTCTGAGATAATCCACATCTAAATTCCAGTAGTGTGCGGGGTCATCTACGTCGATGTAGAGTTCATCATATACTAATTTCTGCAAATTTCTGAACAGGCTCATAGTTAAAGGAGTATAATATAAGTGGTATTTTTGATTCTTCTCTTCAAATTCTCTTTTGCAAACTTCAGGATCATCAAGATCTGGTAAGGGAGGGGTTGGGGTTCTGACTTCTTCAAGAATGTCATTTATGATCTCTCCAACAAATCTCTCCTTGTGTTTGGCGTCCAATAGCAAATCTATTTCACTTCTCCTAATATATGTTATTATTGAATCCGATATCACTACCATTCAACATGGGGATCGTCTTGGATAGCATGACCGGCTAATTTAACTGGTGGCAAGGGTGTTATGAGAGGAGGCTCACATTCTAAAACCCATTCTTCCTCAAAAATTCCAGTTGTTCTGGATCTGAAGGTGAAGTAGAAAGTCCTAATCTCACCTGGTTTTATCACACTTTTATTCTATACAATTATCGTCTTTTATGGTTAGATTACTGAATGACAGAAAAATCTTTCTTCTTTATCGAGTAGAGTAGGTTGGAAGAGGGGTTCAGGCTCTAATCTTTTCCATTTGTAATAGATTGCAGTAGAACCATTATTCGTAACAACAATTGAGTCCCTAGACATATTCCCTGTTTTCTCAATGAATGACATATGGCTTTTATTTAGACGGAGCTGGGGTCCTGAGACTTCTGCTAATAATGGGTCCTCAAGCATAGGCATAGAGCCCTCCTCAGGTACAGGAATTTCTTCTTTTTTTGCAAAGGACTCTTGAGTAATTGTTTGGGATTGTGATTGAGGGCTCTTCTTAAATTTTGAAAGGACAGTCAAACGTTTAATGTTAGAACGAACATTCTGGACGTTGTAATTTTGGATGAGCTTAGAACTCTCAATGTCATCAGCCAACTTTTTCTTAAGAAGTAGCTTCTTCCTGTGTTTTGACTCGGACATATTTTATTGAAAGTTACAATTATTTCGAATTAAATCTCTTTAGGCATGAATCTTAGAGTCTTAATTTTTTATGGCTGTCATCTGGTTCGCTTAAACCTACACTAGGGACTTAGAAAGAGAAAAAGATGAGTTCTTGAGAATTTGAAGGAATTCAACAGATCTGTTTACAGAGTGCATTTTTAAATAACGTTTTAATTTTGAATAAATTTTGAATTTGGAATGGATCTACAACCTGAGAACTGTGCTAAGTGTGGTTGTCTTCCCGAAGACATTTTAATGTTAACATGTAACCATGACCTTTGTTTGTCATGTGCCTCCAAGAATTTGCAGAGAGAAATGTCTAAATACGGAGACAGAACAAAAGTAATTTTGAATTCAACATGATTTTATCCCTAGTCAATTATGTGCGAACTCTGTGGAGCTCCCACCATTCTCGATGAATCCAGTATTGAAGAACTCTTGAAGATTCCAGCCAGTAACCTATTCTGAGAAACATCCATTAAGAAATAGTGGTAACAGAGCAAAGCACTAGAAGATATAGTCCCAGCAAGCAATACGGATATGGAACTTCCCCTCAGGATACCAAGTCATACAAGGGCCCAAGCCAGAAATACCCAGAACCCCAGAGATTTGTTGCTGATAGCAATCCAATGCCAGAAAGACCCACTTATGCTTCTGCTGATAGGTATTATTTAAATCCAAAATGAGTAAAAGAGATAGAAAGTCCATAAGAGGGTTCTGTTTGGAGCATCCTGATGAAGAAATATCCTATTTCTGCTTCGATTGTCTTAATAATTGTATTTGTCCTGAATGTGTCATTCATGGAACTCACAAAAATCATGAAGTCATGACTGTTAAGAAGGCATATCCTATTGTGAAAGCCAAGGTAATTGTGGATAACAACTTGATTTATAACCTAGGTTGATGAAATTCTTAATGCACTTGGATCCAAGTTGGATGAAGAAAGACTCTTGGAAGAGAAATTTGAGAACCAGAAGAAGGAACTCAGAGAGAATAACAAATACCTCAAAACCCAAATCAGCGAATTGTTCAATGTAAGTTTGTTATATGGTTACCCTTACCATAACAGGAAATTAGAGCTCGCTTAGACAAGAAAGAAAGAGAAATCATGAATAGTCTTGACACCTCAGTCGAAGACGGAGTCAAGGAAATCAACAGCCTTGCCAAGTCCCTTGAGAATAAATCCGCAGCCCTGATGACAACCTTCGAATTGATCAATAACCACGTCACCGCTAAGGACGAAGTTCTTCTCCTTAACTTCTACGCCAACAATCACATAAAGATCAACCAACAACTCAGCTCCGAAGACTTCAACTTTAAGAAGCTTGCTGATGCCTCTAAGGTCAAAACCAGCAACAATTTCAGTGAAATCGTTGACAGTCTTAATCTCCTCCAAGTCCAAATCTCCGCTGTTGGAAATGTCAGCTACGATAAATTCCAGCCAGAGCCTACCTCCCACAATGTCCATAGACATCAAGACAACTATCCTTCCCAACATTATCAACCTAGATATCTTACTTCCAACCATAATATTATGAATAGAGCTAGCGTGACCCCAGATCTTGATAGATCTGGAATCAATGGCAAGCCATCGGCTGGAATAAATACTAGAGTCAGTGTGCTTCCTCAGGACTCTAGAAAGGTAATGCCATTTTGAAAGAGTTTAATTGAAATAGGGTGACTATGTTGATGAGAACAACACTGGAAGTTATCATAAGCACGTCCAAAGTACACCCTTGAATAACATCTATAAGGAAGTCAAGAGCCAAAATTTTAGAAATTTTGCCAACCTCCCTTCAAAGGGAAGCGAATTCAAATCAATGACCTTTAATCAAGAAAACTCAATTCATTAAATCTTAAATTATGATCTTTTTAGTTAAAGATTCATAAAGTATGTAAATTATCTCCCTTTGATAGGCTTTTATAACTTATGCCTAACAAATTTTCTCCATTAAAATGTCATTCAAGTTTGCTCTTTTAGGCTCGAGACTTTGATTGGCTTTACGGTTCTTTTTCAAGTTTGCTCATGAGTACTTTGATACTGACAAGACTTATTGAAACGAACTAACACATAAAACACATCGAGTAAATATTATATATAGATAGATATCTTAATGTTTCTTTTTATTCTTGATTTCATCCAGAGAGTCCACGATATCTCTAAAATAGAGATTCAAATCTCTTTCACTCGTATTTTGATACCACTTGAACACAAACCTATTAGTAGGATCTTCTTTATCAATAACAGTGATCAGGCAGTCCCTCCAGTCATAGCTACAACCCATACCAATATCTTTCAATTTATTCTTAACCCTTTCTAGGACTTTGAATTATTGGAATCTAAAAAAAAGATAGGGGAGTTTTTTAGAATTTGCTTACACACTCATTTATTAAAGAAAAATTATACCATACTTTATATTATTTGATAAAATTCAAAGCAAACCCCATAGAAAATAAAACACTGAAAGTGACTGTCTATTAAATTGTTGGTCAGAGAAGAATGAGTTAAGTATCATAATTTCCAAGGGCAAGTCGCTTTCTTTCATATCACTAAGATCGCTTTCAATTGCTCTGAGACTAATCTTGCTGCCGTTATCACTGCCACTACCATCTCCAAATTCCTCGAGCTCGCTGACAACTCTTTTCTAAAACCATTAAATAAATTATGAGAAAATTTTACATCTGTTAACACTCTAGCACTGCTAGTCAGATAATCTCTTTTGGAATTTGTTGATCTTGAGGCGAACGATCTTATTGGATACTCTCCACCTGTCGAGCTTTCCTTGGAAGACGAGCAGACTTCCTCAACTGTGTGGAGTCTTTCATTTTGAGGAGACATATAGGTCTTGAAGTCAACTTCAGTGTATCTTGGTGTAGGCTTAACTAACTCTTCATCACAGAATAAATCCTCATTGCAAAAAAGCTCTTCCTCACATTTATTTAACTGTAGATTGAAGTCTGCTTTGGGTTTTCGAGATGTCACTTTGGAATTATCAATAGGAGTCTCTTGGATTTCAGTAAGTAGATCAAGGTTCTTCTCCGAAGATTCTGAAGTAAATATAGGATTTGTGCGTCTCATATCAAGAGAGAATCTTTGAGGAACTGCTTTAGTTTGTTTTGGTGATGACTTAGGTTTGTTTGAGATATCTTGAAGTGGCTTTCTCTTTAATCCATATCTACTATCTTTATTAGTATTCTCAGGGCTAACTTTCTTCGTAGGGCTTGATTTTCCTACATATTTTAGAGAATTGGTCTTTGCCTTTTCTTTGTTTCTCTTGGGTATATTCTCTTTATCTTGAATAGGAGAATTGAAAAGTTTCTTTTTGTTAGTTTCTTCATTGATAGTCTCATCTAAGAGGCTCATTATATTTTTTTCTATCTTGGGAGGATCATAGATGAAATTATTGTCATCTTTGTCATCTTTGTCGGGGCTAAATTCAACTGTTTCCAGGATGAAATCAGGCGAGTGATACTTGGGTTTGGTGGAAACTGTTGTAGAGTCTCTGCGGTCTTGGCTCTTAAGAAGGTCGAAAATTTTTGAGTGTTCCATGGAATTCTTTTTCTTAGAAAACTCCTCAGGGGAGGCCACTTGATTCTCCAAAGAGTGAGTGGCACTGTTTTCCAAATTCTCAGCCAATATAGTACAGATTCTCTTAATATAGTCATCATTATCTTTGCTGTCGTGGATGATCATGCTTTCACAAGTGAATTCTTCTTGGCTGGTGAGATTATCATAGAGATTGCCGTTTGCTCTTGAGCATTCGGGAATAGTGGATTTTCTGGACTCGATCCTTGGTTTTAATTGATTAGGGTAAAATGGGCCTTCTGCAAAGGAGCTCTTGTTAGTGTGCAGGCCACTTCCACGAGAGGGATAAATTGAATTAGGGTCTGTGCCGCTGATAAATGTATTGAAGAGAGAGTTCTTGTTGGTCCTAGCAGGGGCAGGTTTTTCTTCAGGACGGGAGTCTCTAGAAGAACCTCTTGTTTTTATGGATTGTCTTTCCTGGAATGTGTTGGCTAGAGAGACGGTCCTTCTGTGTGTTTTAATAATGTCAGCTGTGTCAAATTTGTTGAAAAAGGGATCAGATTCGTAAAGAATAGTGAGTTCTTCACCAGCAAAGTTGATTGAATTTAGGAACAAATTATGCAATTTATTTTTGAGCGAAAGTTTGAACTTGCTTGTTTTTGACAAGCTGACTATTTTGTTCTTCTGAGTACTCTTTCTATAGTAATGCATGACAAAACTATTCGATAAGGAATAGAATTATAGCTCTTACGTTTTAGTAGGATCTATTTTGTTCAGCGAAAATTGGCAATAGCCAGAACTGGAATTGAACCTATTCACAGTGATTGGGATTCTAACAAATTATTGAAAATATGCTAGGTTTACATTGAGTGCCCATGCAGAAGATTGAGATTATCTTGCACAGGTTCATCACTTTCTCTGAGATAGAGAAAATCCGTTTCAGGTATGATACTACCATTATTAAAGTCAATTAGGATGTAAAAAGTGTAGTCTGAATAGTCGAAACAGGGTTCCTTCTGTGGAGATTCTTTATTCATAGTGATTTTCTTGGTGTCTAAAAGATATTCTCGACGTTCGCTTGACGGGAAGTCCTTGCAATTCATGAGTTCTATCTGGATATTGATTTGGAATTCGTCCTTGATGCAGCAGAAGGAAGATTTTAGTCTTTCTAACATGAACACGAATTCAAATTTGAATTGCTGAGTTTTACTTAAAATTAATTAAGATTTTGCAAACACTCTATTCTGCATATAACCAAATAGAATAGTGAATAAGAGTATTAAAGAACTTTCGAGTGCTCAGCATGCAGTCTTACTTAGAAACCATTAAACTGAGAGACTAAAATAAGGGTTTTGTGAATTTTAGTATAGGTGAGGATACTCTTTGATACAAAGAACTCCATAACAAAATTGTTGTACAAATAAAGAACATAGAAAATTAAGAGAAAAAATATCAAGCATGTTATACATACTTGTTTCGATTTGGCCCGCTCATGATAAGCACAGGGACAAATTTATTTGGTTCAATCTTGTGAGAGTTCTTATGATACTCAGCTTCAAATTTCAATTGGCTGAGTGAAGGCTGCTTACGCAGATATTGCATCTTATAAATGTTATTATCAAAGGGTGGGCTTTCTTTCTCAGGTGACTCTACAGCTTCTACTGTAATCTTTTGGATCCTGAGATCTGCTACTCTAAAGCTCTCCAAGTGGTTTTGAGATATCGTGATTTCAGTCTCCCTCTTTCTCTCCGTGAGATCTGGTGAGCCTCTATAACTATATTCAAGTCTCGAGCTATTTGGTTGTGAAAGACCTCCTCTTTTAGAGTCAAGAAGGTCTAAGAGATCCCTCTGACTTTTAATCATGTCTCGGGATCCCAGGGGCTTTGTCCTGAAGAAATTCTTTTTCAAATAGGTGTCTGGGATGGTACTGGGAAGCGGGTTAGTTTTATTGTAAGATAAGAACATGCTAGGTTCTCCATTCAATATTTTAGATCCCTCTTCGTAGGCTTGTTGAATGTTTCTCAAATTGGGTAAAGATCCCCTTTCTCTAATTCCTCGGTAGAGCTTTCCTGGACGGGAGGGGCGTATTGGACTAGAATATAGGGCTGAAGAAGGAATTATTGAAGCTGGGTGATTTATAATTGGTAGACGATTGGGTTCATTGATCTTTTTTGGATCTAGGGAGGATTCATCAATTATTGAGGAGTCTTGTTTTTCTTTTGAATAAACTATTTGAGTTTCATGCCTATACGATTTTGAGCGGAATTTAGGTTTAAGTGGCCTATAAGCGTTGGCTAAATTCGGACTGAAATCAGCAAATCTGAGGACTTCTGAATTATCTCTGTTGCTTTTTAAGGGTGAACTGTCGCTCATTTTGAGCTTATATTGGATAAATTTTATTTTTGATTAAAATATTTCTTCAAGTCTGCTTTGCAGCTTAAGCTTTTCAGGTGTCGTTCCATATAGCACTTGTACGTTTGAAATCCAGGATTTTAATCACAAAGCAACAAAACTTTAAGTCAAACTCTTGGAGAAGTGATTGGTAGCCAAACGACTGGTTTTCAACATTGAACTTCCCCTCAAGACGAAGTATAAATTATCAATAAAGTATGTATTCCTTCATTCTCTATTTCCACAGGAATATATTAAATAACGGGCTTACATTTCAATATTGTGATTCCAATTATTTTGTTACAGAAATTAAAATTGAGCCCTGAATGGGAAACCAAACCAATAAGGACATAACAAATCCGTCTTTGAGAGGCAGTAATGAATATACCACCAATCTCTCTATGCATCTGATCGTTGACCAAGATGAAATTGGAGAGACATCCAATATTGTACTCCCAGAAGATGATACCTCAAAGATTGCTCTCTCAATACCCAAAGATGAGAGTTGCACTAACAGCTCAAGCTTAATAAGTCAGAAAGGCACTAAATCTGAATTCCAATCAATCAATGGCATGGCAAAAGTAGAAGGAATAGGAGCAAACATCAATGAGTTCTCAATCTTTCCTATATTCAAAACAGACGAGCTCTCAAAGATTTCAAGTGTTTACTTTTTTTATTTTGAATTATACAGAGCAGCGATTATCATGGCTCTTCTTTTGTTACCTATTTATTTGATTGTTGAACGGCTCTTTTTAATAGATAATAATAATCCAGATTCTATATTTCCAAACATTTGTTTGAATTGCATACTTAAAGTCGCAGCGATTACAATATTCAGAAGGCTCTATGAGATATGGATTGCTCAAAATGCCGTTCGTATGAATGATTGGACAGAAGATAAGTTTGCAGTGTTATTGGAAAACCTACCCATCGATGCAAAAACAGAAGAAATTAAGAATTTTATTGATGACTTGATAATCCGTAATCAGAACCATGGGAAAGTAATAGATATAATCTTCCTACAAGATTGTGAAGAGTACGTTTCTATTAAGAAAAAATTGAAAGATTTGAGAGAAAAAATAGATTCTTCTAAACGTAAAGAATCTGATATCACAAAGGTTCTCGCTGCTCTGACTTTGATTCAAGGTTATGAGCAAAGACTTGAGGAAATAGAAAATAATGCTAAACTTTATAAATATCCTCTAGGAAAAGCCATTATAATCTTCCAGAAAATAAGTGATGTAACTACAATTAAACAGAGCCTTCCTAGCTCAACCTTTAGCAGTGTTTTTAAACGATACGCATCTCGAGCTTATCTTCGCGGAAAACTTATCCGAGTCCGTCGAATCTCAGAACCTGCAGATGTTATCTTTGAAGGCTTGAGAATCAATTCAAGATCACAAATCTATAAGAACTTCCTTCTTGTTCTAGCTTCTCTAATAATTCTTATTATTGGAGCTTATCTAATAATGTTTCTAGATGACCGAGCTAGTTGTATCAATCTATTATTAAAACATCCTGACCAGTTTAAGTTAAATACTGATTGCCAAAGGATTTTGAGTGAAAATGAAAATCGGAACTGGCTTGTTTTTCAAAAATATCTAGGCACTATTGCAAATCTTTTAACTGGAATTTTTCTGGAGATGTTATACAAGTATGTCAATAATCATATTATTCACGAAAGCCAAACAAAGAAGCAGAGCGCCTATATCAGATATATCTCCACTATTTCCTTGGTCAACTTTAATATAATTGGACTCTTCCATATTTATCAGATACAGTCAGATGACCCAAATGAGATTTTTCAGAATGCATTTCTCCTAGTTGTCCTGTTATTTTGTAAAAAACTCTTAGTCAAAGTCTTAAGAGTGAAATGGTTTAAGCTCTATAAACAATATAAAGCCAATCAAAGTACTAAAGCGCAAAACCAATTCAATGAGAATGATAAGAAGGATTGGTATAGCAGAGAAAATTTTGATTTTATTTCAGGCGTTCAAGATATTATTCCACTGATATATGTTCTAATGGGATTTTTTAGTATCTTTGGATGGCTCATTTGCATACCAATAGCTTTGCTATTGTATCTGCTAGCAATATTTGAGAAATACGTCATAATCAGAACTTCAAAGCCCTTCGAACTAAAGAGTTCCAACTATGGTGTGAATTTCTTTAAGCCTCTTTCGTGGGATTTAGTAGTCTGTATAATACCTACTTGGCTAATTACAGTACTCGCTCTTCGAACTTTGGAGATAGCATCCAGATTATATCCAACAGTAGATTTCAAGCCATTTAAAATTGCCATGACTAAAAATTGCGCAATTCTATGTTTCTGCTTCCTCTTGAGCTGCTTTACATGCCGTAGAAGCTTAAAGTATTTACTGAGAAAAAAGTTTTTACAAAATAATCTTAATACAAGATATGAGGATGTTAGTACTCATTTTACCAGCACATTTAGAGAATCCTATCCATTTGGGTCAATCACTTTACAAGAAAGTTAATTCATTTTTTTGTAACTTCAATATCAAGTAAAAATAAAATAAGAATTAATATAAAGGACTCCGTATGATATTACATGACTAATCAGTCTCCACGTGGGAAGTTACCAATTTTTTGATTTTAATTTTAAAAATTTTGATGGAGAAAAAGATTAAGTCTCTCCACTTGTGTTTTCATACATTCTGTTATATTTTAGCCAACCTGAAGTTAATTACCCTAGGGTACCTGTTAAAGAGCGGTTGACGAACCCATGCGCCTTAGCCTCTTTTTCAAATCATCAAAGTGTAATTAGAAACGAAATTCCTTGGGTTAAAATACTCAGTTGCCTCAGCTCCGTGTGGAGAGCCAATACAGTTTCTTAATCAAAGAATATTCCTGAGATCTGAGCAAGGTTAAATGGGGTCTCAAAATTGTTGAGTGTTAATTACCTTTAGGGTACATTTGATGAAGGTCGTGGAGTTTGGCTTGATTTGAAGCATGACCTGTCAATTTGACTAACAAAGGGACTAAATGATAAGTGAAAATCTTATTTTAGAATTTGGAGTGATTCTGATAATATCCATGCAAAAAAGACCAAAACTATCTAGAACGGTATCCTTAGTCAGTTTTAATTAAAGCATAATATTGAGTTTTACAGAAATAAAAGACATAAATGAAGAAACTTGTTAACTTATTAGAGGCCACGCCAGAAAAAGGATCCGGTGATCAAGAAAATCAGCTTTCATTTTCAGAAACATATGATCTCGACTCAGACACCAGGACAGCTCTCAACATCCACATTGGGAAAAATCTTTCCCCTGAATCTAAAAAACACTTCATCAGCCTTTTGGAACAAGCTCTCGGTACTATGACTATCCATATCAGATGTGAAAATTACAATGACGATGTGAGGTCAAAGTTAGTCTCTAAACGTGAAAAGTTGAGACACGACCTTGATATTGACATTCATTCTGATGAGGAAAGCTCAGACACTGAAAATGAAGAGAAATTTTTAAGCGCTGTTGAGAAGATCAATGGAGCTATTGAAAGGCCAGTGATTTTTAAAAAGACTGCAGACTTGATTCTTCTTGAAACTCTTCAACTAGCCAAGAAAATAAAGAACTTTGCTCTCCACAAAAATGTGGGGATCAAAGTTGTTGACAAGGGATATGTACTTAGAGGTGACGACAATGAAAGCATCAAGGAAGTTGAACAAATGATCTTAGATGCATATAACAGCATTCTCCCCTTAGAAAAAGATCTCAAGGGTGAAAGCCAAGAAAATATCGATTCTTATATTCACGCCTTAAGAGCCAACTTTAAACCAATGTGCCAAACCTTCAACCTTAAAGGAATACACGCCATTGACAGCAAAACATATTACAAGACCTACAAAAAATTAGCTCAACGAATCCCTGAGCTTCAAAAGAGACTCAATGCTAAAGATATATCCAAGCTAACCCATGTCAGATTCGTCCTTTCCCAGGATGAGATCAGAAACAACCCCAACGTTGGTAAAACTCTCAAACCCAAGATTGTTCAAAATGTCCGCCCATTCACCTATGAATGGACTCTTGAACTTAACAAAGCACCATTGCCTTATCAGCTTGAGCATGTTCACAAGCTGGCCCAGGAATTCCAGTTCTTGTTTGAGCATAGTTCAAAAGAAACAATTCCAGTTCCTAAGAAAGGTGAACTCTCCAAGACTGTTTATGTCCAAAACTTCAAGGTCTCATGCTACTTTGTTGATGATGGTAAAGATAAAGAAAAGAGAATTAAGGAGAAAGCCACCCTCTTAGAAAAGGAAATCCAAATGTATCTCAAACCTAAGAAGTTCCATATATTTAACAGTGCACAAGAAAAGGAGCTCTTTACTAACTTGATTGAGCCTGAATTGAAGAACAAGTACAAGTCAATTCGGTGCATATATGTCAAAGATGCCCTCAAGATCGAAGGTCCTTCCAACGACGCTTCTAAATTCTTTGAAGCTATGCAAGATGAGATCAAGAAATACAAGAATGAGATTTTTGAGCCTGAAATGCCTGATGAGAAGTACAGACCTGTGCTCCTGGGTGAATCTAATGTTGCTTTCCTCAAGGCTCTTTTCTCAGACATGCAGGCAATTAAACCTAAGGTCTTTTTCTATGCTAACAGCTCAAGGGGCATCAATGTAAGTAGCCCCTCCCCTGCCAAGGCTGAAGCCCACAATATTGTCACAATTGGAGCTTTTTATAAGGATGCAAATGAATTTGAAGAAGCTAAGAAAATCTTGAATGAGGCTTTCTTGGGCTTGCATGTTAAACACATGAATATTACTATGCCTTTAAAGGAACTGTTCCAGAAGATTGAGACTAGAGAGGACAAGTTCAAGAAACAGTTCAAAGTAGCCTTGAACGAACTTCCAGGTATCAAGGATAAGGATAGATTCATCCTAGAGATTATTGGAACTAGAGATAATATTGAATTCGCTGAGAAGGATCTCAGGGAGAAAATGAAACATTATAAGGTAGGATCTGTATTTGGTTGTACTGGAGACTGTAACATTTTCTAATAAGCGAAATTTTCGTGTTTGAATAGCAAATCAGTGTTTATATTAAACTCCAAAGCCTAATTGAGCAATTGGTTCTCCATATCAACTATCCATAATTTATATCCCTAATGATGCTTATATCACCTAGATCTGCCTAGCGAGAAGGGCTCATGAGAAACATTGAGAAGTCCTATTGCCCTACTGTAAGAAGATATGTGCTAATGTTATTTTAGGATCAGACACTCCTTAATTAATAAATTGCGGGAAAACTGCTATTTTTCAAAAAAAATTCAAAAGCAACTCGTAGTTCTGATTTGATATGCAAGAGTTACATCATTTGGATATTCTCGTCCCTCACAAAATAATAGATGAACTAAGAAATGAATGTCGTTACCTCTTAGAATCTTTGGTAAATCAGAGAAAGGAACTTGAAAGATGCAAGGAAAATCTTCAAAGAAAAATAATGCTGTTGGATGATTATAAAGGCAAAGCGGATGTGTCTACTCAGGAAAGGGAGAAAATTGAGGAAATCAAGTTTAGTAAGCCTCTCTTAGAATTCGGGATTTCTGTCCTAGAAGTGAGTTTGAAGATTTTAAATCAACAGTACAAGTCAAAGAAACGTCAACTTTATGAGGTAACTCATAACATTGAAAGACTTATGGCTGAGAAGAATCGCTGTCTCGATCTTTATTTTTAATTGTAAAGTATGTATTTTGTAGCTTAAAGTGTATTGGATTGATGCTCTATGTTTTGAAATGTTTGAAAGGTAAATCATGGACTTATCTTTTTTAGATAAACCCAAATTTCATCTCTTTAATGTGCCTTCGATAAACGCAATCTGTCAGAGTTTCTATAATGAGTTTATATTCCAAACATTGTTTCCATAACAAATATAAATTGTCACAAAAGTGTAAATATCTGATTCAGATGAATGATATTTAAACTTGGAAATATCATAAATTGTTTATTTTTTAACAAAGTCTAAATTGAATTGAACTGGCCTATTGATCCTTTGGACCTTTTCTAATACTATTCATAATTTCCTCTAAGTTTTACAGATATTTAATTTTTCTTAGAAAAATTTCTTTGTCAAAATATACCCTATCTCCACTGTATTAGCTCAACGAACTAATATTTATAAATATCCTCTGTGTCCTATTCTAAACCCAGTAGCTTGATTAATTATTTTTATAATGTTTTTCATATACTAGCAAGGAGGGAAAGCACATTATATATATATGGATTATTATTCTCATAACAGAAATATCCAGGGTTTATGCATTCACCTTAGGTTTATTCAATAATCTAATAGCATTGGCGGTATCGATTCCATTTCTTCCAGCTTCTTCGAGAGCAGCATTGAACTTAGCTTCGTCAATTTCCTCAGTGAAACTGTCAGCAGAGCTCATGATTCTAGGCTCAGTGAAGACAAATCTATTCCAGAATCTGTTGCACAAATAATCCATGAGGTCTCTGTATTGAGCCTTCAAGTTTCCAATAAATC
>Ga0065720_1018895_pt1 | contig 64669 bp, 55 predicted proteins | sample Thericmetagenome_FD_59107 | JGI IMG/M metagenome (GOLD analysis project Ga0065720, IMG submission 59107) | Thermophilic microbial communities from the Joint Bioenergy Institute, California, USA of rice/straw/compost enrichment - eDNA_2 v2... | ecosystem: Engineered > Solid waste > Grass >...
AATTCTTAGCAAATCTCAGTCATACCAGCCCAGAAAATGCCTTCCTCACCAGCAATGGACATTGACGACGACGACTTCTACGGCCCTGACGAGCCGCAACCACCGGCTTCTCAGGCGGCCCCCGCAGAGACTGCTGCGCCTGCGACAAAAAATGAATCCAACCCCGAGCGCGAGCTCGAGGAAGGCGAAGAAGAGGATGAAGGAGGCGAGATGGATGAGGACGAAGACTCTGTATGCATGCGCCGCCCAGTTTTTTGTCATTGTAGCCAATTGCATTAACATTTCTCATAGGATATCGACATCATCACAGACCGGCCGGATAGTTCGAAGCCCCCTCCTCCAATGTATGCCATTCATTCATATCTCGTTTCTTTAATGAGCCCTACCTGACTGGATACGTTCTTCGACAGTCAGTCCAGATACAGCGAAATCAAGAATATTCCGCAGAGAACACCATCAAGCGATACAACCACCAAGCCAGCCCGTAAAAGAGAAGAGCCAAAACAACCTGCCCCAGAATTACAGCCGGTCTCATCCTCTAAAATTGATGTCAATGCCATACCTATCCACAAGCCTACAGGAAAGCCAATAACCCAAGTCATCATTGACGAAGGTCAGCTACCTATTGCCCAAATTATCCCATGACTCACCAACTTTGCTGACGCTGCTAAAAGACCTCCCTGACAATGACAAACCGTGGCGCAAGCCCGGTACCGATCTCTCCGATTACTTCAACTACGGCTTTGACGAGTTCACATGGGCCCTATACGCCCAGAAACAAGAAGCTCTGCGCGCAGAATACAATCCAGAGGCGATCGCCGCCAGCAACAAGAAGATGTTCGAGGAGATGACCAACATGATGATGATGAGCGGGCTCATGCCGCCCAGCATGCCGGGTGCTGGCCCTGGAGGCGCGCCTGGCGGTCCTGGTGTTGGCGCTGGCGGTCCTGGTGGCAGCGGCATGACTGCCATGCCTGGTATGGAAGGCATTCCGGCTGAGATGCAGGCAGTGATGCAGCAGATGATGGCTAGTGGGATTGATCCAACCCAGATGGATATGAATGCCATGTCGGCCATGCTTGGGATGCAAGGTAGTGGTGGGCAAGGTACTGGCGGGCAGGGAGGCCAGGGGCAGGGCTTTGGCGGCGGGTTTGGAGGAAACCAGGGGCAAGGATATGGCTATGATCAACAGATGGGAGGACGAGGAGGCAGGGGACGTGGTAGGAGATGGTAATGAAAGGTACAGTTCAAGGCCATTGGGTCAATCAATTTTCCTCTTTTATAACAATCGTAACAGTAATGGATGCAACCCAGGTATCTGTGAAAAATATGTAAAGAAATTGCCAGCTGGCTATTACTGAAAACAAAGACAAAAGGTATCTAAGACAAAAACGTTACGATATATCCTCCACAACATCCAAAAAGATGTAAAAACCTGATATGTAACCTCTGATCTTGGCTATGGCCCTGAGGAAGCTGTCGCCACACTGTTTTTCAATGAAGCCTTAATTTCCTGAATCAAGGCCTCACGCCCTTCAGTGGCGCAATCCTTCAGGTCGGCTCCAGCCTTGATCAGAGCCTTTATTGCTGCCCGATTCTTCCACTGCATGGCTGCCATAAGGGGCGTGTTGCCAAAGCAATCCCTAGCATTGATATCCGCCCCGAGAGAGATCAGCTTCTCAATAATCCTCATCCTAGCCATTTCTCTCTCCTCATCTTCCTCACCCTCCCGTTCGCCCACCCCTTCCTCAGCGGCAGCAGTGGGCGGGGCAGTCCCCACAGGGACGGCCGACTGCATACAACACATGTGCAGCGGCGTCAGACACCCGCCCTTGACGGTCGTCGTGACGAAGCCGTGCTTGGGATTGGCGCCCAGCTTCAACAGCTGGTCAGCAACAGCGAAGTGACCGAGTCGGCAGGCTTCGCCGAACGGGGTGATGGCTGAGTAGGGAATGTACATCTTGATCTCGACTTCGATGCTGGCGCCGAGGGACAAGAGTTGCGGGATGGTGGTGTCCCATCGTCTTTGGGCGTAGGCGTGGTAGAAGGGGGTCAGCGTGCGGTCGTCGCGCGGGTCAATGTTAGTTTGGATCTTGGATGTGACGAGGTAGTCAACGAGTTTGGTTAGGCCCATGCCAGCGGCATGGTGGAGAGCTGTTGAGCCGTAGCCGAGGTTGTCTGGGTCGTTGGCGTTGGTCATATTGAAATGCTCCATCATGTGCGAAGCGCCGTGCTCGAGGAGTAACTGGGCGGTCTCCTCGTGCGAGTGACAGATGGCGATGTGGAGAGGTGACCAGCTTGGGGGATCGCGGTCATCTTCAGGGTTTTCGAGGGCGTTGAGCAGGCCGTATGCTGGAGCACATGAGCAAAAGCGCTCGGAGGGAACACTGGTAGATGCGCCAGCGTCAAGAAGCTTAATGAGAATGTCATTATACCCTCGGCTAGCGGCCACATGCAAGGCACGGTAACGGCGAGTCACTAAGTTAGGACTAGAGGTCGATTTAACAGGTTGTGGCGCAAGGCTAGGTCGGAACGTGAAACTCCTGCTAAATGGGGTAAATGAGGGCTGACTGGTAACAGAAGGTGTGGCAGGTAACTGAGCTGTTTCTGATGTGCGAATCGGCTTGGCAATCTCGTCGATTTCAGCGGCTCCTCCGGTCCTGGGCAAAGTCGGTGGTATGGACTCGCAAGGTTTCCTGGTGACAGGATCCCAGAGCTCTCCCCCACGGTTCTTGACCACATTTTCTTGAGCGACAACACAGGCCCTTTCCCAATCATCGGCCGAAATGCGCTCCACAAACTCGTGATTTGGGTCGATGCCAGCGTCCAGCGCCATCTTCAGTGTCGACATGAGGCCGTGTCTTGCGGCCCAGGCTAGTGGGCGCGCATCACCACATTGGGCAGCGCGCTTGTAAAGAAGAGGATGCGCGGTGCTGTAGAGACGTCGGTTCGTCTGGGCGAGCGCAGCAATGTCGGCGACATTGTCGAGGTTTTCGACGATGAAGACGATAAGCTCCATAGGGAGCGCATTAAGCGTGTGGGACGCCATCGCGATGTGTGGCAGCAACCTGGACGATGCCAAAACGTCGTGTCCTTTGCGCTGTCGGGGTCTCCTCAGGGGGGTTGTGTCAGCAGGAGCAGGCAGTATATTTGTAACCGGCGGTTCAAGACAAAACCTTCCATTGAAAGGCTCCGGGCCGGGGGACGTGAGGAGAGAAGTGGAAGTGGCTGCAGAAGCAGCGCAGTGCCCTGACAGGCTTGGCGGATTTGGTTGCGTCGGCCGTTCCCAGCAACGGCAATCGCGTTGCTCACCCCCCCTGCTCTGGTTCACTCCCTTGGCTCTGCTCCCCTGGATCCTCAGGGAGCACTGCAGACGGACCCCACACCCCGGCATTTCTCCCCATCGCCAAGCCTGCGATCAATTGTCGTCGATCCACCCTCTACCCCAGAAGGCCCCAGAAGGCTCTGATCTGTCTGAACTTGCAGCGAAACTTCTGCCAACTCCACCTTCCCAGCTTCATCTCAGCCCAGAGATTGCGACGCCAGTGGTCGATATGCCGTCGAACGGCTGTCGGCCGTGTCCAACATGGAGCACTGTCTTGGCGAGACAGATGGTTCATCGGCAGGCCACCTTGTCGCCCAGGACCGGCAACTCCGAATTGGCAAATGGAAATGCGCTAGGACCCAAGCTGTCCATGCTGTGTTAACTCATCCCTGCAAAACCTTCCAACAACACCCTGAAACCTGGGAACGTCGATTCCGATCTATTCTGGATTTAAACCCGTTGCCACTAACTCCAAACTGTTGATTTTCAATCTTAGGGTATCTTACTAATGCCCACAAGCCACAGAATCCTGCTACCATTCTGAATCATGAAATTTGCTGTCGTAAACACACTCATCATCCAGATAGTCTATTCCACCACACTTCCGACCCCAGACTCGACCCTCGGAGGTCGAATGTAGTCCGCGATTCGCTTTTTCAAGCTCGATCGGCGATGCAAACCATGACCTGGCTGCCGTTCACCAGCAAGAAGGCTGCTCCCTTGCGACAACGATTGGCGGTACTGCTTCTGCAGCGACTTTGACCCCTCAACACTGTCCTTTACACAGGTGTTTTTGCGTCCTGGTAGCTCGACATTTCCCTCCAGTAACCCCTGCACCTTTCTTGGTTCTTTTCTGTCCATATGGTTGTGTTTCTTGCTGGGACCTTCGGAATGTCGTGCACCTGACGCCATACCGCTGTCCGTCATTGACGCTTTCCCCATAACAGACGCGTACTGCTTGTGGGGGTCTGGCAAAACGCGAGAAGTCGACGAAGCTTCTGCAGAACGTTTCACCAAGTTGTTCAGGCTCATCCGTTCGCGCTCTGAGTGCCGTCGCTGTTCTTCAGCTTGGGCGTGCATAATGAATAGCTCATAATCGGTCAGTTCGTGGTCAGACTGCTGCTGCTGCTCCGGTTCTAAGCTCGGACTTTCGCCCAACGGAGACCGAGTTATGGGCGTGGGGTCAACCGGGCCGTGGACAGCTCTCTGCGACGCCTGAAATGGATTGTCTCCGAGGGTGTAGAAGTATCTCTTCGTTGGCATGGTTGCCGAGAACTGCGAGTGCCAGTGGGAAAGTTCTTGCGGTTCGTCGATTATTTGACGTTGAGGGAGGCTGTGCCTCCGGTATCCCCCAGATTCCGTTGCGCCGGCCGCTGGGACGGGTAACCGAGCGAAGTCGGCAGCAGCATGTTTGGGCACGTAAGGAAGTCGGGGTTTCGTCGTTTCTTCCTCGACAACTTCGAGGGCCATTTGAGGAGTAGACCTTTTCCAAACCCTTAAATGGTCCCGGATGCTGCGTTTCCTCGTGAGTTGGGGAGACTGCGGGGCTAAGCTTGGCGTTCGGGACATGACTATTGCCGATACTTTTGTTGTCAATGCTCCCGGTTTCTCAAACTCCTAGGTGAGAGAATTTGGTCGTCACGGTCTCCTAGATTCGGACTGCTCAAGATCCTGATATTGTGGCTTCTGAGAGGCGCTCTCCTCGCTTTTCCTTCTTCGTGCTTATTGCAACTTGTACGTGATTACTCCTTTTGATGCAACTGTGAAACGTCAAACGGGGTTTGGCCAAGGAAGGTGTAAATGCCTCTCGGGCGGTACCTTCGAGATCGATTAATGGATGCTTCTTCATAGTAACAAGGTGCTGGACAAAGCTAGACTTCTTTAGCACAAGGATAAAGGCGATAAATAATCTCTTTTGTCGTCCAATCCGAAGAATCGAGGAAGTCCTCAGCTTACATCGGCCCAAGCTGAGCAGTGACGTACTTACCACTATAGGAAGATGGCGGGCCCATAGACACTTTCCTACCAATCAATTAACAAACTTTGGCTTTCTGCAAGCTTCTTTGCATTTACAAGCTTTGCGCACACTTGAGGTTTGGTGCTGGAGAGAGATTGTGTGTGACGAAGGGTGTCCCTGTCAGTGTTTCGCGCTTTATCAGTTCCGTTACCATCCCGTTGGGACAGGTGACCCCTCAAAGAGCGGGACTGCCAAGTGAGGACAACTCTACTGAAGGTCGCCTAAGCAGTTTTCCTTTCCCTTATGAGCTGCTCGAACAGAATAGTTCCCATAACCGGAGACTTCCCAGGACAGTACCATTGTTTTGTCAAGAGTTAAATGCCATGATCAACCAAGTTGAATTTCTCCATTGATCGGCCGCACATCCGAAAGAGCCTCGAGAAAGCTCGACAAACCCCCGCTTCCCATTCAGTTTTGGCCTTGCTACGTGTTATCACCAATGGGAAGGAAGACTATTTTAGACCGGGTGCTTAGTGTGTAAGGCTATGTATGTAAGGCAGGCCGACGCACATGCAATAGGGCATCCGGCATTGCAAACCAAAGTTCTCAGCTTTGGAGCTCTGGCGGTCTGTCTCGTGTTGTGATCAATGTTTGCCAAAGAATTCGAAGTGACCCCCATGGCGAACCGCCAAAACAATGGAAGGTTATCTGAAAGGACTTAAGGAATCATAAACATTTAGAAGGCACCTGCTGACGAAGTCCGTTGTTGAACAACTACACGCCAAAGAAAGTACAGATTGAAAGTATTTGCCATCGTCTTGATGGCAGAAACATGCTGTTGTGAGATTAAATGCGGATGTGTCCTACTAAGATACATCTAAGACAAACTTGATCATTGGTGAAACACATTATGCGATGCTTATCATGGGCGGGAACCTTAAAGTCTATTCAACCACTAAGCCAGAGCTGGACAAGTGTCTTCTATCAGTCTAACGGAACCTCTAAGACTACTGATAGTTCAACAGAACTGTTTCGGCCGTGATCCATGGATGATATACCATCGCTGATACTAGGAGCCTCTCTTCCTTGAATTCTCTTCCTTGAATACAATGTCACCGTTCTAGCCCTAACTACTATGCTTAGCTCAATTCCCTGTGTTTCCTGCCAGATCCCGTTCAAGCACCAGCCCCAGCATCGCGAGTATTGTTCCCGTCACCAGTGTCCTTAATGTTTTCGTTGTCTTCTCCATCACCAACCCACTGATCAGCGAAACCTTGTTTTCCTTTAAATTCACTAACCGGGACAAGTCTCAATCCACAAACGTACTCACCATCGTTATGCTTAGGCACTTTGACCCCTCCCCGTCGGGCAACCTCCTTGATTTCCCAGGCCAGTGTTTCAATATCCTGAGACTTCAGAGGCACACGATGGTCCCCATACCACGACATCACACTTGCAGAGCTCTTTTCACACCAGTTGTCGAGAAGTCCTTGGTGCAGGGGCAGACCCTCATCCAACAGTCCATGCACATGCAGTGTCGGCAGCTTCAGTTTCTGGACAACTGACACTGCCACGCCACCGTGGCTGCTGATCTCCCCTGCATCTGGCAGCACATTCGGGGCATAAATCTCCTTAGGGCCCAAGGCAATGACAGGTTCTCGGCCGGCCATCGTCACTGCGAAGTTAAACTTGAGCCCTAGAGGGAGTTCCAAACCTTTTTCCTCCCAGATTTGCTGGCGGTACAACAGACTAGCCGCTAGCTTGCCCCCTTGGCTGAATCCGAGCACGCCAACTAGCTCCCCGTCGGCACCTTCTGCATTGTCTTTGTCGATAGCCTCCTTCAAAGATGCATCAATCTGTCTGACGGCATCTGCAGCATCAACATCGGGATGTTCTTCCTTGAAGCGCAGCCAGCGACGGTATGATCCGAACTCTTGCTCGTTGTACACCTTGGCCAGGAGCGGAGAGATCGGAGGGGATTCGAAAGGGGCATTGGCAAAGACGAGGCGAAAATGAGGCGACAGTTTCTTAGTAAGTCGAGCCATTTGGGCCTTGAAGATGAGAGCATTGGTGCCTCCTCCGTGAAGGCATAGGATTCGCGGATGATGGAGCGTGCAAACTGGTTTTCTCTCTCTGGGGGGCGGTTTGGCCCTTTCTCGGAGGACTCTGGGATCATCCCTGTGGTCGTGTAGTGGTGGTTCTTCGTATGGCTCCATGCTGACTTGAATGTGGTGGTCGTTATTCGATGCAAAGCAATCGATATTGATTAGGACCTCGATATGAGAGTTGAGATGGTTGCACGGAATAACGACTTGGTCAGATAGTTTTCTAGGATGCAACGAGAGAACAAGCGCCTTGAAACAGATGGAATCATCGAATGCTCACAAAAACGGCTCGAAACTTCTGTTGTCAAAGAGTTGAAGATGAGGAAAAGATTCCAACTGAGTTCGTGGCAAGCTAAGGTTCTACCGTCACAAGCACATATATGCCCAAGTCAACATCGGTGTCCAGGCAGGTGCGCTCTCGACCCTGTACCATTCGGAGTAGACTGCTGCCAGAATCAAGCACCGTGATTTCGTGTACTTATCAAGGAATTGATGGTGATAAACGGAAGGAGAAGCTCAACACCGTAAGCATAGAGAGAAAAGAAGGAGCTAAGGCTTCGGAGAGACAGGTGGGTGACTCCGGAAGCCCCCCACGGAGTGACGGGATCTTACATTGCTCCTGGCCATATCTGGTCAGCAATGCTTACAGGCCTTTGTGAAACTGCCTTTCTAACCTCATGCTGCATGGTCAAACCAAGCATTGCGTAGGAAAATAGATGAGCTTTTTGTAAGGTGAGATTATTCATGTATGCGCCGAGAGAAGGATCGTGCGACCAAGAGAAACTTTAGGACATGCCAAGCACTTCATCTCCATTGGTAACAATGGTGAACGAACAAAAGTCGACACCTAGTGGCCGACAGGTTAACTGTTTTGAGGCTGTCGACTACGAACAACTAAATATCAGTAGATCACATTTTGACAAAACCAATATGCATGATGCAGACCTGATAGCTAAAACAAGGGAAAATGAACAGGTGGGATCGACTTATCAATGAGAAATTCTCATTTCTGTGTTCTCATATTATCCTGTCCGAAGACGCCTCGACATGTGGGCATGCACCAATCCACAAATATAGGGACCCTCGGAATACACGCCCAGATATTAGACATAAGACTCGAAGAAGCTTTGCAGTGCTGCTGGGATCTTGAGACAAGGCGCTCAGAAGTCTTCCAGTTTCCAAACTTCATAAGCTGGCTCCTCGTACGGATGAGCCCTAGTGGATTGATAAGCGTCAACGTTTAAAAATAACGTTGAATTTGAAGATAATTGGTGAAACGTCTTACTTTTTTAGCGCTGCTACGGCGTTTCTTGCCACATCCTCACCGAAGCAGATGGTTGAAACACAAGCCTCCTCGACATACTCCAGCTCGCCCACCTTTCCGATGTGCGGATTGGCAGCGTCACCAGGCCGGAATTGTCCAGTGCCGTTGGTGGTCCAGCAGCATTCGGTATAGTTTCCACCGGGGTATCGACCGGCCCCTGCGGCAAAGATGGCCTTCTTACAGGCCTCGACAGCATTGAGGGGCACGTAGAAGACGAGCTTGTAGCGAGCGACCGCAGATGCCATTCTTGGCGTGTCGGAACTTGAAGGGCAGGTGATGAATCGCCTCAAGATACCACTCAATGGAGTCGATCTGCTCCTCTGGTTGTTTAGCGGGCTGAGGACAGAAAAGATTGAGGGGTTGGAGACGCAAGGCAACCGTTCTCATGCGGGGAAGCGGGGCAACCTGTCAGTGGGTCTCGAGTTCGTCAAAACGACTACCGACACAGTTCCGGACCCACTTTTCTCATTTTCATGCCACTCTCAGTCCTCATCTTATCCAGAATGTTCACTCAATTCTCCTCACTCATCTCATAACAGATTGTTTAGCTCTACCATTGTTCATGCTTTTTCATTAATCTTATTTCATATTTTCTCTTTATATGTATATGTAGTCTCATAAAAGTGTGAATATGATGTCAGAATCCCTCGGGATTCAATCTTGTTAGTACCATGTTCATACACATGCGCTTGGATGTTGACTTTCACTTGAGTGAGAGTAACTCATCTTGCAGCTTCAGCGACAAAGGCCTGATGTTCTCCCTTGTATTTTGCTCATACAGACCCTGAAACAAGTCTGAATGATAGACTGGCTCTCTTTTCGAGAACCCCCCAAGCAAAGCCGCCCTGCCTTGCCGCCTGCTCGCTCATTGGCACCCTTTTCTCACCGCCGTGTTATACGCATCAAGCTCACTTCCACTTACACCTAATATACTCAGATTCACATTGCTGCTTCAATTGCGTTTGGTATGGCGAAGTGTGCACAGTGAGCTTCAAGGAAGTTCAGAAGGACATTTGTGTGCCCCATGGTGTGATAATACCTTCCTTGAGGGGAGTAAAGCTTACTAAGTTCATCCCGTGTAGCAGGGGACATGAGCGTCATCTTTCCAGGCAGATTCTGTTGGTTGTTCGCCAAGGCTATCATGAAACAATGTCCAAGCTATTTGGATTGGCATATGTGTACTTGATGTTGCTTGAGTGCCAGTTTCTGAAGCTAGAATCTCCTCTATTGTAGTGGAAGCTACATGCAGCTACAGTCATCCGGGCACGTCATCAGGTGCATTTCAGCTGTTCGCCGACGTCACTTCCCCATGACAATAGTCAACCCCCATCTGGGATCTTGATGTGATCCATCATCTCAAGGGTGATCAACAGTCAGGCCATATTTGACCTGTGTGATGGAGGTGTATATTTCTAACCACATCTGAATCTGGCGGTACTCCAAAAAGTGTCACTTAGAAGACGTATGTCCCTTACAATCTAGTTGAAGATACCTATGCACCATTCTTTTGAAAGCATTTGCCAAGTTAACCCTCCAGCGTTGACAAGATGAAAGTTTAATTTTCCATCCAACATCTCCTTCAGGCATCAGGACACAGTGGCTTCCTCGAGTATCACGTCCGATTCAAATACCCGCCGAGTGCGATCAAAACTTGCTCTTGCGGCGAGACAGTATCCAGAGGCCACTTCCTCCAGTGCTCCCTGTCCTCCTTTGACGATCCTCTTGCTGACCGCCTAGACCCCAGAACATTTTGGCACTCATATCAACTGTTGGAGAATAGAAAATCACAACTCGAACCTTCCGGCTCAGCAAGGGGCCATCAAACAGGACAAGCCATCCCTCCTCAACGCGCTCCCTACTCTCCCTTACGCATGACCTCACAATCTCGATCGATGCACACCCCTAACAACGGAGAATCAGATTCGGAACGGTTTAGTTTGGACATCCCACATATTTCACACTCACCCCTCCTAACCCATTTTCTTTTCTTTCTTTTTCCTGCTTCTCCCCCTTTTCCAACACCACTCATCTATCTCGCAGATATGCACCGGTTGTTTCCTCTCGTGTTTTTCCCGCGTGCACATAGCTTAGACTAACCAGTACCATATGCACCTTTTGCCCGCCGGGGTCATGGGCATGACCGAGCATCCTCATGGGTGATACGAGTCGGAAATGCAATTCAGCTCAATTCAGCATCTCCTTCAACAATCCACAAAGCCTTGGTGTTTTCATATGCGGCATCCAAGCTATTGAAATGGGCCGTGATAAGAAAGATAAAGGCCAAATCGAAGGGACTTCCTTTCCTGGATATGCATTCGATGAATCGTCAGTCTAATGTGACTCATGATCCGATTTGCACCAATCATTAGCCGTTTGAAACATGGATATCACGCATATTTAGAAAGCAAAACCCATTTGCATTTGCACCGCCAAGGATAATGCCATCCCGAGGCATGAGACATTCATATGATCGCAATAAAGTTGGGGAGTTATATCCTCTTTCCTTTGCCTTGTGATCACACGGGGTTAATGAAATAAAGTGTGTCACTGGGTCCGGCATCAAGAGGTAATTCAGCGTGCAGGCATACTTCCGAGCCTTAAAGGGTAGGTCACTGCTACATGCCCAAAAGTCACATCCTAAAGTCATAGCTTCTGGCTGGGACGGAATACCATTGGGAGTGATAGATGATGGGAGAGGACCTTGAAGTATTACAGCCAATATCAGAATCTACATCATACCGAACTATTCCCCTATTCCTCAGAACACTCATTTCTTGCTATCTCTATTTTTCAAGGTCTTTTCCCAGTAAATATTTCCCATAAGCTCTCTATTGAACAACTGAAAACTTGTTTTTTTCCGAACGAGTTCACCTTTTGGAACACGACTGCTTCTGGCAACCAACCCGTCTCAGCCCCTGTTGACTCACAAATTGGATCGGGTTGTGGCCAGGGAATCATCCCAAGGGTCGATGGGGGAAATAGGTTCTACAAACCTGTTGCTATATGCGGAGATGAACATGAGTTGAATTTGGTCTTTCTGGAGGCATTCGAAGCACTCATGCCTTTTTGGGCTTATTAGTCAATGGTAAAACCCCCGATCAGAGACTGACAAGGCCAGACTTGCTATTGATGGTTTCGATGTCTGCCTGAGAGGTTACCAATCCATTCCAATCTGCCATGGATACTTCCATGACGAAGACCTCTCTCGCATCGATGCCACTTTTCCATGACCAAGTCAGATCTCGACCATTGCGATCCACAACTGCGTCTGCTTTTGGAGGATGTTCACAAGAGTCTCAAAGACGCCGGTGAGGTTGACTATCATGGGAAGCCTATCGGTTGCTATGTTGGCACTTTTGGCCATGAAAGGCTTGAGATGAGCTCCAAAGAGCCTCAACCAAACGGAACTCAGACGGCGCTGGCGAGCTCTATCAATTTGATGCTGGCCAATGGAGTCTCTAATGAGTTCAATTTCTAAGGTCCAAGGTAATTCTTTGCCCCACCGTTATTGCTCCTATTAAAGAGGTTTGGCCATGATAGGTTTTGTCTATAGGCTCAGGTTCCAGAGTGCTAATGTTGTGAATCAGCATGGTTATCTAGACAAGATACTCGGCTTCACTTTTCGGCCCGTATGAGGCAAGTTGGGTGCTTCAATTTGGCAATGCTTCTGCCGCCATTGTCGCTACCACCAGCTTGATTCTCAGTCCTAACACCATGGCCCATTTCTCCAATGCCAGAATGCTATTACCGCAGGCCTCTTGCAGAACGTTTGATGCTGCTGCCGACGGGTTTGCGCGAGCGGAAGGCATTGCCGTTATCTTCATCAATCGCTTGGGAGATACTATCCGTAACAGAAGTCCGATTCATGCTGGCATCCGCGGCACTAACTCAAACGACGACGGCCGGAGCTAGGGCATTATGAGCCCAAGAGCTGAAACCCAAGAGGCCTGATATGGAATGATGCTGGAGCTGAGGAAAGAGACTTTCTGGGAGCAGGCCGGCTGGCCAAGAAGCCGTTCTTGGGGAATAAAACATACGTTGGAGTGGTTGTCAGACAACTGGTCGCCGATTACCCAGATCAAATTGCCATGCTGCTTGAAAGTTTCTCAATATGCGCTATCGAGGGTTGTTCCAGCCGTTGAGGCCCATGACACGTTTCGGAACCGAAGAAGTTAAAACACGCATTTTAGCACTTGCAAAGCGGCGATCTTGGTAATGTTATCGCCACGTGCAGGGATCAAGCGACAGTACCTGCCTCAAGGTTCTGCCGGATGTAGCCTTGGAGTTTGGACCTAGAGGATTGTATCTCTTTATTGGGGGGTTCGAAAGGCTTTGGGGACCACAATTGCCATCTGGTTATTTGGAAATGATATCAAGGATCTGAAAATATTATCCCGCAGCAGTACAGGAATAGGTCAAAAGGAAATAGGCTTATGAAGAACTGGCGGTCATAGGCTGCACAATTCACCCATTGGCTAGAAGCGCCGAAAATGAGGAGGATGTGGAAAGACCGGTCATGGCCTCTGGGAAGCCTGCCAAAGGCGTGTTTCAACTGGCGACGGCACTAGAAGACAAATCATTTCTCGACATAAAATGGAGCGAGTTGCAAGCTGTTAATGCTGCAACCAGCCGACGTCGCAGCTGGCCTGGCAAAACGTCAGGTGGTTATGGGACTAAAACCAGAGCTATATCTTGATGCTTCCAACAACCGGACAAACTGGCGACGCAACCATCGCATGGGATTGTATCATAATTTGCTACGGGCCGATGAGAGAAAAGCATGGCCAACGCAGAGCAAAGCGCCTTATCGTCTTACATAAATCAGATCCTTTGGTGCAGCTGCTGGGCAAGACATCAACTACGCGGCCAAACTTTCTCGGAGAAGATAAAATGTCGAGCTTCTCGCACGTGAACTTGGGCTGGAGGTGCAGGAGCTCATGTTGAAGCCGATTGGACATGCAAGGAGAATAGATACGCAATTGGCTTTGGCAGATATTGGCTGGGATCCCATGATGTCAACTGAGTTGCGGATATGGACGAAATGCGAGTTCGGAATCAATGTAAGCACGTTGGAGATCATGGAAGTGGTTTTCTGAAGCAATTGGGGCGACGGAATTGGCTGAGAATCGGGCCTCACGCTGACGACCCCAGTCCATCCGAGAGTAGATGTTCCTTTTGGCTTAAACAGATTGGTCAGACTTATAGCAGCAGTACGTGATTCAAAGTAATACAACACAGGATGGTGACCGTTTTATGCCAAGGATAGTCAGCGGAATTTGATGACATCTCGGTGATTGTTGGTTGGTTTGAGGGTTCTGGGAGTTTAGAATTTCATTTTTCCCTATTCTAAAAGTTCAATTCACCTTCCTTTTCCTCCCCGCAACAACCCCAGCCCTTGTAATACTTGTCAGAACAACTACACCCCCATGCATTATCTGTTGACAGTCAGGTGACTAGGCTTTTTGAAGCCCGGCAGTTGTTCTTAATCTGCTTTGTGGAACTGCATGATGCGATGAAGCCCTCATTAATCACCACCCATGGTATGTTTTGGTGACTTTTATCGTACCTGACTACCGTACCGGCGTCAAGGCACAATCACTACAGACAAAAAGCCCCTGCAAAGATACCTATGCTTCCTAGACTTAAAGTACTCGAGCTTTGACCCAGGAAGCACAAGCACAATTTTTGGCGCACCAATCGAACTTCAAGCTCCTATGAGTTCGACGTCATGAAATGCAAGAACCTCGCTCCACCGGAAAATGCCCACCTTGACTCTGGACGTTCACTGACCGGTCGCCACTTGGTTATTTTGAACCATTCCTGCTTCTCAGCTTGCCAAAATTGAATATTGTCTGGCTTGATATGTTGAGTCAATACCTCCCGTCACACTCGACAAATCTCCAGGCGTCTGGCCATGCTCTCTTGAGTTATGGAGTTGCTGCCCAACTTGACAGTAATGGCCGGCTTATCTAACCGTGGAGCTACTTACTTGGGTTTCTGTTTCTTGTACAGGGCTTCCCAGCCTGCACTCCACACGTACTTGTCATCAGTCTTAGTGAAGCGACCTTCAACGTTTCCTTACACCCCACTTCCGACTTTGTCTCTCATCACCACCATGACTCCTCGCAGCACCGAAACTATGTTTGACATTGCATCCGATGTGATAAACCTTCTCCGAAAGTCTAAGGAAACTCTCGCGGTGGCGGAATCATTAACAGGTGGCGGAGTTATGATGGCCTTGACCGCAGTTCCTGGTGCCAGCGAGTGTGTCCGAGGCGGTGTTGTTTCCTATACCATTCCGCTCAAAGAGAACATTCTTGGTGTAGATGAAAACCTAATCGCACGTGATGGCGTTGTTCACGCTTCTGTTGCCGCACAAATGGCTGAAGGAGCACGTCGTGTTGCAGCCGTGGATGGTATTGAGGCGACATGGGGTCTCGGAACGACGGGCGATGCTGGGCCCGATAAGCAAGGTAAAGATGTTGGGACAGTCTTCCTCGCCGTTGCGGCCTCAGATGATACCCAGACATGGGGTCCTTTTAGTTTTCCTGGGTCAAGGGAGCAAGTTCGCCAGGGGGCCATATTAGAGGCTCTAGCGCGTTTAAGGCAGGCTTTGGTTGGAAGAAAAGCAAACAGCTCCTAAAAGAAGCCCTTAACGAGTTGGTAATGGCCTCAAATATCTAGAGAGTTAGCCCCAACCTGTAGAGGCTAAGCACCGCTATTCTGGATAAATAGCAATCAAATCATTTGATCTTAAGCGACATATTGACTTCGCAAGGGTTCAGGGGTAGTTACAACAGCCCATCTTAACTGTTGTCTCTGTAGCAACATGGATGGATTGTCAGGTTGTTGGTTATTTTGTACTACATCCCTTGCCTACAACTATGACACCGGCCTAGAAAATTCGTGTTCAACCCAACTGCATGTGCCTGCAGCATCAAGAACTATAATCTCATGGCTCGAACGACTGACATCCTAATCGGAACCACAAGGTCAATGCCAGGGATTCTCCCCCCCATCAACATCTGTGGCGTTCAGAATATGAGGTTGAGTTCAGTCTTGGAGGGGATAGAGCCAATGATAACCGACACAAAGCTAACCTCAGCTACCCCGCCCAGTCATCGATATTCAGCATACGATGATAGGCTTAGGTCACGCCTGCCTGACCTTTGAGCACCGTTTTCGGTCTTTCAGCACGCTCACCTTAGAGAACCGATTCTAAAGGATATCATACCTGCTGACAGAAACTCACGGCCAGCAAAATGCTATGATCAAAGTCCGATGTGACACTACAACAACCTACACCGAGTTTTTATATATATCGTCAACAATGTCTCCTAAATTATTGTTTCTCACTCCGTCGCTCGCTTTTGCATCATTGCCCCTCGCTTTTTCAACAAAAGCTCTGAATACTAGTGCTCGCTTAGGCAAAGGAAAGGTCAGTGATGAACAGCAGGGTGGCGTCGTTTATTTTTGCCGCAGCAACTGCAGCGTAAGTTCCCTTGACTGGTTGCCTTCTCAAAGTTCTTGCCGTGCATGATTACCAATAGCTTTGTTTGATAGAGTCGTACCAGTCACTGCTACAGGAAACGATTAGCACCAATTAGTCGCAGACGCCCTGTCTGGGAGCTCCGGCGACCCGGGCTTCGGGCTTGGCTAGGGCTACCCCCAAGCCCTCTCAAACCACGGAAGATCCCACCCCCTGGCATAGCATCATGGTGGCGGTCGAACAAGCCTCAACCCAGCCTGTGGGATGGCCCCTCAGCTAAACCGTTCCTCGCTCTCTTCGACGGAAAGTGTCTGGCTAGATGGGTCGCAGAGGCATCTGGACACGGAGACTTCCTAGAGAACCATGTCAGGTTCAACCACCCCCCAAGTGCTATCAAAACCTGCCCTTGTGGTTCGATAGGCTTCAAGGGCCATTTCCTGAGATGTCCCCTCGCGTCCTTCAATAACCTTATGGCAGGGCGTCTGGACCCAAGAGCCTTTTGGCACTCGCACCAACTTTTTGAGAACAGGAGAATACAACTGGAGCTTCACGGCTTCGCGCGAGATGAACAGACGGGGCTAACTATTCCCACCCTGCGCCGCCCTGTCTCCTCTCCTCGCTTGATACAACGCCCCCAAAACCGTCACCCACCCAGCGACTCACAATCAGAGTCAGAAATGTCTAGCTTGAATATTCAAATCCCTGGGATTCTCCCCACTTAGCCCTTTTCCCATTCTCATTTATGATATCTCCTCACAGCAACACACCGTTTTTTTCCCTTGGGTTTTCCCGCGTGTATACAGTATAGTTTAGGCAACCCATAACCACCTCTTGCCTGCCGCCGTCGTGGGCACGACCAGGCATCCTCAAGGGTGAGACGGGTCCAAAATATAATTCAATTCAATTCGATTCGATTCGATTCGATTGGCACCACGTTACTAGTCCTCCTTATAAACCTCCCCCTGCCTGCCCAACTGTTATCTCAACCAACTTGTGTCGTACATATTTCCGGCTCCCCTGCCTGCAACTCTCGACACTCACCCAACACTGCAGTTGCCCTGAAACCCCAACTATATCTTACACATCTTACCCTTGTGATCAACCTCCTTCTACGGGCATTGGTTGCGAAGTCTCCTACATCATTATCCTTCCAAATATTTGTTCAACGACCACTTCGAGCGATGTACTCACCAGCATCAGCTGCAATAAGAGCAAGGCCACTAGCAGCACAAGCATGAGCTCAATCTCAACATGGTACAATAATGACAACTGCGAGACCACCATGAGCAACGTTGAAACCACGTGTAATGGGTGACTTGGTCTGATGCAGACAGGGATCGACAATGGGTCAAATGGGTTAGATGATGGCCACTGACGATGTGGGGTGTACAACGAAGTCAACTGCTACGAGTTATAATCTTTCTTGGTCCTCAGTGTCCTTGTGTTTGGGAGAGGAAAACCAAGAAAAATCCTTCATTGTGTGCAAGTAGCCCTATTATAAAATCCCTTTGCCCTTGTGAGTATCTCGCAGTTTCCTGCAATCTTCAGGGGTTTTCCTCATCATGGCAAGGCTGTCTAACTCATTCTTGCAGCCCCCTCATATTTCCCGGGATCTATCAATCAGATATACCTTTGCCCTTCTCAGCTCTTGTGTCACTGGTGTTCTATATGTCGACTGTCAAGGATATTTCTTCTCCTTGGACTTCCGTATCCATGTGACACCACGACAACCGCTACAATTCCTCCTCCTACTTCTACCACGGCCACGATGTCCACTTCAACTTAGTTTGTGACAATTACCTGCGAGGTCAGCACAACTAGCACAAGCAAGACCGAGATCATCACCACCACCAACTGCCCTGAGGCCACAGGAACAGTGGCATCCATCGCAACAAGCTAGACCAAGAAAACGCCTTTTCACACTCATTCATACTTTTAAGCTCGGTCCAGTAACAGCACCTCAGCCTTCGAGTCTAAGACAAAGACGAAGACTCCTCGACCCCCCCTAATATCTCAGAAAACAGAGCTGCCAGCTACTGAGGATCCTCCTCCCATGAGCACAACAGTTTCAAGCGCAATTTCTACCGCTGGTGCTAGACGGCTTAGGCCTTTCAGGTTCCGGTAAACACCGCACTTTCAGAGTGAGGCTGGTTAACCTGAAGGTGTTCACTGTAGTTCATATGGGTTCTGATGAAAGCTGTGATAGTACTTGGAACATGTAACAAAGTTACACTGGGATAAGGTACGGTTATGACTATGTTAGATAATGTCGTTAATTTTGTAGGAGTCGATAGTGTCTAGATCATCTTGCAAGAGACATAGTGCTCCAGTTTTAACCTTGTCCTGAAGCCAAGTTATAATCTAGTTCATTGACTGCTTTGCACATCTCAGTCATTCGATGTTTACTGCAACCTGAATTGTCACTTCTCCTCATCCCCTGTATACCTTCATGGCAAGTGGACAGTGTATCCTTGTTGGGGGTGGACCAAACCAACCCCGCAAGATCTAGGATGATCAGGATGCCTACAGGGTCACAGCTCTCATGATACACATCGAGGAAGCCTTGACTTGTTATCCAAGTCTTCTGTTTGGAAATCTTTAGCACCTCACACCATCACATAACAAAGGCCTTTGTCCTTATCGTCAGCATCAGCGTGAAGCCAAAGTCAAGCGCTTGTTGCTGTGGACAGTGATGGGTCAAAAAGTGGGATTAAAAGCTGTTAGACAGCCCCACCCAAAGCTTGTATACTTTCCCCTGATCCCTGACTTGCTGCTCACCTACACCTGGTCATCAGGAAAAGTCGCGCCACTAACCAAGTTACAAGCATTATGAAACACCAGTTACCTCAAAGAAGATAAATTGGTCTGAACAAACCTAGAATGACTCAGGAACGCAGTTGAGCCAAACTCATTACTTAGAAGCACTATGTCCAGTCCGGATAGCTCCCAATGACAGATGTAGGTGCGTATCATGCTTGTTTTTCAGAAGGAATCAAACAAATTCGAATCATCCAAAGGGTTGTTATAAAAGATGGGCTTCCTTTGTATCTGCTATGATGTTACACGCTGTATTGCAGGTGTTTCCTTGAATAAGGATGTGACCAACGTTGCTTCTATACATTTTGTATCCCATTCTCAGCCGAGTCATTGTGCCAGGCCAATGCTAAGTAGCATTTGCATTGAGTACACCAATAACAATCTCGTTGATAGGATTCGAATATTGCAGGAATCCCTAACTAAAAGACGGATGGTCCAAGAGAACACAAAAAAGGAACATTTGAAGAGCACAGATGCATCACAATTACCTTCATTCGCCTGTCCTGGACTACCCATTCAATATTAAGATAAATGCTTTGAAGCAAGATTCCACTTTGACTCATCAGCCTACATGTTCCGCATATTTACATTCTTCCTAAAAACCCGGGGATTGAGCATCTGGATAGCAACTCATTTATCAATTTTGCCGAGCCACTTTCTCTGATTGTCAGCATGGAATAGGTTTTACAGAGCTTTCAATTCTCAAACAAGACGTTATTATTCTCTTCGTCACGTTTACGTACAAGTACCCAATTGCTCTCTGCTTTTGTCATGGATGAGTGGTTACCAAACTTAAGATCTGCACCCAAATGATAAATAGACATTTTCCATAGTACCAATTTATCCTCTTCTCATAATATGAGCTCAGGTTCCAAGCTTCGTCATCCTAGGTGACCAGTATCAAGACACTTGATTTTTTTCTTTAAAAAGTCCACCAAGTTCCATATATAAATCTTGAGATAAAGTCCCTTCAGAAACGTGTAATTTAACCTTGCTATCAAGATGTCTACCGAAAAGAGTCCAGAGAAAGTCTGCACAACAACATGAGGAGTTCCATCTAAAATCAGCTAAAAAGTCATCGACATCGCTAGCTCAAGTTGTTTCCATTAACAAAAGAAGGGAGCTGTGCAGACCGCTACCTTATACAGCCGCCTACAAGTCCATAGCATGATAAATTCTCTATCTGAAGTTTGTCTGTCAAATCCTTCCCCCATTCCCCCCTTCCTGCCCAAAAATGATCTGTCCGCAGCAGGTTGTTGACTCGGCCTGTTAGCCACAAGTGACCACGGTGTGGTCACCGTTGACCTACCTCGGTCAGCCCGGGCTCCACTGAGGTCAGCTCCACACTTGACCTTATATAAGAGCCATGCTCATCCACCTTCACGCGTCTGTAGTTTAGAAGGGAGAGCGTTGTTATTCTGCAGCATTCATTGTGCTTGACAGATTCCCTCAGGGCCGCGTATTCTGCAGGGCAACACACAAGTAAATACTCCATCCGCATCCACCATATTCTTTTATATCCAACACGGCCACTCGCTGAGAGTTACCTTATCTTTCCCTTTCCTTTCCTCATTGGGCACTCCCAGCGCGCTCAAAGACTTCCATATCTAAGCCCACATCCTGCGCCCGTGGTAGCCGCCAGCATATATTCTGAAGAAACGAAAATCCGATAGAGAGCTAAAAAAATTCCTTAAGCTTGGGAGCAGAAGTTCGGCTGTTGGTTGGATGATGGCTGAATAATTTGAGCTGCAAGCGCAAAAGTGAGATCGACTCCAACGACCGTATGTCCAAAATCTGCCATTTCCGATTAGTGCTTGGCATCGTGATAAGCATCTCTCTTCACAGGCCTGCCTTTCAGTTTGCCTGTCCGCTCTGTCAATTGGGGTTCGCCCCTTTGCATTCCCAGCGCTGGCCCCCTTGTTGACCCCAGCTTGCACACCTTTCGCCCAAGAGCTCTGCCCCTTGATGGTGTCTGTCTGCTCTGGTTCCATCTTTGACCCATTAAGATCCCCATATCTGCCGCCCATGTCAAAGCCCTTAGCCTCATCCCTTCCCCCGGAGATCCCTGCTCTTAACGTTGGCCCTCTGCTTCATCCCCTATATTGCTGCTGACTGTCACGTCCCTCGCCCTTCTCAGCATCTCATACCGCACACAATGAAAGCTCACGATTGTTAGTGTGACATATTCTGCAGAATATGTTGAATTATGGACATTGACGAGCAAGCGCGTCGACCAGTCGAGCCTTGCTCAGCCACAACGCTGACTGGTGACTTGCGTTGCGGCAGGGCAGCTGCCGTGAGTGATTATACGAAGCGACTGTGAGTGAGTTATTTGTCAGAAATACAACTTAACTTTTCGCCCGACACTATTTTGAACCTTGATCGACTAAACGCTAACGACTATTCGCAATAATTTCCGCATATGATACCGGCAGGGCTTAAATCCTGTGGAAAGGTTCGATTTTTTTTGTTCGCTCTGTAGTTTGCACCATTGAGCCAGTTTCTAGCTTCTGGGGAATGGAGCCGGCATTCAAGTGAACTCTTTATCCTGTTATAACACAAGATTCAAGTGAGAGTCCTGAGTCTGCCAGTGAAAAGCTTCCCGGATACCCATGTCACACAAACACGGCAGTCCAAGGAAAGGGGTATCCCGACTGCCAACACAAGGAACACCAGAGATAAGATTATTGTGAACGACACAAATACATGGTTGATCGCAGAAGACGTATGGAGTCACACAACCGAATGAGCCAGATGGCCAAGGCAGGAGGACGAGACCTCTAAAAGCCTGGAAGGCCGAGGCACTCACAAGGGCGAGAAGACTCCATAAAGGAAGCTGCCTGGGTGCGATGAAGGATTTCTCTTGGTTTTTCCTCTCCCCAACACAAGGACACTGAGGACAAAGAAAGATTATTACACGTATTAATTGACTTTGTTGTGTACCCACATTGTCGGTGGCTATCATCTAACCCATTTGACCCATTGTCGATCACTGCTTTCACCAGACCAAGTCCCTTGTTACAGCCGGTTTAAGTGACCGTCTGCTTGGCCTGAAAAGTTGTCCATGATCCATACTCCCTCTGGTTCCCTTGAGTCCGTTCGCACATGCACCAATCGCACCTGTTGGATGTATGGGAAAATGGTGGTTTGGATGAGAGTATTTACTTGCTCGTTGTCCTGCAGGACACGCAGCCCTGAGGGTATCTGTCAAGCACAATGGGTACTGCAGAATAACAACTCTCTGCCTTCTAAACTACACATACGTGAGGGTGGATGAGCATGGATCTTATATAAGGTCAAATGTGCACCTGACCGAGGAAGGTCAACGGTGACCACTGTGGTCCACTTGCAGCTAACAGCACCATTATCAAGTGTTACTACGGTCATTTTCCTTCCTGCTCGAGTTGCTATTGATCTTCTCACATCATTAGCAACTTGTAGATCACATCCTGATTTATACATATATATCATGGCCGCATGACTTTGTGAGAACATTCAGCATGAATCCTACTGAGACTCAATCGGCGTGTAAATCCTCGCTTTTATCCACGATCCATTGGATAACGAGCTTTTTGTGTGCTCTGAGCAGCATAACTCCTCGTATCCAGTTTTCTTTTTCACTAGAGTCTCTATTTGCTTCCCTATCAATATTGGTTTACTCATCTTTCCTGATTTGATGTGCCTGGATACTGAGCATACTGTCAGCATTTGATGATATCTCGCGTATAGTAATTGATCCCTTGAGGCACGAATTAGCCGTCTTGCTTGCCATCATCTGGCTCATAACACTGATTGAGGTTGAAGTCTCGGTAGCCATAGGACTGCTAGACATCAGTGCAACCTGTAACTCTACGAAGTTTAATTCCAGACGATGTAGCCAGCATCGAGGACAAAAATAATCTGAAGTATCCCACAATAGCAATATTGAAATTGAGTCAAGACAAAACGATGAGAACCTGTTGTAGCTATCGCCAAGGCATGTTTGCGATGAGCTTACCGAGTAAATAGACTTCGCGTTTTCTCTGACTAAAATAGGGCGCTAATAATTTCATCGGACGCAAACATCTGCCTAGGCATTCGAAAGCTTGCAATGTTGGTGACTTTGGAGGTGCTCTGCATGATACTTGGTGTTGTTGTGGCGTTTGTGTACTTCATACAAAATACAAAATCTTCATTTCATTAGAGCCATCCACTAATGGGAATTTCTTCCATCTCCCTATGCGACTAGCTTTGTGCGGTTTTTTTTGTCTGTATTGTGTGAGTTGATCTTGTCGGGCTAAGCTTTAAACCTAAAATGACACTTCCATCTACTCATCTTCTATAGTTTTTGGCCTGCTAGCTTTGACACGATAGCTGGTATCATTCAGAAAGTTTTGATGAAAAACTGGTAAGAGAAGATCACGTGCTACTTGGTAAATGATATTTCTTCACTGGTAAGTCTAATCCAAGGATACTTCAAACAGCATCCTGATGCTAAAGTCGGAGAAGCAACGCAATCATACCTCTATAAAACATGGACAAGAGTTCCAAAATGGTTCCAGAATACACCTGCTGCAAGGGTTCCAGGCTTAGGGTTACAATGACATTGACAATCTGCGATCGGCAATATTTCTGCCTTACGGCAGTTGAACAACTCCGACTAGCTTCAGTAGATGGAGACGATGATTGCTCAATAGAATGAAACTTCCGAGTTAATACTGAGTGATCATAGTGGCTGGATGCAGACATATTATGGCAAACATATTTACCGGCGTTGTGTAAGTATGGACCAGCGACATAGATTAAAGCCGGAATACCCTCATATTGATCAGATTGGTTATATCCTTGGCTGTGCTGCGGGGTCAGGCCTAGGCACTCTGGACAATGAAATAAAGTGCCTGGGCATTGGACAAATTGTGTTAAACACTGTCACTAGCCAATTGACTGGATGACCGTGTACGCGCCAACATGGCGAAAGGCTGCTCTGTCCCAATCTTCGCCATGATCCTCATACCGACAGTAGGATGGGGACTGGTGAATGCACAACCTGTTGCTGGGTGCACAACAACATCATTCACGACACCTAGCTGGCTAATTGATGACTTCCGATACCTAGCAACTCAGAACACTACAGTAGTCTCCTTCCAGGCCCACAATAGAGCGACAGATGCTACGGCAACCCTGAGATGCCAGTCTGCCGCGGCGAGTCTGGCGACGGGATGGCATAGCTGCTCGGTTAGCTTTCAGAATAGCAAAGACGAATCGCTGACAGCTGCAGTTCAAGTGGACGAAACAACGGCGTCCTTCCTTTTCAACGAAACTTGGAGCTGTGGCGACATTGACACAACGAAACCGTGAGCAGATTAACCTTTTACTGCTGAGAGGTAATCATAATACTGACTGCTATTTCCTCAACAGAATCACATTCAGCGCAGTTGGAAATAGTTCGATCCTACTTAATTGCTCAAGCAGTGAAACTGGCGTAGAAACATGTACGTCGGCCAAGCCGTTGCTGGTCAAAGCGACTCTGCTCTTCCCGGTGCGAATCACACCAGCATACGTTAGCGGACCGCAAGGACACGATACCGAGGGTTGCTTCGCAAACTCACAAGAGCCATCCTGGGCTGTCACTTCGGCCCAACTCAACCTGCAAAAGGAATTGGGAACCATTCGCGGTGGCACCGGCTTCATCACTATCCAAAACAGGGTGTTGGGGTACAGCGCAACTTGTGGAGGCGTTTTACAAGGCTCAGGGCGGCAAGTATTATTCTGTTCCCCTCAAATGACTGTTCAGCGACAGCCCAAGTACCAAATTCAGACCTCAATTGAACTTGATCCTGTAACCTTCTCCGTCACGGTTAACCAGACGTGGTTTTGTGACGACACGGATCCTGCAGAACCGTGAGTTTCCCTTATTTCCGCCCAGCTCACCCAACTAAAGTCTGCTAACCACTGCCTACGGTGAAGAGTAAGCCTCACAGCCAGTGGCCGCACAACCTTAGAGGTTGAGTGTCAAGACTTCAACCCAACAACCACATTCTGCTCAGGCTTCAGTGCCGATGAGGCAGGCTTCAAGGGGCGCATCGTCTCGCAATCCATACTCCCTCCTTATGTTTTGACCGACCCCTTTCCGACCCACGACAGCTGCACGATTTCGTCAATTGTCTCTCCAGCATGGAGACTGAGTGACTTCGAGACTGTCACAATCAGCAACGGAACTCTCGGATCTCTACGCTTTGGGATCGAGTTCGCACCGGTAGGGTCGCAGGCGACTGACTTCCCGAGTATAGTGTTCAACAAGGGTGTCGACTTTACGTCTGGTAGAACAGCATCCAACATAACTTGGACCAAGTGCCAGTTCGAGTCCATTGGAGATGTCGCGTTGGCGCCGACAGGATGCCAGTTCCGATATAATGGTGAAACTAAGGTGTTCGCGTTAAAGGTGGAATGGCAGTGCGACGATCTTGATGCGAAGAACCCGTAAGTCCTGTCACCGGGAGACTTATGTCTGGCAACATCGGGGGATGGCTGACGCGCTCGATGCAGGGTTGCCTTCAGCGGCGAGATCCGCACAGTGGTTCCAGAACTGACATGTTCGACGGAAGGAACGACTACAAGATGCTTGCTGCCGGCAGGAAACGCCTGGCTGGCGAATGTAACTTCCGTGACATGGTGAATGGTGGGGCACAGCAAAAAGCCTGTAGACTCCGCAAGACAGAGCGGAAGGACTCGGAGACGTGGAGTCGGGGCAGTGTTTACACTTTTCTAGATATGGAATGTGGAGACTAGGGTCGGCGCCGAGTTCGGCCGAAGACTTGCCCCGAGCCGGATGAAAAGCGGACCGTTTTGCCAATCACTCCACTCAGGGCCGAGACCCACTCTGATAAATATGTGACTTGTTATTGGTTCGAACACTGCAAGTTGTTCCGTCTGACTGCTGACTTTGCACTCTTGGCAACCTACAAGAATCTTAGTTTTTCAGATTTGTCTGAACTTCCGTCCGTCCAACTACTTCAATTTGGAGGGGACAATGGCGTGATTATTAAACAATGAGGTCTGAAGCCATACCTCGTCAACTCCCACGTCTTTGCTGGTGCCAAACCGTCTCAGTGGCGTTCTGGTGTTCACTACAGCCTTTTCATCTTCACCACCATCTTGACTCAATGATGGATGCGTGGAAGAATGCCTCCGTCGATGACTCCATCCACATGCTGGGCTTCCACGCCACTTTCTAGGCAGTGATGACATGGAGCCATTGCAGTGTAGATCGAAGAAGAATTTAAACGCGGGTTCTCCAGGCATTGATGCTGCCCTAGCGTCCCCAACGCCTCCAGTCAGTCCTCCAGGCCAACACGATAACTCTAGACTTCAAAGAACACCGCTCAATTTCCTATCAACTGAACATCCTACACCCGGATAGCCTCCTCTCTTCGAAGCCTTTTTTAATCAACGACCGAGATGTATATCACAATCGCCCCAGCCTCCCCAAAAACGGGTGCTGCCACAATCCGGGCCCTGCTTTCGGACACCTCCAATTCTTCTCTCAAGGTTAAGGGTGTTTACCGCGACTTGTCTCGTGTGCCAGAGGAGTTTAAGTCTGACCCCCGTTTTGAGGCTGTCAAGGGCAACGTGGAGGATGCTGCATCCATCGACTTTACTGGCTCTGACGCCGTCTTGAACATCACTCCCCCTCTGTACTTTGACGAGCAGGACATCGTCAAGCATGCTCATCTGGTATCTGAGAACGTCAAGCAAGCGGTTCAAAAAGCCGGCATCAAGAGGCTGGTTCTGATCACGAGCGTTGGGGCCCAGCTCGAGAGTGGAACTGTATGTCGTAACCATTTGTCTTCATTCTGTGTGTTTAGGCGGATGCTGAGACTTGTTTCAGGGAGAGATTCTCACCAACCATGCGGCCGAAGTTGTCCTAAAGGACGCTGCCCCTGAGGTGGTGTTTGTGCGCTGCGCCTACTTTATGGAGAACTGGGCATCGTCTCTTAAGACCGTGAAGGAAGCGGGCTTCTTCTTCTCAACCATTACTCCTCTCGACTTTCCTTTGCCAATGGTGAGCCTGATATTGTTCTCTGTCTTCGTCAACTTGAGTCTAACCCGGTTGAAGATTGCTGTCAAAGACATCGGCATCACTTGTGCCCAGGAGCTTCTAGCCACAGGCACCCCCTTAACTTCGAGGCCTTACATCTTCGAATTGTACGGCCCCCGTGAATACAGCTCGCTTGATGTGCAGAAGGCCTTTGAGGAGGCTGCCAGCAGGAGCATCGAGGTCCGGCCTGTTCCTAAGGGGAGCTTGCTCGACTTTTACAGCGCTGTATTCCCTCCGGCCGTGGCCAAGGAGTTTACCGAGATGAACATCAGCTTCCTGGAGGGCGGGGTCCTATACGAGCTGTACAACGGCGGCTACGAGCCTGAGATCCGGAATGGAAAGACTGAGCTGGTGGAAGTAATCAAGGAGCTGTATGCCGCATGAGCATACCGAGATATGTCAGAATTTCACTCGAGATGTTCACTGCGAACTATCTTATGTTTGCATTGTTATTCAGCTCTCAGTTCTCTTAATAGTAGAATGTACGTTGAGAACGTTTGATCATGCACTGTCCGTTGATGACGTCATATCGTCCACGCCCTTTCGACTCACGTTCACACAGTTCTCCACCTTGTTAATCTCTAGCATCCTTCGTCCTTTGTTTTCAATGGCAATGACGTTTCTATGCACCTTTGGACCCCAAGCCAATTCCCAGCACTTTTGAGGTAACACAGATCTCTCAAGTGCGCCCACGATATGTCAGCGGTTTGAGCGATAAAAAACTGGAGAGTCTAGATCAAAGTCTCCTTTTTCAACTTAAGAATGAGAGATATGTCTACGCATTTTTAATCTTCATCATGGTTTCTGCCGGCCTGCAAGAGTCGTTCCTCAGTGCTATCCAAGCCAGTCTTTCTGTCCTTTTAGTCGTATTCTACGGTGGCCTGGCAGCATTTCTCGGCTTCATTGACCGCATAAATACCAAGCCAATTTCAAAGATATGTGTTCGCATGTTTCTTCCAGCATTGCTCATCACCAAAGTCGGCTCCCAACTCCATGCTGCATCGGCCCACAGATATGTCATCATCTTCGTCTGGGCCATCATCTGCCATCTCATTTCGTTCTTTGTTGGAACTGCTGCCAATTTTGCCCTCGGCATGCCAGATTGGGCTACAGTTGCCATTTTGGTCAATAATACGACTAGCTATCCACTACTCTTGATCACTGCTTTGGAAGACACCGGAGTTCTTGAGTCTCTGGTCGTAACAGATGAAACTACCAAAGAAGCTATCGAGCGGGCAAAGTCATATTTCCTCATCTTCTCGACCGTATCCAACTGTATCACCTTTGCGGTTGGTCCCCGATTAATCGACTCCGAGAACCCACCGGAGGAGGATGAAGGAGATAAACCACCGCACATTCCTAATGGAATCCGTCACTCGGCCGCCGCCACCGACCTCGAATCAAACGAAGTAACTGGTTTGCTCTCTGACGAAAGACCACCAGCACGCCCATCACCACATCCAGTTCGGAATAGTTCTTTTTTTATCCTCTCTAGACGCATTCAGCCAGCGCCCAAGGCCGATCCCCGACGTCCATGGATGATTCCACGAAAGAGATGGAACAGCCTTAGTGCTCGAACGAAGTGGTGGTTTCTCCTTATTGCAGATTTTTTTAACGCCCCCTTGCTTGGAGCTATCATCGGTGTCATCCTTGGCTTAATCCCGGCGTTGCATCGTGCATTCTTCAACCCAACAGAAGATGGGGGGATATTTACAGCCTGGCTGACCGAATCTCTTAAGACAATAGGCGGGCTATTTGTGACATTGCCGGTTGTTGTTGCGGGTGTTTCTCTTTTCTGTTCAACGAGGGAAGCCCGACGGCACCATGAGAGCGCGATCTGCTTGCCATGGGGGACTGTTGCGTTCATCTTGTTGGTCCGGTTCGTCGCCTGGCCTGCGGTTTCTATCAGTATCATCTACCTACTCGCCGCGAAGACGACGTTTCTGGGATCAGATCCGATCCTTTGGTTTGCGTTGATGATGATGCCTGCCGGTCCGAGTGCTATGAAGTTGATCACTCTGGTTCAGGTCGCTGATGGAAGCAAAGAAGACGAAGTCCACATTACACGGTTGCTGACAGTTCGTGCACCCTTACGGTCTTTACCCTCTAGAAGCCTCTGACAATTCACCAGATATCCTACATCATTTCACCACTTTTGTCCCTGACTGTTGTTGGGAGTCTTCTGGCCAGTCAGGCAGCCATCCAAAAATAGATCTATTTCGGGATTTCTCACATCTTCAAGAAGCAATCAGTTGTCTTGTAATTTGAGTTCCCAACCTTGTATCACTTAAGTAATCTAGAATCCCACTCTCATAACTGCGAATAAAAGAAAAGAAGCGCTGTACCGTTTTGATCATTCACCAGGTAACCAGTTGCACCGCAGAACTTAGCCGTGTGCAACAGAAAACGAATACAGCATAGCTTAGGCTGACAAAAGCACATGTAATTATGTAGGTGGGGCCGCGCGGAGATATAATCTCCATAATCACCATGTTCCTCCCAATCCGGGAACAGTAATAAGGAATAATTTAGTCCGAGCTGCCGTTCAACATTGGCTTTGTCCCTCTAATTGGACAGTCTTGATCGCTCACTCAGCTCACCGGACGTGTTCGAGATGTCTACCTGCACCCCATGCGCAGTGAGACGGGATGCTATGGGAGGACCGTAACCAAAGAATGGAAAGCAAGGTCAGCAATGTCGCATTTTAGCAGCAAACTGCGCGTTTTCTAGATAATTTCTTTTGCTGACTAATATTGCAGTATGCATGCTCTACATGGCCTCGTGGCCTCTCCCTCCGCTTCGAAGCCCTTCCCACCCTATAGTAGCAGTTGCCCTCCGAATACGAACACAATCAAGGCTGCTAATCGATCACTCATGGCTAGGACGCGGAAGGTTCGATCACATCCTGTTAGTTAGATCTGTGGACCTGCCTCGGAGAGAAAAATGCTAGCCGAAGCGTCTTTAAAGGAGGAAGAGCAGAAAGCAAGACGATTTCCCAGCGTTGGCAGGAGCAATAGAGTAGGTAATTCCTCATTCAATAGGGAGCTTCTCTTCAATGCGCCCTAATCGCACTGCTCAAGCTATGCTACAGGCGGTTTCTTTGTCTTCTTTTGTTTGCATTTTCCTCTTTCTGCGCCGATTTCGACTGGGAAAAAGTGCAGCTCACTGAGATCGAGACTCGGAACTACAAAAACATTTCATTTGGTGGTCTCGGCAGCTCGCCTACATACACCGGCCGACCTTGCAGAGTCGGTCCCAACGATGATGGCTGGTCCTTAGAAGAGAAATAGGACATGCTCAACAAAACCCTTGGAGGTGCCCTACTCAAACCAGTGGTAGTAGGAGCATTCTGCTACCCAGGCTCTTCCTATGATCCAGCAAGATGCCAGTAGCTGATTGCTGAAGTCAGTCAGACGCGATTTGCCTCGATGATCCATTGACCGTGCCCACCCCCTGGGCTACAGGAGAGAATCACGTGATTGGCCTGTCTCCGACAGCGAACTGCACTCATGGTGTTTTCCTGTTTATGTTAATGCCACAACGGTCAGGCATATCCAGGTGGCTGTCAAGTTTGCGCGGAATAGACATCTTCGAATCATCATCAAGTGAATGCTCAATAAGAGCTAACTGAACTCGTAGCACACTAACTGGTGTTCCAGGAATTCTGGCCACTACTTCGACGGGTGTTCTCTCAGAGCTGGTGACTTTAGCATCTAGACTCACTACCTGAAAGATTTCGAGTACATCCCAAAGTTCTCCATCGGCGACTTTAAGGGACAAAAGAGCGTGACTGACAGTACAGGTATTCATGATGTGTTGACCTCGGCCTTGATGAAGGCCTACTTAGCGACAGCTGTGACGACAATCGACATGAACTCCCAAGTGATACCCTTCTGGTTCCCATTCATGCCAATCACTGTTCCGAAAGTCACCAGCCTGCAAACATTTTGGAGAGGTGTTAGGGCATACCAGCGGTATACCGGCGAGATTTGTAATGCTGGTCTCACATACTACAGTCGCATCCAAAAGCTGTCCGATCTTTCCTACAGCATCGCAATCCGCTTCCAGCTGCCAAATATCACGTCCACAGAGATCTGCAGCCTCCTCTCACCACTCTACACCACACTCAAGGGCTACAGCATTCCGGTCACACTTACAATACAGCCTCTTACAATCCCAGGATATAACCCAACAACACCTGTCCAGACCGGCATCGGATTCGGTCCTGGCAGCAAATACTTCGCCTCTCACCTGTTCCTCGGAGCGAACGCTACGAGTTACAACGCGACATTCACAGCAACAAGAGCGACTGTCGTGGCAGGTTTCACCTTCTGTGGCGTCAATTTCTCGGCTCCAGCAGAAGAGTTCGGTTACCCAGCTTGTCTGACCTCTATCTCAAAGCATATGTGGTTGACGGTCATGCACGCAGATATCTTTGTAGCCAATTTCGCCGGTTTAGGCTCTGGCACCGCTCGCGTAAGTGCGTTCAACGCGATGCACAGCCGATTAGAGAAGGTTATGGATAAATTAAAGAGTGTCACGCCCACGAGAGGTGCTTACTTAAATGAGGCGGATGTGCTGGAGCCAAATTGACAGCAGGCGTTTTTGAGGGGATGGGTATGAGAGTTGGCGGGATTAAGAGGTAGTGGAACCCGTGGGGGGTTATTTTGGGCTGTGAACACACCGGGGAGTAAGGCGCGGAGGGTGATAACGGAGAATTGGTTATCGGTGTAGGATGAGGTTATGTTTGGCGGGCGCTGAGGTGACGGGGACGATTCAAGGTCAAGTTCTTCGCTATGGTATAACTTCATTGAGAGATACTCCGCAATGGCTGTCATTTGGAACGGATTTAAAGATCTAAAAATTATGAAACCGAATCAATCCATTGATTAGACTGAGAGCCTAGAATTTTACGAGCTTGTACTCTTCTGTACGCTCCTCTGGAGGTCATGATAACGTTCTGCATCAACAGGACCAATATAGACCGCAATAAATTCTAGACTGACATGAGGTCCAGATTCGTCGCCTTACATCGGAATGTCTATGACATCAGCCACCTAAACCCGAACCCTGATGCCTATCGTGGACGTCACCGATCGCAGAGCTAGTTGGTGGCAATGTCGATGCGAATGCGATACGCGGGCAAGTGCGTCATGACCCAGTAAGTGAAGTCTCTCCCAAGACACCCGCTCTTCTAGACCGCGAGACGTTTCACTAACCTTCGTCGCCTGCTGTGTTCATCATCACAGTAGTATTTTGTTCTTGGACAGTAAATCAATGCACCCCCATGGAAGCCCTCAACATAACAACCACCAACCCCTGGGGCGGCCCCTCCACCATTACCGTCACCCCAACCACGACCCCTCCCCCTTCCCGATCACTGCCCCCTAGACTTCTCGATATCGGCCTCCTCAAATCATCCCTCCTCCCCTCTCTCACTCTTAGCAGCTCTCTCTCCCTCGCCGCCTACGCTGTCGGCCGCGCCACAGACCGCCTAGACACAAAGGACATCGTTTGGCCGCTAACCCCCGTGCTGAACGCATGGTGGGCAGCTGTGTTTAGACATACCGTTCCCAGTCGGTCGTGTCATTTGCCTGTAATTGGGGATACGCATATTGGCGGTGCTGGAGTGTCCTTGGGGACTACGTGGAGGGGGTTGTCGGGCGCTGAGAAGACTCTGTTGGGGGGTGTGACGCTCTGGGGGGGCAGGCTGTTTTATCGCGTGCTCAGTCGGGCGTTGAAAAGAGAAGGTTGCAAAGATGGTTCTAGGTATGAAGGGAGGAAAAGGAGGAGCGGAGTGACCTTGTTTGGGACGTGGAGTGTGGGAGGAGAGTTTTGGAATTGGGCTTGGTTGACCGAGTACGTGCCTGCGGTTATGTTCTCGAGCATCATCTCCCTACCAGTTACAACACCGTTCAGGCTGAATATTGGGGGAGGCGGTACGGTTGGCGTGCATTGGGGGATGAATTTAGCGAGGGTAGTGGCGGTTGGGTTGTTTAGTGCTGGTGTAATGTTGGAGGTGTTGGCAGATCAGCAGTTGGCGAAGTTTGAGGAGATGGGAGAGACGAAAGGGAAGATTTGTCGGGATGGGGTTTGGGATATTGTGCGCCATCCAAAGTAAGTTTGCTTTACCCGAATTGTTAGAGTTAGGTTACTGATTCTTGTCTGCAGTTACTTAGGAGAATGCTTTGTGCAGCTGTCATGGCCACTATTTCTTTATGCCAACGACATGCTTGCTCCTATCGCCCTTCTGGGGCCTTTTGCCAACCATATCTGGATAAGGTTTATTGGCGGCGTTAAGGCAACCGAAGAGTCACAAGCTAGGAGGTATGGTGCTGAGGATATTGCGAAGAAGGTTGAGTTCGATCGCTACCGCCGCGAAAGGAATGCTTTTTGGCCCGACCCCAGTCAGATCTACAATAAATGGAGCTGGATTATCGTTGGATGTGGAGTTGCCGGTGTCGTAGCTGATCAAGTCGTACTGAAACTGTTTTAAGTTCTTGAAATCTAACAACTAGAGTATGTAAAAGGAGACATTGCAGTCAACAAAGTACCTATTGGATTGCTTTTAGAAATAGTCATCTTCAGTCCCACAAACTCAGGGGAGTCTACGGCTCAACGTTATCATAGATTTTCTCATATTTATCCCAAAAACTCCTCAGCTCCCTCAAATTCGTAGTCTAGAATAATGTCATTCCATTGTCAGACACAACGCCGCCATTTTCAGCAATATGTAGCAGCATGCTGCTGGCAATTTTGGCTGAGAACAAGGCTCTTGTTTCCTCGTCGAAACGGAGCATTGATGGGTGTTCGACTGGGAGCATCCTCGAAGTGTTTATTTGCATGCCTTCAACTTATTAAGGCCCAGAATATTGATATCAATTTCTTGCCTGTTGCACATAATACGCATTAGAGAGATATGGAATAACTAAGACAGCCAGTAGCTAGTGGGCTCAGTGACTTACCAAGAACCTTCACGCCGAGGTTGACAAGATCCTATAGAGACAGAGTAGCACCGTTAATTTTACCAATACGATGCCATCTCCCTCATACTCGACGGCTCTCATGGCGATATTTACAATTTCATTAACCTATGTGTATTTTGACCTGTGATGGAGACCAACAGCGACAGTGACTGTGGCTTTGTCGAAGTCAACGAAGACTGATGGAGACGGCTCGATGGGCTTGATTGGTTTTGCTGTTGCAAGCGAGGAGATTGAGGAACCATCCCGGCTGGAAGAGGCAATATTCAATGACCTGATAGAATCCAGTAAGCAAGTAGAGTGGCCACAAGAAAGTGACACCTTTTTGTCTGTTTGACTTCTCCAAGTACTTACGGACAGCAAATCCATTATAATGGTCCATATATAACTGATGTTTGGCCTGTTAAGCCTACATCAGGATGTAGCATTGCAGAGACAAGCCGGCATACTTGAAAAGACTTACACTACCCGCTTGCTGGGAGCAAACTGTTTGACTCCAGCATTGACAGACTCATCAATCAGAGCCGTTTGGCTGACGTTGTCTGGGTCACGATGAACGATAGTGAAGGATAACACTGTACGGACACCTCAAAGAGCTTGTGCTAGGTAGTTTTTATCCTGAAAATCCACTTTGAGCCATGTTGCGCCCTCTATAACTTCACCAGATGCAGCATCCTGGAAATTGTCAGCATGGGTTCACTGTTGAGCTCGAAAGCATTAAGACATACCTTGCGTGAAAGATCAAGCTTTCATGCTTTCCTGTTGCGAAGAGCTCATTGGTCACTTCACTGGCAAATTCTGTTTGCCACAATCTGTTAGACTTTGACTAAGAGGCCAGGGAAGACTGTAATGAAAGACCGTGTCGACTTCCGTGCTGGCCTAGCAATAGTGATTACGACCATGATATTCAATTATTAACGCTGTGAAACCCTCTCCAAGATTTATCACCCGCCAAACATCTCGGGCTTCCCACGTGAACCTTTTGCAAATGAGAAAAGAAAAGATCGGGATACTTATAGACTCAATTCCTCCATGGTGTCTCCTTGCAATGTTGCAGAGGGATTGAGCCAGAGTGAGACAAGGTCTAACATTGGTCTATCACCTGACCACTAAAAATCACAGAAATGCTCCAACTGCTCTTGTTTCGTTCCTTTTCAGATATTCACAGCAATGCTGATGAATGATGCGTCAACAGCCGTTATGCTGAGAGCTGATCGAGCATTAAGATGTCATCGAAAAAAAGGGTTTGATACTGGGACATTGTGTGCCGGGATGGCGCAATTTGGACCCAGAAACAGCATTGGTCATCTGCACAAGAGATGCATCTTTTGCTTACAGTTGCATACCCACCGGCTTGATTTGAGATGCTCCCATACGGTCAAGATCGAAGCATAACTTCCACATGCGAGGGCCAGTTGGAGAGGGCAACGCAGAGCGGTTACTGGGGTTGTTGACCGGTACATACCGCAGCATGCCGAGACTCAACTAGTCAATGGGCGATCGTTACTTCCTGAAAATGGAAGTAATCCAAGAGGATGCACAGCCGGCTCCGTCGTATTGTCCCCCACTGTGATTGGCTACCTAAGTAAACACATGCGGTTGAGCGTATCCACAGCTTCTTCCAAGACGGTCTGTTTGTCTTCAGTTGTCCTACTAACAGATCATATTATTTTGGCCCATTGCGGTTGGCTATAAAACACTAGCATCCCTTGTTGCCACTTTGGTTGGCATATCTTACCAATATGGCCCATTTCAGCACCAATCGTGGACCTTGAAGAGAAGTCTAAGTTTTACCCGTTTTCCGACCTTCCATCCGTCAATCGCTGAACATCTAATCTTGCCTATTTGGCAGAAGTAAGTAAATGCTCTCACAACCGAGTCCGCAACAATAGCTTACCAAACGTTGTACCCAAAGACGTGCGTCATGTCTACAAATCGAGTGTTCCGGCCTTTAGAGACCTCTTCAACGCCCTGGAACTCCTCATCGCTGAGCTCAGGAACATTGAAATTGCTCTCAATTCGGCTGGGTGTCGAACTCTTGGGCAGCACAACGTAGCCCCTGCGCACGCCCCAGCCCAGAAGCAGCTGGGCCAGCGTGTAACCACTGCGCTTGGCCAGTTCATTCAGCTCCTTGTTCTCCCGCAGAGTCTCCCCTGTTGTGGGGACCTGGTTCTGTGAGCCCAGAGGGGAGTAGGCCTCCGGCAGGATGTCATTCTCCTGGCAAAACTTGACCAATTCGGTGTTGGCGAAGAAGGGATGAATCTCAACTTGGTTGACAACTGGCTTCACACGCGCGAACTGGAGTAATTTTTGCAGCTTCGGGATCGTGAAGTTGGACACGCCAATTGCCCTCACCTTTCCACTCTCATAGAGCTCCTCCATTGCCCTCCATGTCGGCTCTGGGTTCTCGGTCAGCTCTTTCTTGAGCACATATTTCCCGTCCGGTCCAATCTTTGGTGTGTTATCTGGATTCTTCTCTGAAGCCATTGGCCAGTGCACGAGGAAAAGATCGAGATAGTCCACCCGCAACTTGCTGCACGAGTTCTCAAAGCTCCATTTGACATCCTCAGGCTGGTGCATGTGGTTCCACACCTTGGTGCAGATGAAGATATCCTCGCGCTTCAGGCTCGGGTTCTTGGCTAGGAAGTCATGAAGAGCATCGCCAACCTCATCCTCATTCTGATAGAACCACGCGCAGTCCAGGTGGCGGTATCCCACCTCCAGAGCCTTCAGCACTGCCTGGTAAGTCTCTCCCTTTGACCTCTCATTGGCAAAGGTGCCGAAGCCAATTGCCGGAATCTTGACACCGTTGTTGAGGGTAAACGTCTTGGAGGACGCCATGTTGGCACGAACTGTATTTGGGAGATCCTCATCAGCAATCGTGCACACTATGACACGGACACCACACCCAGCTGTTCCCGGACGAAATGAAGGACAAATGCTCATCAGCCATCTTCCTAAAGGATCCTGAACGCACGTTTTGCTGCTGTTCTGTGATGACTCCACAAGGAAGAGCGTCGAGGGGAACCCGGAGAAGTGAGCAGCAGTAGAAGTTTGAATAGAAACAAATTAATGCGATGCCAGACAGCAGTTTACACCGCAACCAAAGTATCAATGCCTCATATAAATCCTCGAATTTTCGTAAGACGAGCCGAAGACGCGCGGTAGCTTCGGTATCTTGTTTAAGGAGGAATCCTGGACTGCTTCTACCGTATGAAACGCGTTCCTGAAAACTTCGAAGCAGTAAAAACTTTCGGTAACCAGGTTTCTTGGACTGCAGCTTAGTCATGGTTCCACATTATTACGTATCGAGATCCGTGCTCTTCAAACCTTTCGCTCACACCATCATCAAGTGAGTGGGGGATTGCAGAAAAACAGCAGACACATCAGTCTACCTATCATCTACGACCGAAAAGTAAGCTGTGCTACCTCTCAGCGCCTGTCGCCCTACTGGGTGGGTCGGGTCGGGGCAGCAGTTTCTGCTTGCCCGAACTTTGTCTCCATGTCCCAAGCAACAATGTAAGGATCCTCGATCTTCAATCGTCGTACCCGAGTCATGTCGGAGATACCCTACCCGCGCTCCTCGCCCTCGGCTCCCGCTGCCCTGTGTCAAATCTGGGTGTGATCACGATTGGGGAGCTTCCTGTCTCCGCGGTCTCCGACCCGGCGGCCTTGGGAAATGACACGGCCGCACACAGACTTCTCATATGGCGAGAAACGTTTTACAACCCCATCCGTACCCACCTTCCGGTCCTTCACTTCGAAATGATAACTCCGCTCAACCAAGCTCCAGAGCTGATGGGGACGATGACATCATAGATCCAGCTCTCCTAGGATCCAACAGATGGTTTTTGCCGGCACTCGCGGTCGACGGCAGCGGAGCTTGCCGTCCCTGACCGTTGTACATCCCATAAGATCTGCTTGCCAAGGCCATCCAACAAGGTGCCGTCCTTGACATGAAACAACAATGGCGACATTCAAAGCATCGGATGACATGTGAAGGACTTGGTTGAGCCGTCGACCGGTCGAAAACGGAGCAGTTTAGGTCCTAATCGGATTTTCAAGTGGGCTTCGTTCCCGTATTTCTCCATATTATTTCGTCATGACGGAATATCTCCCGGTGGATGGGAGACTCCGCCTCGGCCTGTTGCTTCATGTACAGGATGGACCGTTGCTGAACTCCCGTCGCTCATTGCACGGCGAGATCCACGGCTAACGGGCACCTCTAACCGGCTCCCTGACGATCGCTGGAACAGATCGAGTTTCTCAAGGAGGATATAAGATCCCACTCTCCCGTGAACTTCAACTGGCTTTTAATCTCTGTGTTTCATTATCGTCCCTCATCTCTCGTTTTCTTTCGTACTTGTTTGAATATTGCATCTTACACAATGTCGAAGCCGGGCTTCAAGGACGTTGATTTCGGCAACAAGGCGTCGCAGAGTCAGATCAACACACCTCCCGACTCGCCTGAGAAAGTTTCGCATCCAAGAACCAAAGAGCGGCCCAAGGAGCTTCAACTTCAAAAGGCTAAAGAATGGCTGGATGCCCATGGATCTCAAAGAAGTCCCATGAGGGCTACTGGCTGGGGTGGACTAGAGGCCGCTCTGGCGGTCCCAGTCTCACCGGGCTCTCACAACACCATTGAAATCCCAGCATTACGGTCTCCGGATGCAGATACGACACAGTTCATGCACAATCTCTCCGCTAGCCCGTCTATGAAGGAGCGGAGGTTGTCACGGAACTCGTTTGGTGCCACTCTACCTATTCCCAAGTCCAAACGCCAGTCCAGGCTGAGCAGTCTCGCCTACCAAGAAGGCAGAGAGACGTTAAAGGCGGATAAGGGGGCGGGAGCGATGCCGAGCTATGCGACCCGCGAGATCTTGGTTTCACAAATCCAGGATATTAAGGCAGACAAGGTCAAGAAAGCCAAGAACATGGCATTCGTCTTCGACATTGATGGTGTCTTAGTCCACGGTGACCGCCTTATCCCTGAGGCCAAGCGTGCTCTCTCAATGCTAAATGGTGACAATGAACTTGGCATTAAGATCCCTCACATATTTCTCACGAACGGCTCTGGCAAGCTGGAGCTGGCACGCACACAACAGCTGTCTAAGATTCTTCAAAACCCCATCAGCACCGATCAGTTCATCCAGAGTCACACACCTATGCGAGCACTTGCTGAGTATTACAACACTGTCTTGGTCGTTGGCGGCGAAGGGAACCGCTGCCGCGAGGTAGCTGAGGAGTACGGCTTCAAGGAGATCATCGTGCCTAATGACATAGTCGTGTGGGACCCAACCATCGCCCCTTACCGTACCGTCAGTGAGGAAGACAAAGCTAAGGCTCGGCCCCTTGACTTTTCCAAGATCAACATTGAGGCCATCCTGGTCTTCTCGGACTCGCGCGACTACGCAACAGACATGCAAATCATCGTTGACCTGTTGCGGTCCGAAAACGGCCGTCTGGGCACCATGGCCAAGGACCCGGTCTCACAGCGCATCCCCATCTACTTCTCCCAGGGCGACCTTCTTTGCCCAACAGAGCATCCCTACCCTCGTATGAGCCAGGGCGCCTTCCGCATCGGTCTGGAAGCCATGTATAAGGCCTTGACCGGCGTCGAGTTGGAGCGTGTCGTGTACGGCAAGCCGGAGCTGGCCACGTACAAGTACGCTGACGAGGTCATTGCCTCGTGGATGGATATGCTGCATGGCGAGGAGCGCGTGCCTGATAACATCTACATGATTGGTGATAACCCGGCTTCGGACATCATTGGTGGCAACATGTATGGCTGGAATACCTGCCTGGTGCGGACCGGTGTCTTCCAAGGAGGGGAGAACGACGAGGATAATCCGGCTAGCTTTGGCGTCTTTGCCAACGTGTGGGAAGCGGTCACCGCGGCTTGCCGGAAGGAGCTGGGTGATGACTTTATATTCAAGTGGGATGAGAAGCGAATTAACCCTGTGCTGAGCAGCGAAGCTGCGTCAGCTATCGAGGTGTAGTGGTCCATTTTGGTTCGGCATTTGAGATGGTTATTTCTTTTGGATTTTCTTGAACGCAAGAAAATTTCTCGAACTAAATACTAGACCTAGACATAGGCACCGGTCTCATCTTACTTTTGATAAAGTGCATAGCATTCCTTAGAAATGGACATCGGTCTTTGGCTCGCCCTGGTGGTGGCAGACTTATTAAACTTAGTGTATATATTGCCAAGTGATTAAGGACATTGATTGAAGACGGGGCCGTGGGCAAGTAGGATATCCCTAAAAAATACTTGACTCTTAGTGATTTGTCCTCCTCTATCCAATAATCGGCAGTTGACATTAAAACTAAGCGACCTCCTACTTTTGTTAACTTAGCTGCCGACGTTCGAAAACCGACTCATACCATAGAACTCTACATCTATCGCCTTGTTGACATTGTCAGGGTACAGATCTGGTCAGTATATCTCGAAAAATCAAATCACTAGCCGATTTTCACAACCCAAATGGCTCCTTCGAGCAGATTGACAACCTCATAGCAAACAAACCAGAGGCCAAGTCAAACACGGGAATAACACAATCACGAGAGAATTCTCTATCCTCCTCCTGATTCTCCATTTCACCTCCCTAATTCGAGCTTTATGGACCAGGCCCTTCGTGCGTAACCTCACAGTCTCCTACACAGCTGCCCAAAGGTCCTGGCAACCCATACCTCTTACACAACTAATCGGCTCATCCCTAAATTTCATCTGCATTAAAAACAACTACCTGACAACCCTCTCCACAAGCTCCCTCTCATCTGCCCTCAAAGCCAACGTCTCCCGCTCCCTGCTCGATCCCAACTAATGCTCTGCCTTCACCGAACTCATTGCCGCCACGGACCCAGTTCACCCAGCCGTTATTCACAAAGGATTTTCGTCGATAAGTCGACGTTCCGGGCTGCCCTGATCGAATTTGTCGTGACTGATGAAGGAAATTGGTTGTTTAATGCGACCGACATGTCAGAGCTTGACAGGGACAAGGTGTGGGATCCTATCCCAGCAGAAAAAAGGGCAACGAGAGAGGAGATCCCGAAGATGAGCAACTTGTATTTCGACCGGTTCAGTAACGTGAGTGTGGTTGCCCCATGGTGAGAGTCATGATATCTATTTGGGCTGGGATACTGGCAAGGGAAAGGATGGATGGCGGGCAGTGGGTGATGGTGTAGCCGAGTACTATTGTTGTACTGTATAGAGGTAGTTGTGAATGAAGAGATGGGGTCGATGGATGTGTTTGTGGGTTTCACGGGCTGAATTGTATGTAGGGGCATGCAGCAATGCCGAATAGCTCTTTGTTTAGGGTTGAGAAGGGGAAGATCAAGTGTTGTTATACTACGTCAGCTTGTGTTAACGGTTGTGGGCTAAACGAAGGGAGTATTTGGCCAATTTCATGTTTAAGGAGAGATTGAGAGAGGTGGTTAAAAACACAAAATAGGGTATAGTATCATTTAAAAGCTACATGCCGTTTCCGTACTTGTACAATTGACTGGGAAAAGACCTGTGAACGCAAAGTCATGTTCCAAGTCGAGCCCCTGAACAGCTTGATTGCTTGTTCCAGCTTTAAACTCTTAGTGCTTATTCTCGGGCTTCCTCCCATACACAACGCGACGGATGTAAAAAGGCTGCAGATTCGGGTCGTGCATCTGGCGGCGCAGATGGGCACAGAAAACCTGGACTTCTTCCGGACTCTAGCCCATCACGAAGCTCCACATATGGAGGCAGTAACCTGTGGTATGTTAGTTGGCGTAGCTCTCTTAGAGGAGGCAGTTTGTGAAAGTATATTTGCCTTCAGGTCAAGATCCAAAGCAGTCCGAATGCACAAGCCAATCTCCTTTAAACGTTCGTCCTTGGCCCAGGTGCCAACTGGAACAGGGTAATCCTTCACTACGACATCCACGAGCCAACTTTCTTCATCAGCCTCTCCTGGAGGTCTTCGTCAACAATCCTGAGAGTACGGCCTGTCTTCTTACCGCCCTCCTGGAAGACCTTGTTCCATCGGCCCATTGGTCTGTCCTCGGCAATTACACCTTTCTGCGTGCGCCAGTCGAACGAGGTCTCCTGGATTTTGAACCACGCACCCGGCTTCAGACAACGGTAAGCTTCCTGGTAGAACTTCTCCCAGTTGAGTATGTTTCCAGCCAAGGCACGCGCGTGGATGAGGTCGAAGCTCTCATCTGCCAACGTCCAGTGTTGGTTGGCGTCATCAATCTCGAATTTGACGTTTGGCGGTACCCGGGATGGCTGAATAGGAATGATATCGCTGCCGATTACCTCGGTACTGGGATACTTGTCGCCAATATTACATCACTGGAAGATTTTGAGTCAGTGATGTTCGGTGAGAATAGATAGAAGAGCTAGCGACGTCTAAGACGCAAAAAGACCTACATTGGCCCGGATACCGGTGCCTGTTGCAACATCAAGGATTCGCTACTGGATTGTTAGCGCTTCCCTAGAAAATAAAGCGAGGACCGCCTGATACAGGGCTAATACGCCTGAGGGTTTTCTCCGATGGGCAACAAAAAGAACTGGTCCTCCAGCAAACGGGTGCTGGCGTGGTGACCGGAAATATCAGGCTTGGTCATCAGACGCCTGTCCAACATTGCCAACAGCAAGAGGTGTTGCATATTGCTTACACGATATCCATCGTCTCAATGTGTCGCTCATTGTTGGGTCCCATGACGCGGCCTCACCAACTTCATGATGATAGGTCCGGCGATGGAAGCTCCGGTACTGGATACTGCTGGCAATTGAAGCGGTCTCACTGAGAGCCTCATTGTATGCTAACTTGGCATCATATTCGGCGGATGAAAGCTACAAACGGCTTGTAAGCACACAAATTCAGGCCATTCATGGCTTTGTCTTGTGCCATGCCGATTGCCAGTGGGAGGCTGGAGGATGCCATGCATGACAGTCTCAGCAGTTGGCGAAGCAGTCGATGTCGATGGGGCAGCGGACTCGCCCATTTTGGGCTTAGGGTTCCAGAAGAAATCATTGAAAACTCTTTGATGGTAGAACAGAACTTGGACGCAAGATGTCCCTGCAGATACACTGGTGTTGGCATCGAATGATCCGCTTGGGCCTAGGATCCGTCCGACTCAGAAGAGGGAAGGATAGAAATGGGAGAAAAGCGCCAGCCACTCCGGGTCCCTTCGTTAATATCTTTCACTTCCTGTCCATAGTGGGGTTGTGTGTTGTCTGTTCCCCGCTGCTACCCCTTCCCTTCCATTCAGTTTTGGAATTCGCGTCACAGGTGCGTGGGCAGCCTTCTCTGGGAGTCACCAACTGATGTCGCAACATCTGCCCAAATTCCGGAGTTGGTCTCGTTCGATATGCCATCGTGGTGTTGCAGTAGCACCGTAGGGGTCGTCCCTTGTCAGCCTTCTCCATCCATGCTCCCTTGCCAGAGCAGGGATGTGGGAAGGGAACAGAAACGTTCAGTTGCATGACGGAGTGCATGTTAGGTGTGTAGCAAGAGCCAATGGCTGCAGCCTCGCTGTATTTTGCAGAAATTATATAGCTGACGAGTGGGTAAACGGGAAAAGAACCGGAGCTGTTGGACGAGAGCTTCGTGAACAACGGTTAACGTTGCCCAAGCAGTGGGCTGGACTAAAGATCTTCATCTGCGTGGTACCCTGGTAGCTAAGTCCTAAGTGAAACCGCGCTTACCCAAGATATGGAATGCTGGTGGTCGGAACTTGAGTTTATCGACTAGATAACATTGAATAGTGTGTGGGTAATATACTAATAACAAGATATCGTGTATTGGTGATTAAGTGGGTGGCAACGTAACTTGAACAGTGAAAACCTCGCCTAAGCTTCTCTGAGCAACATACATTTGTAAATGTCGGCAAAGTCGTGGATTGATTTGGTGCTTCCCGTTGCCCCTCCGCGTTTATCGTCCCGAGCGCATATCGCGTGGTTGGCAAGGGCCACAAACAGGGGTCGTGGTTGGCCCTCCTCGCCCTCAAGCATTGTCTTCTGGAACACCGAAGAGACCCGCTGGTACCCTGTTCACTTCGATCAGACATCATCGGTCACATTAGTTCGGTAAGGGATTTGCTGCTGCAAAGCCACGGCACAGTACTTTCGGTCATACGTATATCACTCCGATAGCTGCCATCAGAAGACCCTGCTTGTACGCACCAAGCAGTTCCATGACCGCGGCGCCGGAGATCAAGAGTTGGCTGACCCTGGTCCCCGGAGAAAGAAATGTCGTTTTTTGCAAAGATGATGCATTACTGGATGCGCCATAGTGACGGTAGCCGGGTTTACAGCAGAGGAGCAAATCTGGATAATCTTGGAAAAACGCGAGAACTTTCGAACAGCTGTGTTAACTGTTTCCAATGGCTTCAAGGGATTGTGGCAACGCTTGACTTTAACCAGAACATCAACAAGTATGCTGTCTGGGAAAAGATCGTCATTTACAAGGTGGTGTACCTGTCCTCTTTGTACGCAGCACTTCCTTAACTCTGTAGCATACACAGTAAATGCAGTCTATGTCGGCATCGGTCATCTCAACAGATGTTGGCCAAAAGAGGGAGATTGACAGAAAGCAGATACGTAGATGCACGACAGACCTTAGTAAAAGTTCTACACCACAAAACCTTAACGCTGACTGGATTTCCGTTCAAGAAATGGCAGGTAGTGAAGGTAGTGGGCCTTGATGACAAGAATTCTTGGTTCTCCACAACCTCTGAATGCGGTCCCTGGTCCCTGCTTAGGTGTGATATCCAGATGTGCTGTTTGGATGAGATTTGATCCTATGGAATATCCTTCTGCTTGGTGTTGGAGTAGGTGGATGTGGATGGCACCTGTCTGTGGATTGTGGACGCGACGTCGCGCTGCCAGCTCATCGCCGTTTGATCGTTCGATGCAGGGCGAGCCGGGGAAGAACGTTGCCGGTCCCGCTGTGGGGCATTTGTTTGCTTCTATTGGCCAAGACCCGTCGAAATGTGGATCCCCCTGAGCGAAAACAAAGAGTCCGCCAAGCCAATGAACCACACACTGAGGTCCACCTGACCAGAAAACGTCACAATGGCACAAACCCCATACATACAAGTACACTGGACGAAACCGCACTCCGCGTGGGACATCCTACCCCAGTCAACGAGTCAGCGCTAACTTGCCCATCGCTGCGCCGATCACCAATGCCAATCTTCGGTAAAGCGTATAATGTGCAGTTGTTGGACTGTCCCAGGTTGTCAAAACTGTAAAGTGGTCAGCTGGGAGCATAAGCTTTCTACCTACACTGTGTAATCCCTACATTAACCCGAATCGATCTTGGCCCTATCTTTTGTCTATAATCCACGACATTGCCATTCATCTAAACTCCTTAAAGCTCTGAACTACCCGTAGGCCTAATTGCTGCCGCTCGTCCAACTCCACATCTAGCTCCAACGATGGCTGACAGATACTCATTCCCCTGCAAACCAGAAGCAAATCCCAAAGCCATCGTCACAGGCGGCAGCAGTGACTCATACTACCGATTCACTGTCTTGACCGAGAGGCTCCTGCGCTTCGAGTGGTCCAAAGACGGCGGCTTCGAGGACCGTGTTTCTACATTTGCCCTGTTCAGATGGTTCGAGACGCCCCAGTACCAAATCGTAGACAAAAAAGACAGCCTGCAGATCATAACGGACTTCTTCCATCTTACCTACGATAAAAAGAAATTCTCATCTTCCGGACTCACCGTCAAGGTTGGCAATGATGTCTGGTCCTACGACGGCAACTGCTACGGCGATCTAGGCGGCACAACCAGGACCCTGGACGGAGCCTACGGCCGTGTCAAACTAGAGCCCGGAGTCCTCTCCCGCAAAGCCTATGCTGTCCTTGATGACAGCAAGTCCATGCTGTTCGAGAATGGGTGGATTGCTACTCGTGTCCCTGGCCGCATCGATGGCTACCTGTTCGCGTACCATGGCGACCACAAGGCCGCTATCAAAGACTTTTACCGTCTGTCTGGCAACCAGCCCATCCTGCCGCGCTGGACCCTGGGCAATTGGTGGTCTCGCTATCACGCATACAGCGCAGACGAGTACCTGGAGCTTATGGATCGCTTCAAAAGCGAGGGGATCCCACTTACTGTTGCCGTTATCGACATGGACTGGCACAAGGTAAATATTCCTCCACAGTACGGCTCCGGGTGGACCGGCTACAGCTGGAACCGCGAGCTCTTTCCCGACCCCAATGGCTTTCTCAGCGAATTGCACAAGCGTAACTTGAAAGTAACCCTCAACGACCACCCGGCCGACGGCATTCGCTCATTTGAGGATCAGTATGAGCTTGTAGCCAAGGCCCTCGGCCACGACACCTCCAAGGGAGAGCCCATCCGCTTCGATTGTTGCGACCGTAAGTTTCTGGATGCCTATTTTGACGTCCTGAAGCTCAACCTTGAGAAGCAAGGCGTAGACTTTTGGTGGATTGACTGGCAGCAGGGCACGCGGTCCCGCATTCCTGGCGTCGATCCCTTGTGGGTGCTCAATCATTATCACTATCTGACCAGCCGCCGCAATATCAAAGTCCTAGAACAGCCCATCACCTTCTCGCGCTATGCTGGCCCGGGATCTCATCGTTACCCCATTGGGTTCTCCGGGGACACCCAGATTACCTGGGCCGGGTTGGAGTTCCAACCCGAATTCACAGCGACTGCCTCCAACATCGGATACGGTTGGTGGAGTCATGATATTGGCGGACATTGGGGAGGCGTACGCTCCAACCAACTGATGGTGCGCTGGGTCCAACTGGGCTGTTTCTCGCCCATTCTACGATTGCACTCGAGCAAGAACCTGTGGAACTCGAGAGAGCCATGGAAATACGAAACAACAGCCCACCAGATCATCAAAAACTTCCTCATCCTACGCCATCGCCTGATCCCATATCTTTATACCATGAACATCCGTGCTAGCTACGAGGGTGAGCCGCTCATCCAGCCCATGTACTGGAATCACACCGACAACGAAGCATACACCGTCCCAACACAGTATTACTTCGGCACCAGCCTAATCGTAGTGCCCATCACCTCGCCCCAAAACGCCACTACCTTGTTAGGCAGCGTACGCGCCTGGCTCCCACGGGGCCGTTTCGTGGATATCTTCAACCCTCAACTCGTCTACGACGGAGATCGTTACATCCAACTCCATCGCGATCTCTCTCACATTCCCGTTCTCGCCAAAGAAGGCACCATCATTCCTCTGGACGGCAACCCAAAGCTCACCAACGGCGCCGCCCGTCCAACCGAAATCACTCTCTTGCTGGTCGTCGGCGCAGACGCTCACTTCGAGCTGGTTGAAGAACCAGATACTAGTGACCACGGTTCCAAAAACTCCCAGCCCCCTCTGTCCTCATTCTCTCGCACACCCATCAATTGGAATCAGAAGTCTGGTATCCTCACCATCGGTCCGGAATGGAAAGGAACCGGGTGCTGGCGCCAGTGGACTGTCAAGTTAGTTGGGCATACAAACACCAATGTCCAGGCCCGGGTTCCCGGGTTCCGGGTTACCCAGGATGAGAATTCCACGACAATTTGCCTTGGAAATGTCCATCGGTGGAACCCGGACGGGTTTGAGATCTTTCTAGGTGAAGATTTGCAATTAGATGTCGTTGATGTGAAGGCCAGGGTGTTTGAGAGGATTCATAAAGCCGAGATGGAGTATGAAGCCAAAGATTCTGTGTGGGATGCTGTTAGTGACCGGTCAGGGGATAAAATCCAAAGACGGGTGGAGAGGTTGATGGACACGAACGTATCTGCTGCGTTAAAGAACGCCGTCATGGAAGTTTGGGCTGCCGATGGAAGGTCAGAAGGAAGTGCTAAGGGCCATGAAGTGTGGGCAGACAGGACTTGCGAGCCAGATGATGATGAACTTGGTGAAGTTTTGAAGGATTATATTATTGTCTAACTGTGGTCGATTCTATTGTAACGTCTGGTAGCTGTTGGCTTCAATAAAGTGCTAGAGTAGCGAAGTATGCTGTTTGTGCACAGCTCAACAACCCGTTTTAGCTGGTATAGGATCTTGCTAGTACTTTCCCACTAAGGTATGTTCCTCTGCACGTCAGATCTGTGTCCTCTCACGATTTTGTCCTGCCTTGAATGGACCCTCCAACAGCCACTGACCAACAATGTCAATAACCTTATCCCTTTTGATCCGCGCGTCGGTCAACATCGCACGATCGCGCCATAACCAGGCGAATAACTGGATAATGTCCTGATCAAAACCATGGACCACGTCGGGCACAAGTAGCCACCGATAAACCTCACCATCATCCATTATTTCCTCCCATGCAAACCGTTCATCTCCCTCAGTGACAAGTTCCCCCTCACTTCCGATCTCCTGTCTGCCAACGATATTCCCGACTGCCGGCATCTCTCTTCCCGAAAGCTTGCACATGAACTTCAGTGCCTCCATGGCAAACATATCAAGTTCACATCCCACTGTAAACACATACTTCGGAAGGTCATGGAAATCGGTATGGGTTGGGCTCAGCAACGGGTCCGTGCGACTCTGTCCCGGTCCGAGATATGCCCATTCGAAGGTATCAATCAGGTTGTACAGATAATCTCGCTCCTGGCCCCTGAAACCCCCAAGGGCTGCTTTGTATGGCCGCGAACGTGCTTTCATGTCCTTACCAGGGACGAAGTCCACCACGGGATAGAAAGCTACAACGGCAGAGACTTTTGATCTTAACAATGGTGTTGCAGTTAGCCCAGCGCAAGGTTGCCGCCCGCGGACCATCCAGCAACAGCCACTCGGTCCAGATCGATTAGAAGACTATCATCCTTCAAAACAGCTTCAGTGAGAGCGGCAATGTCGGTGTGCGGGCGAGGATGACAATACTTGGGAGCCTTCCTGTAGTCAAGGGCGATGACGAGGATAGAGTGCTTGTTGGCGAAGCGGCGGTTCCAAGAATCATTGTCTCGCGGCTTGCCAAAAACAAAGCCACCACCGTGGATGGTCAGGAGCGTCGGATATCGCACACCGGTAGATGAGCCGGGCTCATGGGAGGGCGGATAGAACACCCTAGATTAAAACATAAATTTCGTCAGTAACTTGTCGTATGTTCCCAACGGCGACACTGTGAATAGTCAGCATTTGAGACTCACCGGACATGGAGGCCTGGACAAGTGCTATACTGCTTGATTAAATCGGGACGTTGACGGAAGTAAAAGTTGTGGAAAGCGATTATGCAAGACGGAATAAGCAAGAAGCATCTAAATGTGAGGACAACGAAGCGTGCCCAAGCCGTTGGAGGCTTGGCAGAGGAGAGACCTTAATCCTGAGATCATTTGTTTCATCGACATGCATTGGACTGTCCGACTCGGATGACGTTGAAAACCAGTCGTACCGATCAACAGTGATGATGGGTGCTGGCGGGATAGGCGATGTGGTTTCTTCCGGTCTCTCTGACGGTACTTCGAACGATGTATCAGCAGTCGCGAGGAGTTCTCGTTCCGCTTCAATTGGGAGATAGCGTCCTGAGTCGCTGTCATCACCACCATGGCGGTGAGGAGTGTCGAACTTCATGATGTAGGCTCCCAAGTGTTCAGTTCAACTTTGTTCGGTCTGTTCGGCGTGGAAGCTAAGGTAAGCTTTAAGACAGTGAGATCACGATCTTTCCTACCCGACATACTGTCAAGAGGCTCCTTCCTCCAAAGCTCCTTATCTATGTATGTCTGAGCATTCCGAGCTCAAGTCCCTTGTTATAACCTCAGGTTGCCCAAAACGTGTCAATATTAATTAACAGAGACTCAGCCAACACAGCCCCTACCATAAGTGATCTTGTGGAAATACCATGGTCTTATCTGCACCGACGTTCTCATAACATCAAGCTCAGATCGTGATACATGGTGGCTATTGAAAACACTTCCTTGAACGGCTGGGGGAAGCTAAGAAGCAGTGAACCGGAGATGCCATATCAGATGTGACAGTTTGTACCAAGACGATAATCGATCGCAAATTTAATCCGTTGTTCGGATTTTCACCGACCGAGGCTAGCAATTCCGCCTCCAGTGTGGAACAGTACGGACTTGATGACATCATTGCGAGGAGAACCCCATGCACCTGATATTGCCGCTTTCACGGAAGCCGCGTCGATATGAAAACCACCCGAGTCTGCTAAGCAGACCTACTCCCAGGCAAAATCATCAAAGTACTACCTGCTCCGTCGAGCACCGGCTTCTCAGATATTAGCAAATTCCTACAGTTCAAGCAACAACATTACACCCAGCCTTCCTTTCAAATGCCTAAAATCTCGTTCTCCACAAAATTACCCCCCAGTCTTTTTCCACCAGTAATCCGACCTCCCTTCATCATTCCATACCTCCGCTCCGTGGCGACAGCTCATTATTATAACTGCCAATGGCCCCTTTCCTCCCCCGAAACTCCTGAAACCCCCTCAACCACAACCAACAAATCCCGCGGCCAAAATGTCGTAGCAGCTGAAGGGACTCCCACCGCAACACCCATCATCCCTGACAAGCTGGCCGACGGCGATGCCCTTGGGCGGACAGGAGGGGGTAAGCCGCTATCAAGTTCCGTGCACCCGCCTGCTAAGCCCAAGATCAGCAATGCCAGTGTCCCTGGACACAAACCTCACTTGACAAAAGAACAGCAGGCCGAAGTGGACGAGCACAATCGGGAGTTTGAGAGGACGCATGGCAAGGTTGGAAATGAGCCTGAGCGCGATGATAGGGTGGATAAGTCCTTTTGGAGTGGGAGAGGAGCAAGGTCGGGGACTACGAAAATCTAGGTCAAGGAACCTGTGATGATGTTGGATATCTATTATGACCGCCTTGTCATCTTGGATACTTTAATGTGTTCTTATTAACGTTTTTATAGAATGACTCTACATCCATATATCCATGATCATCATTCGTTAATCCATCTCCGTATGTTGGGTCGTATTGAAGAAAACCGTCTTCAAGAACCCACATTTCCATGCTCTCTAGGTATCCACACGTGAATTGTAAAGGATTGATTGTCGATGACAAATAAGATGTGGCCCTTTCTGGAAGGTGGAAAGAACCCAAGAAACTGCACGAAGTAAAGGGGAAGAATGGCTAGAGTACTGTGCAGGACCGTAACTGAAGAAGGGAGCTGCAAAAGCCAAGAGGACACGCAAGGCGTCATACATGGAGAATAGTTAATATAACAGTCAAGCCATGCAACAACAGCTCTCTCTCCATGCTCTCTCTCCATGCGAATTGATTCATCACGTTCCCCGAGGCTGTTCAGGTCTTGTCCCAGGCTCTACTCCATCTAGAATGGTTGGATGAGAGCTCATATCGGTGCTGACAGTGCTAAATCCACGCTGCGGTTGGTATCTTCCGCTTGATACCACCATAGAAGTAGAAGAATCGTGGATTTCGTATGGAGGAGGGGGATCCAGAGCTCCGGACAGAGTCATGGCAGCCGATGATTCGATCTCCTTCAAAGCAACCTCGTGCTTTTTCAGTACCCGTTTCCTCCGGTAGTCCCGGTAGGCGAAGATGCCAGTGACGAGTATGATAAAAGCGACGACGGACACGACAATGGCGGCAATCACACCTGGCGGCACTGTCACGCCGTCGGTATCGTCGTCCGAATCACCCAAGAAAGGGGGGACGTCGTCGTGATCGTCGTTGTCGAAGCCTGGAAACGGAGTTACGGCTGTTGGGAACGGCAGTGAGTCATCATCATCGTCGTCGTCATCATTAGAGGAAAACAGTGTAGAGGACGTGACAAAGGGTGGGAGGTTGTTGGGACCAGGAGCTTGCCGAGGGAGCAAAGCCCGAGCATGGTACGTTTTTGTGAGCACAGGAAAAGGAACGAACCGCATGTTAGCACAAATGATGCACGAAGCAATCTCAGAATGTTTTGAGGGGAACGTGTGTGCGATGATGTCAGACTTGGGAGATGGATTAGGGGGCTGGTAGCAGGATAAGGGGTTTGGGAAAGAATATGCGGTAAAAGCAAGGACGGGCCATGTTTATAGGCCTGTATGACCCAACCTCGTCCAGAGACTGTGCTCATCGGGTTTCTCACACATTGTTCGGTCCGCAGATCATCGAATGCCAGTCTGTTTGAGACTTGAGGACACGGCGTTGCTTGCCATTGGAGAGGCAGTTCCGGATGTTGTGAGACCTTCGGATCCTCTCCACTCTCACTCCGTGGACGAATAAGGATTTGTTAACTGAGTCACAGGCACTGCCCATGAGCCTCGATGTTGTATGGTTCTCTAAGATTGCTGATAAGAGAGTTTTCTATGTGAGAAAGGCAAAAGGTAAAAATGGCATGCCTAACTGCCGAGATGGCGTTTGCGCCAGGTCGGCAACTTCAAGATAAACCTTGGCTCTGCGCCTCTACAGGAAGGCTGCGGATGCTGTGCCATCTTACAACGCCGACCGGATAACATGAAAGCTACATGCAAGCTACTGCTGATTCCTGCTATAAACGAAATTTGTCTCCAAGATCACACTCTGGCATCGAGCCTGCGAGGAACAAGGGTTGCTAATTCCATTCCACCGCTATCACGCTTTGCTTGCTATTCTGACTTAGAACTGGAAGATATCAAGTGATTCTAAATATCGGCCTCATCCATGTTTCTGATAAAAAGTGTGAACCATCTAACAGCATTAAGATGATTCCTTACGCTAACCTTCTCGTTGACAGTGTGGATAGTCCCAAGGCCAGGCTCATCCTCAGGGTCGAATCCAGGGGCAAAGCGGAAGATGTGTTTCGTCAGATCCCAATAATACCGAGTGTCGGTGTTACCTGTCATGATTCCTGGGGTGACAATAACGTCTTCGCCGTACAGAGCGCGAACGGTGCCAGCTAACACGGAAAAAGGCCCCTTGACAGATGCATCGGCCGGCGTGACTGGAGCAACCTCCAGTTCGTATGTAGATCCAGAGAGGATTATGGACGACGGCTCTTCCTTTCCATCAAAGGCATGCAGAGTCAGGTTATACTTCTTGGCCACAGCACCAGCGAGGTGGGTCAGCCGGTCCTTGACGACCTGTGTGGTCTCGCCAATATTGATACGATGGTTCACGATAGCAGTTGCGCGCTCCGGAAGCGCGTTAACCTTGATACCACCCGAGATAACATCAACAGCCTGCGAAGTCTGCATCAAATACTTGATTACCGGGCCTTGCTTGGCAGCCTCAATCGCCAAGAAGTCCTGCTCGGCTTTGCAACGTTTCTGGTGCCAGGCTGAAGTTGAGGAGCGCCGGTCCAAGAGCTTCTTGAGTTTGTGCGGGAACTCGGGCGAATATGCGGCACCACACTGGAGCTGGGTGTAGTACGGATTTTCGTTAACAAGGCGAGTCGGGTATTGCTCGGCCTCAATCATAGTGATGAGCTCGCTGAGAATGCCAATGCTAGTATGATCGGATGGGACAGAGGAATGGCCACCGGGCGTCCGAACGGTGAGGTGCACATCCGTGTAGCCCTTCTCGGCAGTGCCCGGTTTCGCGAACAGAGTTCCCCATGCTTGCTCAAAGCCGCTGCCCTCATCGACGATAACAGCAATTCCTTCTCGACCATAGCGCTCCTTGATGAACGCGGCCAGGCTCGACGCCCCGCGTGTACCGGAGCACTCCTCGTCAAATCCAAACGAAAGAAGGATCGTCCTCCGGGGCTTGAAGCCAGCCTCGAGGAGCAACTCTATTGTCTCCATAACGGCTATCAGCTGGTTTTTGTCATCGCTAGCACCGCGTCCCCAGATGTGTGTGCCGTCATAGGCACCACTCCACGGAGGGTATGTCCACGCATCGACAGTTTCGGGGGGAACAGGGACAGTGTCTTGATGGGCCATGAGCAATGTCGGCTTCAGCGAGTCATCGCTGCCCTTCCACGTATAGAGCAGGCCATAGGTGTTGACCTTCTCGAGAAGCAGGTGCTGGTGTATTAGGGGAAAGGCCTTCTCGAGATAGTCGTGGAAGTTGTAGAAGACGTCCCATCTTGGGTCTTCGCCAATGGGGCCCAAATCATCAAACGATTCGGTCTTGACCTGGACGGCTCCAGAGAGACGGCGGATGCTTGCGTTTCGGAAGGCAGGTGTCGAAATACGGGCGTAGGCATCGTCAAGGACCTCGTCTTGGGTGGGGAACAGGGCATCAGGCTGCGCACACCGAGACTTGAAGTCGATCTGCCGGCTCGGAGCCAGCTTGAAGGGAAGACTATGCAATTGAGCAATATCAGGGCAAGATGCCAGTAAGACGACAAATGTCACAACTGCAGCAAAGATCAAGCTTTTCCTCCGCGTAGCTTTAGCGTTGTGCGGAACTGGCGGCAACTTCGGGAAACCAGCGCCTACCGGCAAGACTAGGCTTGCCTTTGGCTTCATTTTATGTCATCAACGGAAGTTAACGATACGCTCTTGTCAACACGAATGGCCTGGAGTATTCGGAGGAATGAATGATGAAGCGAGGGCAGTATCGGTTGGCGGTGACGACATTATCGAAACAAATGCAGGCCGCAGCTTGCCGAAGGGTCCCGCAGCTCGAACGAGACCACGAGATATTGTGGGTTCAGGGTTAGGTGTAGCGACTCGCCCAATGTTCCCCACCCAGTCCCTCCGAAGGATGGTGGGGTCAACTCCACTTTCAGCCCTGACCCGCAACCCGTCAAAAGCGATCGAAACGCTGGTCATCGGAATCGTTCTTCAATGGGTAAAGTGGTGGATAGCCATGTTTAGGCTGAGCTTCTTCGCAAATTGTATCTCTCTTGAGCCTACTCGTGAAGCTACCCACAAGGAATTCTTCTCTGTGATACTCTAAAGTTCTCCTAACCAGAGGACCATCAAGAGGGGCTACGCCAGCTGAACAACGGTGAGAAATCTCAGTGAACCCTGATTAACATTAAGACTACGACGCTCGTAACCATCTATCTGGAAAAACTTGATGCGAAAAGGTGTGCAAGCTCTTGCAAGCCTTCACGCTGATCCAATGCGCCAAAAGATTAGATAGGGATGCTGGGGGCCAGACTCTTGTACACGTTGCAACGAGCAAGGCGGCCGCCTTCCCACTGAGAGGCCTCTACAAGGTTAATCGCGTTCTGGAGGCCTGGCTGAGCGAACTGAGTGACAGTGGTGCCCCACAAGGTCGGTGCCTGGTACGGGGTGCCGCCGGTGATGTTGAGGTTGAGCATCTTGGGCTGCGCATTGTTCCAAGCAGGCCAGTTTGAGGCCGGATGGGGAGCTGATGGGTTGGCGGAAGCGGCGCCGTTGGCGATAGGCGCGCTGATGGACGGGTTGCCTGTCCTGATGAAGTTGCCCCAGATACGGCGGAAGGCCAGAGCAATGTCGTCGGAGTGATTTGGCTCTTGAGGGCCAAAGTAAACGCCTAAATCTCCGCTGTGATAAGCGAACGGCACGCTATACTGGTACACATAAGCTGCGGAGCCAGGCTTAGTGTACGCGTCGGCCAGCCAGAAGGCCGGGCAAGCGAACGTAGCCTCGGCGTAGATGTTGTTGGCACGCTGTTGCTGGCCGTTGGCATCCTGTGACATCTCAACAGCCGTAGGCCCGGTCAGGCCGTTGGTGTCCCAGCGCGGAGCGTTGGGGTCTGTTGTCGCGTTGTTAGGATTGGCAGCAAGCACTGTGTTGATCTGCGTCGGTGACAGGTTCTTAAACTGCGCTGACTGCAGCCAGCCAACAAGGTCGGCCTCGGTCATGATGATCGGAGGGACGAACAGGGCACCCTCATTGGCATTGTAACCAACCAACAGCCTCTTGCCGTTTACCTTCTTGGTCGGTAGCTGCTGCATAGGCCGGTTAAAGATGTAGCTGTTGTCCGTGACGGGACCGAATGCCCTGGAAGACGGTTAGCCCCCGGTCCGAGTTGCCCAAAACCATGCCTAGTAGATGACTTACCAATATCCATAGGGCGCCTGCTGAGTGACGTCATGATTTGCCTGCTGCAGAGTGTTGGTGTCCTTGCTACGTAGGCAGTTGAAGACATTCCCGCTGCTGGGGCACCCAGCCGCCTGGGAGAACGCATAATAGGCGTTAGTTGGATGAGCATCGTTGTACTTGTACTGATAAGGAAGATAGGGCGAGGCTGCAATGCCCTGGTTGTACAACAGGCTGCCGATGGTTCCGCGAAGCGCAATGCCATGGTACATCACCGAGCCGCCACCGGCGGACTCACCGGCGATGGTAATTTTGGAAGGATCACCACCGAACTGACAGATGTGCAGTTTCACCCAGGCCAACGCAAGGGCCTGGTCGAGAAGGCCGGCATTGACCGCACCGCGCTTTTTCACCTCGCTCGACGAAAGCCACCCGAATGCTCCGAGCTAAAACGTACAGTTAGCCGATTCTTGATTTGCCGGACAGTGGGGCGAACAGACTCGGTACTGGATGGTCACAGCAACGAAGCCCTTGTCATTAGCATTGATGATGTCGGTCATGTCATGGCGACCATCACCAAAGCCATAACCACCCTCGTGGATGTACACGAGCACAGGAAGATTGGAAGCGCCAGCCGGGGCGTAGACATTCAAAAACAAGCAGTCTTCGTTGCCCGGGATGAACGGAGTGCTGGGCAACGAGGGCATCGCCTGCGGGCAAATCGGCCCGAAGTCGAACGCATCTTCAATGGGAGGATTGAGCTTGGGCGGCAGCACCTGAGGAGGTTGCCATCTCAGATTGCCTGTGGGAGGGGCAGCATATCGGATGCTGCACAACCACTTTACGTCAGCATACGTCCAACGAACATGAGTCCGGTGAACAGTATCCAGGTGCAGGCGAGCAATAGGGGAAAGGTCAGGGTAAGAGATGGATGTGATGCACGGACCCTTTCCAGTAGTTCAGTCCCGTCGAGGAGTCATGATATCCCCGGTATCTGGCATAGCCAAGGTTGACGACGAGCGAGTCCTGAGTGCAAGAGAGGAAGCGCTTCTCATTGCTATGGAAGGACTCTTCGGCCTGGGTCACATTTGCTATGAGATCAAGCACAAAACTGCTGGCGATGTCGACCGAAGCGTCATCGGGCGCAGGAACGCCGCTGGGTGTGGAAACGCAAGAGGCAAGCGAGGTGGCGAGCGCCAGCAGGCTAAGTCGCTTCAAGGCCATTGCGCACGCAAAAAATGCATCCCAGACGAAGCACGGCGTATATTCCCTTGTTGTGAGGGAGAGACTGCTACCATTCAGCTTACCGGGCAGAAACCAGAACTTAAATCTCCCCTTGCTCCTCGAATGCCACAATGTTCACCCCTCATGCTAAGGCAAAAGGATATATTGAGGCCTGCTCTTGATGGTCTATGCTAAGGGACGGCACCGGGTCCGCTACCAGAATGGTTGCACTAAGCTCGGTTCTTCCTGCTAGGGTGGTGCGCTCCGTGAAAGAACACATGGATTCGCTCGTCTTACGGTGCCCCCAGGGTAACTTAACCCTAACGGGCTCAGGTACGTTGCTCCAATAAACAAACGTCGCTAAACCCAACATAGTAGCCAAGCTAGAAATATATAGGGTTGTGCCTTCACCCTAGGAAAACTCCCAACTGACCTCGAAGCTTTTCAACAAAATCACAAAGCACCTACCACAATATTGTAGCATGAAACATGCACTCACAGTGGAATCGAAAGTTTAGCCATAGGCAAAGCCCGTGGTTATTGAACTTTTAACATTGGGGTTTTGGACGAGGCGTGTTTTGTGAGGCTGTTTTTGCAGAGAAAGGGGCGGATCCACTGGTATACACAGTAACATGCTGCTTATCAGGACTGCCAACCTCGGTACCACGGGATTGCGTTCCATCGCGGGTGTTACCGCCAGGGGAAAAGATCTAGGTACAAGACTGCCCGAGTTAGCCGGAGCATGTGAAGCTGTCAATCTGCGCATCAGCGCAAAAGCCTCACAGGGCTGCAACTCCAGTGTGCCTATTCATTCGGGAACTTTGAGGGGGTTCAACAGCCACTTGTGCGTCTTGAAGGGAACCGATAGATCTAGGTATATAGGAAGTGAATTTGATCTACTTTGATACAGCATAGTAAGATGGACATTCGGTCATAAATTTTCTTGGGAGAGAACCCCTGGACAGAAAACTCTGACAAGGAATGCCAGGCTACTGTAATGGTACCACGTGCATGAGGTACTTACATTATATGATCCATCAGAGGGTGCCCTAGCTCCAGAAGAGCGGATGGATTAAGGTGTGAACTTGGGAACGCCGAAGGGCACCAGAGCGGGACCACCCGCAAATACTCCTAGAATGGCTAGATAGGAGAATGAGAATGGGTGAAACCAACAACCCTCCGTTCGAAGCGAGGAACGAAGTGACGAGCGGAGTCCCCAGCTCAATCCATTTCCCCACTTCTCTGGGAGAAAATGGCAGCTGAGGTTTCCAACGAAGCACAAGCCACTGGGTCGTGCACTTCGAAATATGCATCAGCAAGGCTGCGGGGTACGGCTTAGGGCAGCTGCGAGTACGGCACAGTTGATTGGCGCGGCTGGTAGGGCTAAGGTGTGTAAACTTGAACCGTTCGGCAAACAGCGCCGGGTTAGAAGCCTAATCCACTGCTCTCTACCTTAATGGGATGGCGATGCGATTGCACCGACGATAGAGATGAAGATAAAAATGGCAATGGCAATGGCAATTATTTAGCTAGATTATTGATTCGAATGTTGATTTTGAACAGCGCTTCGAACGGAGAGACGAGAGCAACTCACTCGCAGGGTCGCGAGACAGGGATGTGTGGAAGGCTGCGCAGAGGGAGGTGGGGCCGCAGCGTAGGAAAGAGAGCACGGTCCCCAAAAGAAATGAAGATTTTGCAGACTAAAAGGTCCAGATCCCACACTTAAGCAGGTACTTACTGAGCACTAGCAATGAGGAGCTCAACAAAGGGCACAAACCTCGTCAAGGCACCAACCAATCTGTATGACTACGTACCTCCTTCGTAAGCAGATCCGTGCTGAGACTTCACTAGCGTTGAAATACCTAGGTAGCTGCCGGTAGCCAACTGCTGGGACTAGGTAATCTGCTTTAAGTTGACTGATGGTCTGGATGTTTATTTTCGATTTCGATACGCCCGGTCGTGCCTATTTTGTTCCAGTGAGACGGTCACTAACCTGATACAGTCGCAGCCAAGATAGATATCCTCAGGGTTACAATCCCTCCTTAGTTGGATAACCCAAGACTTGGAGACCAGGCATACAAGGTAGTGTACAGATCATCCCTTCTTTAACTGTTAGTACAAAACTTTGGGCAGGCCCCTGCTCGGCCCTATAAGGTAAACAGCAGGGTTTTCTCAAAATGAACTATGTATCCATTAATACCATTTCTTGCTCTGTGCGTGGTTGCTCTATGTTTAAGGTGTCGTTAGCAAACCCCGGCCCCAAAGTCTTGCGCTAACGAGCAAGCAAGGTATTGCTATAGGTAACTCCACATGCTCTCGGACGCAGCGGGGTCACAGCTTCCGGCGCCAGATGCACCAAGACTACATCGCCAACGTCGCTTCTGCACTTTGTTGCATGCTTGTGCTTTCGCTCGTCATCACACTAGGGATTCCAAATACTTCAAGCGTCTTGATCGCTTGACCTTGGCAGATTGGACAACTCCACCTTCGCGGAAGCCCCAGTCGGACGATGTTTACATTTGATGCCTAGGGATAGGTGGACCGACAGTCTGCCAGCGCCGATGATATCGTAGGCAAGACTGGCGAGGCTGGCGAGACCTTGTTGACGGTCTTCCGAGTGGTTGTCATCCCCAACTGCTCCACTCTCGACCGCCTATTGTCTCCCGCTGATATTCTCACTCGGGCTGGATCTAGGCAGTGCACAGACCAAAGACTAGCCAGCAAAGGGATGTTGCCCGGTAAATCTACTACCTTAGCCCGAAGTTCTCTAGCCAAGAGTCTCTGCTTGCGACGCAAAGTTGCAGTGAAGCTGGAGATCCCGTAGCGACGAAGCGATGGAGTTGGCGGAGGGTTTTGCTCCCGCCAACAGCTCCATGAGTGTATACAGTAGTACGAGCTATATTTATTTTCAGTAAATTATCTCAGATTACTGAAAAAATACCGAAAAATATTTATAACAAGCGTTATTTTGCTTTCAAGCAATAATATATCAAGAATCTAACAGGATTCACTAGCTTTAGCTTAAATAGCTATGAATCAAGTACTAGATTATATAAAGAAAACACACTCTATTAGATTCAAAATTTTCTACATTGTCACGAGTATCAGGAACTATAGAAATATGAGAGGATATGCAAAAATCGATGAAGCACTGGAAATGTAGGTCTAGAGCAGCCAGTGAAACGCAAGGAAAAATATCACAAAAAGCGTGGTAGAGAATTCAAAGGCGCCAGAAAGCAAAGGAAGATGCTGGTGTAGATAAGGTGGATAGATCCTCGTAGAAAGGGGCTGAAGAACTCTCCAATCAACAAAACTAACGGGAGATAAATATACAAGACATAGGTATAGGCTTTTTAAGTACAAAGAAAAATAAGGTAGCCGTCTTATAAATAGTATAATAGACTATTGCTAAAATCTCTGATATATGATATACTTAGATACCAACTAGCTAGCAGAGAACTGTACTATTCAAGGAAGTCGTTTCATATCTTTAACTGCATCAGTTAGGTCTAGATATTTTAAATAAATATCTATTAACCTTGTATAACCGAACACTTTTTATAAGAACTTTCTAAAATGCATAATATACTGATAGATTCTTTTTTGGCTTACTAATCTTCTATTTAAAACAGCATGATAAAGATCTTCCACATAACTATTAACCGTCGATTTCAGATTATTACATAGCTAAAAGACCCTGGATTTTTTTTTCTTACAATTGAAATAGTTTGATAGTGACAGTAAATAGGAGTAGCACAGACTATAAAAACTTTCGTCGTAATTTACACCTATTTGAAAAGAGCAGACTTTGTTAACATTTCTGTCATACATATCTACTGCATAATACCACCACCGGGCCACCTTGCCTAGCTATAGAGGTGCCGAGGTTTGTTTCGTTTACTCCTTAGCGAGGGTCCGTGCTGTTCTTAAACATTCTTACCAAGGAGCTAACAAGCAAACCCGAGTAATTTTTGTACAGTTCACCCCTCGTCTGATTGTTAGTGCGAGACTTTAGGCAGGGGTCCCAAGTTCGCCTCACATTGTACACCACGATATTCTTGCCCAAATCGCCAATTCTGGGTCAAAACTACGTAGTCGACATGATCGAGCAAAAACTTCTCTACATTATTCATTGATATTACTTTCTTGCTCCGAAAATGGTTGTTTTATGGTTGAGTGATGTCGTTAGGCAAACACTGGTCCCAAAGTCTTGCGCTAACGAACAAGCCCAGGGGGTATTGTACATACGTCAGCACTGATCAGAGCTGATGGTTCGAGAAGTCAAAAGAGTGGGTAAATTACCTGAACACTCAACATCTACTTGTAAGTAGCACATACTTAAAGGGACCGGCACTATTAGTATCATGTGCCGTGGCGACCAGACAACTCACCGGCAGTCTTCCTCTTTCAATGATGGCGACTGCGGTGCTTATGGCTGTCGTTTAACTTCCTAAGAATGTCCGTTGGTGATGTCAGCATTTTTCTTTCAAACACAGCTCCTTTAAGTTCCTGTCAAAGACCATTCTCCTTTCGTTTACTTGAGGGTCTGGCCTTCTCCCAGCCCTGAGCGATCTCTTAGCTTCAATATCGACTTTTTTCACACTTTCATCCTTCCAGCTGCTCAACTTCAACATGTCGGCCTCAGGAGAAGCCTCGACTCTTCCGCCGAATGTTTTCACAGACGACAGAGGTCCCATCGTCCTCGGCGTTGTCATTTTCTGTCTCGCCTGGTCAACAGTTATGGTCACCCTGCGCTTTTGGACGCGTGGATTTGTCGTCAAGAGCTTGGGCATAGACGACTATGCTTGTGTCCTCAGCCTGGTATGTTTCTATACTTATCCTGCTGTGGAGTAGCGCCTTTGACTGATGAACTCCTTGAAGTTTGTGATCGTTGGCACAGGTGTTTCCATTGCGTACATGACAACATATGGCTTGGGACGACATATCTATGCCATTGATCAGGCGAACATCCCTCTATATCTCCGGGTGAGCTCATTTCCGTGCGGACACCTCTCGCCATTCATTCATACTGATAGCCGCAGGCCTTCTATGTCTCCATCGTCATGTACTGCTCAGGGCTCATGTTCCTCAAGTTAACGTTCCTTCTTCAATATTACCGTCTGCTAGCTGTGGAGAAATTCACCAACATGCGCATCGTCTACTTGGTGAGCATGTTTATTGTGGGTGGCTGGGCTCTATCGCAGGTGATGGTTGGCATCTTCACATGCAACCCCATCTCTGGCTTTTGGGACCTCACCATCCAGGCCAAATGCATTCCTAATATTCCCCAGTGGTACATCAACGCCGCTGGCAACATTATCACCGACGTGGCCGTCTTTTGCTTGCCGTTACCCGTTATCTGGAAGCTGCACCTCGCACGGCCCTCCAAGATCCTGCTGCTGGGCATCTTCTGCTTGGGTTTCTTGTGAGTACTCCCTTCAGTACCTCTTCCCTCTCTGTTCTTTTGGAGGCAAGCACTGACAATGTAACAAAGCACCGTCATTATCTCCATCGTTCGTATCCGTTTTTTGAAGATGTTCGAAGACTTTACCTGGGAGAATGCCGACGCCTCGATTTGGTCCGTTGTCGAGCTCACCTCAGCCATCACCTGCGCCTGTTTGCCAACCTTGCGCCCACTCCTGGTTCACATTTTCCCTCGGCTTCGCTCCCAGCTACAATGGGGTTCTCGTTCTCATTCCTCCAATACCGCAAAGCCCAGCCGTGGCTACACTCAAACCATCGGCACCAATCTCTCGGCCCTCGAATCCCAGCTCGACTCCCCTGACGCCCGTGCCAAACGAAAGGGGTCTGACTCCGCAGCGTCATTGCACGATAGCGACGTTGAGCTTGCTCGTCAACCCTCTAGCGGGCGCAACGGTTTTAACCATAATCCCTTTGGAGTGCAAGTCACGCACGAAGTGAGTATGGACTTCCATCATGGATCAGCAGGCCAGGCAAATGAGTTTGGTGTTACTGGGTTCGTATCGCCCAACCGTCATGCCAGACATGCTGAGAGGACAGGCTGGAACTGAGCATGGCGGCAACCCAACAATTACTCCCATTGATGAGCAGGCTGTCAGTCAGGCTTATGTTATAGTTAAGGATATCCAGGACCGTCGATACCCAGTGGCCACAAAGGCGTCTTGTCTCCATTTCGGTTGTGATATATAAGTCTTTTTATTCAGAATGGTGGGAAGTGTATAGGGTTTGGTCAGCTGAACCTTATATCTGTCAACGGAGATAATGGTTGGACGGACTAGCTCTATGACTGATACAATGAGACATGAAGCCATCTTCTGTCATCGACACTGTTTCGCTATGAACAGCTGATTTACAGACATGAGTGATTCCTAATGAACCCTCACAACGAAATTGGTAGCTTGGATCTGTCTCTTGGCGGATTGGTGTAACAATTCGGGAAGTGATATAGGTCCGTTTCTTAGCGGAATATAGTTCAGCATCAGTTGATCCAGCAATGACCTTCATGCCAATGATGTAGTGGTGTTAAACTTAACTAAGCCATTGAGACATCTAGCAGCTAAAGTACAAGTTATTCCCGGGCTGGTTTATCAATGAACCGGACATCATTCTCCATATGTTACACGAAAAAGGATCACGGTACGTAACAACATATTCGGGGACTCTTAGACTTGTCATTCCTTTAATCCCAACCGTAGTACGGTGAACATGAACCAGCCTTTTGATCATGGTTAAGGTCTTCCAATGAAAATAAAGCAATGAATGTACTAGAAGTTTCGTCCTCTTTTGGGTTGTGGCTGTATCTGCTGAATCAGGCCCCAGCCGAGGAAACTGGGAAAGCTCAAGACATAACTCGTGACTCTAATGAACTTGCTTCATACTTATGATGGTGTAAATCTGTGGGATGTCGCATTGGATCGTATTCATTACACAACTCCCATACCAACGCAACTCTCAACAAGTGTCACAAAAGTCAATGTTAAACTAGCCACTGGTGTGACAACACTTAAGGCAGTTTCTCACATAACGTGTTGAGCTCTCTAATGCTTCTCTCATTAGCCTAGGGAGATGTATGGACCACTGACAAATATCTGAATAAGTGAATCAAGGATCTAAGAATTTTCAACATTGAGAGGTAGAAACTCAGTGTGATTATTGTTTACCGATTAGCATTCACGTGTGCAATGGGTGGTATATTGCTTGTTCAGATAAGACACTAGTCAGACTGGTTGTTGCATGCTGCCGTATATGACTACACTCATTCCTCTCTATGTGTATGCAGAGGCTGCCTGCTAGACTATATTTCTAGCTTTCTTTTAAACCAAAAAATAGTTCTTGACTTTTCTACATTGTGATGATCCAACTAACCTTCCTGCGATGGGTTCGGGCTTGGTCCGAGGCTTATGGATCTAAGAGACAGGAAAAGTGGGATCAGGTGCAAAGCACCAATAAAAAACGCGGTTCACGCGGGCCCGAAACGGCCAATATAGAAAACAGCGGTTTTTGACGTGAGGTCTCCAGAGTCAAGAACCACTGACGAAGGGC
>Ga0065720_1018896_pt1 | contig 64511 bp, 59 predicted proteins | sample Thericmetagenome_FD_59107 | JGI IMG/M metagenome (GOLD analysis project Ga0065720, IMG submission 59107) | Thermophilic microbial communities from the Joint Bioenergy Institute, California, USA of rice/straw/compost enrichment - eDNA_2 v2... | ecosystem: Engineered > Solid waste > Grass >...
CATCGGCTCACCAACCAACCCACAACCCCCACCAATACAACCACCGCGGCCAGCAATCCAACCAACGCGTACGCCGGGCCCCTACTAACCCCCAACGCCGGCCCACATCTACTGCTCGCCGTATTCAGATAACATTCGCCATGCAACTTCAACCCGACCGCCTCGGTCGCCAACGGTACAAAAAAACTCGCACACGCGACCATCAGCGTCGTCAAGAACGGTACAACCGCCTTGCCCGAAAACAGCCCTACGATCGGCGTCCACACGACGCCCAACACGCCCGAGTACTGCAAAAGAAGGGTCTGCGAGCCAGGCCCGCCGCCATGCTTAGCGAGGGCTTGCCAGGGCTGATAAAGTTTTGCGTTGAGGTCGAGAATGCGGAGCGGGATGACCAGACCGACGCCGAGAAGGGCGGGGAGGAAGGTCCCGATGAAGATGTCGGATTCGGTCCAGCTGTAGACGCGGACGCGGGAAGGAATGGAGGAAGGAGTTGAGGTGGGCGGTGTGGAGGATACCGAGAGGGTCGAGGTGAAGGTGTAGAGGGATTTGGGGAGGGTTGTGAAGCTTGTGATAGGGGGCAGAGTTGAGGTGACGGTTCGGAGGGTGCCCGAGATCGTTGTGAGGTAGGTTGTGGCTGAGATGGTGGTTGTGTAGGTACGGAAAGTACCTTCTGAGATCGAGGTGAGAGTCATGGTGATTGGGGATGTGTCGGTGGGCGTTGTGACGATTGTAGTTATTGTGGGTGTGCCGCCGATCGTGGTTGTGTAGCTTGTAACAGGGAGAGTAGAGACACGAGTTACAGGCGTGCCATTGATAATCTCGATGATCGTAACTGGTGGCTGTTGAGTCGTGGTAACTACTGGAGTTCCGCCAATGATGGTAGAGATGGTCAAGGTCACCGGTTGGAAGGCAGGAGGAGGGGTCTCAACGAGGAACTGAGTAACGGGCGTCCCTCCATTGACAGAATAAGCCGTATAAGTGATCGGCTGATCAGCAGTTGGCGTGATGACGACAGCTTCCGCGACCAGTGTCCCTCCTTGGTCCCTGACAACTGTGTATGTGATTGGGTTTGTACCAGCAGGAGTAGTAACGATGACCTGGCTGGTTGCAGTACCGCCCACATTGTTGACGACTGTCCGAGTGAAGGACCCTCCAGGATTCACTGTGAGAACAACCCCATTGTTGGTGACAACCGCAGGGACTATTTGTACCGGAGATGGTGTTACGACGACCACATTTGCAATGGTAGAATCGTCTTCCTTTGTCACCCCTATCCGAACTTGAGCGTCCACAGTCTCGGTCCTCACCTCGTCCTCTTCCGGCACAACGAAGACCGAGACTTCCTGGCTCTTGACTATCGTGACAACATTACCGCCAACTTCCTCAACGCCAGTAATTACTGGAGGCTGTGGCACTTGCTCTGGCCCCTCCGTAATCTGGTGCTCAACAGCGCCGGCGGCGCCATTATTCCGGCGAGGCACGCTACTATAATATGTGATTGTGATGGAGCCAACTGAAGGCTTGAGAACAACCTCTGGATCGAGTGTCACTATTATCGTCTTTGTCACAGCAACCTCTGAAGAACTAATTATCGTGGTTATGACAGTTGTTTCGATCACGGTTGGCGCGGGAGGTGGTATTGTTGTGGTTCTTGTCGAGACAGGGATGCTTGAGACGATAGTACCGTTGGTGATAGGCGAATAGATGGTTGTTACGACGGGACCGTCTAAATCAGTTCGGGTACCACTGCTAGTGATTAAAGTTGTCACGGTGGTCTCGTAAGTGGCAACAGGAAGGGTCTGCCATTCCGTAACCACCTCCTCGAGAGTTGGTAGCGACGATGGCTCTAAGGAAAGCCAAGTTGTAAACGTTGACACAAAAGTAGAAATCGGGATTAGCTCGTAGTCTTCGTCGAGGGGCGTGTCTGTTGAGATGCTATTCTGTTCAAGGGCATCCGTAGCCCTTTCCGGCACTGCGCCGATGGTGAATGTCTGTGGCCCGGCTGCTCCTGACGTCTCTGAGATGGTGATTGTCGGCTCGTCATCGCGGATACGCAGTCGAGCAAGTTGAGTTCTGTTTGGATTGAGACCAAGAATAACAGCATCTGCGTCCGAGTCTGGCATCTTTTTGTCGGCTACAATGACCAGCGTCATGGCAACCAGCAGCAGCACGATGATACAGCCGATGAAGGGCCATCTCAACGCCGTCGGCTTGTAGTTGGGCTTGTTGATGGACTGCCAGACAGGGGTATCTTTGGCATGTCTGGGCTCCTCCGAGCTGTTCGTCGGCTCATCGTCCTCATGCCGATCTTCAGTGGCCTGGATATCGTACTCGTACGCAGCTCCGGTGTTTCTGTCATCCCGCGCAGCGAAAAGGGATGGTGGGGGCATGTCTGGGACGCAGTAACGCACTCAGACACGGCCGAGGTGAAACAGGGCCAACGCAGTATACTCTCGTGGGCTTTACGCGGGACTTTGCTGGATATGAGGTGTTCTATGGAGTAGGTCGCAGCGCCGCGACAAGGCTCTGAAAGTCTTAGAGAAGTGCGTGATCACGTAGCTCCTCCCTCCAAATAGACACTTTTGGCACTGGTATCGGGCGGCCATGAGTCTATGACCGCACCTCATGTGGCCGCCTGTTTCCCCGATGGGTGACTGGCCTTTGTGGCTGGCCCGTATTGGGCAGAACCGTGGCACATAAGAGGGCCTTTCATGGACCTTTCATGAATCCCTCCGGGCCGAAGACGTGCAGTGCGGCTGAGGAACAGGCTCGATCACTCCCCTTGGGGCTGACCATCGATTGGCGACGGCGACGAAAGGCTCCGGGACTCCACGGGCTCGGAACCCAACCAGTCAGCCCTACGCACGACCGTTTCCCTTGGAACTTGGAACTCAGTTTGCTGCATCGGGATTGGCGGTGGCTTTCTTGGAACAGCCGTGGTGGCGTTGTTGTGTCTTGATAAAGCATCCCGTGGAAGGCACCACCAATCATCTCGCGATTCGCCATGAGCAGGTATCTACAGGCAGTTGGAATTTATGCTGCCATAATCGTTTGGATCAGGCACCAATGCGATCCAGCTACGGCGTCGCCATACGGCTCACGGAATAGCATCTCAACCTTACCTAGGTACCACCCAACGACTTCAAAGTTTTATGAAGCCTGTGTCAATCAGCAACGGCATCCTGATGTCTCGCATGGTTTTGCTTCCGAGAAGAGCATCACCGGTACGTGTCTTGACAAGCCCCTCCCATCCGAGCCCGCTGAGCAAATGGCGTACCCTCATGATCGTTGGAATGAGTATGTCTGTCTCGGATAGTAATGCACATGTTGCATCCCGTAGCCAGTCGCCGGCCTACACCTTGCGGACCATCGCGAAACCATTCCCATGGGAACCAAACGCATTATTCATGAAAAGCACAGAAAAAACGCCCCAGGATGGTATTGTGCTTGTCCCGCTCCAAACCACCCATGCCCATGTACACGTTCCTCTATGCCCGACTTTCCCATGCCAAGATCGAAATCACTTTTTGGATTTTCCACCGCATGGCGGGCACAGCCACACAAGGCGAGTTTCCGAAAAACCAGAGCCGTATCCCCATTCCATGACGACCGTCCTTTCCCGACCGCAAGGCGCTTAGAACACGAGGGCAGCACCCTTGGTCTTCTTGTCACCGCTGTTACACCGTCAGAATCAGTTCGGAAATTGCTGGATAATCATGTGCTTGGAGGGACCGCCAGACGTGTTCCAAAAGTGATGGGCAGAGAGCCATGATAACGTGGGCTCGAACCAGACCCGTAGGTGATGTAAATGCGAGGGAGATGTAATGTGCTGGTTGCCCAGCGACCGGGGGATGGGAATGCACGGGGCCTTGAGCATCCAAAGAATTTTTGAGGAAGCTCCAGAACTATCAAATCCAACATCGGGAAGGCGATATTGAGTCATGACTCGGGGTCCCACGCAATATTACATTCCATTTGAACCTGCATTGCCCCAGAAAATGCACAAACATCGTGGTGTTTTCTGGCGAGCTGATACTTCGATCTTCGACCACATCTCTCAGGAAACTCGCGTGTTGCTCAAGTGCTTCGAATCGCTCAAGGTCGATGTTTGTTCGGCGGTCCCTCCCTGAGAAATCAAAGTCATAAAAAATGCAGAAGAGACTTACCCAAGCTCGAAGTGCTTGCAGCGCTTCAGAGGGAGCTGCTTCTTCGTCTTGCAAACCGAGCACTCCTGTTCCCCAGTTTAGCGACATGTTCGCTCCACATCCAGCCTCTTTCAAACTGCGGTCAAGCTCACCAGACGGAGCACAATCTTCTTTGTGGTCTTCGCCTTCTTGTGGAAGACGGGCTTGGTCTGACCACCATAACCGCTCTGCTTGCGGTCGTAACGGCGCTTGCCCTGGGCGAAGGCAGAGGCCTTGCCAGCCTTGTACTGAGTGACCTTGTGCAAGGTGTGCTTCTGGCAGTCCTTCCCCTTGCAGAAGGTCTTGCGCGTCTTGGGAACGTTGACCATTTTGGCGACTGGGATCCGGTCGTGATGTGATGGGTTGGATGGTCGATTGCGCTGCAATGTCGATGTACCCTTTGAAGTTTTTCGCCCAATTTGCAAATTTCCAGCCAGGGCCACGGTGCGTGTGCGGGTAGTCGGGTAAAAGATGACCCATCCCGCCTTGCCAAGGGATCTTTAGGCGGCTTGACCCCACGTTCCGTTTCTGGAAATCCTTGGCAGATTGCGCCAAGGCGAACGCGCTTGGCTAGGGCAACAGAAACGCGTTCCTCACCAATATTGACAACACAACAGCAGAATGGGTATCGAAAGCTCAATGGCTAACGGCGTGATGCAATTTGCTTTCCGAGGCACAGTAGTACCTCATTATGAGAGCAAGACTCAGCATATGTGTAATTCCTATCCTTGACCTAGCCAACACTTCGGGAATGGTTTCAGGTTTCTTTACCTCTCGAAGAGGGCTTTCTCATTCTCTTATGCCTGGCCAGCATGAGTGCCCGCACCACCCCCTGAGTCGGACATGTCAGTTTTTATGGATGCTAGAAAAGGGACTACACGTGTGTAGGAATAATAGCAAATGCGCGGCAAATCTCATCCTCCGTTTATGGATTGCTGGGTCATACACCATCTGTGCTTGGTGCTGCAACGTGCAAATGTTCTGCCGCACATAGAATAGTAACTCAAGTCTGTTGGTAGGGCTTCAGAGCAAGAGACGGCAGCCAAGAGAGATAGTCCAATTTTTTATCTCCATGTAAAATTCATGGGAGCCGAAGGCTGTCCCAAGTTGTGAGTTCATATGTTTTACAAACATGTGAAGCAGACATATTCGCGCTCCTCCATATATCTGGCTCAAGTGGAGTGGACAACGGCCTGCAAAGTCTTTTTGGGCTCAAGCGGTGCTGAACTTTGCCCTGGTCAGATAGAGCGGCCCAACCCATTTAGCTTGCATTCTTTCTCTGCCATAGACACCAACTTGGATTGTCCCAATGACAGCGGCCAGGTATTCCTGGAGCCCACTAACAACAACGTTTATCCGGCCCGAAGTTTGCCATGTCGTCTACAGACCATAGACTGAACAGGGTTGTCTACATTGTTAATCAGGAGCTGGAGAACTCATGCATGCCTTCTGGGTGGATCAAAAATCAAGAACACGCTCTTCTCCTGGGATCATCTGCCCGAGTGGCTATTGGCTAGCATGCTCTCAAGGAGAGTGTCTCTACACAACAGTAACCTGCTATCTTGTACGCAAAGACAGCATGTCTTTCAGCTGTCACCATAGCACAGAGATGGCCGGCATTGGCTTATTTTGAAAAACATGTTTTGCACCTACACAATTGTCAAAAATCAAGTGCCTTTTGATATACTTTACCTGCTCGCCGAAAGGTCCTACAAGAGAGGCTACCAGAACAATACTATACTCTCCAGAGAGCTTGAGTTCTGTGGAGTGCGCATGAATTACCAACCTACCGACTTTTCGGTATCGTCCACAACGTCCTCAACTACTTCTACTATTTCAGATACGCCTACTTCTCTCATACCAAAACTCCGGCCGGAGACGTCGGCCACGGTAAGCTTCAACATGGAATCGCTGCTGCAAACTGCTACACCGAGCCAAAAAGATGAAAGGGACAGAGACCAAAGTGCAACAAAGTCGTGGGAGTATTATTATCGTTGAGCGTCTTCAAGCCAGTCTTGGGTCTCACGCTGCGTTGGGGTTCTTTCTTTGGTGGCAGAGTCATCTGGCTCTTACATGAGCTATAGCTGCTCTTTCGCCGTCACTGTTGATACATCCCTTTCCCCCAAACCTATGATCTTCGAGCAGACTTGCAGGATTATCATGACACAAAACTCTCTAGCAACTCTCTATCTTCATAACTTCCTGAATATGCTGCCACAGCGTTTCTTTGCATGACTCGCTACACCAGTCGAAACAGCCGTGAAGCAACAGCTAAAGGATGATGCAGGATGATCAAAGATATGATCGTAAATAGAAACGGTTATGAAGTCGGTTTATTATGTTTAGTAACTGAACGGTACATCGAGAACCAAACCGATATTGATTCTCAATAGTCAAAGTTACTGACGCCAACCCAATACCCAGTAGCTTTTGACCATCTATGCCAAACTGTCTCACACTGTCTTAACAGTATCCTTGTCAGCAATCGTGGTCTCAGATGGATTTGTGCGACTTTTGACAGGACATCTTAGCAGACATCCTTGTCCAATCTACCATATCTATAAACGAAAAACTGGAATTGAACAGCAAAAATCATGAAGGAAGAGAGTCTGGCTCATATAGCCTTCATTACAACTTTTTGATAGCTCGAAGTGTTTGCAGAGAAGCAGACAGACACTAAACCAGAATAGACCGAATTCGGTACTCGAATGTTCTTTGAGTGCACATGAAGCACATTTGATTTTTGAGCACATCGCCCTGGATGTCCGACAGCGAAAAATTGCACTGAAACATATGAGACCAAGCCAGTTTAGACACCATAGCCGTGTTAATACTTCAGGATTGTAGTACAAGTCAGAGATCACAGAAATGATTCAGCTTTTTCCCTCTAGAAAAGGGGGAATCTGACTTCCCCATGTACCTGCCATTGAACAGTTGAGCTTCACAAACGCGATTTGAACATGACGTTTCAAATTCTTCACAACATTGATCATTATTATGTGGATTTGTGATAACGGGAATGAGTTGAAGGTGGTTCAAGTGGATTGCAGTAATACTGGCTGCCGTCAATTCCCTTACGGTTCTGCTGTTCATGCTAGAACAAACTACTTCCGGTGGGAAGTGCTTCCAACACTCGCTGACAGATCCGGAAGTTTAGAACTGTAACACCATAAGTTCTCATCGAGTGTTTGTGATTGATAAAAGGGCACATGAGGAAAGACCGCACCGACTTGCGCTATTATGCGACAGAGATGACTCTTACACAGCCTATTCAGTGAAGTACGAGAGAAAACATGGTTTAACAACTCAGTCTGTTTCAGGACCGCACCATATGCGAATCTTGCTAAGATGTTTTCACGTCCACTGCCCGTGTTTGTCTAACCTTGCGTCATCTGCGCCTTTCTCAGATATGCCATTTGGCGGGCTTTCGCGTTTTAGTCAATATTATCAGCTCATTTTTTCTTCAAGCGCCGCAATTTGACTGGTCATTGATGATCAATGGGTTCACCAATATCCCTGGAATCACTGGCATTTCATCTTGATCTGAGGATGACCTGATAACTGCAGATGGAGAATGAATGGGTCGACATAGTTAATATCGAGTCCGAAAGTGTATTAACGTTGCACATTCTGTAGTATGTTTCATTGTAACAAGCCAGTGGTCAACATGACAGGGACGGTAGTGGTGGACTCAACCACGATCATAAAGTTCAGAGCAATAGCTAAAGTTAGATGATTCATCCTGCTGCTCTTTCAGGAGCCAAAACCGATGAAGTCATCGCCTAAGATTTGGGTTCAGCGAACCCTTGAGCAGGCTAACAGTGGGGAAAAGCGAATTCTTGATATTCACCAATAGAGTGCATGGTGGGTCCTTTGGAGTACAAGGCTGTGGAAGATGGCGGGGCAGGAAATTTTGTAGCCAACCGTTTCTCTAGCATTTCTCGCAAGCGCCGCCCCCATCGTTTTACGACCAGTGAATCATCCACCAGCAACTGCACAACCATCTGGGTTGTTCTTGGAGGGAGCACGACATTAATATCTTTTCCTGCATTTGTGGCGCTGTGCAATCACTTTGAGTCGACCCCCTATTCGATCTTTGCATTAATCTCTCTCCATTGCAGCGAGTTCGACCAGCCATGGCGACTGAGAATGCTGCAGACGACTCGGCTAAGCTTCAGATCCTTAAAGATGCGCTCTACGAAGAAATAAGACAACATGGCTCAGAAACACGCTTGTTCACACAAAAAGATCTTCTAGACCTCAATATCATTCCTAACAACAATGTAATGCTTCTGGTCAAAGTTGTCCAGGGGCTTTGTAACGACAAGCTCCTGGTCGGCACAACAAACCACCATGCTGGTCTCGCATGGAGATGGCGCAGCCGGGAGGAAGCAAAGAAGTATGTAGTCTATGACTGTTTTTTTATATTAGATGGCAATGCTGACAATAACTCGTCAGGTACCTATCGCTCCCCAATGACGAGACCATGATGGTTTATTCCATCATTGATGAAGCTGGCGCCGACGGCATCTGGAATCGGACGATCAAGAATAAGCTTAACATGCATGAGTCTGTGGTAAAGAATTGCATCAAGTATCTTGAAAGCAAGGGGTATATCACGGCCATGAAAAACGTCGAGCACCCCAACAAGAAGATGTACATCAAGGCCAGCTTGCGGCCCTCGGAACGGGCAACTGGCGGTCCCTGGTTCACAGAAGGAGAGTTGGACACTGCCTTCATTCAGGAGCTTGAAGGCATTGTTTTTGAGTACATCAAGACAAAAAGCGCATATCGCGGGTCACAGCCCCAGCCGGCATCTGCGCCAAAACGTGGGGCCATCGTGGGCGAGCTGCGTGGGACGAAGCGTGCAGCGGCAGACATTACCAACGATGACAGCACAGCAGCTCCTTCCTCTCGCAACAGCAAATCCTTCCGGACCGTTTTTCTCCCAATGCCCGCTGGCTACAAGCATTACCCTACGGTTGCTGAGATTGCCAAGTTCATCCATGATACGGGCATCACCAACAATACCACCCTGGGCGAAGCCGATATCCAGCAGTTAGTGGACGTACTGCACTATGATGGCTTGATCGAGCCTGTTCGTGTGAACCGGCGTAAAGGGTATCGGGTCACCCGCGCTATGAGACAGGATACTGTTCCCTTCCATAAGCGGCAGAAGGATCGTGAGGCAGGTATTGGGTTGGACCAGCCTTTGATTGTTGGTGCAGAACCACTCAGTAATGCCCTTACCGAGGCTCCTTGTGGGCGGTGCCCTGTTTTTGATTTGTGCGAAGAGGGGGGTCCGGTAAGTCCAAGTAATTGCGTCTACTTTACCAAGTGGTTAGACTTGGAGGACGTAGCAACAGCAGCGGCCCCTGTTGCATCTTTACCTCCGTAAAACGCTTGCCATCTTAACAGGGGGAAGCGGGGACTGTATGTACATATCTTTCTACGTTTAGTCGAGCGTCAGAAACCACAATAATTAATACCCGTATCCATTGCATTTGTTTACGATATCCGCAAGATACGGTCGTCCTAATTTAGTGTTTGACTTGTAGCTAAACTGTAGCCTTGGAGCTATCTGGTATAGAGCAAAGCAGCGAACATTCACCTAGCAGTCATCAAGTGGGTGACGATGCCAGTAAATCCGTTTTATAGGTTGCTCAGGCCAAGAGGCCTAGCTAACGGCTATCTGAATGTTGTAGCCCAACATCCTATGATATCGCCAGTTCATTTCTTAGTTTAGGCGACAACACCGCAGTCAACAATGGTGGGCTTCTTGGAGTAGCGGATAGCGCCGCTGGGGGAGCCAGTAGCCTCGATCAGCTTGACAACCTTCATGGACTCCTCATCAGCAACCTCACCGAACACAACGTGACGGCCATCGAGCCAAGAAGTCTTGACAGTCGTGATAAAGAACTGAGAGCCGTTGCTGCAGGGATGTCAAGTTAGCTTACACGTAGAAATACAAGGGGTTAAGTTGTCATAGCTTACGTGTTAGGACCGGCATTGGCCATGGAGAGCCGCCCGGGGCGGTCGTGCTTGAGCTTGAAGTTCTCATCGGCAAACTTCTCGCCATAGATCGAGCGGCCGCCAGTGCCCTGTAATTACCCCGATTAGCTTGGATGTCCTGTGTGGGTAGATCAACGGTACTAACGTTGCCACGGGTGAAGTCACCACCCTGGAGCATGAATTCAGGGATAATGCGGTGGAATGTCGAGCCCTTGTAGCCGTAACCGTGCACGCCAGTGCAGAGCTCACGGAAATTGCGAGCGGTCTTGGGGACAACATCGTCGAAGAGGTTGAAGACGATGCGGCCGGACTGCACTGTAGAAAAGGTCAGTCATCTCTGTGTATGGAGGACAGTCTAATGGCCCTCCAGAAGAGCCGCTCTGTCGGAAATGAAGAACTAGATGGCAAAGCCCTACCGAGAAACAACCGGATGGGGCTTGCCAGCAAGCATGCCTGCCAAAGGCTGCTTCCGATAAAACTCAAGCAAACATAGCTTGAAGTAAACATAGCATAGGCTTTGTCCTAAAAAAAAAGGGGGGGGGTCAATTGCTTACGCCGGACCTGGCTGGTGAGGTTGCCCCTCTCATCCATCGTGGGGCCCTCCCACTCGAGCTGGAAGTAGCTGCGGGGTAATGTTAATAGGCAAGCTCCAGCATTTATAAGGGGACTAAAGAGGTCTATGGGCACCTACCACTGCGACATGTCGGCGGCGGAAACTGAGAAGGCTCTAGCAGAGATGCTGAAGGTGGACTGGAGAGACGGCGAGCAGGCCGAGGTGAGAGGAGTTGAAAGGTTGCGGAGGAGAGAAGAGGATCGAGGGAGATGGCGGGGTAGGAGGGGTCGAAACATTTTCCAGTCTGGGAGAGAGTGGATTAGCGCTTCCACGAGCCAATCAGCGTCAAACAACCAGGATGAAGCAGGCAGAAGGCGTAGCTTTCACGTGATAAGTGAGGGGCAAGCTTGGTTGGCCAGCTGTCGACCTATCAACAATCGCCTCATAGCTCTTCAGGGGGCTGTTGGTTCTTCCCATAGCAGAAAGTTTGCCCACTCATCCATTCATCCGGGGACATTTTGCGGAGGACTGCTAGGTTTGGTAGTTCAGGGACCTGTGATGTTCACAACCCTATTGATGATTGGGACGAAGCTGTGCTGCCAATGGAAAGTAAACAGGACAAGCCATGCTGTAAGTCGCGCTGGGTTGCCAACTGTCTCTCCCTGTGTTGATTGCAAGTCGTGACACTTGATGCACAGGGCGGACAAGGACTTGAGCTAGCGGCCAATTGTCTCAAATTCTCTTGATCGTGCAAGCTGCAGACTGCTGCTTGGTTGCTAATGCAGTGAACTAGAGGCAGAAACTTCTGCAGAGCCAGTTGCGATATTGCCATTTTTCTTCCATGAGGGATGGCAGCCAACGGTCATTGGCAGGAAACGAGATTTTGATATCCGCTTGCCATCGAGTTCCCACCAAACGGGGAGAGACAATGGAAAAATCATATATATTTGAATGGAAGGATTTGCTCCGGATGCTCCCGGTCTTAATAGCCATGCATAGGAGCCAGAACTGGGGAGACCGAAGTGTTGAGCACGATAAAGACAACTCGAAAGCAGCACGTACCGTATCAATACAGTCGGGCTGTCTATATTGATGTACAGGGGAGAAGTACAGAGGGAGCTGGATCCAGGCGAGGCAGCAAGGGAAAAGTGTTTTGAGTACTCCGAGGACTAGAGGGACTAAATGGCCAAAATTTCTGCGGCAGTTGGCCGTGGACTTGGTGATGCAGCTCCCGGTCCAGCAAGCACGGGCCTCCGGCAGCTCCGGCCACGCCTAGGTCATTAAGGCCCACAAGAGCCAAGCCAAAGCAGCTCGGAGCCGGCCCATTTTTGACCGAAGGCGGGGAACCGGGTGCGTCAAACGCCAAGATTTTGAGACCAAGGGGCTGAGTCTTGGCAGGCTGGAAAGCGCAAGGTGGTGGATGCGCTGATGCCCATTCCCCTCGGGGTCTCTCGCTGTGGCCGTTGGACGTTGGCCAACAATCTTCGAACATCATCAGTAAAATCGAGTCGCGGCCATCCAACACATGAAACCAACTATCTTTCGGAAGTCTACCGCTATACATCGATATTGATCTTGCTCTTCGCTACAGCCCTTCAACTATTCGTCTTTTTAATCAAAGCGACAGCTGCAGCCACGAACCTCGATCACAATGGATCTGACAAGCTTGAAGAATACGGTGGCCAATCTCACCCTATACGATATCAAGGCAGGCGTACGAAAAGTGCAAAATGGTATGACGGTAATCGCATCAGTTGTTGTTTACCTTAGTTGTAGGAAGATACTGACCCGGAACAGCGGTGATGAACTATACCGAGATGGAGGCCAAGGTTAGCAAATCTGTCATTCCGGCCGCGGAACCTCCGGCTTGGTGCTAACAGACACAGGTGCGGGAGGCCACAAACAATGAACCATGGGGCGCATCATCTACACAGATGCAAGAGATTGCAGACGGGACATTCAACTAGTAGGTGTCCCTATTGTTTGTAGCTCATGACGACATGATTAGGATCCTGACCACTGCGCTGCAACCTATCAGCCAAACCCTCAACGAGATCATGCCCATGATCTACAGGCGTTTTACAGAGAAGTCCGCTGAAGAATGGCGCCAAATATACAAGGCTCTCCAGCTGCTCGAATACCTGATCAAGCATGGCTCGGAACGCGTAGTTGATGATGCTCGTGCCCACATCACATTGCTCAAGATGCTCCGTCAGTTCCATTATATCGATCACAACGGCAAGGACCAAGGTGTCAATGTCCGGCATCGCGCAAAGGAGCTTGTCGAACTTCTTAGCGATGTTGACCGCATCCGGGCTGAGCGCAAGAAGGCCCGCGCCAACAAGGGCAAATTTACGGCAATAGAGGGTGGTTCCGGTTTTGGCAGCAGCAGTCGCTATGGAGGTTTCGGAAGTGATTCCTACCGTGGCGGCAGCAGTTCCTCGTACGGTGGCTATGCCGGTGGCGTCTACGGTGATGGAGGTGGTTTTGGTGGGCAGACAGACGAGTGGCGTGGCAGTCAGTCGCGGGCCGACAAGTTTGAGGAGTATAACGAGTTTGACGAGTCAGAGAGGCCAGCTGCCTCGTCTAGCTCCTCACGAGCGACCCGCGAGGCGGCTGCAGGCAAACGCCCCGCTGAACCAAAGAAGGAGCCCGAGGAGGATCTGTTCTCCTTTGATGAGCCCGCCGTCCCCGCCGCCTCCGCCGCTGCTCCAGCTCAGTCGTCTTCCTCTGCGCTCGCTGTGCTCGGTTCCACAGCCGACGATGACGAATTTGATGATTTCCAGTCTGCCGCACCTGCCACCCAGTCCGCTTTTACCTCTTCTATTTCTCCCCAAACAACTACGGCATCGTCCTTCGCTTCTCCGCTTGCGGCCCCCAAGCCTGTATCAGCATCTCAGCAAGCCAGCCTCAGCGGCCTCGCTGCCTTGACTTCTATTTCTCCTCCTCCAAGCTCGACCGCTACGCCATCTGCCAACTTTTCAGCATTTTCGTCCCCTCTCTCTGCCAGTAACCTTTCCTCTCCGGTGCAAACCAAGCCTACTGGATTCCAGCCCTCAACACCAAATTACTTCTCGCCCGTGCAAACAGCAGCCGCTGCCCAGAAGCAGTCCACGGCCTCTTCTGGAGCTGGCTCCAAGCCTGGAGCGACGGCTGGTGGTGATGCGTTTGGTGCTCTATGGTCTCAGGCTAGTGCAGGCCTTAAAAAGAACACACCAAGTGGCCCTGGGCCATCCATGGGTCAGCTGGCCAAAGAGAAGAGTAGTGCGAGCATCTGGGGCGCTCCGGCTCCGTCTTCGGCTGCCTCACAGCCTTCTACTAACAATAAGCCCCTGGGAAACGGGCCTGACGACTTGCTTGGCTAGATCTATGCCTTCACGCGTTGCCTGAGGGAGGAAAATGATGTTTTGCGGAGAAGGAGGAAGGGAGTATAGGGGACCGGCATCTGCCGTAAACTACAAAGATCAACGTAGTCTATGTCTTGCTGGTCATGTTGGATCCTCGTCTTGTGGATTAGTAGGCTAGGTGTTCTGCTAAGTAAAAATGCAATAATGATCTCTTTGTCCGGAAAATAGGTATGACACGAAGGGGCTTGAATAGAGGGTTTCAGGTTGCCAACTGGTCAGCTTAGCCAGTTCAATTGCGTTAAGGCACTTTGCGCCATGCCGTAATGCAGGCAATCGGGAAAATTCCGCCTGCAGAAAGTTTGAGCATGTTTTCCCCAATAAAATTCCTGGGGTATAAAGTTTACGCTCCTTTCTCCGGCTGGCGTGTGTCGGTGAGCAGGTGATCAGGGGGCCTGGTGCAGTGGCGTTCTATGACAAATGCCCAGTCGACGCCCAGAAGCTTCGCAGCAGTGAAGGTCGCTGCGGCCGAGCCCTCAAACAGGACAAGGCTTCTGAGCTCCCGCTGCTATCTTCAAACACCCACGGCGCTGCAAGCTTTGCTCCACCGCTGCCTGCTCTTCTTCTTCCTCTTCCCACAACACTCCCCTTTCCGATGATTTCCCGTCACGTACATGACAGTAGCAGGTCTCATGGCGACAAAACCTAGGAGCTTTGGTGGTTGCTGGACCTGCCGGCTCCGGCGTAAGAAGTGCGACGAGACGCGACCCATCTGCGGCGCCTGCTCAACGCTGGAGATCGAATGCCAGTATGGAGACGAAAAGCCTGAATGGATGGATGGCGGCGAACGTCAAAAGCGCAGGGCCGAATGGTTGAAAGCTGAAGTTAAGAGGAGGGCGGCGCATCGTCGCGAGCGTCGCCAGCTCCATGGCCTCGAGGTCCGTCTTGAGTCATTGGATGCTTCACTAACTGACGAGAGCGACTCTACTGTTCCTCGGGACCTCATCAACACCACGGCGCGCCCTGTTGCCCCATCGATGGATGCTTCTTCGTCGTCATCGCCTTATATCAAAACCGAATCGTCTTCTGCATCTTCGCCAAGTGTCAGAACCCCACATTCACGATCGGCCACTCCCCATACTGACTCTTGCTCCTCTGTCCCGACGCCCGAGGATTTGTCGGATTCTCACGCCGAGTCGAGCTTAGAAGCGGCATTCTCATTAGAGATTGAGGCTCACTCTATCATGCTTTACTTAGACTATGTCTTCCCATTTCTCTTTCCCTTCTACAAGCCACCGTTTTTCGATGCTGGTAGAGGATGGCTTCTTGTTCTCCTGACAAAGAATAAGGCTCTCTTCCACTCCGCAGTAAGCCTGTCCGGATACTTCTACGGCATAATCTTGAGCCACACAAGTCAGGGACATCAGCACTGCACCAAGAACACTCACGAGGCCCTTCATAAGCAACAAGGTTTAGCTCTCCAGTGGTTGCAACGTGAGATGCAAGATATCATCACCCGCGGTGTGAAAAGCAACCTTGTTGAAGCAAACCGTGTGATGGCCAGCATCGTTCAGTTATTGACATCCGAAGTTGCAATTGGCACCCCGGGGAACTGGAAGATGCACTTGGGTGCCGCGACAGAACTTTTCAACGAAATCATGAAGCACCACGCCGTTACGCCCTCTGGATTCCCTTGTTTCATGTCAGTACTCCTTCGACTTGGCACAAGACCGTTTGAGTGGACGCCGAAGAATCGGCCGTGGGGTTCCGACCAAGCAACCTTGCGCTTTTTCACTGCCCAGCTACTCTTCTACGATACCATTGCCAGCACTGCCCTGGGCCAGCCTCCCCGATTGCAGCAGTGGCATCAACCGCTCCTTGAGGAACTTCCCGATGAGATTAAGCAACTGCTGCCCGGGAATGAGAGAGAGACCATCAGCCCGCATATCAACCTCGAGGAGTTTGCCGGTGTCCAGAACTGGGTCATTCTTTGCATTGGACAGATTGCTTCCCTGGATGCGTGGAAGAAGGAGATGAAGCGTGCCGGGTCATTTTCAGTGCCGCAACTTTTCAGCCGTGCATCGACGATCGAGCAGCGTCTGCGCACCTGCCTCGAATCTCTCTCTGATTGCCAGGCCGTCAATGGCTCGTGTCCGGCATCGTCCATCAATGGCTGTTCCCAGTCTCAACCTTTCTTACCCTATTTCGCTTCTGATGCCGGCTCTCCCTTCTCTCGTACCCTGCATACATCAGTTCTTAACACCCGGATCTGGGCCCAAGCAGCCCTCACATACCTGAGCGTGGTCTTATCGGGCTTCCAGCCTTCAAGCCCCGAAATCTGCGAGTCTGTATCGGCCACAATCGAGATGCTTCTATCTTTGCCGAATCCGGAGTGCCTGCGCACACTCGTGTGGCCATTTACCGTGACTGGGTGTCTGGCAAGCCCAGAACAGGAGCATGTATTCCGCAACCTCGTATCAGCTATGGGGCCATTGAGCGTCCTGGGAACTGTCAGGGAAGGATTGGCAATCTTAGAAAAGGTCTGGGCTAGGAGACGTGAGATAGAACAGGCACCCGATGGGTGGGATCTTGCAGCCTGCTTGGGGACGTTGGGCCAGCCAGCGTTGTTGATCTGAATACGATCTTCCAACATAATCGGCTGGCTGATGTGAGGAATGGTTCAGATAAAACAGAGTAAGTATCCACTTAGGCGTACCACTCCACTTAGCATTATAGATTCTGTCGTAAGGCTAACTCTCTCAAAGTGTCAACGGCTCCTACTCCAGCGATGGGATTGCTCGGCTTTTTTTACTCTATATAGGACTCTGAGTTTGGCCGTGTCAATCGTTGTCTTTCCTCTCTCGAACCATGGCTATCAAACCATGTTGTCCTTGCCGTTCCCCCATACCAGCTCTTCAGTCTCTCTTGTGAGGCATTAAACCTTTGAGTTTACTCCTTCTAACGCTTCAGGCGCTCGGAATTCGTTCTTAAGTTGATGCTGCGATCAGTTCCGTCTTGCTCCAAACCAGAGCTGCTACTACTCTAAAGCCATCTCGGAAGCTGGATCCTAGCCATGATTTCTAAATCGTCTTTGCCTTGTAACCCAAGTCGGTCAATGCTTGTTACCACAAGATCCTTCCCGCGAACTCAATGAAGTTCACGGGTTAATCATCTCGCCGCCCCCATACGCCTGAGAATTCCTTGGGTCATGATACATCCTTCCGGTTAACGACAAGGCGGGATGGCTCACGTCATCTAACTTGCTGACGCTGCCACCTCTTTCTGGGCAAATCGTGATTGGTCTGTTCATCTCTAACTCGTCTTCATGATGGCAATTCCGTGTCGGAGTGAGCCATCGATTGGATAACGAAACGGATTCATTCACATCCTTCGCCCGACTTGGCTTGTCAGGCGCCTTCTCATCATCCCGAAACATGGTCGACTTAGGATACGGTCTCATGAAATTCCCAACGGGGCAATACACCGCAGCAGGGCTCCCACCGGCTGACCTGTAGGGAGCAACTTGCTCCTGCATTTGCATCCTTCTGTTTCTCATCCACAACGCAACCAGGGCAGCCACCCCCATAATAAACAACCCTCCATCGCTTATTACTAGCGCCCACAGCACCTTCACCTTCACACAAGCCTGCATCGCTGCTTTCTCTCCTGCAGGAAACACAAGCCGTGCAAATTCCTCTGGTACTGTGTCCCCAGCTGGCACCATTATGCTCAACCTCACATCTTTCGTGCCATGAAGGGTATCACAAGTGAGGTTCGCGACGCTTAGACCCCACACCACTGCCAGCCCGGAAAACGCTGTGAGAAAGAGAGTGTCGACCGACAGCGTGGCTGGGTAGGGCATGTAGGATGCGTTGTGAGCCGGGATAGTGAAGAGGGTGTACAGGGCTCCTGGGATGGAAAGGCCCAGGGTTAAAAGGAGAATTCCTGGGGGATTGCGCCGAGATGCTGTTGGGCTGGAGTTAGAGGTATCTGGTAGCTGAGAAGGATCGGTGACGGTTATGAGGTTGACTGTGAGGGAGGAGAGGGCTATGAGGGTTAGGGTGGTAAACGAACGAATAGTTAAGAATAAAACAGCTGGCAGACTTCGCGGATCTGTTGGGATATGTGAGTTCTCCATTGTTGCTGGTGGGCTAACAACCGTTCGAGAAATTGGGCTCTTGAAGTGGGTTTTTTTTTGTCATTTTATTTCTAGCATCGATGCTGCAATACTTCAAGACGTAAAATCAATGAGCACAGGCATAGGCTGCTGGTTGTAAGTATGTGTTGTAGATGTCAAATATTCGTCTTCGTCTGCACAGTCTGAGCCTTCCGGGCCTTGATCTCAAGACAGATCACAAAACGACGATCACATCGTTGGGTAAGTATCCTGCTACAGGCATGTAGAACAACCAGTACGTCCCCAATATCCAAATGCATGTTCTCTACCGCACTTGCAGGTCCGATTTGGCCTTGTCGCGGTCCGTTTGCTCAGACTAGGGCCGTGAGCCGTGCTGGATTGTGGTCAGATCTGGGGCCGGGGCCGGCTGATCGACAGGCCGAAGCTGCAGACATGGTGTGGGTGATGTGCATCAGACATAGAGATGGAAAACCAAGGTCTGACAGAAATCTGCCATTAACCTGCCCGATATATGTCCAAAATAGGTTGCCTCAGTCTCTTGGTAAGGAGATATCCCTGGGATCCCCCCGATATCAAACAACTAATATATCAGCGTATATTTCGATGCACCCTTCGCTGAAATATAGGTAGAAACAACGCCTATACGCCATGACTCGAAACGAAGAAGACAAAAACTTCCATCAAGTCTTCCCAGCTCCTTCCCTTTGCGCCTTGATTTCCTGTGCCCTGTAGGCCCACAATTCTTGCGGTTTCCCGTTTGAATCACATGAGGCAAACTTCCACCAGCCGTAGTGCACAGCACCAGCCAGATTGACCAGACCCCAGCGAATCGGCCCAGGCATTGGTGGCCAGTTAGTCCACATACCCTCCTCCACAGTCTTGTCTAGGTTCATCAAGAAGAGCGGCACAACGTCCATAACGCCAGCCTTGGTGACTGTGCTCTTGCCCCATGTCTTGAAGGTGGTTGTAGCGGCCTCGTTCTCAGGAGTGTCTGGCTTGGGCGCGTTTGGATGATCGGCAAAGGCGGCGATTGTGGCGACTTCGGAGTGAAAGTGGTGCTCGAAGTCGGCTTGGAAGGTCGACATGATGCGGACTAGCTCTTCGCCGTCAAAGGAAGAGGGGTTGGTCTGGACGGAAGTGAGGTAAGACTCGAATTTTGCGAGGCCGGGGAGGAACGACTCTGTTCATACCAGGGTCAGCGGTTAGAGGGAGATAAAGCAAGCAGCACGTATTTTGTAACCTCACCATGCTCCTTGTGTGTTTCGGCGAAGATAGTCTTATCCTGCAGGACCTCCTCGATCTTGTTGAAGAGGGTTTGCTCTTCGTCGTCATGGTGTGACTTGACGAACTTGTACCAAGCAAGGCAGTATCCGATGAAGTCGGCTTTGTCCTGTTCAAGAATGAGGGGAGCTTGTAGGTAGATGGAGTTGAAGCCGCGGAGGATAGAGTTGTCTGGGATTTAGTGGTTAGCCCGGTGTGCTGAACTGGCCATCTGGATATCTGGACATTAGCGTACGCAGGAGGGCCATGTGGGTGGCGCCAGTGGTGAAGACGTCAGTCCTCTTAGTCTGGTACTGGGGGGTGGTGATGAGCTTGAGAGGCCCATCGGCCCACGGCTTTGTCGGTGGCACAGACGTCATGTTGTAAGGGGCGCGGCTCAACAGAAAGCCGATGATCATAAACGGGATAGAGAGGAGGACGGTCACCTTCGGGTCAGGGCCCGGGGTTGACATGGCGGTGTTAACCTGATGGGGAGCTCGGCGACAGTGGTCTCTGTCTCTGAACCACACCGAAGCAGCTGTTGGAGCTATCCAGCAGCTGTCCCAACCGAACGACAGCTGCTGGGGGAGCAGCTGCCGGCCAGCGGACTTCCCCACAATTCTTATCGCTGATAAATCAAGCCATGATTATTGGCTGGTAGCTGATAAATGGCCATCGTTCCCCAACCTACCCCTCGCGGAGCTGGGCAGCGCGGCTCACTTCTCCCATCACGAAGTTGCCCATCCCCAACCTTGCTGTTAAAAGAGCTTCTTGGATCTTCCTGCCTATCCGTCAAGATGCAATGATTTCCATTACTAGTATTATTGACTCATGATCCATGTAAATCGCGTTCAATCGCCAAATTGTTGAAAATACGAACATTCCAACCCTTATGGGTTCGGGTCAACAATATAGGTTGGACACTTGAAATGCCACTCTTATTCGCCAAGGAGACCAAGAATTCGATTTGCGGTCGAGGTATTAGCCATCTGCCCATGATGGGAATCATCATGACCTCGATATCCAGGATCTCTGCTCACTTTTTGCGCCCTTAAGTAGACAGCCTGCCAGCTGCCAGAAAACCACACCCGAAGAGGAAGGCCAGAGGTGTCTTGTCGGACCCCAATCAGGCTCGCCGGCGTTAGCAGCGCCCCGCGCAGCCCGCCGAGGTGACTCGAGCGGGGTCAACGCCTACCGGTGGAGACGTAAACCGAGAAACGCCGTCTCGGCAGGGAATGGCCGTGGATCCTAGGCATGAGGGTGACTCCAAGTATATAAGGAAACCGAATACTTCGTCGGCTCGTTCGACGAGCATAGGCTCGATATTTTACTGTGTAATTTGAACCATCCATAGCCATTGGTATTTAACAGGATTTAAACACGTTCCGAGAATCTCGACAGGTTGAAATGACGACGAATCCGCGGATCCGGGTCCGGGACGCCACCCCGGCCGATGCCCCGATTATCACCGAGATCCACTACAAGGCTTTTGCCCACGGCATCATGGACCAGCTCATGTATCCCAACGGCGTAACTGAAGACAACCGTGCAAAGTTCGCCGCCCGGCTGTTCCCTCCACCACGCAGCGAAGACGAGAAGGCGAAGAAGGGCGAGAACATGGTTTGGGTGGCTGAGTATGTCCCTGACGACGGGCCGGCCGAGATTGTTGCCTTCTCAAGATGGACACTCTACCGCCAGCCGAGACCAGAGGAAGTGTGGAAGGTTGATGCCGCGTACAAACCAACCCTCGAAATGTTTGGACAGGGTGCAAACATCGAGGTTATTGATACTTTTGTTGGCGAGATGCGCCGAATGTCAGAGAGAGCTGCCAAAGGTGAAGCAATGTTGTGTAAGTACTGGCAACGTTGTCTGTTGGAGGTATTGCATAGCTCACATTGCCACAGTCCTTGGTATTCTGGCCTGTCTTCCTGAGCGCCAGCGTCTAGGGGCTGGTTCGGCTCTGCTGCGCCGTGGTGTTGAGTTAGCCGATAGCTTGGGTCTCCCTATGAGGCTGGAGGCGTCTCCTGAGGGCTATGGGCTGTACAAGAAGTTCGGCTTCGAAGCATATGACGTGCTAGATACGAAGGTCACTGAAACATGGGGACCGGTGCAACCGGAGGGAAGCAACTGGGGGAATAACAATGCAGCTGAGCTTTTCGGTCAGGCCCCTAAGGGTGTTTTGCGGACCGTTCTTATGAAGCGACCTGTGAAAGTCTCCAACTAGAAGTTCTGGCACCAAGACCGCAAATATAGGCCCCTCAGACGCCAAATGGTCTTTCCTGTGAAGATTCACAAGATCTGGTCATGGACGATGCGTACCACCTTGGCTTGTCTCTCGACTGTTGAGCCCAACACATGCCCACAGCTCGACAAAAACTTCAGTGCCGAATATGGTGTACTCATGCAGTCGTCAGTGGCTTCGGATGAGAACTCAATTTCTTCTAGCGTCTGATCCATCATCTCTATTCGTCCTCCGAAACGCAGCCGCCGCGGCGAGGTTCGTCAAGCAAAGATGAACATGCCTTATAATAATTTGCCCCCTCTATGACAACCAATGTAACTCTGGGTCGACGTGCCCGAATGTCAGGTCGCCAACGTCTTTTCTTGGCGCTCGGCATGCTCTTCGTCAGCCAATCTCCGAGATCTCGGTCTTCCATTAGGCTCTCAAAAGTCGTCCCAAATTCCAGGAAGAGATCCCTATTTGCGTCTGTGGCCTGTGCCCATGGACTGCTTGGGAGCGCGGAAATGAAGGGCGACAATGCTGCTGGACAAAACAGTTCAAGCATGATCCGAGCATGACAAGGCCCATGCGCTGGATGCCTGAGATCCTTGGTGCATTCGGCAGTGCGCTCCGCGTGACGAGGGTCGGGCCGACGGTTTACCTCCACGAGTTGCCCGATTAGGAAATTTCTTGGCGCGCCCCTGGAGCGCTTCTCCGCACGTCCCGTCCAGCTGCAGGTTTCGGGACGACGGCTAGCGACCCTAGACCCCCAGTTCACTAAGTCGGAAACAGCCTGCGGCTCATCAAGCTCCGAGAATGCCACCGTTGCTATATCAATTGACCAGGACCCTTCAACAGCATCAAGATGCTCAGCAGCGCGACCTTGTGGCATGCTGGTCTTTATGACAGCAACCCCAATTGCGAATTTGACCTTATCGACTCTTTGAACCCGCCTGCATAGTCCCCAGGCATTAATCATCAATCCACCATCATGGCTGTCGCGGTTGCTGCTCCCAACATGGCGGCGGTCAAGGAACCCGCCGGGACGATTCCAGCCAGGAGGCTCACCAAGGAGGAGCTTCTGAAGTCACATCAGGCGTATCTTGAGAAGCAAGAGAACGACCCCCACGCGCAGCACGAGCATGCGCATGCGCGCCCAGTGAAGCAGCCCATCCTTAGTGAGGCATACCCTCCCTCGACTAAATCGATCAGAGAACTGGAAATTGTAAGCTGCAGTGCTCGCACTTCGGAGCAATACTCTACTAACACAAATGTCCAGATTCCACTGAGTGAGCTCCGAGTGGGAGAGCACCACAGAGGAAAGGCGATTGTTGTCAAAATCGCAAGCCCTCCATTCATTGGCGCTGGTGCTGTGAGCATTGTGGAAGACGAATTTGGAAATGCCGACAGGCTTGCCATATACAACCAGCCTGACACCAGCATTTTGTCAGCCGTGCCTGAGGGCTGCATTGTGGCTGTCAAAGAGCCGTTTTACCGGCACAACGGCTCAGAGAATGACTTTATGATCTGCGTCGACCACCCATCCGACGTCATTCTTCTGAGGTTTAATGATCCGATCATCCCGGAGCCGCTCAGGCTAGGTCCCCTCCTTCAGACAGCCGACGAGTGGAAGAATGCTGGCGATCGTGCATTTCTTGAGAGGGACTTTCCCACAGCCGTATTCTGGTATGCTTCGAAACACCGGTGTTTTAGAAACAGTTGGTCTAACCCACACTCACAGCTACTCTGAAGCGCTAGAATCCTCCACAGACCCCTCCTTCCACGCATCAATCTACTCCAAGCGTTCGGGTGTCAATCTCATCCTTGGCCGCTATGATTCCGCGAAAGCAGATGCTCTTAAATCCCTTAATTCCGATTCGCCTTCACCACATGACTGGAAGGCTCACTATAATGCCGGTCGTGCTCTTTACGGTCTTTGCAAGTATTCCGAAGCCATGACCCATCTCGCCAAAGCCCTCGAGCTTAATCCCAGCAATTCATCGGTCCAACGCGATCATGAACGTTGTGCCGCCCGCCTACGCGAAGAGCAGACGGGCGAGTATGACTTTAGCGCAATGCTGGCTTCAGCTCAAAAGAGTGTTCATATCGACTGCGGATCCTTTCTCAGCAACACCTATGTCGGAACTTCCCCTCTTCACGGTCGTGGTCTGTTTGCTGCGCGCGATATTAAGGCCGGCGAGATTGTGTTCGTGGAAAAGGCGACATTAATGCCAAACCAGTACGATCCGGCACGGTCATCGGCTGCTCTTTACGCCCTCACCGTGCGCCAGCTTTGCGAGAACCCGTCTCTCTCCGAGACACTTTTGGATCTGTGGGATGGCGGCTACGAGCGGTCTGGGAAGGAAGGTACCATTGTTGATGGCGTTCCGGTTATCGATGTGTATTTGGTGGAGTCCATCCGCATCAAGAACTGTTTTAGCGCACCACGTTCGACCTTTGAAGACACACGGCCTAGTTGGCCCTCTCACAGGCAGGCTCGGGGTCTTTGGGCACATGCCAGCTACATGAACCATGCTTGCGTAGCCAACACTATGCGCTCGTTCATCGGGGATGTGTTCATCAGCCGTGCAACTCGTGACATCAAAGCTGGCGAGGAACTCTTCCAGCAATATGTTCCTGTACGGTCACTTCCCGATGTCCGCAACAAGCAGTTCAAGGACGGTTGGGGCTTCGAGTGCGCCTGTGCTCTGTGCGCAGGGGAGAGGCGCAGTTCCGAAGCTGCGCTCGCCAGGCGTAAGGAGCTGCTGGCCGCAGTCGAGAAGCTGTGCAACAAGAAGCTGCCCCGCAAAGAGATCCTGCCAGAGTCGACGATCCGCCCGGTCGAGAAGCTGGCTCGGCAGCTGGAGGAGGCGCACGAGGCAGATGTGTATGACGGCTTGCCGCGCCTGACGCTCATCTACCCGTGCAACTGGCTGATTGGGGCGTATCGCGGGCATAAGAACCACACTAAGGTGATCAGGTACGCAAAGAAGGTGCTGCGAAACTTTGGGTTCCGCGTACCTGAGGAGGATGGCGGCGAGTGGGATCCGAGGGAGATCTACTCGAAGTCGGGTAATGCTACGTTGATGACGGTTCATGTGGTTGCTGCTTTGAGGAGAATGGCCGAGGCCTACGAAGGGCTTGGGCAGAAGGAAATGGCTAAGCGGTGCATCGAGGCGGCGAAGTTTGGGTACATGATGGTTACAGGGTTTGAGAATGATCTAAGCAATCTGGATAAGTAAATGGGTAGGACCGGTCCTTAACTGAATGAATCTTCATCTATTTGTGCTGTAATATAGGGGATATATCATCTACATGGCGTTATTTACATAAATGAAGTTAATTCCATGCGCACTGGTAGTCACTGCCTTTTGAAATTTTCAAATCTATCTAGTTGTTGATCTCCCGGTCGAAGATCAATTTTATACCTAATGTTCTCATACTTTTCCTATCCACCTCAGCTGCTCAAGCAATCTGATCAGAATTCTTCGTCACAGAGCAATGCTCAAGTCCCAAAACAAAAGTTTCGTTACACCTAGTCCACTCTTCCAACTGCATGTACTTTGTTTTTCCTTCTCCTGGCAAGCTCTTGTGTGCATATTACAAACCTCAGTCAGTATGCACTTCCTCGCAACTTGGGATCATAAGGCATCTGGTACCTCCGTGAGGGTTTCTGTTTTTTTTACCAAGTGTTTCGCATTCCCCTCTTGATACCGGAGTGTTTTACTGTATGACCTACCTGCCTGAACCTATCATACTCCGTGCTCTGCTATCTACCATGGCCATGAACCCGATGAGAGAATGTTTTATATACATCCCGATCGATGGCCAGGAAAACGAATCAGTTATCTTGTGATTGCCTCAGTTGGGTTCTCAGAGTGGCAGCGCAAGAGTCCAAGGTCACCTCCCACTAGTATCCAAAGCCAGTTAGGGCCCCAGTATACCTAATTGTCACATGGACACGGCAGTCCAAGGAGAAGAATTATCCTTGAAAGTCGACACATACAACACCAGTGACACAAGAGCTGATAAGGGCAAAGGCATATCTGATTGGTAGAGCCCGGAAAGCATGAGGAGGTGGTAAGAATGAGTTAGATAACCTTGCCACGCTGAGGAGAACCCCTAAAGATTGCAGGAGACCGCGAGGTACTCACAAGGGCAAAGGGATTTTATAAGGGGAGCTACTTGGACATGATGAAGGATTTCTCTTAGGTTTTCCTCTCCCCAACACAAGGACACTGAGGACCAAGAAAGATTATTACACGTAGTAATTGACTCCGCTGTGTACCCACATCGTCAGTGGCCATCATCTAACCCATTTGACCTATTGTCGATCCCTGTCTGCACCAAACCAAGTCACTCGTTACACTAATGTAGCAATAAGGAGGACAACAATAGGTAGGTACCTTCCCACATTGTTCACTATGTATGTCATGACAGACTTCGCATAATGCGTCCCTAAAGCTATTGTCATTCATCTAATAGCTCCATAGCATTTGATGCCATGAACTTTGTCATGCATGCTGGATCTCAGACTGGTGATATCCTTTGAATTTGACTAGTTAATCAAGGGATCCTCTCCAGGTTGAACCAGGCAATCACTGGGACATATTGGCTTACTTTTAGCCACCCATGTGATGGGTTTGAATTCCTCTCCGTGCTACTTGCTCATCCTTCTTTATACCGCCTGGCTGTGTCTGGTGGCTGTTGAGTTTGGTTTCTCGTTTAATATTTTGTCCAATGACCCTTCATAGGGCATATTTTCCGATTTCTAGTTCTGTGAGCACCCACTCCAAACTGAAGTTGAGATGGCACGTGTTTACTATACCTAAGAACAATGACATTTTAGAAACTAGTCACTGGCAGTTGTTTGGTTCTGTAACGGGTGACTTGGTCTGGTGCAGGCAGGGATCGACAATAGGTCAAATTGGTTAGATGATGGCCATTGACGATGTGGGGTGCACAGCGAAGTCAATTACTACGTGTAATAATCTTTCTTGGTTTTCAGTGTCCTTGTGTTAGGGAGGAGGAACCAAGGGAAGTCTATCATGACCGGGCAGCTTCCTTTATAGAATCCTCATCATGCCTCGGCCATATGGTTCATTCTCTTCCGTCATCCGGCTCTAGACATCTTCCGGGATCAACCACGTATTTGTGCGGCTCACAATTATCCTGTCTCTGGTGTCCCTTGTGTTGGCAGTCGGGGACATCCCTTTCCTTGGACTGCCGTGTCTATGTGACAAGTTCTCAGCTGAAACCATAGCCACTCACGGGTCCTGAGAGTTCAGACAACATGTGCAAAATCTTGTGCAGATAACCAGGCTTCACGTGAAGACAAAAATCAGTCCTTTTCAACTGTCATCCACCAGTGTAAGTAGGTGCCGCAATTAGCATCGGAAGTTCCACTGTATGTCTTTTGCACTTAAAAATTAAGCAGCTAAGAGAAGAAAAAGTTTAGCTTGCAAGATTGAACAGCATCATGATTGGCCATAGTCTCCGGCTCTGAGTCACAGTCAATAACACATACAGAAGAAGTCATGATCCTCAACAATGTATTAGGTTCACTGGTCCAGAGAATCTATCAATCATGGCGAAAGGCAGCGTCATGACCGTCACAGACCTATTTTTTTGAACAATATCCGGCACAATATTGTAACTCTGCCTGAGCAAGTGTCTCACAATAGCGTATTCCCAACAATACCGGTGCTTGATAGTGTGGCTATTTCTGCAGTTTGATCTCATGCATTCTGCTATAAAAAAGGGCAGGAAGTGGGTTTCAATAAGCAAGAACGAAGATCAGTCACGTAACTGGTATGTACTCTATGTCTAATTTTGTATCGACATGAGTCATGTTATGCATTAGGCACATTAAAATGTGCTTGGCCTAGACACTAAGTGACTCCTAACTGTCAACATAGACTCACCAACCAGATTGTCATGAATAATGATCTACACTCTCCAAACCGTACTGAGAACAATGTGAAGGCTGCTGAGTCAGTAGGAGGATTGAGCTACCTCAGAAATCATGACAAATCGTGCTGCTTATGGTGCTGCCACTGTGGCCATTGGAGTGACTATATCTTGACATCCAGCACTTTAGCATTTCTATTTGCCCTTGGAGAATCTGATTACTTTGATCGAAGCTCAGCCTTCCAGGAGTGACAGGATCTCCCTTGCGACTATCAATACCCTGACTATAAGCAATGCATCTGTACATCGTTGATTGCAAGATCTTCAATCCTTATGGGGAAGCTATTATGAATGCGATGGGGCAGGTACTTTCAGTGGGCCAATTCAACGTGATCTCATAGCCAAATGGGAGCAGTTCTTTGTGTTTCCAAATGTAGAAGAGGCATCTTTTGAGCAAAATCCACCTGCAGAAGATGAGGTTCCTCTCCACATGGATTAGGATTCCCAAGCCTAACTTCAGGCCTGTTTACTCAGCCTGAACCGAAACCCTCAAGCTTTGGTTAATGAAAGAAACAAGAAATAGACAGTTGTAAGTAATTTAGTCCTTTTTTCCAGTCTACTGTCATAGGCACAGCAAAGCTGGTTTGAACTAAATGGTCCTACCTAAGGATGATGAGAATATTGCATGACCCATAAGTGGACTTGGAATTCTGGAGCAGATAAAGCTTAAATTGTCCTAGCTGATCAAGGCTCAAAACTCAAAACAGTTTTATCAATAGCACTCATAAGTGCATGATTTCAACTACTTCCAGCAGCACAGGGGTTATGTTGCAGCCAATGATAGGGACGCGGAAGAAGCCCCCCAATTAGGAACAGCATTGGTTCCGGTGTAGTGCATCTTAATTTATCCTGAAGTTCATCATTTAGCCAGCTCGTAAGATGCTGCTCTCCAATAGAAATCTTCTATAACCCATATCTATCTTTTTATGCACTAGACACGTTTCCTATGCCCAGACTGGCCTAGAGAAATCACTTGCGAACAGTGGCTCCCAAAACAACACTTGCATTTGATCAATGCAGGCTCTTCTGATTATCCTCATACTCTACCACGACATTGATGACCTCGATCTTCATTAGCATCCAGAGTGAAGATGTTAAGATCGATCTTTGCAGCGGTCTTCTTAGTCACTGTCATTGTGGCCTCGGACTTGCGGCTTCAAGCTCAGTGTCCTTTCAGTCCCCTTATTCATACAGATCTGTGGATCTGTAAGCAAGGAGACCCTCAACTCAAGACCGTTGCCAAACCCAGGACGCTTATTTCAAGCCATGACGGAGGAGCTGCCAGCCCCATTGACAAGTCTGAAGAGCGTCTTCCACATCCATGGCAACAATCAGAGGCATGCTTCAAGGACTTCTGTCTTTTCTTTGATAAAGAGAGTGACAATGGGATAGCATTGATTACAACACTGGATAATGCCTTAACTGTGGCAAACTCGCCTGCTGATCTCTTGTCAGCCAGTGTAGAACAAACTGCTTTCTATGAAGCAGAAGTTCCTGGAAAAGGTGTTGGTTTGATTGCCAATCGGACTATTCGCAAGGGTGAGATCATCATGCAACAGCTTCCAGCATTGGTGATCCATCCCACGCCCCATATGGATATGCATCCTGAGAAACGGGAGGACTTTTATCGATCGGCTATCGAACAACTTCCCAAAAAGACACAGGAGAGCTTCATGCGTCAGATGGGAGAGAGTTTCTACGAGAAAGTTGTCAAGAACTCATTTCGAGCTTTTGTCGATGATGTTGCCCATCTGGCAGTGTATCCTAAGGTCAGCCGGTTCAATCATGACTGTCGGCCAAAGTAAGTGCTTTACCACTCGTTGACCACGTCATTTATGAACAGAACGAGTACAATGCTAAGATGAATGCCATATATACTAACCAGTGTTTGCCTGATAGCGTCCACTACCGGCTTTCAGGTTTAATACACACAACTGTGGCTGTTCGTGACATCCCTGCAGGCACCGAGCTGACCATCAGCTACATATATGTCCGCAAATCACGCGCAGAACGCCAAAAGGAACTCTCTGAGAGCTGGAATTTTACCTGCACCTGTGAACAATGCAGCAAGTCAGCTGAGGAAATTGCTGCATCCGACGCGCGGATGCGCCGAATCAAGGCCCTGGAGGAAAATATCGAGAGGAAGGTGATTGAGTCAGCCCGCAAGCGTGGTTCAGAAGACACATCGGGACTCAACCCCGATATGGCTGGGGAACTCGTTGAGTTATATCTGACAGAGAGACTGGATGCACATTTAGGACCGGTTTATGTGCGTGCCGCTCTGTTGTATGCGATGTTTGGACATGAAGAAAAGGCAAAGGAGTATGCAACCGAAGCCGCAGCCGCGTTGGAAAGAGAGTACGGACCACATGCTAGAGACATCCCCAGTATGAGAGACTTGGCGGAACGCCCCCGGAACCACTGGGCTTGGGGGCTAAAGGCGGTTGACTACAATACAATGCGCAAGAATGACACAATGTGATAACACGAAGACGACGCCATAGCACCCGGAACAAGCAACCGATTATTAGAAAGGGTAGCCAAGTCTCTTTAATTCAAACAGCCTTGATCATTCAGGTGTAGGGGGAGATCTTACCTTGTGTAGGCACTAGATTGCTGGAGTTTCAAGGATTCGAGCATGGAGACATGGATCCTCCTAAGAAGAACCTGCCCGCTTATGATCCTATGCTTGAAGTTCAGCAGAGACCGTGCAGTTTAAAGGAGACACAGATATACGGGGACAAACTACTGAGTCATCCCAGCACTATAACTATGCCATTATGCTCCAAGTCTGTATTCTCTCCGCCTGATGGCCCATGATGTCTCTTCTTGTATCATATGAGATCATATGAGATCAAATATTACAGATAGCGCGCCAATATCTCTGTACGATAAAGCTCTTTAAAATGGAAATAACGTATGAGTGAAGACTTCACGAACTTTCATAGGGTGCTACAACGGAATGATAGTTGTTTGCCGGCTGTAAGTGGCTAGCCAAGTTTGCACTTGAAATAGTTGGCAAGAAAGCAGAGTTTGACCTGGTGCAGACACGTTGGGAAGCTATACACTGTATCATGGCTGACAGAAGCCGTGTGCAACTTGAAGTGCCGAAAAAGTTATCTTAGTGAGTATGCTATTTCGCCTAATGCTACCAGACATACGAGCAGTGAGTGGACTTCAAGGGCTGAAAATTACAGTAACGGTTTCCAGTAGTAATGTTATCTACACTGCATGTTTCATACAGAACACCAATTCTCCATATGAAGCCTCATAAGCATCAGAACCAGAGGCCCTTCATACTGTCTAGAAACTATTTATAGTGTTGCCATGGGGAGGATTATGCCACCTTAAGTGCAGGATATGAAGTATTGAAGAAAGTAGGTAAAGAGCGCATGCAGCGTAAGCAACTGTAAGCCACTTATCACATCTAGCGATCAGAGTTATACCTGCCAAGTTTGCATCCAGATTTGTTAACTCTCGTTTGATATGTACCTTAGAAATCACAAGCCTTGCCACTATCATGAGCACAGAGCAATGACAGCTGGAGAAGAGAGGGCCATGATTACAATACGTCCGTGTAGGTGATTTTTTGTAGAGTCGGCGGCATTCGTACAATGGGTGTACAATAGATCGAACGATGCCGCTAATGAAGATCAAGGCAGAGAGACAGCCAAACATCGCAGCAACCGCCAAGCAGCAGGCGATTTGTGATGGGGCATCACTGGGTGTTCGAGCGCCAAGGATACTGGGGCTTGAGAAAGGCATATCTAACCAGCGCAGTTGAGGCACTATGTTGTGAACTAAAAAGAGAAAATTGACACGAAGGTAAAAAGAGGTAGATAGAAAGTGCCTTAACATAGAATAGATGTATCAGTCCAGAAAGAGAAAGACCTTGCTTGTTAGGAGGAACAGCGCCAAGGAGCACAAAAGCTGCCACTGCTGACAGAAGTCTCGCAATAACCTTTATTATGATTACGACCTTTTTACGTTGCATTCCTTAGAGACCCATGAAGTTGGTCTGAGATCTGAATTAGCCAGGAGGTAGGGCAAGGGACTAGTGTGCATACTGTGGGCGTTTGGAACAAATCTGGATTGAACGACGTGCTACAAGATGGATTGACAATTGTCTTTTACTTCTCTTCCAGTAAAGGAGGTTTTTCCTTGAGAGCTCTGGGAAAAAAAAAGCAGGAGATACAGGTCCGGAGATATATGTGAAGCCGGACAAAAAGGGCTCAGTTTGGGTTCGAGTGAAAGGGGGAGTCAGACCATAGAAGAAATAAGGTCACGATTAAGCTGACCGCAAATGATATTTACACCCGACCAACAGCAATCTGTTGTCCTGCATACCATGTATAGGGGGCCAACAAACACATCGTTCTTTATGCCATTATGATTTAACTGTTTCATTGGTATCACAATGCACAAACATTGCTTTGTTGATTATTCCTCACTTAGCCTGAGCAGCAAACTGTCCAAGTGCAAGTAATGATGATATTTGAGCAGCAATGCGGCATGCTGATATGTGCGAATGATGTTGCATGTTAACCTGGTCCCTGAGAGGGTTATTGGTGCAAGGTGGAGACCAGGAGGATCAGTCATGGATCCGATTGCAAGACCAATTCACCGATTTCATCAAGAGGATGCTCCGAGACATGCTGCAGTATATATGTGGTGGATCTACTTTTACTCCATGGGGACAGTAGGACAGCGAAGCTCTAACTTAGGTAGTGTCATCCAGCGTTCTATTAGCAGCTTCAATGGCATGAGATGTAGTTGAAGTTTAAACAGCCAGGAGCTCACACAAATAATCTGACGCTTTTGTGATTGAAAGGGTGATCTGGACAGGAACAATTCTGCTTGGGGAGTTGCTTGCTGTGGACGGTGAAGCTTGGTGACGAGCCAAGAAACCGGAAGTGCGGGGGAGGGGCATTTGGGGGGTGGGGTGCTACCTAGGTACCTTAGGTACCTAAAGCATCACTGCGACAGTGGCCCGCCTGTGGGCTTGGGCCGTTGTCGGAGCTGAGCTCAGTGCAAGGCCAGCGATTGCTGCGGGATGGAATTGAGTCACCCCTCCCCAACAGCCATCCATCCAGCTTCTGAAAAAAAAAAATTCCTCAATATCAAAACAACCACCCATCAAAACATTGAGCCCATAATAGCGAACCCAAGGCGACGCCAATCGCCTCACATAACCTTCCCAATGGCTCAGCTTCCCGACCCGACCGTCGACCTGGACTGGTCGGGCTATGTAGGCTCGATCCAGGAGCACTTCCGCGCCCAGGCCGAGGCCCATCCCGACCGCACTTGCGTAATCGAGACCAAGTCGTCGACGACTCCCGAGCGCAGGTTCACCTATCGCCAAATCTACGAGGCGTCCAACACCCTGGCCTGGTATCTGCACAAGGCCGGCATTACCAATGGCGACGTCGTTATGATCTGGGCCCACCGCTCGGTCGACCTAGTGGTGGCTTTGATGGGCATTCTGGTGTGTTCATAGAGTGACGAAATCATGAGATGGATTCTAACAGAGACGCAATTGACAGTCGTCCGGTGCTACCATGACGGTGCTTGATCCCGCCTACCCGCCTGCGAGACAGAAGATCTACCTGGAGGTCTCCCAGCCCCGTGCTCTCCTCCGCATCGGCCGTGCCACCGACGAGAACGGCCCGCTTGCCCCCATGGTCCAGAAGTACATCGATGATGAGCTACAGCTCAAGACCGAGGTTCCCGAGCTTCGTCTGCGCGACGACGGCATCCTGTACGGCGGCGAGGTAGACGGCCAGGACATCTTCGCCAGCGTCAGACACCTCGCTTCCGCCCCCCCTGATGTCATCGTTGGCCCGGATTCAAATCCTACACTTTCTTTCACCTCTGGCAGCGAGGGCCGTCCTAAGGGTGTGCTGGGCCGCCACTACAGCCTGGTCAAGTACTTTGGCTGGATGGCCAAGCGCTTTAACCTCTCGTCCGAGAGCAGGTATACCCTGTTGTCCGGTATTGCCCACGACCCCGTGCAGCGCGACATCTTCACCCCTCTTTACTTGGGTGCTCAGCTCCTTGTACCTTCGCGCGAGGATATCCAACACGAGAAGCTCGCTGAGTGGTTCCGTGAGCATAAGCCTACCGTCACACACCTTACCCCTGCCATGGGACAGATTCTTGTTGGCGGTGCCACGGCAGAGTTCCCCGAGCTGGAGCACGTCTTTTTTGTTGGTGATGTGCTCACCACCAGAGACTGCCGCGCCCTGCGCCGCCTGGCAATTAATGCCAACATCATCAACATGTACGGCACCACCGAGACGCAGAGAGCTGTCAGTTACTTCGAGATCCCGAGCCGTGCTCGGGATCCCGATTTCCTTGACAGACTCAATAGGGACACAATCCCCGCCGGCAAGGGTATGGAGAATGTCCAGTTGTTGGTCGTAAACCGGGACGACCAAAAGACAATGTGCAAGGTGGGCGAGGTTGGCGAGATCTTTGTTCGCGCTGCTGGTCTTGCCGAGTAAGTGAATGGACCCTTTTTTTTTTCCTACATCAGCGCGTTTTGGCATTCGTTCTGACACAAAGGGTAGAGGCTACCTTGGCGATCCTGAGTTGAATGCGAAGAAGTTCTTGATGAACTGGTTCGTTGATAACCAGAAATGGGTGGAGCAGGACCAGAAGATCAACAAGAACGAACCCTGGCGCCGCTACTACAAGGGCCCCAGGGACAGACTTTACCGGACCGGCGATTTGGGTCGTTATCTTGAATCGGGCGATGTCGAGTGCGTCGGTCGCGCTGATGACCAGGTCAAGATCCGTGGCTTCCGTATCGAGCTCAATGATATCGATAGCAATCTAAGCCAGAATCCCTTGATCCGGGACTGCAAGACTCTCGTCCGGAGAGATCGCAATGAGGAGCCCACGCTTGTCAGCTATATCGTGCCAGAGACTAGGGAATGGCAACGCTGGCTCCAGGACCGTGGTCTTGCGGATGTAGAGGACGAAGGTGTGGAAATGGGTCCCGTCCGCGTCTTCCTGAAGAAGTACCGCCGGATGCAGACAGAGGTCCGCGACCATCTTAAGACCCGTCTGCCTACTTACGCAGTGCCATCCATTTACATCGTCCTCAACAAGCTGCCCCTCAACCCGAACGGCAAGGTCGACAAGCCAAACCTTCCTTTCCCCGATGTTGCTGAACGTGTCGAGGATGCCTCCGAGGAGGATCTCAAGAACTGGGAATCTCTTACCGAGACCGAGAAGACTGTCGCCCAGATGTGGGCTGATCTCATCCGCGGTCTCAATCCCAAGACCGTCAAAAGGGACAACAGCTTCTTCGATCTCGGTGGCCACAGTTTGCTTGCTCAGCAGTTCTTGCTCTCTGTCCGCAAGAAGCTGGGCACCGATGTACCGATTGGCACCCTTTACGAGCACGCGAGTCTGGCTGGATTCAGCGCTCAGGTCGACAAGCTCAAGAGCCATGATGCTGGCAAGGTTGGCCCCGAGGCTGGTGAGGCTGCTTATTCCAAGTCCTTGGACGAGCTGCTGCACCAGCTTCCCGCTCAATACCAGGCGGTTAATCTGGATGCTTTCAACTCTGCCGAGAAGCTGACTGTCTTCCTCACGGGTGCCACTGGTTTTCTGGGTTCATACCTTGTGCGGGAAATTATGGAGCGCACGGCGAAGCCCGTCAAGCTTATTGCTCATGTTCGTGGCGTTAAGGAGCCGTCGGCAGCATTCACTCGCCTGCGGCGCTCTCTTCAGGGCTACGGTCTGTGGAAGGATGAGTGGTCCAGTAGGCTCAGTGCTGTCGTCGGTGACCTGTCCCAGCCCAACCTCGGCATGGATGATGCTACCTGGCAGACGCTTGCCCAGGAGGTCGATGTGATCATTCATAACGGTGCTACCGTGCACTGGGTCAAGCGCTACCAAGACATGATGGCATCTAATGTTCTGTCGACCGTTGACGCCATGAAGCTCTGCAATGAGGGCAAGCCCAAGGTGTTCTGCTTCGTCAGCTCCACTAGTGTGCTCGATACCGATTACTACATCAAGCTCTCCGAGGAGCAAACAAGGACTGGCCAGGGTGCCGTTCTGGAAGAGGATGACATGGAGGGCAGCCGCACTGGTCTCGGCACTGGCTACGGCCAAACCAAGTGGGTGTCTGAGCAGCTGATCCGCGCTGCCGGTAAGCGGGGTCTTGTCGCCTCAATCGTCCGCCCTGGCTACATCCTGGGTGACTCGGAGACTGGTGTCTGTAACGTAGACGACTTCCTGATCCGCATGCTTAAAGGCTGCATCCAGCTCTCTGCCCGCCCGCGCATCATCAATACTGTCAACGCTGTCCCCGTCAATCACGTCGCTCGCGTTGTCGTCGCTTCGGCGTTCAACCCCATCTCCCAGGGCGCCAACGTCATCCATGTCACGGCTCATCCCCGTCTGCGCATGAACGAGTACCTCTCCATCCTCGAGTACTACGGCTATCTCACTCCCGAAGTCAGCTACGATGAGTGGAAGGTCGAGCTCGAGAAGTTCGTGTCGGCCGGCGCGCTCGAGAAAGATCAAGAGCAGCACGCACTCATGCCGCTCTACCACTTCTGCATGAACGACCTGCCGGCGAACACGCGTGCGCCCGAGATGGATGATCGCAACGCGGTCAAGGTTCTCAAGCTGGATGCCGACCGCTGGACGGGTGTCGATGAGAGCACTGGTGCGGGTATCACCAGGGAAGATGTCGGCCGGTACCTGTCGTACTTGGCTGAGATCAAGTTTGTTGCCAAGCCGACCGGCAGGGGCAGGCCACTGCCGCAGATGAAGGCGGATGTGCTAGCTGCCTTGGCTGTTGGCGGCGCTGGTGGCCGTGCTGCTGCGCCGGGCCATTAGAACGATGATAAGGTGGGTGGTGGGGGGAGGGGAAGGATTATGTGGATTAGATGCTTGGTACTAAAAAGAGATCGGATTTGATCCGGCTTGAAGTTTTTCCGTATAGAGTTGGGCCAGGATTCAGTGTTTTGTTGCAATATAACGTCTGAATGTCTGCACCCATTGTTCTGCTCCATGAAGACAAGCTGGAAAAGCTGCTTTCGTTGAACACCAACACATTCCCTCCGTCTTTTCTTTGTCGATTGCCAATGACGAAACAAGTCCCTTCATGAGCATAATTCCTGCAGCGTAACTCTCTAGTGACAGTGTAGTCATGACAAAAAATGGTGTAATCTAAATGGCACAAGCCACCAACCATGCTTCAACCATGGCTTGGTGAAACTTTGCCGGCCTAGTTATGCATGCGCGGCTAACAGCAAGGACAAGACGTCAAAAACAAAGTTGAGTTAAAGATGGTGCAATGACCAAGGCAATTGCTCTCACTGGACAGCAGAGTTACACATGTTGAGGTGTGTCACGGCTGCCAAGCATGGCATCAACCCCTGAGCCGCGGGTGAGCGGGATGTGATGCAGGTGAGCCCTGTTAAGCCTACAGCAGCACGACGTGAATACGTTGAGCTTGCATCTTTTCCTATGGATTCGGGATGGCGATCGAGATGTATGTGGAAGGTGATGTGAACGTGTGTTGTGGGGTTGGCGAGCTGTTATCTGGTTATTAGTTGGCGTCACCGTTGACGCCATCCGGTGATTGAAGGCGAAAGCTGAGGATAAATACCTACTTCTTTGACGATTCAAAACATGGGGATGGTAGAGATCCTCGACCCTAGCTACAAGATATAAGCTAGGTACTCAACCTTCGACACTCCCATCTTAGTCTGATATTGTGCGTGTTGCCCTCCCTAAGAGGAGCAGTATGAGGCTCAACATCCCAACCTTACTCCTTGCTGCTGTCCCAGCAGCCGTCCATGCAGCCTATCCAGAGGATATCGTTTACTATTGGTACTTTCCCTTACTCTTTTCTTCAGGATACACAAGACTGAGCCTAAACCCCCAGGGTCGACCAATCTGCTCTCTTCGTGAACGGAACCATCGTCAACGGTCTCTCGTCTCCCCTCTCAGCCTGGTACCAAGCAGTTGTGCAAGCTGCTGTCTACCACGCAGCTGTCAGATCCAAGCACGAGACCCTCGCATTCCAGCAGTTAGCCATCTCTCACGCCGCTCATGATGCCATTCTCTGGGTGTTCCAAGGCACCCGTGGGTACGGAGCGGTCGATGCTGCTCTACGTGCTGTAATCCCGCAAATCGGGCTGGATCCTGACTCCAAGAAGGGCAAAGAGGCTGCGCGTCTGGGCCAGATATCCGCTGCTAAGGTGGCTGCTGCTCGGGCAGAAGATAGGCGGACGAACTTTGTGGACTTTCACTATGGCCCGCAGCAACCGGGTGTTTATCAGTACACTCCAGGGTCTCAACCCCTACCAGATACGCCGCAGGCGAGGTTCATTACTCCGTTTGCTGGACTGGGAGATATCAGTCGCTTTAGGTCACCGCCTCCTCCAAAGACGAGCTCTAAGGAGTATGAGGAGGATGTGCTCTATGTTAAGGAGTATGGGTCTCTCAACTCTAAGTCTCGCTCGGCGTATGACACTGAGACAGCGTACTTCTGGCGAGAGTCTTCTGTGACGTAGGTTTCTTCACACCGCATAGTTCCTGAACTACATACTAATAGATCTTCCTCTACCATTCAGTGGCTGGAACCGCTTCGCAGGCAACCTCCTCGCCGGCCGGTACGCCACGAACCCCCTTGCCTCAGCCAAACTCTTCGCCCAGCTCAACTACGCCCTTGCAAATGCTGGCATCGCATCCTGGGACGTAAAGTACGCTTACCAGGGCTGGCGCCCCATCACAGCCATCCACTACCCGGGCATCTGGGTCTGGTCTGGCAAAAACATCTCCGACCCATCCTGGCAACCCCTTCTCCGCCCGACGCCGAGTCACCCCGACTATGTGTCGACACACTCAACGTTTGGAGCGGCTGCGGCGGCGGTACTGAAGGCCTGGAATGGCGGGAGGGATAGGATCCCGCCGACGACGTTGAGCAGTAATGTCACTGTGGACGGGGTTGGTGTGATTACACGGACGTATACGAGTTTAGATTTTGCGTCGGAGGAGAATTCAAAGAGTAGGCAATTTGGAGGAATTCACTTTGCGTTTGCGGGTAGAGAGGGGGTTAAGCTAGGGACGAGGGTTGCTCAGGCGACGCTGAAGGTGTTTGATGCACACTGGGATAGGTTTTGAAGTTTTGGAAGATTGATTGTATGAATTATTATGACCCAAGCTAGTTCGCTCATGAGAACCTTCAGAAAGCTTTTCATAGCTTACCAAGTCATATTAACAGCTCATATGTTCACAAGGTTCAAGCTCATATTCTATCTCAGAGAGATGCAGGAAGTTCACCACAGGGATCATCATCACCCATTTGCTATAACAAGTATTTATACTCTATTGTGCCCCGCGATTTGCTTCTTTTTCCAAGCTGTCAGTAACATTCCTTAATGCCTCCACATCATGATGAGTGACTAATATTCTCCGGTAATTCTTTTACATCACGATCAGGGATCGATTGAGTGAGCTGACGCCGGGATGCAGCTCGGGAAAAGATAACCGCATACGTAACTATTGGCTCAAGTCTCATCGGACCAAGCACTCAGTATATCTGTTAAATGGTGTAGAGAACTGATTGAACAAATATAGTGTTTAATAAGGCAATTGGCTCTCGACCGGCTACTATCCTCCTCCGCTTTAGCCGAAGAACCGGAAACAATTCGGCGTCGATCCACGGCATCACCTAGGCTTGACTTACCAAGGTGACCATGGAGTCTAAAAGCCTGAAAGCACGCTGAAGATATGTAGCTCTATGTCGAATAACACTAACAGTCCGTCAAATGATCAAGTCCGACACCTGGGTGAAGGAAAGAGGGAGTGTCAAGCCAGGCCATTTAGCCACCGGAACCCGACAAAACTCCCATAGATCCGTTCGTCTATTTGCCTTTTCACCTGTAGTGCTACCAGGCTACCCCACAAAATTGCTTCCCTGCAGTACTTTCTCGGATATCTAGTGGTGCGTTCCTCGGGACTCTTCTAAGAACTATGTCCAGCACTAGAAAGAAAAATATGTACTTGTATCTCAGTGTCCCATCTCTGTCACAAAGTCCAACTTTCTGGACATTCCTCCGTCCGATCGACGAAGGAGGACGACCCTAGTAACCTATCGAAGATGAAGCTCTTGTCAGGTTCAATATTGGGGCTTCTACCCATCGTAACCTCAGACCCCCCCTCGAAGCGCGGACCGACTCTTCGCCCTTCTGGCCTTAAAGTTATCCGCCAGGCAGGGCCCAGCGCAACCTGTGACTGGTTTCAGCAGCCTATCGACCATCACAACAAGAGTTTGGGCACATGGTCACAGCTCTATTGTGTAAACCCGGCGCATTGGTCTCCAGGGTCTCCAGTAAGACCCGACTTTAGCATTCGAGCGACATTCCGCAGCCACTGAGATCATGTTCTTATCTATAGGTTGTTCTTATGACCCCTGGAGAGACGCCTATCTGGTCTGCTGTCGATGCTGGAAGCGGAATCTCATACTTGGATGACACAACCATGCCAGGAATATATGCTCGGGCTATCGGCGCTGCTGTTGTGGTCATCGAACGTGGGTTTCCTGATATGAAGACTGTTTCTGTATGCTGGCTAAACTGAGAGTATAGATCGCTACTTCGGAGGATCATCACCATATGACGGACTGAATGCTGAGACTCTCCAATATCTGACTTTGGAGCAAGCCGCTCTGGACTTGGTCAACTTTGCACAGAATATCAAGTTCCGTTTCGACTCTAACCAAAGTAGTATAGCTTCAAAGGCGGTAGGCAACTCAAATCGCATCAACAACAAAAACGAAGGGCTGACTTTGCTTAGCCATGGGTCTACTATGGTGCAAGCTATTCAGCAACTCTCGGAAACTGGCTAGAGCGTTTTCATCAGGGAGTCTTCCATGCTTACCATCTCAGTAGTGCTACAATAGAGGCAACTGCTGACAACTGGTACTACTATGACACTATCCGGAAGGGCATTGACTCGTATCGGAAGGACACGAGCTGCAGCTCGACACTGAACGAGATAGTTGACTATGTTGACAGCTTCTTACTATCACCTGACAGGAACGAGACCAAGGTTAAGGCACTTAAGCAATATTTTGGCGCCCTCTATCCAATCTATCCCATTGATGATGACGATTTTGCCTAGTAAGTTGCCGCACATCTCTATACCAAGCCATAGCTGACGTTCGCAGTGCTCTGGCAACCCCATTCCATTACTGGGAAGAGACAAATGGTTACCGAGAGATTCTCGACCTTTGCAACGTCGTAGTCGATTCATGGGAATCCGAAGAGCACGATATCTTGGGCACAATCCCTGCCTCAGTGGTCAACTTTGCTGCCTACTGGCGCATGAACTTCCGTGATTCAAGTAAGCTCCTCAATCAAGGCTCAAGAAGAATCCCTTGGATAGATTAGTAACCAAGCCAAGCTTGCTCATACTTCAACGTCTGGGGCCAGCAAGACCCCTTGTGGTGCTTACACACACGAGACCCCCTCAACCCCTTTTACACCGCACGCACCTTGGGCAACCCCTGGCGCACGCGCCTGTGGTTCCTGTGCAACGAGCCTCTCGCCTCGTGGGGTGTTGCGGCTCCTGAAAACCAGCCGACGATCGTATCACGGAAGATCGACGCTGAATACTTCCTTCGTCAGTGTGAAAGGCATTTCCCTGCTATCAACGGAAAGCAATACGGTAGTAGCAAGGGGAAGACACCACAAAGTTTGAACGAACTTACCGGAGGGTGGTCAAAGGCTGGGAGGAGGGTGATCTATACCAGCGGGTGAGTATTCCAAAACTGTTTCGTCAGTACGGTTGGCTCCAGGCCAGGCTAGATGCTGACAAGAGGTCTTTTCAGTGAGTTTGACCCATGGAGAGGCGTCGGCATGGCCAGTGAAGTCCGTCCTGGAGGACCGCTTAGGTCCTCAGATGATGTTGCTGTGTTTGTCATTAAGGGTGCACAATTCGCTGCTGACAGGCTGTCTGCCCGTGGTATGAGCAATCTTGGCTTGCCTGCCAACCAAGAGGTTGTCAAAGTGCAAGAGGCTGCCGTTCAGATCTTAAAGGGATGGCTCGACGACTGGAAAGCAACAAGCAAGCGATGAATGTGCTGAAGCGATGGCGAAGTTGGTTGGCCATGTCAAACCAGGTTTAGGGACTAGATTGTCTGGGTCGAATATCTCTCTTTACGGAAGTAAACAAAAATACAACTGCATGTTCCACTACATGTATAGCATCCTTTGTTTCCCCATACAACCCTTTCACCGAAATATTTCCTTTTACCAATCCAACTTATCCCCCCTATAAAGGAAGAAACCCCCACTATCTTCACTCTTCAACCCTTTAACAACCTTCAAAACCCCCTGCGCACTGTCCTCAACCCTCAGAACAGCATTCGGCCCTCCCATCTCAGTCTTCACCCAACCTGGGTCAACACACACAACAATAACCCCCTCCTTCCCCGCCACTGTCTTCACCTGCTTAGACTGATGAACAGTCAACATATTCAATGCCGCTTTGCTGACACTATAGGCCGTGCGATCAGCGTGGATCCGGCCATCCAACAGCATCTGCATGCTGCCAAGCCCGGACGAAATGTTGACCACCTTTGCCGTAGGCGACAAGTACGGCAAGAGTGTTTGGAAGATTAGGGCTGGCCCCAAGACGTTCGTCTGGATGTGTTCATGCAAAGTTTCTGGTCTGAGCGTCAAGCTGTCCTCGTCCCCGTGCAGGATAGCCGCGTTGTTGATCAGGACGTCAATGATTGTGTCTGAGGGGAGTTGAGCGGGGAGTTTGGTGACCGATTCCGGGGATGAGACGTCACACTCGAGTATGCTAACTTGTCCTGGGGCAGAAGATGCCTGAATCTCTTGCAGGGCGGACAGGTCACCTTTTGTGAGACTGCGGACCAGGGCAAAGACAGTGTTGGATGGGGACTTGGAGAGTTCCTTAACGTAGCCTAGGCCAATGCCCATTCGGGCTCCAGTGATCACGTAAGTAGGCATGGTGTCGAGACGTTGAGATGGTCCAGAGTCGCTAGGATGGAGAAGTTGTCGTCGTTGAAGCGGTAGGACTTTTGATCTTCAGCCGTTGACGCAAGAGGGTGAACGCAGGGTTCTTATACTGCCGTCGGGGACTTTGATTCGAGTCATTACCCACATCAATGAGCGGGGTTAACGGAGTAATACGGATTTTAGGACAGATCAGAAATGGAAAAAAATTCTTGATCAACGCCGGCGAGGAGTCATCGATGCCTGATATCTTCATGAATGGCGATCAAGAGCTTGTCCGTTCAGGAATTCTGATCAGGGTCTCATTGGCCGATGTTTGGGATTTCGGCCCGTGTTCCGGCAAGAATCTTTTGAGATTTGTAAGCATAAGATTACCATGTCCATGGAAATCGGAAAAAGACCAGACGGTACAAGAAGGATCCCGGTTGGAGGAGCAACCCGACGAGGATATTCCGCACAAAAGCAGCAGGATTGCAAGGCATAGGTAAAAGTCCATCTGATTCCAGGGTATCTCCTGATTCTATAAGAGAGAGAACACTACCCCAGGGCAATAATTCGGTGAATAACCTAACGTGTAAGTACCGCCGAGATATCCCACACGTATGAACAGGATTGGAAGCCCATCAACCAAACCGTCATCCCCAGATGCCAAAATGAGATCAATTACAAAACCAGACAAAGTAAAGAAATCTGAAAAGTAGATGGGAATTAGAAGGTTCATGAGGCAGCCATGGTGTCCTCACAGCTGTTTGTGGTCACCTCCTCGACCTCTTCCGAGTTCACCTCCCCAGAGCCAGTCCCCAAATTGGCGTCCTAAGCAACCTTCTGAGTCTGGGCCTGGGCGGTGGCAGGCTTCATACCCCTTCTTCCCAGCAGAGTAGCGCCCTCAAGATTGAGCTCAAAGACGCCCTTTTGCTTCTGAGTCTCACGGATGTGCTTTCTAGCAGCTGCAGCAACGGCAGCCGAGTGTTGGCCATAGCCTCGCTGCTCAACAGGTGAAGAAGCCTGGGCAGCAGGGGGGACGTATGCTTTCTTCTCGCGGTCCCGGCCACGTTGCTGCTGTGAATCAGAGATTTGGGTATCGCGCATACGCTCTTCAAGCTGGTGCGTCCCATTATGTGGCTGCTGGCCTTCCATCTTGGATATCCCTTCTTCCATTTCAACGTCCTCGTCGACCTCGCTGAGACGAGATAGACTACCTAAGTGCTTGCGGCGCTTGGACTCCTCTTCTTGCCGGTGCACGGCATAACCAACATCGAAGATCTCGCGTAGATTAACGGCAGCTGGCGAACGGAAATCGTAGCGCCTGTCTCCCTCAACGATCTTGGTCATCTCAGGCGGCAGGGCAACTTCGGGAGTGGGTGTTGGCTTCTTTTCCTCGTGAGGAGTAGGACCAGACTCCCGGATCCAGGGGTGTGCGAGGAATTCCTTGATGGTGTATCGTTTATCTGGATCAACGCAGAGAAGATGCGAGATCAGGTCCTTGGCTGAGGAACTGATGTCATCCCACCAAGGAGAAAGGAACGTGTACTGGCCTTTGGCGACCTTTTCGGTGAGAGCCTCGATGCTTTCGTCGTAGAATGGTGGAAACCCACAAAGGAGCGTGTACAAAACGCAGCCGAGGGCCCACATATCTACAGACTTTGAGTATCTCTCGTCCTTGACAATCTCCGGCGCTGTATAGCCAACAGTACCGCAAGGCGTCATGGTCTGGTTCTCCCAGATGACCTTGGACAGGCCGAAATCGGCTATTTTGATTTGGCCGATGCCGCCGCCACCGACACCCTTAATAAACTCGCCCTCGTCAACCTTATCCTCATCGCCAGGTTGTGTGGGCCTGGGATGCTTAGATGGGATGAATGGGATGGGATAGAAGAGGATATTCTCAGGCTTAATGTCACTGCCAGGGTTGGTTAACCAGCCGCAGACATGAGAGGGCCAATAGTGGTTTCCTACCGGTGCACAATTCCTCTTTCCTCGTGGAGGTACTCGAGAGCTTTGGCAACCTGGGTGATTACGTGTCGTGCGAGTTCTTCGCTGAAGTAAGTTAAGCGCACAATTTGATGGAAGAGCTCCCCACCGGGCGCGAGCTCTAAAATGATGTAGTAATACTGGCGAGACTCGGAAAAGTCGATGAGCTTGATGATGTTTGGATGGTCCAGCTGGCGCATGATCTGGACTTCTTTCAAAATATTTGCCCGCTGTTGCGGGTGTTAGCCTTCCGGATCGGGACAAATCTGGATGTGAGAACTCCCAGCACTTGACTGGAAGCAAGCAGAGAACGAAATGACCCTCCGTTCATCTTTTTGGGTCTTGGGGAAGAAAAAAAGCGGAAACTGTACTAAAAAAAAGGCTGCAAGGGGTGTGCTCGCACCTCTACGGCCTTCGGGGCCTTGGCCTTAAAATCAGGATGGAGAAGATTGTCGTTCTAGAAACGAGGTCCTGGTGTTGGTATAGGAAGTCCCAGAAAAAAAGGAAACCAGACACCAAATGGTTCTCATAAAGCCCCATGTCTTGATATGGTATATAGAGAGTCATCAAAGAAATGGATGTTATCTCTACGTACCTGCTGACTGCTCATTTCGAATTTGCGCACGACTTTGATCGCCACCTGGCCATAGTCTCCCTCACGATCCTGGGCACGGTAAACATTACTGAAGGCACCGTCGCCCATCTTCTCAATCAGCTCCCAGCGCTCCAAGCCCGGATAGTGAGGAAATTTGCTCTTTTTTGCATTCTCCTCAGCGACGATTTTCGCGATACTGTCGGTCGGGATTTTCTTCTGCTTCAGCGACTGAGTCGGCTCAGTCGTAGCAGCACGCGTCGAACTATGATGATGCTTGTCCTGTTTGGCGCGCGACAGGTCATCGTTGGCGGCACGGGCTTGCTTGCCTGCAGCGACCAAAACAGCGTCAGCACCACATCCGTGGCGACAAGACGTTGAAAAATGCGTCACCGAATATCATTCGGAAACCTACCGTGTCGGATAAAGTTCTTGATCTGCTGTATTGTTGACATCGTGACAATGTGGGACTCGTAGTATTAATCTAACTTGTAGGGTGTTTGACAATTTGTGTTGGCCAATTGCGGCAGTCGAAACTTGAGTTCCTCAAGTCGTGGTAGAAATGCGTGACACAGAGCTTGAAGGCCTGAAGACCTGTTGCGGCGCAGTCAAGTGCGGATTTTGGTCTCAAAAAATGTCAAAAGGTTCAGCTGGCGCGCGGTCGGGGAGCGGAGATAGTGAATGAATGTTGTCGCGCTAGGTCCAAAGGACCCAAAGCTGAGGAAGCTGAAGTGCTGTGGGGTCGTCGGGAAACGATGTTCGTTGCGCAGAAATAGGCAGCTTGATGTCAAGAGAACATGGGGAGAAGGAAAGTTGCAGTACGAAGTTGGCTGTTGATGGTTTCTGTGGCCTTTTTGTTCACGGGACGGACAGGAGCTGAGAAGCCCGGGTCGATGTCCAAGTCGGCTGCAGGTCTGGGTGCTGCTTGGCGCAGGGACTGGGCTCTCTCTGATGCCCGGCACTGTCCTATGACGTATTGCGCAGCGTCATTGCATGGTGCCCGGAAATTGGATAATGAGCGGCTGAGCAGCGCGTCAAAGATGTGGGGGTCACTGAACGTACTGTGTAGCAACAGCACCAGTACAGTCCTGGATCTGTAATTCGCTTTTTGTTACGTTGTCACGGGACATTCCATTGCGAACTGTTTTGAGCCATTGAATATCATCCTTAAGGCTTTATGTCACAACTGGAAAATTCCATAATTTCAACGCATTAGAAATTTCAATTTGTACAGAAGGTTTGATGTAGATTCATCTTCAGGGCAGCATAGGGCTGGGATACCTATGTCCCCAACACATGCCAGGGGTTGTGTCCGATATGTAAAATACGCGAAAAGTCGTTGCGTAACTTACGGGGGGTAAATGATCTTCTGTCTATCCCACAAGTCCCCGCTCAGCAGCCTGGTTTTGTGGGGTGTGTGACCAGGCAGTCAGCACAAAATCAGCTCGGTCAACACTTGGCTGTTCCCGAGCGTTCTCGACGAGAAAACCTGCTTTGGACACCAAGTATGTTGGTAACAATGGCGACAAGGCCCTGGTGTCGCTATTTTTGCACAACGTTGGGCTGTTGACCGCCACCAGCAAGACAGCGAGATGCGTGCAGCCCTGCAGGCGGTCGTAGTCACCGGGTTTCCGCATTTGGTGTGCCGCGATTCCCCGCGTCTTGGCCTAGTTCCATGCTAATCAGCCCTGGGCTGGCTGGCTCACTGGCTCAAGGCCCAGTTAGTGGCTGAAGCCCTGGCGGATTCCAGTCGCTGATGAACGGGCTCCGCCGCTCTGGTTCCAGTATTCAAACTTGTGTTCGGCGGCTGCTGCCAGCCAAACACCAAATTCGCTTGTTCTGGGCAAATGCAAGCGAGAATGTGCTTTGCTGAGGATGGCAAATGCAAGTCACGTGCCCTTTTGCTCTTCCTATCCTCTGGGACAAAGGGTGACGTGATTTTATTTTCTCTCCGATCAACCTCCTTGTTCAATCCTGTTTGTCTGAGCCTTTGCACAACACCTAATAGCATTTTGGTGACGGCTCCGGGCTGTTGCTAGGGATGAAGAACAGTCCGGGTCGTCAAACCTGGGTACAACTCTCCCAACATAAGCATCACGCTTCTGTAGGTATTTGTCTAAAATTTAGTGGCATGGCTTCTGAAGGTTTGCCATTCGACCTTAAACTCCGTCTCGGGTACATGCATCCCACGGGATCGGCGCCCTACTTTCGCGGTGCCCCGCCAGCCACCGAGGTCGGCATCACCGATCGACAAGAAGGCACGCGACCAGGTCACAGACGGGCGTCCTCCCCCTTACCCACACAAATGTCAAATGTCGGATAACATGAACAAGACGGCACAAACCAATTGGCAAATGCTATTGGAAACCGCACTGGTAAAGAGGGTAAAACCATAGAGCAGCCCAGTTTTGCTAGACTTTCTGCATGGAGTTGAAGGTCTAATTGGCAGGGGAGCCAGGGTTCAAACCAGGCGGGGCTGGAAGAGTCAATGACGTCAGCCCCTAGAGTCTGGATGGATCCCAGCATCTCAATTTGACTTCAATCTTTCAATGAGCCTGATGGAAACGCACGATGAACATCCTGGCCTGGGAATGGCATTCCAAACTGGAGCAACTTGATTTTCATGCCGAGGTTAGCTGCTGGGAGACTGATGTTGCACCAAAGCCTGCAAAATCAATGTTTGCGGAGTACCTACAAGCATGAGGTTTTATGTCTTTGGGTTCAAGTCCTAACACCAAGAAACGATCAGACGAGAATAGGGTGGGAACAATCCATTTAAAAAATTTCAATGTGAAGTCCCCACACACCAAGATCACAATCACCCGCAGGGTTTAGTAAAAAAAAGCTCGTCCCGTTCCGGGCTACAGAACCTTGAGTGCAAACCAGGTTGAGACCCCTGCCAAGCCGTTCCATGACCGGTGACTGTGTGGAATGCCAGCGGATTGGTGGAGCAGCGATTCGGAACTACCAACGGTGACAATGGTTTGGCCCCGTCGCCATCGTCTCCTTCCGAACTGCCCGTCCTGGTGAAGACCAGGCCCAGCGGGGTAGCAGTCTCGGCGTGCCATCGTTCAGCCTTTTCGACGGCTTGACGGAAGATTACCCGATCGACATCATGGAGCTCTTGGACTCATTCTCGCCGGTCTTGTCCAACCAATCGTCCGTAATGGTGAGCACCGTTGCGACGTCCTGGTTGAGTTGCTATGCATCGTTGACCATTCAGGGTTTAGCGACACCCTTCTGACATTCCCCCAGTCAATACTACTGTTGATCGAGTCGATATGTGGAGGAACGGTATTTTAATATTGCAAAGCATCAGAACAGCTGATCTCGGAGGATGACGTTCCTGACTTTAAGGCACACACTGCTGGACTGTTGCATATACCTGAAGGCTTCACGTAACATATCATGGCCATGCCCGCTCTTCTAGCGCTGTTCTGGCTCTTTGCTAGACTTTCCAAGGGCAGAATGCACCCTCCTTAATCAGGGCACTCTACCAAAGAAGCTACTATCCCTCTTTGTGGCATATTTTTTTCTGCTATCATCCTTCGGCATGGCCAGCAAGACTCAAGTAGCTGGCATCTCCTTCGGTGCCCTGCTTCTCGGAATCAGCATCCCATACCTCTCGGCCATTACTTCTCCATTCACATCCCTCATTGGTGACTTCTCTGTCCCTGATCATGCATTCAGCTTCCCATTTTTCAAGAGCAACATCACCACCAAGTCGTTAAACGTAACTATCCAGCCAACCTTTGTATGCGACCCTAACCATACATACCGAACCGAATTGGTCTCGCTTGACCCTGTTATTATTTACATCCATGATTTCATCACCAAGCCCGAAATTGATGCCCTTCTGGAAGTGGGAGAGCCAAGGTTCAAGCCATCACAAGTAGCCAAGTATGGCGTGTTGATGAACACCAATGATCGAACCTCAAGCTCAGCAGGCCTACCACGCGACGATCAAGCGGTTATGTGCGTGATGAGGCGAGCACGAAATTTTCTGGGAACCATGATAAGAGATGGATGGGACGACATGGGAGCACCGCAACTCGTTCGGTACCGGGAAGGTGAGAAGTTCAACCACCATCACGACTGGTTCGAAAACCCACAGATGGCATATGATGGGACGAGCCGGAAGTGGAACCGTGTTGCAAGCTTCTTCGCAATCCTGCAAGACAACTGCACAGGCGGCGAGACATACTTCCCTTACGCCAAGCCGATCGCGTTGCCAGGACCATGGGGGGCGAAGATGTGGCACGGTGAGGTTCGCAGACAAAAGAATAAAACCGAGGAGGTGAAGCCACTATGGAGAGAGCATGAGGATGGAGGACTCGCTTTCCGGCCTGTTGCCGGTAACGCTATATTCTGGATCAATCTCCACGCCAACGGGACTGGGGACACGAGAACCCTTCACGCCGGATTGCCTCTAGACAGCGGCTTGAAGACGGCAATGAATATTTGGCCAAAGCACTTCTATCTCGAGTAGCTATAGAAAACCGACCAATTCTTCGATCGCGAGAAGTCAACAGCCCGTTCGTTCCCATATTTTTCACTTATTCCTGCGCGGCGTAGACCTTCGTCCCGTCATACCATGTCTCGATAACCTTAGCCTGCATCAACTTCTCTTTTTTCCATTCCATATCAACAATCACGAAGTCAGCCTTGTGGCCAGCCTTCAAAACACCTATCCTGTGCTCGTCGAAACAGCTGTACGCAGCACCTTCAGTGCCAGCGGCAACGGCCTCGCAAAGGCCCAAAGCGAAGTGCGGGTTGACCACAGTCTCTAGTTCAGGCTCGCGGTAGGATCTCCTGGTCGTTCCAACGTAGATGTTGCCCAAAGGCGTGTGAGGAGCTGTCGGCGCATCGCTACCCAGAGCAAGCGGCGCTCCCACATCAGCAAACTCGCGATAGGCGAATGCTCTGCCACACCTGTGCTCGCCAAGCAGCCGCGGCCAGGCCTTCAAAATGGCCGGATCGGAATGCACCGGCTGGATCGATGCTGTGATGCGTCCCTTGCCCATGCGCTCGACATCCTCTTTCCTCGACACCTCGATGTGCTCCATCCGTGGCCGCTTCTCCGGATCAGCATACTTCGTCAGAACGTCCACAACCATCTTCACGGTCGCATCACCGATGGCATGCAAAGCAATTTGCAATCCAGCTTCAGTTGCCCGTTTCACGACCGGCCGCAGCTGGTTCTCCGTCCACAGAGGCAACTCCACATGCCCGTTATGCGCATATGGCTCCGACAACACTGCTGTGCAGGCATCAACGATGCCGTCGCAAATAACCTTGACACCAATAATCCTGCAATCTGGCGATGTCTCGGCGTTATGGAGCTTCGCCAGCTCAATCGCACGCTCGACCTGCGCCATCGTCTCCTCCTCCGTCTTGCACGGCTTGACCAGCCAGTACGCCGCAATGCGCATCTGGATACTTCCCTCACGCTTCAGAAGCGTCTGCAGCGCCTCCCACGAACCCTCATCCATGGCCATGTCAATAATACCAGTGTATCCGGTCTCATGGTACGCCTTCACAGCAGCCTTGATGGCCTCGATACGCTCCTCGACGCTAGCTACCCGTGCAATGTAGGGCCATACGTAGGTGAGGTTAGCTGCCTCACTAAAAACACCAAGTAGATTGCCCTGTTCGTCTCGGTGAATGATGCCAGCGGGCACGTCGGTCCATTCCCTGGCGCCGAGCTCCTCGATGCCGGCCGTGTTGGCCCATGTCGAATGCAAGTCCTTGGAATCGATCAAGATGGGACGGTTCTGACCCGTAGGGTCGAGATCGTCCAAGTCAGACGCCTTCGCGCCGTCAGGCGTCATGATATGCATCCAACCGCGGCAAAGGATGCGCGGGAGATGCGGATTGGCAGCTGCATATTCACGAATAGTATTCCTGATGTCTTCCAGGTTTTTGCAACGGCCCAGGTCAAGCTTGTTGAGCGCCTGACCGAGAAGCATCAGATGCATATGGCCATCGATGAAACCCGGGAGAATGGTTTTCCCTTGCAGGTCGCAAACAGTTACTTCATCAGGGCCAGCGGCTCGGGCCGCTTCGATGGCTGCGTCAGAAGACAAGCCAACATGCTCAATTTGCGAGCCGCGGATCAGCATGCATTCGGCAAACGTGGGTGGGCGATGCAATCCTGCGTTGGTCCCAGGGGAAACTCCCGAGAGGAAGATTTTGCCGTTGACAAAAAGAGTTGCAGGGGCCATGGTGATGGAATGTACCTAGGTAATCGAAGGTGTTTAGAAATCAACTTGTAAGCTCAATTGAACGTCGGGTTGCTTCTCCCTGCCCTCTGTACAAGCATACCAAGACTGATCCCAACCGCTGGCTCCCGGACAGAATCGACGCAATCAGATGATCTGATAACGGAGCGGAGAGTCACCAAATAAAAAATCATGCCCGCCCTCCCTTGCAAATGACAATCCCCACTGTTCAAAACGATTCATGTTCCATCCGCTTTGTTGAACTGAGTGCGGGGCCTGTTACGGCCGAGGACCGGAGCCTGGAGAAGCGGTTCGAGCCAAGCTTTGGGGCTTGGGATTTCGTCGTGCCTTTGTGCAATTTGTTAACCAGTAGAGAAGTCTCTGTTGAGCATAGCTGGTCATCAGATCCATAAGAAGATGGAACCCTTCAAGATACGCACAGTCTCTTTCTCTTCTTCCGCTGTATATCAATTTCTTGGCATGATTTATGGGTACCCAGCGCAACGCCCATGTGATATGCGTTGGCCTGGTGCTTGAGTCGTAGGAGGGCTAAGGGACAACTGCAGGCCCCCACTCATGCATGGACCAAAACATCGCGACGTTTGTTTCCCCTAGTAACGAACCCCTGAATCCCTGAGCTGAGTCAACAGAACAATCACATCCCACCGCAACCCCCGAGTTCATGCAAAACTAAACAGTCCAACTCACAAACAAATCGTCCCATCCAGATCTAAACTATACATACCCTACAACAATCTACCGGAACATACGACGCAGCTTGTTTCCCCTCCAAGATCCTACTCAGCAATCCGGCAAGTAGACTGTTTTGTTGTACGTGAACACGTCCCTGGCTTGATCACCGCCTGATTTCGACTGGAACACAATTCCACAACCATTAATACCCCAAAGCAATGAGCCCCGTTTAACGGCTTCTTGTTGGGTCAAGCAGTTGGCCCAAACCGTCTGAACTGGCAATTGCTCGCCAACGCGCCGTTGACGAAGACCATCGTTTGTAAGTACAACGCTTATGAGAGCTTGTCCTCCTTGAGATGCCATCTTAACAGCTTGGCTCTCGTTGTCGAATGGTGCAATCATCACAACTGGGCCTGAAAGTACTTCTCGGTTCGTTTCGGCGGCGTCTGGTCCGCCCGTTAAGATCACGGGAGGAATCAAATATCCACGGTCTTGCCTTGGCTTCTCCTCCAGGGGCAAGGGGACTGCGCCGAGTTCAAACGAGGCCCCGCGATCCACGGCGAGCCGTAAAAAAGAGCAAGTCTGATTGTATGCTTCCTCGCTTACAACAGGACCAACGTTTTTCCCGACACTATAGTTTTTGTCGACGTAACTGGCAAGCTCGCGGACAAATAGTTCATAAATGTTGCGTTCAACCAGAATGAGGAAACCACCAAGAAAGGTTTCCCCTTGGTTTTCAAATGCCACTCGCGCAGCGATATCGATCGTCTTTTGCCGTATCCCATTGGCTTTCTCCATGGAATCAGCAAAGACTAAGATTGAATTTCTGCCGCCCAGCTCTAAGTGGATCTTTTTGTGCACATCCGAAGATGTGATGTCCCGAATCATGCCGCCAGCCCTTGTGTGACCCGTGTAGTACACCCCATCGACATTGGCTGACGAGACAAGAGCCGCTCCCGTTATTGGACCGTCACCAAAAATAATGTTGATGACACCTTTTGGTATCTCGGCTTTCATGAGCAAGTAACCTAAGACTGGGGCGTGTGAGTACTTGGAGCATAACGATGTCCCGTTTATCATGATGCATAGGGTCTGTACCATATGCGGTCATGCTGGTCAGTTCATGAGGCTTGATGATGACTGTGTTTCCGAAAGCCAATGCTGCTGCCAATTGCCACGTCAGTTGATATAAAGGCATGTTCCAGCACGGAAACAATGCGAAAACGCCCCGCGGCGATCGGTAATCATAAGCGCGAGCTACGCCATCGATGTTTCGCATCTCGGACGTTTCCTGCACAATATATGTGGCAAAATACCTTTTCCTTCATGTCAGAACATGCCATCATTAATTGAGCGTATTGTAACTTACTCAAAATGCGCAATGGCTCCAAGTACCTCGGACCTGGCGCGTTGCAACGTCTTCCCTTGATCGAAACTCTCCCAAGCCGCAAATGCATCTCTCTTTTCGCGGATGACCTTGCTGATGCGGCGTAAGTGCTGTGCTCTGTCGTATCGAGATGCTTGCTTCCACGACTTGAAAGACTCTTTGGCAGCCCGCGTGGCATCTTCGACCTCACGGGGTCCTGAGCATGGCAGCTCACCGAAACGACTACCAGTTCTGGGGTTGAAAATACCGATGTACTGTCCATCCAAAGTCTTATAATCGAAGCGTGATGATACGATATTGAATAATCGTATGGGGGGGTCTCTGATTTGTGAACGCCGCTGGATGAAAGCAGTGACCATCTCGGGGGTCACACAAGAGGTGATCGCTTGGAAGCATTCAGTAACCTCCTGGTCCGTCCAGGAAGCAGATTTTGTATTATCCATCGTGATATTTTTGTGTCCAAAGAAAGACAGCGATTTTAAGCAAGCAGAAAGAAGCGCCTCGATCGCAAGCTGCAAGATGTGTCCAGCCCGTCCTTGGCGATGGGCAGTCCATTGGCAGGAAGGTTGTCGCGTTGCTGATGTCAGGCTCAAAATATCGAATCACATCGTGCCGAAAGAGCAATCGTTCTTTAATCGTTGGCTTCCGGATGCCAGCTAGGGCCCTAGGCTCCTGCCGGATGCAGCTTCAGCTGAGGTTTCCTTGGCTGTTCCGTGATTACCACGCGTGTCGCGTTATGGCCATAGGTAATACTTTCCAAGTTTATCCAAATTGAATTGCACTGGCATTCATGCCTTGCTTCCTCAGAATCCATCTTCTTGTCGGTCACGTGGCTAGGTGCAAAATCGACAACGTAAACGGGAATTACCTCAGTGTGTCCGAAAGAACTCTCCAAATCTTGGATCAAGCTTCCTCTTCGTCTGGGTGTAAGACAATAAGTGGTTGATGCTAACAACTAAATGAACGACGTTAAACAGTCTATAGCATGTCCCTTGTTGACGCTCATGCTTGATGTTCCACATTTCTCCGCTGTATTAACTCGGCATACAGTGATATCGATCAATCGAAACACTCGAACCTCACAAAACTACCCGGACAAGTAGGGATTTCTTCAATCTTGAAAACACAGACATTGCGATACAAGCAACTTGTTATGGCTCTTGCCTCGGAACTTGAAGCAGAGGTTAGGCAATTCGCCTCGCTTAAGACGGACTTTGTTGAATGAATCACTGACTAGTAGTTTTCAAGGCTGAATCATGTTGCAAACAATATGAAGAATCACAAATGAATAGAAACCTATATGCCATTTCTAAGAATGACTGACTCACTCAATCCACTCTGTGCGCTCTAGTGGGAGTGCATCCAAGCCGTTCTTGGGCTAAACATCGGTCTTTTAGCTGATGTTGTTAGATCGCGCCTTCCCGGGTAGAACAGGCTGGAGAAGTCAGTATAATTGAGCACCGGGCTGAGCTGACAGGTTATTCCTTTCGTGAAGACACAAGAGGGATCGTACCATCAACGTCAGCTCTGTCCTATCTAATAGGTAGGCAGCCTTGGTCAACTTGACGCAACCTCATCTTGGATCTCAGGGTTTCAAGCTTACCTGAAGAGTCCAGAAACGGGGAAAGGTGGTGTTGCTGCCCGTTGCAGGATAGCGAGGTTCCCAGAAATGAAGATGGCCGATAATAATCGCTAGGCTACAGTACGTACCTAGGGATCTTTGGTAGGAGCGACCTTGCTCGTGAGAAAGACTGGGGTAACAGGAATTTGTATGTCTATGAAATTCACGCTGGTTATCGTGGAGGAATGAGCCGATGGGAGAGTTCTAGAACTTAAGTCGTGGGTCCAGAAACCGACAATGCCGAACACTGGCAGGACGATGGGACTCAAACTCGTGGTCATCATAAATGTTTTCTGAAGCATATGTACACCATTTCAGGCACGTTTGATCAAATAATGAGTGAACCACGCTCCAGTGTCCTTGGTACTTTAGCCATTTGCATGGCCGATCTTGCAGGTCTGGGCAACAGACAGCTGCTGGAGATACGCGATACGACAACGCAAGCATCGAGAATAGGTACCTAGGGATAATGCCCTCCCTAATACTAGAAACAACCTATTCGATTGAGCGTAATGTAGGTTTCAATGTCTACCTTATGGTGGGAGGTCCGCCGAACTTCCATCCTTCGAAGTGAGGAGTCGCTCCATATCCAGACGGGGGATTGCTGGGTACCTGCTTCTTAACTGGGGAGGTAAGCCTCACTAGCCCGGGGCTTCACTTAAGTGGAGAGCTGTCAATAACCGTATGGAGCATGACAAACCGAAGGTACCTACATTATCTGCCCTTAGCCACAGGATTCTGCATCCAAGTCAGTACCTATTCAGTACCTACGGTACCTAAGGTACCTGATTCAACAGCGTTGCGCTCTCGTATGCTGGACATTTCCGCGGCAATCTGGGCACATCATTGGCAAGAAATTTTCCACATACGGTTTGAGCTCACTTTTAGCCGACACCAGCTTCAGCTCCAGGCTGACTCAGGCTGGCTTCGAGAAAAGGACAACTGAAGATGGTTCTTGCAGCAACCAATTCTTTCAACCATCACAGACAAGTGCAGTCTTTACCTGCAGGTATCGCACTCAAGACCTCAGCATTCCCATTGATAAGATGGCTGATGAAGTTTTAGCCAGTGCCCTGTCTGCGCTATCCCCCAAGTCCCTCTCACCTTCAGGTTGTTGGCTCCACTGGCAATATCATATCCCCATCAAATGACGCACACAATGACATCAGATTCTGCTATAAAACACATTGTATGTCTTGTAGTTTTGTCTTAGTAGTGAAGTAATCCGACAATTCCCAATGTCTCCCGGTGACGGGTTAGGAAGGAATCCCGAAAGGAAGTGGGCACTGATTGCTTTGCCGGAAGCGTCTTCCGAGACACTACCGATGCCTTGTCCACCCGGAATGCCTCGAGACCCCGGTTTTTCGGATACCCGCGGTCATCATCGCGGGAGGATCGGTTTAGAGGCCCTTTTTGTTCACCGTATCACTTACACAGCAGCGGCTGCGTGTGACCTAGCAAGAAAGAGTGGAATGACAAGGCGTCGAATCATCGTACGTGTTTGAGCGGAAGGATTCATATTTGGGGCAGAAAAGGAAGGTAGAAGAGCCGCAATACGTCGGTGGCGCTTTCACAATCTCGCCCATCTCAGACAGGCTTTCTTGACATATCTCTATCTGGGCTTCGGTCCGCCTCCCAGACATGCACAGGACGTTCGGGGCTGTAATCCTCGTTATTATCATTGGACTTTCTTGTCGAGCCTGCACCTTTAGCACTCGCTGAGTAATCAAACACCACCGCATTGCCGATATCTTAGATCCCACTCTGCCACATGATAGTCGTGGCGATGGTGCGTTTCTAGAGCTTTTCTTTATAGGATTCGATTGATCGGACACCTGAGAAAGCCATGCGGCACTTCTCCTTTGGTCCTGCATCTACGGGCGATGGCTCTCAGAACCATGGGCTGATACTTCAAATGCGCTTTTTGACGTTGTGCAACGTCCATCACACCCTATTGCGGCAGTAAAAGCTACTGCTGGGTGGGAGGTTTGAGGTGATAGTAAGACGTGATGATGAAGCCATGCGACTGTAGCATATAACCTCACACTCTTCCCCTTCGATGATTGATTATACCAAACTGTTGGGCAATCTGGTCGGACTTCTTGTGACGAATTAAGATGAAGACAGAAACAGCGTCAACAGACAGCCCTGGAGCCATTGAGGCCCAAGGGACCAACAACATCCTCGACAGTCTCGCATCTCTCGATCGTGACTCTCAGCTTCAACGTGGCCTCAAAAGTAGACATATCCAGTTCTTGGCCTTAGGTGGCGCGTGAGTGGCATATTCCACCCATTGGCAAGTTGGGCTACGGGCTGACGGTGTTGAAGTATCGGAACGGGTCTTTTCGTAGGATCAGGAGGGATTCTAGCGATTGTTGGCCCCGTACCTCTCTGGCTTGGCTATCTGTTTATGATGTTCCTTGTGTGGATTGTCATGAACTGCATCGCTGAGATGACAACATACCTTCCCATGAAGGGTATTACGATTCCGTACTTCACAGACCGTTATGTGGACAGGAGTTTGGCGTTCGCCCTGGGCTGGAACTACTGGTATGCCTACACTTTCCTTGTTGCTGCTGAGGTCTCGGCAGGCGCCATCCTCCTGGAGTATTGGGATACACCAGTGCCGACAGCGGTCTGGATTACCATCATCCTCGCTGTTTGTTTGCTCCTAAACATCATCGCTGTCGAGATCTTCGGAGAAGCCGAGTTCTGGTTCGCCAGTATCAAGCTCATCACCATCATCGGCCTGATCATTGTTGGTATCGTCATCATGGCTGGAGGTGCACCAGAGGGAGGAGCAGTTGGGTTCAAGTATTGGAAGGACCCTGGTGCTTGGCAAGAATACGTTGGAAGAGGCTCAACCGGTCGCTTCACAGCCTTCTGGACCGCTGTCGTTCGTGCAGGCTTCAGCTTCATCACATCACCCGAGCTCATCGGTACCGCCGCTGGCGAGTCAGTCGCCCCTCGTCGCAACATTCCTAAGGCTGCTGGCCGCTTTCTCGTCCGCTTGGCGATATTCTACGGTGTGAGCAGTCTCATCGTTGGCGCGCTGGTTCCTTCGAACGATCCGCGTCTGCTTTCCCCTGAATCCAACGCCAATGCCAGTCCTTGGGTTATTGGCATTCAGCGTGCTGGCATCAAGGGTCTTAATCATGTCATCAACGCCGCTATTTTAACATCAGCTTGGTCTGCCGGCAACGCCTTCTTGTACTCAGGTTCGCGTATTCTTTATTCAATGGCCGCTATCGGCCAAGCGCCGTCCATCTTTACACGCACGTCCCATCGTGGTGTGCCTTACGCCGCCATTCTGGGTACTTGGGGTGTTGCGCTGCTCTCGTACCTCAACGTCTCGGAGAACGGTGCGCGTGTGTTCGGTTGGTTCATGAACTTGTCGACTATCTCGGGTTTCATCGGCTGGATTGTGGTCATGGTTACGTACCTGCGTTTTCGCTCTGCGCTGTCCTTCCAAGGGCTGCTGCACACCTTGCCGTACAAGACCATCGCACAGCCTTACGCAACCTACTTTGTGCTGTTCCTGGTGTCAGCGCTGACGCTCACGAACGGCTTTCAAGTGTTTGCGAAAGGTAGGTGGAATGTCGAGGACTTCCTGGCTGCGTACATCACCATCCCGTTTTTCCTGGTTCTGTACATGGGCCACAAGTTGCGATGCCGCGGGCCTGTGGTCAAGCCGGTTAGCGAAATTGATGTTATCACGGGCAAGAAAGAGATGGATGAATTTTGCGAAATGGACCATATCGTGCCGGAGCCGAAGAACATTGTTCAACGAATTTGGTTCTGGCTTGCCTAAGGGCAACATTGGGCAAACTGGAAAGGAGGTAGAGATACCCAAGGATAATATGTGTCGATCTGTAGACATCAGGAATTATGGTTAAGTGTTTTGATAAGGGTGGACGCTTTTGTTAGCACGATCGACTCAAAAAATCGCCCCAATATATCCATTCAGGGCAAAAAGTTGAAGAGAAGATCCGATCATGCTGGGACTCGAACCCAGAACCTTTACCAGCCTAAGAACACACTTATGTGTGTCTAAAACCGGAAAGTAACGCGCTACCATTGCGCCACACGACCGAGCACTACACATTCCGTTTGACAGATCTACTTATGAGTGTGTGATGATGCGAGAGCACTCAGGGACATGACAGGATCAAGCCAAAGAGTTCTCGCCGGAATCCCTCTGAAGATCGCTTTTGACAGCAACATGTCGGGTTGCTGTTCAACTGACAATCACATGAGAATCACACTTGATAAAGTGACATGAAATGGAGCGCTGCCACTAAATTCAGCTCCATGAAGTTCTTTTTACCCAGTCCAATGACGCAACCATCAGCCCACTCGTATCTTCCAACCCTAACCCATGGCATTTTCCCAGTAATTTTACGATGAGCAATGCAATGGAAAATCCACAATCCCCATCTGCCGTTCCATGTGTTCACATCAATAAAAAGCAAGCCACCTAGAAAACTGGTTCGAGAAAGCTCAAGTTAAAGGCTGACCACCGCTCCGGTCACCCCATCACGGGTTGCACAAAATCAGGGCGAAATGGATGCCTATGCAGCATCAGGCCACAACCTGGCAAAAACATGTCAAGCATATCAGCGAAGCCACACCCTTTCTTACACGTGCAACCAAAACACGACGATCTCAGCGAATTCGACCCGCCAGCAGAGTGAGAGCCACGGGGCTGCAATAGCAGCCCGACAGGGTCCGCCAAGACGGCTTCATTTAGGGGAAGCATCTTATACTCGGGTCATTGACCCCTCTCCCTCACCGACGACGCTTCCTTCAAAAGCCCCCCAACCCAACCACGTCTCATCGCAAACAATCCCAATCTGCACCTGACCAAGCCATCGACACATACTTGCATACATACCACCTAATCTGCTGTATACCTGCTATTGAAGACCAGAAAATGCCTCCTCAATCTGCGCATCTCAAAGTAAGCAACGGCCAGACTCAACCCCTGTCTCCTACCTATCTTCGGCTGCCGTCCCGGCCGTACGACCCCGCCCCCGCACTATAAATGCTAACCTGACATAACAACGACTAGGGCATCAAAATCGTCATCGTTGGTGCCGGCTCTGTCGGCGTGACGACGGCGTACGCGCTTCTTCTCGAGGGACTGGCATCTGATATCGTTCTGATCGATATCGACCAGAATCGGGCCATGGGCGAGGTTATGGACCTCAGCCATGCCGCTCACTTTGCCCAGGCCCGCGTCCGTGTGGGCGACTACGAAGACTGCGCGGGAGCTGCTGCCGTCGTCATCACCGCTGGTGTGAACCAGAAGCCAGGCCAGACCCGGATGGACCTTGTCAAGACCAACTATGCGCTATTCCAGGATATTGTTCCCCGGATCGCGAAGAATGCCCCCGATACCATCCTCGTCGTGGCCACCAACCCGGTCGACGTGCTGACCCACGCGGCCCACAAGCTCTCCGGCTTCCCTGTCGAGCGTGTCATCGGCTCCGGCACGGCCATGGACACGACCCGCTTCCGGCACGAGCTGGGCCGGTACTTCGGCGTACACCCACGCAATGTCCATGCTATCATCATTGGCGAGCATGGCGACACCCAGCTTCCCGTCTGGTCCCTCGCCACGATCTCTGGCATGCGCTTGAAAGACTACTGTGCACAAGCCGGTCACCCCTACAACGAGGAGGAGCTTGAGGCCTGTGCCCGCCGCACGAAGGAAGCCGCGTACGAGATCATTCAACGGAAGGGCAAGACCAACTACGGTGTTGCCTCTGTTCTTGTCCACGTGCTGGAGCCCATCATTACCGATAGCGACGCCATTATGACGGTCTCGCGTGTTGGTACCTATGCTGGAGTCCAGGATGTTGCGGTTAGCATGCCCTGCAAGCTGAATCGTCGGGGCGCATACCAAGATGTGCCGCTGTTGCTGAATGAGAAGGAGCAAGACCTGCTGAAGAAGTCGGCGTTGAGCATCAAGAAAGTTATTGATTCTGTGTAAGCATTGCCTCTGATTTGCGATATCCTTTGTTCTATTGTCTTAGGGGATGTATCGGAATTGTTGACCTGGGTTTTCTGGGGGTATCGCTTGGCTCAACCCCGTTGGATAAGCGAAAGTTCGTCGAGTTCCACAACCACTTACCGGAAGCGCAATCGTTCAAATAGAGCAGACGAATGGAACACGTGTATTCGGAGTTGTCTGTGAAGCCGCGATTATGTACTTGCATAGAGCGTAGGATACCCTTTTCTTTCTTGTTGCCCGTCATGCTTCAGTTCTGTTAAGTCAGCTAGCGATTTTTTCGGATCCCTCGAGTCTTAAAGCTGTTTTGTTACTTGTAATTAGCAAGGGCAGACTTGTTTGCAAGCGTATTGCCTACATTAACTCGATAGACAAAGGCGCCAAAGGAGTTGTCAATACAAGCTAGTCGCACGCACAATGGCATTGTCTTGTAGTTATTATATAAACGAACTTAGACCAGGGTCCCTGTCCCAGTTGCACTGTATGAACTTCATGATTGATCAGGCCTGCTACATTTCACAGAACAATTGAGAGGCGCCCTATTGTGCCGGGTTCTTTTCCCCGATCCTGTACGCAATTACAAAGGAGAGAAAGGATAAGCAACCATGTTCTGGAGACTTTTTGCTTGCTTCAACTCCGTATCTTTTTCTTCCACCCTTGAGCAAGGATGCGATGATCCTCCACGGCCCGAAGACTGGCCCAACGGGCGCGCGGCACTAGCTCCACTCCTCGATCCGACGACCCGGAACATGGCACAGGCTTGCTCCGGGTACCGGTATTTGGCCCGTCAACACGGGCTCCACTTGGACTTCTATGTTGAGGATTGTCCCGAGTGTGAGGGGGAATAAAGGATCATCTGTCCCGCACCTCGCGGTGGTTGCAGCTACATACGAGCTGATATTTCCAACACAAGTGAGTCACTGTAGATTTGGACCGCGAGCTGGGGACCTGTGTTGAGAGTGCGAGTGGGAGTGCGGTGGCGAGGATTTTGATCCCAACATGATGTTTGGCAGTGACTCGAAGGGCGAGAACGAAAATGGAATACGCGGGAGCCGAGTTCCGTTGGGAGCAGAGAGGACGGGTCACTGCTTGCTACTGAGCCAGGGGATGGCCGAAGGCTTGACCCGCGTAAACACAAACACTTAGAAAAAGCAAACAAGCGAGCCTGAGCCCTCGGATACTCGGGTGGGGGAAGACTGCGGGAGGTTTTGCCATGATTTGTTGTGAAGGTAAGATCACTTGAACGACGAGTTAGAGGCAACAGGGACTGGAAGAACTCCCTTCTAGTTGTCGGATCATGAGGTCCCAACAGTCTCGGGTGAAGAAGTGATAAGGCAACGGAGAGATGTTACGGTGCACATGTAACACTTGGTTCGTAATGGTGTGTGCAAGCTAAGTTCAGAGGACTTCACTCTCTTTGTTGACTCAAACTATAACCAGATTGTGTATGGAGAGACGAAGTTGGCTTACTGTTGTGAACCTCTGTGTGTTGATTATCTTGATTATCTTGTGAGCTGCCGATCAGCTCGGTGTTTGGATCGAGCTTTAAGCTTTCCTTTTGGGACCATAGCTCGATGTTCAATGTAAGGGTGAGATCGAAATCGAACAGCTTGGCAAAAAAGTATTTCCGCCTCATTTTTACACTTCCCCTTGGTGGCTTCCGAAGGTAACACAAAGCGTATTAAACAGTTTGTGGGACCACTGCAGATACTATCTGACATGTTCATCGACTTATTCAGCCATACAGATCTCTGGCTAGGGGGAACGAGCCACAAGAACACCTGGAATGCTAGGCTAACGGGAAGGCACCTAATTTCCATCTTCCGACGAATTCCATAGGTGCTGTTGGAGAGTATTTTTGCCACCACTAAACATGGGATCTTCAGCTCAGAGAGTACAGCTACCCACTCCTACAGGCTGCGGAAAGATCTAGGGAAGTGTAGTTGTCGGGAACAACCAGACTGACACACTTGCTTTCGATCAGACGGACTAAGCCTTGGTAGGTAGATCCATTTCCTAGCTAATCTAATGGGGCTGAAAAATGAGAGTCGTTGGGCGGCTAGTTAGTTAGTCTGGAGGTGGGGGGTACTTCTAATAAAAGCTATTTCTCTCCCCGACGGACCCAACAAGTCAAGCAGTCGGAACATGGTCAAAACATAGGACGGAGGTATTGGCTCCCTGGGTGTCAAAGTCAACGTCGACGGCTGCTCAGAACTAGGTGGTTGGATCCGTTGGTTTCTGCAAAATGAAAATCATCCTGAGCTCAATACGTCATTGAAGTCTTCTATGTTGGCTCTAGCACCGGCCATAAAAATCGTATGACGATAATAACAAAAAAAAGACCAGCACTGATAGTCGCGCGCTTGGTGAAGGAAGGATTCAGACGGAAACGCTTGCCGACCCGACACTTCGGAACCGATCTCCTTGACATTTTGCGTGTTGGCGCTGGCGAAGCTGTCATCCACCGGACCGTTCGAGACCCTGGAAACACGAAACACTGTGTTGACCTTAAACGGCCTGGCTGTGGATCCACGCTATTCATGTGGGGCCGGGACCCTGGTTCCCAGCCCAGCCCTACCCACTCCGGGGCCCACACCGGATGACGAACGTCGAACTGTTAAGTGGTTCGTGCATCAGGTAGACGCCTGTGGCCCTAGAGAATCGGCCGCTTCTCACGCTTCCTCCAAAGGCGGTGCAGCGCCAGTTCCCCGAAGGGAGAAAGTCGCATGCACTCAGGGTTTCTGCCTTGCGATTTTAGCTGCAAGTCAATTTGTCGGCTGCTGCCTGCGGCGCAGTCCGCGAACCCTGTTCATGTGTGATGGTCCAATAGGATTACGTCCTCAGATCGGATTGGCGTATGATTCGACCCTTGCCTGTAGGCTGAGCCATGCGGCCTCTTGTTAAGCCCAGGAATCCAGGAAACGCCCTGCCTGGGACGTCAATCTTCGGCCGTCCTCACTTCCATTGTCTGCAGGATCGGTCCTAATGACTCGATGACTCGTATCTTGAGAGAGCCGCATCCGTAGGGCTTCAGGTAGAACTGCTAATCTATATGGAGGCCATCAGACATATAAAGCTCTCCGACCATCTCGGGTCGGATGTGACTCTGTGGTCCCTAAGTAAAGTTGTCTGTCCTATTCCATCTTTGCGGTCCGTCGCCGACGTTCGGTTACCAGTCGGTGAACCTCACCATAATCTGGAAGTCTTTACTGCTCTTGTCCTGATACCATTGATCTTCCAATAGTGCTGGTATAAAGCCGAGTCACAGGCCTTGCCCGGGCTCGCCCAATTTTTTCAAGGCTCACAGCGCCCCC
>Ga0065720_1002986_pt1 | contig 64156 bp, 56 predicted proteins | sample Thericmetagenome_FD_59107 | JGI IMG/M metagenome (GOLD analysis project Ga0065720, IMG submission 59107) | Thermophilic microbial communities from the Joint Bioenergy Institute, California, USA of rice/straw/compost enrichment - eDNA_2 v2... | ecosystem: Engineered > Solid waste > Grass >...
GCGGTGACCGGCTCGGCCGACCTGGCCCTGCGCGCGTTCGCCGGCCACCCGCTCGTCGACTCGGTGGGAGTGGCGGAGCAGCTGCTGGCGGAGTACCGGAAGAAGTTGCCCGGGGTGGCGGCGGTGCTGGGTGTAGCGTGATCACGGCCGGGGTGCCGTGACTCCCGCGTTCGGTGCCGCGAGTCCCGCACCCGGTCGCGCGAGTCGCGCGTAGCGGCCGGCGAGTTTCGCATCCCGTACAGCGTGACGTGCGCACGGGCACCCGAGTGACACGGTCGAGTCCGCGTCGAGAACGAGGTTGTGGTGGACTGAATCGATCCGAAATCGCCACAACCTCGTTCTCGACACGACTTCGCCCGACCGTTCGCGGGTCTCGCCGGCCGGAACGCAGGGACTCGCCCCGGAGCGGCCCGCCGGCGCGAGCCTCACCAGGTCACTTCCAGCCGCTCCAGCCCGAAGACGAAGTGGAACGCCCGGAACGGGGCGTCGGCGGGATCGCCGGCGAGCGCGAGCCGTGGGAAGCGCCGCACCAACGCCGGGAACGCGATGGTCATCTCCACGCGGGCGAGCGGGGCGCCGAGGCAGTGATGCACCCCGTGGCCGAACGCGACGTGGCCGATGGCGCCGCGGCGCACGTCGAGGCGGTCGGGGTCGTCGACGAACGCGGGATCGCGGTCGGCCGCGGGCAGCGACAGGATGATCATCGCGCCGGCCGGGATCGCCACCCCGCCGATCTCGGTGTCGGCGACCGCGAAGCGCGGCAGGCCGCTGTGCACGATCGACAGCCACCGCAGCAGCTCCTCGACGGCCGGTCCGACGGCGTCCGGCTCGTCCCGGACGATCGCGAGCTGGTCGGGGTGCTGCAGCAGCGCGAACGTGCCGAGCCCCAGCATGTTCGACGTGGTCTCGTGCCCGGCCACCAGGAGCAGGTTCGCGATGCCGACCAGCTCGTCCTGGGTCAGCTCCGCACCGTGCTCGCGCACGAGCATGCCGATCAGATCGTCGCCGGGATCGGTGCGGGCCGCGGTGACCAGGCCGTCCATGTAGATGCGGCTCTCGTGAGCCAGCGCCGTTCGTTCCCGCGGCGGCAGGGACATGTCGAGCTGGCGGGACGTGCGCGCCTGGAACCCGGCGCGGTCGACGTACGGCACCCCGAGCAGCTCGCAGATCACCAGCGACGGGAGCGGCAGCGCGAACGCGCTCACCAGTTCGGCCGGGGCGCCGGCCTGCTCCATCGCGTCGAGGTGGTCGTCGACGACCTCGGCGATGCGCGGCTCCAGCCGCCGGATGCGGCGCACCGTGAACTCGGGCGCGAGCATCCGCCGCAGCCGGTGCTGCTCGGGCGGGTCCATCGCGAGCAGGTTGCCCGCCCGGGCTTGCGCGACCTCCTCCGGCGACCGGTCGTCGAACTCGGCGAGCCGGGCCGGGCGCCGGTTGGAGAACCGGGCGGGATCGGTGAGCACCTCGCGGACGTCGTCGTACCGGGTGACGAGGAAGGCGTCGATCCCGTACGGGTTCCCGAGCCGCAGGACCCGCTCGTCCTCGCGGATCCTGCGCAGCGCAGCGACGGGTTCGATGCCGTCGCGCTGCATGTAGATCGGCATCTGCGGCGCTGCCTGCGTCATCTCGGTCCCCCGACCCTCGCAGCGGTGTGACGCAGACGACGCTACCGATCGGGCCCGGCGCGATCCTTCCCGTTTCCTCAGAACGGACGATCCGGGCGTCAGCGGTCGGCGATGCGGTTGCCGTGCTCGTCCCAGTGCGCGGCCACCTTCTTCGACGGCTGCACGCGCGGGGGCTCGCCGGGCATCTTCGGGTAGTCGGGCGGGAAGGGCATCTCGCCGCCGGGCAGGGTCTCCCACAGGTGCAGCAGCGGCTCCAGCGGGCTGGGGTGCTCGTCCATGTCGGCCCACGGGTCACCGTGGGACTCGAGCAGCTCGGGGGCGCTGAACACGGTGAACTCGCGCGGATCGGTGAGCTCGGCCAGCCGGTCCCACGTCAGCGGCATGCTCACCGGGGCACCCGGCCGGGCTCGCGGGCTCCACGCGCTGGCGATCGTGCGGTCGCGGTTGTTCTGGTTGAAGTCGAGGAACACCCGCTCGCCGCGCTCCTCCTTCCACCACGCCGTGGTGACCCCGCCGTCGCGGCGCTCCAGCTCGCGGCCGAACCCGATCGCTGCGTGGCGGACGTCCTCGAAGGTGTGCCTCGGCTCGATCCGCACGTAGATGTGGATGCCGCGGCTGCCGCTCGTCTTCGGGTAGCCGCGCAGGCCCAGCTCCTCCAGCAGCTCCCGGGCGACGAGCGCGACGCGCCGGACGTCGGTGAAGGTGACGCCGGGTTGCGGGTCGAGGTCGAGGCGCAGCTCGTCGGGGTGATCGACGTCGGGGCGCCGCACCGGCCACGGGTGGAGGGTCAGCGTGCCCATCTGCGCCGCCCACACGAGCGCAGCCGGCTCGGTGGGGCACAGCTCCTCGGCGGTGCGGCCCGAGGGGAAGGCGATGCGGACGGTCTCGATCCAGTCGGGCGCGCCCTTGGGCAGCCGCTTCTGGTAGAAGCCGTCGCCGTCGTCGCCGTGGCCGGTGGACAGCCGCATGCCCTCCCGGTAGCCGTTCGGCCAGCGCTCCATGGCGGTGGGCCGGTCGCGGATCGTGCGCATCAGCGCGTCGGCGACCTTGACGAAGTACTCGCAGACCTGCAGCTTCGTAACCGCCGGCGTGCGGTCGGTTGCCTCGTAGATGACGCGGTCGGGGTTGGTCACGCGCACCTCGCGCTCCCCGGCCGTCACCGTTGCCGCCGGTGTCTTCGCCACGGGGTGCACGCTACCGCGCCGGCCGTACACTGCCCGCATGATCGAGCGCCGCGACCCGGACCGCGGTGCCCGGTCGCGCCGGTTCGACGACGAGCTGCTCGGGCTGGATCCCGACGATCCCGAGGCGCAGGCGTTCGCCGCGCACCTGGACCGGATGGCCGACGACCGGCCCGCGTACACCGTCGAGGGCTACCTGCACGGGGTCAGCCGGTTCGCCGACTCCGCCAACCGGGCCAGCGGGTGGCGGCGCGGCACCGCCGTGCTGGTCTGCGCCCTGCTGCTGGCGATCGTGGCGTGGGTGGTGTGGGACGCGCTGACCTTCGTGATCACGACGTTCTGGTGACGGCCTGTGCCCGGGCCGCCGGGTCCGTAGGCTGGGAGCATGGACACCGAACCTGCCGCGAAGGTCGTCAAGACCGAGGAGGAGTGGCGGGCCCAGCTGACCCCCGCCGAGTACGAGGTGCTGCGCCGGGCCGGCACCGAGCGCCCGTTCACCGGCGAGTACGTCGACACCAAGACCGAGGGGATCTACACCTGCCGGGCCTGCGGAGCCGAGCTGTTCCGCAGCGACGCGAAGTTCGACTCCCACTGCGGCTGGCCGTCGTTCTTCACCCCGCTGGCCGGGGACGCGGTGATCGAACGGCCCGACTACAGCCTGGGCATGAAGCGCACCGAGGTCATCTGCGCGGCCTGCCACAGCCACCTCGGGCACGTCTTCGAGGGCGAGGGCTACCCCACCCCCACCGACCTGCGGTACTGCATCAACTCGATCTCGCTGCGGCTGGTGCCGAAGGAGGGCTGACCAGCTCGGCCGCGCACGGCGGGCCCGGTGCTCGAGCCAGGCGGGCATCCGCCGTGAGCAGCGTGGCGCCCAGGCGCTCCGCCAGAGCCGAGCACCCGGCGACGTGGTGGCTGAGCTCGTGGCGCAGCTCCCCGGCGCCTGCGCGAGCGCAGTGCGGCTGCTGCGCTGGTCGACCGGACGCCGAGGAGGCGCAGCGCTCCGGCGGCGCGAAGCTCCGGCACCCTGCCGGCAGCGGCGCGACGGCGCAGATCGACCTCGACCTCGATGAGGTGCGGGATGGCCGCGCGAAACCCGGCGAGCAGCGCAGGTGCGTCGGGCTCGGTCGGCGCCTCCACCGCCGCAGCCGGATCGGCGCCGATCCGCGCTGCTGCGCAGCTCGACGTCGCCGCGACTGGTGCCGGAGGAGCTGGGCGCCGAGCGTCGAGGACGACCCGCGTGATCACGACACCCTGTTGATCACGGCAACGTCGTTCTCGACGCGGCACGTCACGGAAGCGTCGCCACCAGCGCCCCGGGCTCGACCCGCGGCCCGGTGAAGAACGGGATCTCGTGCCGGACGTGCCGGCGCGCCTCCGTGGCCCGCAGGTCGCGCATGAGGTCGACGATGCGGTCGAGCTTGTCGGACTCGAACGCGAGGATCCACTCGTAGTCGCCGAGCGCGAACGCCGGCACGGTGTTGGCGCGCACGTCCGGGTAGCCGCGGCCCGCCTTGCCGTGCTCGACGAGCATCTGGCGCCGCTCGTCGTCCGGCAGCAGGTACCAGTCGTAGGAGCGCACGAACGGGTAGACGCAGACGTAGCCCTTCGGTTCCTCGCCCGCCAGGAACGCTGGGATGTGGCTCTTGTTGAACTCCGCGGGCCGGTGCAGCGCCGCCGCGCTCCACACGGCCTCGCTCGCGCGGCCGAGCGCGGTGGTGCGGCGCAGATCGGAGTACGCGGCCTGCAGCGCCTCGATGTTGTCGGCGTGCCACCAGATCATGTAGTCGGCGTCGGCCCGCATGCCGGCGACGTCGTAGACGCCGCGGACGACCACGCCCTTGCCGGCCAGGGCGTCGAGGAAGGCGGAGAACTCGGCGGCGGTGTCGGCGCGGTCCTCCCCCAGTACCCCGGGCCGGGCCCGGAACACCGACCACATGGCGTACCGGATCGTGCTGTTGAGCTGGTCGTAGTCGAGGCGGGCCATACGGCCATCGTAGGGCGGCGATGAGTTCGTGCAGGATTCGCGGTCGAAACGTCATGGACATCTCACCGCTGCGTGCCGTCGTGGCGGCGCACGGGCAGCCCGCGGTGGTCGCGCTGGCCCGCGGCACCGAGATCGCGGTCGACGCCCAGGGCGGCTACTCGCCCGACACCGTCGTCCGCATCGCCTCGCTCTCCAAGCCGATCGTGGCCACGGCGGCCCTGGTGCTGGTCGCCGACGGCGTGCTCGACCTCGACGACCCGATCACCGACCTGCTCCCCGAGCTGGCCGATCGGCGCGTCCTGACCCGCCCCGACGGGCCGCTCGACGACACCGTGCCCGCCGACCGCGCGATCACCCTGCGCGACCTGCTCACGCTGACCTGGGGGTTCGGCATCGATCCCGCCCTGCGCCCGGACGCCCCGATCGTCCGGGCGGCCGCCGAGCTGGAGCTACGGATCGGACCGCCGCTGCCGCCCGTCCCGTTCGGGCCCGACGAGTGGCTCGCCCGCCTCGCCACGCTGCCGCTGCTGCACCAGCCCGGCGCCCGCTGGACCTACGACACCGGCTCCGACGTCCTCGGGGTGCTGCTCGCCCGCGCCACGGGCACGCCCCTCCCCGAGCTGCTCGCCGAGCGCGTGTTCATCCCGCTCGGCATGACGCGCACGGCGTTCCACGCGGCCGGCCTGCCGCCGCTGTACGAGCGCGGCCCGGACGGCCTGGTCGTGGTGGACCCGGCGGACGGTGCGTGGAGCCGCCCACCGGCGTTCCCGCGCGCCTCCGGAGGACTCGTGTCGACCGCGGCGGACCTGCTCGCGTTCACCGGTGTACTCGCCCGTAGCGGCGGTGACCTGCTGCCGCCTCAGCTGTTCGCGGAGATGACCACCGACCAGCTCACCCCCGCGCAGAAGGGCTCGGTGATCCTCGGCGAGCGCGGCTGGGGCTTCGGCCTGTCCGTCTACGGGCAGTCCCGCATCGGGTGGGCCGGCGGCACCGGCACGTACTGGTTCACCGATCTGCGCCGCGGCACCACCGCGCTGCTGCTGACGCAGTGCATGTTCGGCCCCGACAGCGACGCGCTGGTCGGGGCCTTCGAACGGGTGGCGAGCGAGGTGCTGACCTGACGGCCTACTGGAACCGGCTCGGGTCCCCCGCCCCCACCCGGACGATCTCCGGCTCGTCACCCGACAGGTCGACGACGGTGGTCGGCTCGGTGCCGCACTCCCCCGAGTCGATCACGGCGTCGACGAGGTGGTCGAGCTCCTCCTTGATCTCCCACCCCTGGGTGAGCGGCTCTTCGTGGTCCGGAAGCAGCAGCGTCGACGACAGCAGCGGCTCGCCGAGCGTCTCCAGCAGCGCCCGCACCACCGCATGATCGGGGATGCGCACGCCGACCGTCTTCTTCTTCGGGTGCAGCAGCCGCCTCGGCACCTCCTTCGTGGCCGGCAGGATGAACGTGTACTGCCCCGGTGTCGACGCCTTCACCAGCCGGAACACCGAGTTCGACACGACCACGAAGTGGCCGAGCTGGGCGAAGTCCCGGCAGACGAGCGTGAAGTGGTGCCGGTCGTCGAGCTGGCGGATCTCGCGGATCCGTTCCAGGCCCTTCGCGTTGCCGAGCTGGCAGCCGAGGGCGTAGCAGGAGTCGGTCGGATAGGCGACGAGGCCGCCGTCCCGGATCAGGTCGACGACCTGACCGATCGCGCGGCGCTGCGGATCGACGGGGTGCACATCGAAGTACCGGGCCATGAAGGCGGAGCATAAGGCTCCGGACACTCTCCGTGCTCGGTTCGGCGCCCGTCCTCGGCGCTCGGGCGCCGAACGGCGTTCCCCCGGCTCGGCGGGCGCCCCTCGTCGCGGCATCGCACCGACCCGACGTACCTGTGCAGTTCGTATGAAGGGTGATCATGTCGTTGCGCGCCGATCCGGGCGCCGGGGAACCTGAGCCTCGGGCTGACGCGCACCTGACCGCGGGGCAGCGCGTCGCCGAACCCCGGTGAACGAGGTCGGCCCGCACGGGCCGACGGTGAGGAGTGCGCACGGCGATGCCCCCGTTCCGGCGTCGATCACGCGCGTCCCGCTCCGGCCGCCCGTCCGCGGCGCCGGCGGACGCGCCCACGGCCGCGCCGACGCAGACCCCGGTGCCGGCCGACCGGTCCACCGCACTGCGGGCGCCTACCCCGCTGCACGCGTTCAACCGCTACGAGCTCAAGTACCTCGTTCCCGAGTCCCGGGTCCCCGAGGTCCGCGAGCACCTGCGGCAGCGGATGGACGCCGACCGGCACGCCCACCGCGGTGGCTACGACGTGATCTCCCTGTACTACGACTCGATCGCTCTGAGGTTCTACTGGGAGAAGATCGAGGGCCTGCGGTTCCGCCGCAAGCTGCGCATCCGCCACTACGGCGACCGATCGACGATCACCGACGACTCCCCGGTGTACGTCGAGATCAAGCAACGGGTCAACCGGGTCACGCAGAAGCGCCGCGTCGGGATGCCCTACCACCTCGCCCGCAGGCTGTGCGACGGCCGCGAGGAGATCCCGCACGATCCGCGCCAGCGCGCGTTCCTCGACGAGGTGCTCGGCCTGATCGTCGAGAACGACCTGCGCCCGATCGCGACCACCGCCTACCAGCGCGAACCGTTCGTCGGCCGGGGAATCGACCTCGGCCTGCGGGTCACGCTCGACCACCGCGTCCGCGGCCGCGACCGCGACTTCCACCTCGGTGCCGACGCCGAGGACCGCTTCACGATCCCGCCGCACCTGGCGGTCATGGAGATCAAGGCCGACGAGCGCGTGCCGTACTGGGTCACCGACCTGACCGCCGCGCTCAACCTCCAGGTCGTGCGGATCTCGAAGTACTGCCAGACGATCGAGGCCTTCGGCAAGGCGCCCCGGTCCGCCTTCCACATCCCCGAGGACCTCGACCTCGAAGCCCCGACCACCGCCGTGCCGAGGAGCGCCGCACCGTCATGAACCCGTTCCAGTTCGAGGACCTGTCGGGCACGTTCAGCGCGTTCGACGTCGCCGCCGCGCTGGGCCTCGCCCTGGTCCTGAGCCTGCTGATCGCCTGGACCTACCGGGCGACCCACCGCAACATCTCCTACAGCCAGTCCTACGTCCAGACGCTGGTCGTCCTGGGCATGCTGATCGCGCTGATCATGCTCGTGGTCGGCTCGAACATCGCCAGGGCGTTCGCGCTGGTCGGCGCGCTGTCGGTGGTGCGGTTCCGCAACGCGATCAAGGAGACCCGCGACGTCGGGTTCATCTTCCTCGTCATGGGTGTCGGCATGGCCTGCGGCACCCGCTTCTACCTGCTGGCCGTCACCGCCACGATCGCCATCTGCCTGGTCATCCTGCTGATGCACCGGTTCGACCTGTTCCGCCTGAACGTGCAGCGACAGGTGGTCAAGGTGCAGGTGCCGCCGGACCACGACCGCACCGCGGTGATCGCCGACGTCCTCATCCGCTGCACCACGGAGTTCGAGCTGGTCAGCACGGAGTCGATCCGCGGCGGCGCGCTGACGGAGCTGTTCTACACGGTGCGGCTGAAGAAGGGCGTCAGCCCCGGTGACCTGGTCGCGGCGCTGCGCGAGCACAACGCGGGCCAGCGCGTGGCCGTCCTGACCGGATACGACCAGACGGACCTGTGACGACCTCGACGGACACCCCACCGCCGCCGGAGCGGCGGTGGGTGCACCGACTGCCGGTCAAGCTGCGCCAGCACTGGCGGCCGCTGGCGCTGTTCGTCGCGCTCCTCGTGGTCACGACGGGGGTGTTCGGGTCGAGCCGGGTCGTCCCGTACGTCACCGGCGACGACCGCTACGCGCCCCCGGTCGTCACGCAGGACATCGCCGGGACCCGCGACCTGTTCGACGCGTCCGTGGCCCACGAGATCCGGCTGACGTTCAGCGACGAGGACTACGAGCGGATCCTCCAGGAGTGGTACGACGAGGGCGAGAAGGCCTACCTGGCGGCCGAGCTCGTCGTCGACGGAGTGCGGATCGACAGCGTCGGCGTGCGCCTCAAGGGCAACTCCACCCTGATGTCGCTGCGCGACCCGAACGCCGATCCCACCGAGCAGCGCGGGCCGGGCGCCGTGCCGTTCCGCGGCGGCCGACCGCCCGAGGGGGCCGCGCCACCACCCGACGCCGGTGGTGGCGGGTTCCGCGGGCCCGGCGGCATCGCGCTCTCCGCCGAGGAACCGGAGCACCTGCCCTGGCTGATCAGCTTCGACGAGTTCGTCGAGGGTCGCCGCTACCAGGGCCGCAGCGAGATCGCGGTGCGCCCGGCGAGCGCGAGCTCCACGGTCGCGCTCAACGAGGCCGTCGCGCTGTCGCTGGTGAACGAGTCCGGCCAGGTCGGCCAGCAGTTCGCGTACGCCCGCTTCGTGGTCAACGACCGCCCGGCGACCACCCGGCTGGTCATCGAGCACCCGGACGAGGCCTGGACCGAGCGGTTCGGCGCGACCGGGGTGCTCTACAAGAGCCGCGCCTCGAGCTCGTTCACCGACCAGGGCGACGACCCTACCGAGTACCGGGACGACTTCGAGCAGATCAACCGGGTCGGCAGCCAGGACCTGCAACCGGTGATCAACCTGATCAAGTGGGTGGCGTCCGCGTCGGACGAGGAGTTCACCGCCGAGCTGGGCGAACACGTCGACATCGAGTCGCTCGCCCGCTACCTGGCCACGCAGAACCTGCTGCTGAACGTCGACGACATGTCCGGGCCGGGCCGCAACTACTACCTCTGGTACGACCTGGACCGGCGGACGTTCGAGGTCGTCACGTGGGACCTCAACCTCGCGTTCAGCGGGAACGCGACGGCGGGCCCGAACGACGCGATCGACCCGGGCGGCGTGCGCGGTCCCGGCGGCACGGGCGCCCCGCCCCAGGCGGGCGGAGTGCCCCCGGCCGGTGCCGCTCCAGGTGGGCGGTTCCCCGGCGAACCACGGGGCGGTGGGCCCCGAACCGGTGCCCAGCCGGGTGGTCGCGGACCGATGATGATGAGCCACCCGCTCAAGGAGCGGTTCCTGGCGAACGCGCGGTTCAAGGCCGCCTACGAGCAGGCCTACGAAGAGCTGTACCAGCAGCTGTACGCAGGCGGTGCGGCGATCGCGGCGCTCGACCGGGCCACGGCCGCAGCCCTCGCCGTCGCCGACCCGACCCACCTCGCCGCGATCCAGCAGGAGTCCGACGCGCTGCGCCGGCTGCTGGAGCAGCGCGCGGCCGCTCTCGCCGTCGACCCGTTGCTCAGCGCCGCGTCGTGACGGAGGTGCGCCAGCTGAGGAACCGGTACTGCAGACCGGTCGTGGACTCCTGCCACTCCCCCACCACGTCCGGCGGGCGGCCGACCTCCGGAGCGTAGGTGTCGCCGTCGAACACCTCACGGATCTCGGTCACCTCGATGCGGTCGGCGAGCGGGAGCGCCGCCGCGTAGACCGACGCGCCGCCGATCACCCACACGTCGCCGGTGGCGGCGGCGAGGGCGGCGTCGAGATCGGGGAAGGTCTCGGCGCCGTCCTGCGGTGTTCGGGAGAGCACCAGGTTGCGCCGCCCGGGCAGCGGTCGCAACCGCGGCGGCAGCGACTCCCACGTGCGCCGGCCCATGACGACGGTCGCGCCGGCGGTCACCGCCTTGAAGTGGGCGAGGTCCTCGGGCAGGTGCCAGGGCAGGGTGCCGCCGCGGCCGATGACCCCGTTCGCCGACTGCGCCCAGATCAGCCCGATCACGCCGGTCAGACCGCGACCGGCGCGGGGATGGCCGGGTGCGGGTCGTAGTCCTCGAGGACGAAGTGCTCGAAGGTGTAGTCGAACAGGCTCTCGGCGGGCTTGAGCCGCAGCGTCGGGAACGGCCGCGGCTCGCGGGCCAGCTGGGTGCGCACCTGCTCGACGTGGTTGTCGTAGATGTGGCAGTCGCCGCCGGTCCAGATGAACTCGCCGACGCGCAGCCCGACCTGGTCGGCGATCATGTGCGTGAGCAGCGCGTAGCTGGCGATGTTGAACGGCACGCCGAGGAACAGGTCCGCGCTGCGCTGGTAGAGCTGGCAGGACAGCTCCCCGTCCGCGACGTAGAACTGGAACAGCGCGTGGCAGGGCGCCAGCGCCATCCGCGGCAGATCGGCGACGTTCCAGGCCGACACGACCATCCGCCGCGAGTCCGGGTCCTCCCGCAGCGTGCGCAGGACCTGCTCGATCTGGTCGACGTGCGCGCCGCTCGGGGTGGGCCACGAGCGCCACTGCACGCCGTAGATCGGGCCGAGATCGCCGTCGGGTCCGGCCCACTCGTCCCATATCGTGACGCCGTTCTGCTGCAGCCAGGTGGCGTTGCCGTCGCCGCGCAGGAACCACAGCAGCTCGTAGGCCATCGACCGGAACGCGACCTTCTTGGTCGTGATCAGCGGGTACCCGTCGGCGAGCCGGTAACGCAGCTGGTGACCGAAGATCGAACGCGTGCCCGTGCCGGTGCGGTCGGACTTGCGGGCACCCGTGTCCAGCACCAGGCGCAGCAGGTCCTCGTACTGCGTGTCGGGCATGCGGCGAGCCTAGTCAGGCGTCGTAGTCGACCGTCACCGACGCCGTGACCGGGTGGCTCTGGCAGGTGAGCACGAAGCCGGCCGCGATCTCGTCGTCCTCCAGCGCGAAGTTGCGCCGCATCTGGACCTCACCCTCGCGCACGCGGGCCCGGCAGGTGCCGCACACCCCGCCCTTGCAGGCGAACGGCAGGTCGGCGCGCACCTTCTGGGCGGCGTCGAGCACGGTCTCGGCCCGCGGCAGGGTGAGCGTGGTGGACCGGCCGTCGAGCACGACGGTGACCTCGCTGGTCTCCCCCGACACGGTGGCTTCCGCGCGGTGCACCGCGGGCGGTGGCTCGTCGACGTAGAACAGCTCGCGGTGGACCCGCTCCTTGGCGACCCCGCGGGCGCGCAGCACCTCCTGCGCGCCCGTGGTCATGCCGTACGGGCCGCACAGCCACCACTCGTCGACGTCATCGACGAGCACGAGGTGGTCGAGGATGCGACCGAGGCGGTCGGCGTCGAGCCGGCCGGAGAAGATCTCCGCGGCCATCGGCTCGCGGGACAGGACGTGGATGAGCTGCAGCCGGGGGCCGTGCAGGTTCTTCAGGTCGGCGAGCTCCTCGGCGAACATCACCGTGTCGGTGCGGCGGTTGCCGTAGATGAGGGTGACGGCCGACTCCGGGTTCGCCAGGACGGTCGCGGCGATCGACAGCACCGGGGTGATGCCCGAGCCGGCGGCGATCATGCCGTGGTGGCCGGGCCGGGTCAGGTCCGGGGTGAACTGGCCCGCGGGCGGAGCGACCTCGACGGTGTCGCCGGGCTGCAGGCGGTCGACCAGCCACTCGGAGAACAGGCCGCCGTCCACCCGCCGCACGCCGACGCGCGGAGCGGCCCCGGCCGGTGCGCAGATCGAGTACGACCTCCGCTCCTCCACACCGTCGACGACCAGCCGCAGCGTCAGGTACTGGCCGGGCCGGAACGCGAACTCGGTGCGCAGGTCGTCGGGCACCGCGAAGGTGACGGCGACGGCGTCGTCGCACAGCCGCTCGACGTCGGCCACCGTGAGCTTGTGGAAGCGGGCCACTCACAGCTCCTTCATGTGCTGGAACGGTTCGCGGCACGCAGTGCAGCGGCGCAGCGCCGTGCAGGCGGTGGGGCCGAACCGCGAGGTCTCCTCGGTGGCGGGTGATCCGCACCGCGGGCAGCGCACCACGTCGGACGGCGGGAGCAGGGTGAGCGGCACCGGTCCGCCGCGGCGCGGAGCGGGGCCGGGCGGGGCGACGCCGTGCTCGGCGAGCGCGCGGCGGCCGTCCTCGGTGATCCAGTCGGTGGACCAGGCCGGGGAGAGCACCGTGCGCACCTCGACGTCGCGGTACCCGGCGGCGGTGAGGCTGCGCTGCAGGTCGGCGCGCATCTCGGTGAGCGCGGGGCAGCCGGAGTAGGTCGGGGTGATCGTGACGGTGACCCGGTCGCCGTCCTCGGTCACGTCGCGCAGCACGCCCAGATCGGCGAGCGTCAGCATGGGCATCTCGGGGTCGCGCACCGCAGCCGCGATCTCCCAGGCGCGCGAGCGGACCGGTGTCGTCCGGTTCACCACTTCGCCCCCGGGTGCTGGCGGGCCAGGCTCTGCATCACGGCGAGCATGTGGCCCAGCTGCTCGGTGTGCACGCCCTGCCGGCCGGCGCGGCCGCGGACCGTGCCGCGCGGCGGGCGATCCGGCCGGGTGAGGGTGGCCTGCGGCAGCAGCTCGTCGAGGACGGCGTCTACGTCGGCGCGGGTCTCGGCGGGGTTCGCCGCGACACCGGCGGCGATCAGGCGCTCCTCGACGTCGGAGACGCGGTAGAGCTCCTCGACGTAGGGCCACACGGTGTCCAGTGCGGCCTGCATGCGCCGGTGCGACTGCTCGGTGCCGTCGCCGAGGCGCAGTGTCCAGCGGGCGGCGTAGTCGCGGTGGTAGGCGACCTCCTTGACGCCCTTCTCGGCGACGGCGGCCAGCACCGGGTCACGCGAGCCGAGCAGCCGCTGCAGCAGCGCCAGCCGCCACGAGGAGAACAGCAGCAGACGAGCGATCGCGTGGCCGAAGTCGCCGTCGTCGGTGAGCTCGGCGAGCGCGACGTTGCGGAACCGGTCCTCGTTGCGCTGGAAGGCCAGCTCGTCCTCGTCGGCGCCGGCACCGAGGTGGGCGGCGCGGGACAGCAGGAGGCGGGCCTGGCCGATGAGGTCGAGCGCGGTGTTGGCGAGCGCCACCTCCTCCTCCAGCTCGGGCGCGTTCGACACCCACTCGGAGATCCGGTGGCCGCAGACGAGCGCGTCGTCACCGAGCATCAGGCAGTACTCGGCGAGGTCGGCGGCGTCCACACCGTCGGGGACGGGCGCGGTGATCTCGGTGGCGACGTCCTCGATGCCGGTGCCGAAGGCCCACTGACCGTGCTCGTCGCGAGCATCGGAGAGCGCGTCGAAGACGGTCACAGGTTCGGCACCCCTTCCGGGATCGTGTAGAAGGTCGGGTGCCGGTAGACCTTGTCGCCGGCCGGGGCGAAGAACGGGTCCTTCTCGTCCGGGCTCGACGCGGTGATCGCGTCGGAGCGGACGACCCAGATGCTCACGCCCTCGTTGCGGCGGGTGTAGATGTCGCGGGCGCTGCGCAGCGCCATCTCGTCGTCGGCGGCGTGCAGCGAGCCGACGTGCACGTGGTTGAGGCCGCGCTTGCTGCGCACGAACACCTCGTACAGCGGCCAGTCCCGCCTGCTCACGCCGCCACCTCCTGCTTGCGCGCGTGCTTCTCCGCGTACGCGGCCGCGGCCTCCCGCACCCAGGCGCCGTTCTCGTGGGCGCGACGGCGGTGCGCGAGCCGCTGGGCGTTGCACGGTCCGGCGCCGGCGAGCACGGCCTTGAACTCGGACCAGTCGATCTCGCCGAAGTCGTAGTGGCCGCGCTCGGGGTTCCAGCGCAGGTCCGGGTCGGGCAGCGTGACGCCGAGGGCCTCGGCCTGCGGCACCGTCATGTCGACGAACCGCTGGCGCAGCTCGTCGTTGCTGTGCCGCTTGATCTTCCAGGCCATCGACTGCTGGGTGTTCGGCGAATCGGAGTCGGGCGGGCCGAACATCATCAGCGACGGCCACCACCAGCGGTTCACGGACTCCTGCACCATGGCCCGCTGCTCGTCGGTGCCCTGCATCATCGCCATCAGCAGCTCGTAGCCCTGCCGCTGGTGGAACGACTCCTCCTTGCAGATGCGGATCATCGCCCGTGCGTAGGGGCCGTAGGAGCAGCGGCACAGCGGTACCTGGTTGCAGATCGCGGCTCCGTCGACGAGCCAGCCGATCACGCCGACGTCGGCGTAGGAGAGCGTCGGGTAGTTGAAGATCGAGGAGTACTTCTGCTTGCCGGCGAGCAGCAGCTCGGTGAGCTCGGCGCGGTCGGCGCCGAGGGTCTCGGCCGCGGAGTACAGGTAGAGCCCGTGGCCCGCCTCGTCCTGGACCTTGGCCAGGAGGATCGCCTTCCGGCGCAGGGTGGGCGCGCGCAGGATCCAGTTGCCCTCCGGCTGCATGCCGATGATCTCGGAGTGGGCGTGCTGGGCGATCTGACGGATGAGCGTGCGGCGGTAGCCCTCGGGCATCCAGTCCCGCGGCTCGATGCGCTGGTCCGCGGCGATCGTCGCGTCGAACTGCGCCTGCAGGTCGTCCACGGGGTCCTCCTCGACCGAATGTTCGTTCGGTTTGAGGATGCCGCACGGGTTGCAAGTCCGCAAGTGGCTAGGTGGTTGCGCTGGTCAGGGCGCGGGCAGGATGCCTGAGAACGCGGCGTCGGCGACCTGCTGCGGCAGCTCGGCGCTGCGCGGATGCCCAGGCCGGTACCACTCGGCCACGGAGTTCACCAGGCCGGACAGCAACCGCGCGGCCAGCGTCGGGTCGACGTCGGCGCGCAGCTCCCCCGCCTCCATCGCCTCCCGGACCAGGCCCGCGATGTGGGCGTCGTAGGCGCGGCGACGTTCCAGCGCCCACCGCTCGGTCTCGGTGTTGCCGCGCACCCGCAGCAGCAGCCGCACGTACGGCAGCTCCCGCTGCAGCACCGCCACCTGCGAGGTGACGATGTGCCGCAGCCGCTGCACGGGGGTGCCGGTCTTCGCGCCGGGCTCGTCGAGCACGGAGAACAACCCGTTGAGCGCCACCTCCAGCCCGGCCCGCAACAGGGCCTCCTTGCTGGGGAAGTGGTGGTAGAACGACGACTTCGTGATGCCCGCGGCGCGGGAGAGGTCCTCCATGCTGGTGGCGTCGTAGCCGCGGGTGGTGAACTCGAGGACGCACACCTCGAGCAGCGAGCCCGGCCCGTTGGCCGGGCGGCGCGGGCGGCGGCCCGTGCTCGTCGTCATGCCGTGCCTCACGAACCGGTGAACGTGGGGGTGCGCTTGGCGAGGAAGTCCGCCACCGCCCGCTGGTGGTCCTTCGTGGCGCCCAGCCGGGTCTGCGCAGCCCACTCGGCCTCCAGCACGTCGGGCAGCGCGGAGATGGCCCCGCGGCGCACCGCTCGCTTGATCTCGACGTAGGCCTTCGTCGGCCCGGCCGCGAGCCGGCGGGCGAGGTCGAGCGCCGCCGACTGCAGCTCGTCGGCCGGGACGACCTGGCGGACCAGCCCCCAGTTCGCGGCCTCCTCGGCGGTGAACGACTCGTTGAGCATGAGCAGGTCGGTCGCTCGGGCCACGCCGACCGCGTGCGCCAGCGTCGCGGACAGGCCGGAGTCGGCGGTGAGCCCGATGCCGGCGAATGCGGTCGAGAACTTCGCGCCCGCGGCGGCGATGCGCAGGTCGCAGGCCAGCGCGAACCCGAGCCCCGCCCCGACGCACGACCCGTTGATCGCCGCGACCACCGGGAAGGCCAGGTCGACCAGCCCGGAGACGATCGGGTTGTAGTGCTGCTCGACCGTGGCGAACGCCGCGGCCGGACCGGCCTCCAGCGCAGCGGCGTGCTCCTTGAGGTCCTGGCCGACGCAGAACGCCCGGCCCGCACCGATGAGCACCAGCGCACGCACGTCCACCTGGGTCTCCAGCTCACGGATCGCGGCCAGCAGCGCGGTCTTCAGCTCGAGGGTGAGCGCGTTGTAGGTGTCGGGGCGGTTGAGGGTCAGCACCGCCACCGCGGGATCGACCTCGTCCCTGGCCAGCAGCACGGCGGGAGCCGGGTCCGCCGCGACGGCCGGTTCTGCGACCTTGTCATCACCCATGGAGCGCAGCGTAGCGGCCGACCGAACGATCGGTCGCGTTCGAACACGCGCGGCCAGGCTCGCGCGTCCCGCGTTCCGCCCGGCGAGTCCCGTGTTCCGCCCGGCGAGTCCCGCGTTCCGCCCGGCGAGTCGCGCGTGCGGGCGAGCGAGTCCCGCGATCGGTCGGGCGAGTCCTGCACATCGGCCGGACCGAACGCGCACCTCGCCGCTTGCGACGCAGGACTCGCCGCACCGCACGCACGAGTCACATAACGCACAGCGGGATTCGTGGTGCCGGACGCGAGACTCGCGGCGCCGGGTGCGGGACTCGCCCGGATTGGACGCGGAGGTCGCCCGACGGGACGCGAGACTCGCGCGACCGGGGCGGGCGCACGGCGCGCCCGGCCGCGGCCGTCAGACGGGCTTGATGTTCACGTTGTTGCGGAAGACGTTGCCCGGGTCGTACACCGCCTTGATCTGCGCCAACCGATCCAGCTTCTCCCGCCCGTACGCGGCCAGCACGCGCTCCTCCTCCACGTCACCGGACATCGAGTTGACGTACCCGCCGATGCTGCGGCTCAGCGGACGCAGCGCGTCCCACAACCCGCGCGCCCACGCTCGGTCGGCGACCAGGGTGTCCGGGTCGGGGCAGATCGGGAACAGGAACAACTCGTAGCGCGGTTCGCGACGACCGCCGAACGCGGTCTCGTCCTCGCCGACCTCCGTGTAGGCGGCGTCGAGGCGGTAGGCGATCAGCACGGTGAGCGGGGACGCCTTCTGCGGCAGCCGCTCGACCAGCACGTCGATCACCGGATCGGTGAAGTCGTCGATCTCGATCGTCTTCTCGTAGGCGTGGTAGCCCCACGCGGTGCCCTCGTCGAAGACCTTCTGCAGTTCCGTGTACGGCAGAGGCGTGCAGAAGTCGAACAGCGGGGGCAGCGCCGCCCGCAGCCGTCCGGCGACCCGGGCGTGCTCGGCCGAGTCGCCGAACCCGGCCAGCACCAGCGCGTACCCGGGTCGCATGTGGTGCTCCTGCGGCACGAACGGGGCAGGTGGCGCGTTCGTGAAGGCGATGAACGCGTTCAGCGTGCGCGGCAGCCCGCCGACGACGTCGCGCATGAGCCGCAGCGCCTCGACGCCCTGCTCGACCGGCCAGAAGAACAGCCCGAAGTCGATCATCGGCCCGACCTCGTGCAGCCGGAACTCGAACTCGGTGACCACCCCGAAGTTCCCGCCGCCGCCACGGATCGCCCAGAACAGGTCCGGGTGCTCAGCGCGCGACGCCCGCAGCACGCGCCCGTCGGCCACGACGATCTCGGCGGACTCCAGGTTGTCGATCGCGAGCCCGAACCGGCGGGTCAACCACCCCATGCCGCCGCCGAGCGTCAGTCCCCCGACGCCGGTGTGGCTGATCGCCCCGAGCGGCACAGCGAGGCCGTGCTCCTGGGTCGCGGCGTCCAGATCCCCCAGCAGCGCCCCGGCCTGCACCCGCGCCCTGCGCGTCTCGGGATCGACCTGCACGGTGCGCATCCCGCTGAGGTCGATCATCACCCCGTCGTCGCACGTGCAGCGCCCTGCGACGTTGTGCGCGCCCGACCGCACGGCGATCTCCAGGCCCGCCAGTTGACCGAAGGCGACCGCGGTGGCCACGTCGTCCGTGGTGGCGCACCGGGCGATGACGGCGGGGCTCCTGTCGATGTCCGCGTTCCACACCTTCCGCGCCTCGTCGTAGCCCGGATCGCCCGGCACGACGACCTCTCCCCGCATCGCTGCACGTAGCTCCGGCACCGTTCCGACGGCTGTGCTCATGATCCCTCCCCGACTCATGGCCGCCCCTCGGCGACCGGAAGGCCTCGCCGAACGGGGCAGCGGCGTTATCGGATTCCCGCGGACCACCCGATCGGCGCGCAGCCGTCCGGACGCCCGGTGCTGCCCGTGCCGCACCGGGCTGTTCCGTGTGACGCAGCGCACTGGTAGGTTCCCGAACGAATGGTCGGTCGAGCCATTGGAGGCCCACCTTGTCCGCAGCGTTGCGCAGCTACGTCACCGGGGCGTGGCACACCCCCACCGACGAAGGCCGCCCGCTCCACGACGCGACCACCGGCGAGGAGATCGCCCACATCTCCTCGGCGGGCATCGACTTCGCCGCGATGCTCGACTACGGCCGCCGGGTCGGCGGACCGGCGCTGCGCGCGCTCACCTTCCACCAGCGTGCAGCGCTGCTGAAGCAGCTCGCCGGCTACCTCAAAGAGCGCCGGGGAGAGCTCTACGCGGTGTCCGCCCACACCGGCGCCACCGAGAACGACTCCCGGTTCGACGTCGACGGCGGCATCGGCGTGCTGTACGCCTACGCCTCGCTGGGCCGCCGCGAGCTGCCCAACGACACCGTCTACGTCGAGGGCCCGGTGGTGCCGGCGGGGCGCGGCGGCACGTTCGTCGCCCAGCACGTCGCCACCCCCCTGCGCGGGGTCGCGGTGCAGGTCAACGCGTTCAACTTCCCTGTGTGGGGGCCGCTGGAGAAGTTCGCCCCCGCGTTCCTCGCCGGGATGCCGAGCGTCGTCAAGCCCGCCAGCCCCACCGCGTACCTGACCGCGAAGCTCACCGAGCTGATCGTCGAATCGGGGATCCTGCCGGAGGGCGCATGGCAGTTCGTCGCCGGTTCGCTCGGCGACGCGTTCGACCACTTGACCGGTCAAGACCTCGTCGCGTTCACCGGCTCGGCGGCGACCGCAGCCACCCTGCGGGCGCATCCGGTGATCGTCCGCAACGCCGTGCGGTTCTCCGCGGAGGCCGACTCGCTGAACTTCTCCGCGCTCGGTCCCGACGCCGGCCCCGGCACGCCCGAGTTCGATCTCTACGTCGGCCAGCTGGTGACCGAGATGACGGTGAAGGCCGGGCAGAAGTGCACCGCGATCCGCCGGGCGTTCGTGCCGGAGCAGTGGGTCGACGCGGTCGTCGAGGCCGCGGCGGCGAAGCTGGCCGAGACCCCCATCGGGGCGCTGGCGAGTCTGGAGCAGCGCGAGGAGGTGCGGCGCAGCATCAAGGCGCTCGCCGCCGCCGGTCGCATCGCCTACGAGGGCACCGCACCCGACGGTCCGGGCGCGTACCAGGCGCCGGTGTTGCTGGTCGGCGACCCGGAACGGGCCGAGCCGCACGAGGTGGAGGCGTTCGGACCGGTCTCGACGGTCCTGCCGTACACCGCGACCGAGCAGCTGATCGACTACGCCGCCCGCGGCCGGGGCAGCCTCGCCGGCTCGGTCGTCACCGGCGACCGCGCGTTCGCCCGCGAAGTCGTGCTGGGTGTGGCGCCGTACCACGGCCGGGTGCTGGTGCTCACCCAGGCCGACGCGCAGGAGTCCACCGGGCACGGCGCTCCCCTGCCCCAGCTGGTGCACGGCGGCCCGGGCCGCGCGGGCGGCGGCGAGGAGCTGGGCGGCCTGCGCGGGGTCCTGCACCACATGCAGCGCACCGCGGTGCAGGCCGACCCCGATGCGCTCACCGCGATCACCGGGCGCTGGGTGCCGGGCTCGGCACGCACCGTCACCGACGTCCACCCGTTCCGCAAGGACCTCAGCGAGCTCAAGATCGGCGACACGATCGTCGCCGGGCCGCGCGTCGTCACCCAGGAGGACGTCGAGCACTTCGCCGAGTTCACCGGCGACACGTTCTACGCCCACATGGACGCCGAGGCCGCGGCGAAGAACCCGCTGTTCGGCGAGCGGGTCGCGCACGGCTACCTGGTCGTCTCGCTGGCCGCGGGCCTGTTCGTCGACCCTGACCCGGGCCCGGTGCTGGCCAACTTCGGCGTGGACGACCTGCGCTTCCTCTCGCCCGTGAAGTTCGGGGACGCGCTGACGGTCACGCTCACCTGCAAGCAGATCACCCCGCGCGACACCGCCGACTACGGCGAGGTCCGCTGGGACGCCGACGTCACCCGCCAGGACGGCACGTCGGTCGCCCGCTACGACGTGCTGACGCTGGTCGCGAAGAAGAAGGGAGCCCAGCAGTGACGCGACTCGGGGAGCCGCCCGCACCGGACACCCTTGACCCGGCCGAGCGCATGTCGGTCGACGAGCTGCGCGCGCTGCAGCTTCAGCGGCTGCAGTGGACGTTGCGGCACGCCTACGAGAACGTTCCGCACTACCGGAAGGCGTTCGACACCGCCGGCGTCCATCCCGACGACTGCCGCGAGCTCTCCGACCTCGCGAAGTTCCCCACCACGACGAAGGCCGATCTGCGGGACAACTACCCGTTCGGCCTGTTCGCGGTGCCGCGGGAGCAGGTGCGGCGCGTGCACGCCTCGTCGGGGACGACGGGGCGGCCGACCGTCGTCGGCTACACGGAGAGCGACATCGCCAACTGGGCCGGGCTGATGGCCCGGTCGCTGCGCGCCGCCGGGGTGCGGCCGGGGCACATCGTGCACAACGCCTACGGGTACGGGCTGTTCACCGGTGGGCTCGGCGCGCACTACGGCATCGAGGCGCTCGGGGCGACGACCGTGCCGATCTCGGGCGGTATGACCCCGCGGCAGGTGCAGCTGATCCGCGACTTCGCCCCGGACGCGATCCTGTGCACGCCCACGTACATGCTGACGATCCTGGACGAGCTGGAGCACCAGGGCGTCGATCCGCGCTCGACGTCGCTGAAGGTCGGGGTGTTCGGCGCGGAGCCGTGGACCGAGGAGATGCGCCGCGAGATCGAGGAGCGCACCGGCATGCACGCCGTCGACATCTACGGGCTGTCGGAGGTGATGGGGCCGGGTGTGTCGCAGGAGTGCGTCGAGACGAAGGACGGGCTGCACATCTGGGAGGACCACTTCTACCCGGAGGTCGTCGACCCCGAGACCGGCGAGCCCGTGCCGGACGGCGAGGAGGGCGAGCTGCTGTTCACCTCGCTGACCAAGGAGGCGCTGCCGATCATCCGGTACCGCACGCGCGACCTCACCCGGCTCCTGCCGGGCACCGCGCGCCCGGCGATGCGGCGGATGCAGAAGGTCACCGGCCGCAGCGACGACATGATCATCCTGCGCGGGGTGAACCTCTTCCCCACCCAGATCGAGGAGATCGTGCTGCGGACCGCGGGGCTCTCCCCGCACTTCCAGCTCGTCCGGCACAAGGAGGGGCGGCTCGACGCGCTCACCGTGCGGGTGGAGGCCCGCCCGGACGCGCCCGCCGAGCGCCGCGCGGCCGCGGCCGCGGAGGTCGTCGAGGCGGTGAAGCAGACGATCGGGGTGACGGTCGGGTGCGAGATCGTCGACCCGGACACCCTGGAGCGCTCCGTCGGCAAGCTCCAGCGGGTGAAGGACCTGCGGGACGCCTGAACCCCGAAGCCCGCACCGCGTCGAGAACGAACCTGTGGTGATCAACAGGGCTTTTCGATCACCACGACTTCGTTCTCGACGCGGGGTGCGTTCACGAGAAGGAGCCCACCAGCACCGCGGGGACCCGCTCGCCGGTCGCGCCCTCGGCCGCGCGGATGAGACCGGCGGCGGTCAGGCGCCAGGCGGCGATCTGGTCGCTGCAGTAGCGGCCGTCGACGTAGAGGACCGAGCCCGCGCCCAGCTCGGCGTGGCCCGCGGCGACCGCCCGCAGGATGGCCCGGTCGCGTCCGGTCAGCGTCTCCGTCGCCACGCTCATGACCTGCTCCGATGTCGTCGACCCTCGTCGTCCGTGTCGATGTCCAGGATCGGGGTGACGCGGGTCACGCGGCAGTGTCGCGAGGGGCAGAAAGCCCTTACCCCGGGTCCACGCGCGGTGACCCGATGGTGACGCATCGCGCACCGGACACGCCCGGAGATGGTCGGCTTCCGCCCGCCGCGGTGCGACGATCATCGTCATGGTCGCCCACCCACCCCGCCGGATGTCGCCGCAGCGCCGGCGCGAGCACCTCATCGAGGCCACGCTCGAGCTGTTCGCCACGGTGGGGCCCGAGCAGGTGGGTGTCCGCGAGATCACGCGGGCGGCCGACGTGTCGCGCGCGCTGTTCTACCGCTACTTCTCCGGCATCGAGGAGCTGCGGGTGGCGGCGCTGTCGGCGATCGTGCGGGAGCTCGGGGCGAGCATCGCCGACCCGGTCGGCGCCACTCCGCTCGACCAGCTGCGGTCGGCCGTCAACGCCTTCCTCGACGTCGCCGAGAAGCACGCGAAGGCGTACGTGGCGCTGCTGCGCAGCGGCTCGGTGGTGGCGAGCGGGGACACGGCCGCACTCGTCGACGGGGTGCGCGAGCAGATCGTGCGGCTGGTCGTGGAGCGCAGCGGGGTCCCGGCCCCGTCGCCGCTGTTCCTGATGACGGTCCGCGGCTGGGTCGCGCTCGCCGAGAGCGCCACGGTCAGCTGGCAGCAGGACCGGTCCGTGCCGCGCGACCAGCTCGTCGAGTGGCTCGTCGGGCAGCTGCGCGCCATGCTCGCCGAGAACGCGCGCCACGAGCAGGTCCCCGCGGTCTCGTTCTGACTCGGCGCACCTCGCCGAAGGGCCGCGACCGCAGCGCTCGTCGGGCGTTGAACCCGATGTCTGAGGGAGGGGGCGGGATGTCCGGGATCAGCAGGCGCGCGGTGCTGGGGATCGCGGTCACGGGGAGCGTCTCGGCGCTGTTCGCGGGGTGCGCACCCGGGCCGGCCCGCGGCCCCGAGGGCGGTCCCGACCCCGGCCCGGTCGCGCCGTCGCCGACGGCCCCGCGCGGCGGGTACGGGCCGCTGGTGCGCGACCCGGAGGGCCTGCTCGACCTGCCGGAGGGCTTCCGCTACACGGTGCTGAGCCGGGAGGGCGAGCAGCTGCGCTCGGGCGAGGGGAGGGTGCCCGGCCGGTTCGACGGCATGGCCGCGTTCGCCTCCTCCGACGGGCGGCTCGCGCTGGTCCGCAACCACGAGAACAAGCCCGACAGCCCGACCACGGTGCCCCGCGTGGAGGGGCTGGTCTACGACCCGGGCGCCAAGGGCGGCTGCACGGTGCTGGGCCTGGACGCGAACCGGTCGGTGCAGAGCGAACGGGTCGCCCTCGCGGGCACCGCGGTGAACTGCGCGGGCGGGCCGACGCCGTGGGGCACATGGCTGACCTGCGAAGAGAGCGAGGGCCGCGCCGGCGACGACGGGTACGAGCGCGATCACGGGTTCGTGTTCGAGGTCGATCCGTTCGACATGGCCGCCAACCGCGAGCCGCGCCCGATCACCGCGATGGGCCGGTTCCGGCACGAGGCGGTCGCCGTCGATCCGCGCACCGGGATCGTCTACCAGACCGAGGACGCGTCCGGCCCGTTCGGGCTGATCTACCGGTACCTGCCGGACCGGCCGCTGCGCGGGCGGGGCAGCCTGCTGGCCGGTGGGCGGCTGGAGGCGCTGCGGGTGCCGGACGTCGCCGACCTGTCTGAGGTGACCGAACCCGGGACCGTCCTCGAGGGCGTCCAGTGGGTGCCGGTGCCCGACCCGCTGGCGGAGGGCACACCGACCCGGATGCAGGACCACGCCGAGCGCATCACCCGCGCCCAGAAGCTGGAGGGCGCGTACTGGGGCAACGGCGGCGCCTACGTCGTGTCCAGCTACGCGCGCAGCGGGGAGGGCGCGGCCGCGTCGCACCACGGGCAGGTGTGGCGCTACGACCCGGCGGCGAACGCGCTGGTGCTGGAGATCCGCTTCGGCTCGGACGCCGAGCTGGAGCTGCCCGGCGAGTCCCCCGACAACATCGCGATCTCCCCGTACGGCGGGCTGATGGTGTGCGAGGACGGCGCGGGCGGCCAGCACGTCTACGGCGTGGACCGGGCGGGCGAGGTCTACCCCTTCGCGCGCAACCGGCAGGAGGTCGACGACGGCTACGGCGAGTTCGCCGGCGTCACGTTCTCCCCGGACGGCAGCACGCTGTTCGTGAACGTCTACACGCCGGGCACCACGTTCGCGATCACGGGCCCGTGGACCGGGTAGCGGTAGGTCACCCGGAAAGCCCAGCCCGCATCTCCACGAACGGCACTTCCGTGCGCAGCATTCCTCACGAAAGCGGCGTTCGTGGAGATGGGAGCCCGAGCACGATCAGGGCACCGTCACCTCGTCCGGCTCCTTGTCCGGCCGCAGCCCCCGCCAGGCCGCGTGCCGCAGCCGCCCGTCGTGGGTCCAGTTGCGGAACTCCACCTCCCCCACCGTCACCGGCTGCACCCATACCGCGCCGCGGGCGAACTCGCGCGGGATGCGCTCCACCGCGGGCGCGGGGATCCGTAGCGGGGCGAGCAGAGCGGCCAGCTCGTCGAGCATGCGGTCGGTGAACCCGGTGCCGACGTCGCCGAGGTAGCGCAGCCCGTCCGGGCCGTTGCCGGCGAGCAGCAGTGCGCCGATCCCGTTCGCCCTCCGCCCCTTCCCCGGCCGCCACCCGACGACCACGACCTCGTGGGTCTGCACCAACGCGGTCTTGACCCACGCCGGCGAGCGGCGGCCCGGCTCGTAGCGGGACGCGGTCCGCTTCGCGACGACGCCCTCCAGGCCGTGCCTGCGCGCCACCTCCAGCACCTGGTCTGCGGGTAGCCCCTCCACGTTCGGCGGCACCACGACCCGTCCGGGCGCGGCCGGCCCCAGCTCCGCCAGGGCGGCACGGCGCTCCGCGTAGGGTGCGCCGGTGATCCGCTCGCCGTCGAGGACGAGCAGGTCGAACGGGTAGTAGAGCACCGGCAGCTGCGCGAGCAGGTCCGGTGTCGGCGGGCGCATGTGCATGCGGTGCTGCAGGAGCCCGAAGTCCGGCCGCCCACCCGCGTCGAGGACCACCAGCTCCCCGTCCAGCACGAGCACCCGGCCCTCGACCAGCTCGGGCAGCACAGCCAGCTCCGGGTAACCGCCACTGATGTCGTTGCCGTTGCGGCTGTGCGCCCGCCACCGCTCCCCCGCGACGGCGACCACGGCGCGGATCCCGTCCCACTTGAACTCGAACGTCCACCCGGGCCCCTGCGGCGGGCGCTTCGCCGCGGTCGCGAGCATCGGCGGGATGTATCCGGGCAGGTCGCCGGCCTCCCTGCGCTCCATCGCCGCACCATACCGACCGGCGGTGGGCGGGTCTCGTGCCGCCGTTCGGCCCCTGGCCACCGTCGCCGTGCGCGAGGACGCTGGCCGGATGGGCGAGGTGTCACTTCGGCTGATCGGCCCGCCGTTCGGCACCGCGGCCGGTCCCGGCGGCGCCCTCGGCAGCCGCAAGGCTCGGCGCCTGTTGCTGCTGCTGGCCGCGGAGCGGGGCCGGACGGTGGGGGTCCCGCGCATCGTCGAGGTGCTCTGGGGCGACACCCCGCCGCGCCGCCCGGCCGAGAACGTCGCCACCCTGGTGAGCAGGCTGCGCGCCGCGCTCGGAGCTGATGTGGTCCTCGGGGACCGGACCGGGTACCGGCTCGGCGACGTCGAGACCGATCTCGGGACTGCGGCACGGCTCGTCGCCACCGCCCGGATCGGGCTGCCGGCCGCGCCGGGCCCGGCCGCGGTCGCCGCCGAACGGGCGATCGCGCTGTTGGAGGCCGGTGAGGTCCTCCCCGGGGAGCCGGACAGCGACTGGGTCGCCGCGGTGCGGGCCGAAGCGGCGGCGCTGCTGCGCACCGCGCGCCACACGGCCGCGGCCGCGGCCCTCGCCACCGGGGACTCGGACGCCGCGATCGCCGCCGCCGAGGCAGCTGTGCGCGCCGACCGGCTGGACGAGCCGGCCTGCCGGCTGCTCATGTCGGCCCACCTCGCCGCGGGTGCCCCGGGTGCCGCGCTGGCCGCGTACACGCGGTTGCGGGAGGTGCTCGCCACCGAGCTGGGGACCGATCCCGATCCGCGCACGCAGGCGGTGCACCTGGCGGTGCTGCGCGGGCAACCGGTGAGCGAGCCGGCCGCGCCCGCGGCCGGCCCCCGCCGCAGCGGCGTGGTCGGGCGCGCCGCCGAGCTCGCCGCGCTGGACCGGGCCTGGTCCGACGCCGCCACCGGTCGTCCGAGCCTGATCCTGGTGTGCGGCGAAGCAGGCATCGGCAAGACCCGTCTGCTCGAGGAGCTCACCGAGCGGGTGACCACGGACGGCGGGCTGGTCGCGGGTGCGCGGTGCTACACCGCGGAGCGCTCCCTGTTCCTGCAGCCCGTGGTCGACGCCCTCGGTCCACCGCTGGCCGCACTGCCCCCGGCGGACCTGCGCGACCTGGCCGGGCCGTACGCCACCGATCTGGCCGAGCTGATGCCCGTCCTGCAGGACGTCCTGGGACCCGCGACCGGCGGCCGCGACGGTTCGGTCGACGACCTGCGGCGTACGTTCGAGGCCGTGACCCACGCGGTGCGGGGGTTGTCCCGGCGCCGTCCCCTCCTCCTCACCCTCGACGACCTGCAGCACGCCGGGCTGACGACCGTCGAGCTCGTGCACTACCTGGCGCGGCGGGCGGATCGGTGCCGGGCCCTCGTCGTCGTCGCGGTGCGCTCCGAGGAGGGCGCCGCGGCGCTGGACATGCTCGGCCCGCGGGGACGGCGGATCGAGCTGGGGCCGCTCACCGCGGCCGCGGTGGGCGAGCTCGCCGCGGCCGCCGGACACGCTCGGCTGGCCGGGCAGATCCTGCAGCGCACCGGCGGTCACCCGTTGTTCGTCGTCGAGACGCTGCGCGGCCTGCGCTCCGGCGACACCGCGGTGCCCGCCACCCTGCAGTCGGCCGTCCTCGCCCGGGTGCGCCGCGCCGGACCCGAGATCGAGGACCTGCTGCGGGCCGGTGCCGTGCTGGGCGCCGCCGTCGACCCGGCCGTCGTCGCCGCCGTGCTCGGCCTGCCCGAGCACACCGCGCTGAAGCGGTGCGAGCAGGCGGTGCAGGCGCGGCTGCTCGTCGTGTCCGGCCGCAGCTACGAGTTCGTGAACGACCTGGTCCAGGAGGTGCTCTACGCGACGACGGCCGAGCCCGTGCGCGTCGCCCACCACCGGCGAGCGGCCGACCTGCTCACGAACTCACCGGAAGCCGTCGCCGCGCACGCCGCGGCCGTCGGTGACCGGCCACGCGCAGCGCGGGCCCTGCTGACGGCCGGTGAGCGCGCGCTGCTGCGCTACGCCCTGCCCGACGCCGACGCCCTCCTCGGCAGCGCGCTCGACCAGGCCCGCCTCGCTGACTCGGCCGAGCTGGTGGCCCGTGCGCACCTGCTGCGCGGGCGGGCCCGCGAGGCGGCGGGCCGGTTCGCCGACGCCGCCGCCGACCACCGCGCCGCCCTCGCCACGGTCCGCGGCATCGGCGACGAACGAACCCAGATGCACGCGCTGCGGGCGCTCGGCGGCCATCCGTTGCTCGCCGGCGGCGCGGCGATGAGCGAGTGCGTCGCGCACCTCGCCGAGGGGCTCGCGATCGCCGTGCGGCTCGGCGACCGGGCCGTCGAGGCGGGTCTGCGGGGGTGGCTGGCCGTGCTGGCGACCAACGACCTGCGGTTCGGCGACGCGCTGGAGCAGGGGCGGCGGGCGGTCCGCGCGGCCCGCGCCGCCGCGTCCGACGACGCGCTCGCCGCGGCGCTGGACGGGCTGAAGAACGCGCACGCCTACGTCGGCGACATGACCGAGCTCCGCGCCGTGCTGGCCGAGCTCGTGCCGCTGCTGCGGCGCACCCGGAACTTCGAGCTGCTGCAGTGGGCGGTGTTCGAGTCGGCGTTCCCGGCGATCGCCGCGGCCGATTGGTCGGCCGCGCTGGCCTGCGTCGACGAGGCGCTGGAGATCAATCGGCGCAGCCGCAACCCGGTGACCGCGTCCTGGTTCGTCGCTCACCTCGGCTGGATCGCCCGGCTGCGAGGCCGGCTCGACGAGGCCGAGGAGCACGGGCGCCGGGCGGCCCGCCTCGCCGAGCAGACGGCCCATCCCTGGTACATCGCCGACGCCGACGCGCTGCTGGGCGCCACGCTGGCCGAGCGGGGCGAGACCGCCGAGGCGGTGCGCGTCCTCCGGGCAGCGCGGGAGCGGGCGAGCCGGCACGGCGCCAGCGCGTACCTGCTGCGCTGCCTCGGCCCACTCGCCGCCCTGACACCGCAGGACCACGCGGTGCTCGCCGATGCGGACGCCCTCGTCGCCCGGATCGGCGAGCACGCGTGGTTCGTCGGCCTCGACGCCTACTGCGGGGTGGCGCGGGGGTGGCTCGCCGCCGGTGATCCGGACCGGGCCCGCACCGTGCTGGCGCCGCTGCTCGCGGCGGCCCGGCGCCGGGACTGGCGTCCCGTGGTCGCGCACGCCGGCCTGGTCGCCGCCGAGGCCGCGCTGGTGTGCGGAGCCGATCCCGCCGGTCTGCTGGCAGAGTGCGCCCGGCTGGGCGCGATCCACGGCATGCCCGGCGTCGTCGCCCGGGCCGAGGACCTGGCCGCGGCCTGATCGTCCACCGTTGGCGTCACAGCAGCTCGGCGATCAGCTCCGCCGCGCGCCGGGCACCGTCGGTGGGGACGGGCAGGTAGTCCGGGGTCCGCGCGAGCTCGGCGGTGATCGCGTCCGCGAGCCGGTCCGGGGTCGCGTCCGGGTAGCGGACGCAGCGACCCGCGCGATGGCGCTGCAGCCGGTGGCGGACGTGGATCTGCTGTTCGAAGTGGTTGCCGAGGGGAACGTAGACGAACGGGCGACCGGCCGCCGTCAGCTCCATGGTGGTGGCCAGCCCACCCTGCACGACGGCGACGTCGCAGGCCGCGAGGTGGCGGTGCAGGTCGGGCACGAAGCCGCGGACCTCGACGCCAGGGGGCGCACCGATCGCCGCGGGATCGGTGCGCGGCCCGGTCACGACGATCATGCGGAGCCCGGGGACGGCACGGCGGATCTGCGGGTGCGCCGCGGCGACCCGGCGCAGCAGGTGCGCGCCCACGCCCGATCCACCCGCGGTGACCAGACAGATCTGCTCGTCGGCCCGGTAGCCCAGCTCGGCCCGCAGCTCCTCCCGGTCGGCGGGGGGGACGAACCCGGTGACGTAGCCGCTGAACGCGTAGTGCTCGCGGGTCCACTCCCGGATCGACGGCATCCCGGGCCGAACGGGGCGTCGAGCACGTCGACGGGTTCACCGATGAACACCGCGCGGTCGCGGACGTGCGGCAGCCGGGCCACGTGGTCGAGCGTGCGCGCGTTGAGATCGGCCGTCAGCAGGGCCTCGCGGTCACCACCGGCCGGCATCGGGAGCCAGCCGACGAAGTCGGTGAGCCAGGCGTAGGCGCTGCGCTTCCGATCGGGGTTCTCGTGCCAGAAGTGGTCCACCTCCCAGCCCTCGTCCGCGACGACCAGGTCGTAGCCCTCGTCGAGGACGTCGTCGAAGACGTGGAAGTTGGCGACGAGGACGGCGTCCATGCGGCGCAGGGCCTCGAAGACCCGCACGTCGTGCTCCCCCGCCTCGGCCTCGATGTGCACGCTCTCCGCGGCGAGGTGCCGGCTGGCCGGGTGCACCCGCTCCCCGGCCGCCGCGACGACCGCGTCGACCGGTGGCTGGGCGAGCCAGTCGATCGTCAGTCCGGGATGCAGCGCCCGCAGTTCGCGGGCGATGGCGAGGTCGCGGCGGGTGTGCCCGAGCCCGATGGGTGAGCTGACCATGAGCGCCCGCGGTCCCCGCCACCGCCGGCGCGGCGGCGGGGCAGGTGCGAACCGGGACGCGAAGGCGTGCAGTGCACGGTTGACCACGACCGGGCGGGTCGCCATCGCCAGGTGCCCGGCGTCGGGCAGCTCCAGCAGATCGGCACCGAGCAGGTCGGCCAGCGCGCGGCCGCGTTCCGGCGGGATGCACCGGTCGTCCCGCGAGTTGATCACCAACGCCGGGCAGGTGACGGCGGCGACGACGGCGTGGACCTCCTCCACCGAGGCGGCCGGGCCGCCGGCGAGCTGAGTGGCGATCAGCACCTCGGGCGTGGTCTGCAGGCCCCAGGCGACGCAGTCCTCCACCACCTTGTGCATGTGCGGCTCGGTGACCAGCTCCGCGAAGAAGAACTCCAGGAACCCGCGGTAGTCGCGGCGCCAGTAGTGGTGGTTGTCCTTCGCCCAGCCCTCGTCGGTGTCCAGCGGCTCGGTGCGCGAGTGGACGGCCCGGGCGGGCAGCTCCGGTGCGAGCGCCTTCACGTTCGGGTCGAGCAGGACGACGCCGAGCACCCGGTCCGGGTGCCGGCCCGCGGCCATCAGCGCGCGGAACGCGGCTGTGCAGTGCCCGACCAGCACCGCTCGCTGCGTGCCGGTCGCATCGAGCACGTCGATCAGATCGCCGACCAGCGCGTCGACGGTGTGCTCGGCGGGGTCAGCGCTGCGCCGCGACCGGCCGTTGCCCAGCGGGTCGGCGGTGATCACGCGGTGGTGCCGGGCGAGGTAGGGCACCTGGGCCTTCCACATCCCTGAGTGGATCACCGCCCAGGGCGCGGTGAGGAACACCGCGGGCGTGCCGCTGCCGTGCACGGCCCAGGCGATCCCGCGGCTCGTGGTGCCGTGCGTCTGCCGCATCCGGTCCTCCTGCACGACGGTCCTCCTGCACGACGACAGCGTCGAGCGCCCCATTGCAGTCGCGTTGCAACGGCGGCGCAACGGCCGGACGGACCCTGCGCCGACCAGCACACGACCCGGGAGGAACCGATGGCCGTCGACACCGACAAACTCATGGACTTCATCNACCGGTTCGCCGCCGACCTCGGCGCCACGATGGCGGCGGGCAACGTCGTCGTCGGGCACCGACTGGGGCTGTACCGGGCGCTGGCGCAGGGCCCGGCGACGGCGGCCGAGCTCGCCGAACGCACCGGGTGCGACCAGCGCTACCTCACCGAGTGGCTGCGCGGCCAGGCCGCGGGCGGCTACGTCGGCCACGACGCTGCGACGGACACGTTCTCGCTCTCGGAGGAGCAGGCGTTCGCGCTGGCGAACCCCGACGGTCCCGTCTACCTNCCGGGCGCGTTCGTGCTGGCCCTGGGCACCCTGAAGGCCGAGGAACAGATCACCGACGCGTTCCGCACCGGGGCGGGAGTGGGCTGGCACACCCACGACGACGACGTGTTCTCCGGCTGCGAGCTGTTCTTCCGACCCGGCTACGTCGCGAACCTCGTCGACAGCTGGATCCCCGCGCTCGACGGCGTGACCGCCAAGCTGACGGCCGGCGCCCGGGTCGCCGACATCGGATGCGGGCTGGGCGCCTCCAGCGTGCTCATGGCCACCGCCTTCCCGGCGTCGCGCATCGCGGGCTCGGACTACCACGCCGGGTCGATCGAGTTGGCGCGCAAACGGGCCGCCGACGCCGGGGTGAGCACCCGCGTGACCTTCGAGGTCGCCTCGGCCCAGACGTTCGGCGGAACCGGCTACGACCTGGTGACCTCGTTCGACTGCCTGCACGACATGGGCGACCCGGTCGGCGCGGCCCGGCACGTGCGAGAGGCGCTCGCCCCCGACGGCACGTGGATGATCGTGGAACCGGCCGCGAGCGACTCGGTCGCCGAGAACCTCAACCCGGTCGGGCGGGTCTACTACTCGTTCTCCAGCTTCCTGTGCGTGCCGAACGCGCTCTCGCAGCCCGGCGGCTACGCGCTGGGAGCGCAGGCGGGCGAGACCGCCATCCGCCAGGTCTGCACCGAGGCCGGGTTCACCCGCTTCCGCCGCGTCGCCGAGACGCCGTTCAACCTGGTGTTCGAGGCCAGGCCCTGAGCCAGGCGTCAGTGCGCGCGGGGACCGGCTCGGGGTCCGATCCCGCTCGGATCACCCGGTGCGCGCCGGCAGCACCGTCCCCGCGACCGCGCCGAGATCGACCACCGATCCGTCCGGTCCCGGCGCCGTCGCGGAGATGACGACCTCGTCGCCGTCCTCGAGGAACGTGCGGGTGCTGCCGTCGGGGAGGGTGATCGGCTCCTTGCCGCCCCACGACAGCTCCAGCAGGCAACCGCGCTGCTCCCGCTCGGGGCCGGAGACGGTGCCGGAGCCGTAGACGTCACCGGTGCGGCTCGGGGCCCCGTTGACGGTCATGTGGGCGAGCTGCTGGGCCCCGGTCCAGTAGTTCTCCCGCACCGGCGGGCGGCTGATCACGTGCCCGTTGAGGCGCACCTCCATCGTGATGTCGAGGCCCCACGGCTCGGCGTCGCTCAGGTAATCGGCGGGTTCGGGATCACGGGCGGGCGGGTCGACGCGGGCCGCCGAGAGGTCGGCCAGCGGCACCACCCACGGCGAGACTGACGTCGCGAACGACTTGCCGAGGAACGGGCCGAGCGGGACGGTCTCGAACGCCTGCAGGTCGCGCGCGGACCAGTCGTTGAGCAGGAACACCCCGAACACGCGCTCGGCGAACTCCGTGACCGGCACGCGGCTGCCCAGCGGCGACCCGACGCCGACGACGAACCCGAGCTCGGCCTCGATGTCCAACCGTCGCGACGGCCCGTAGACCGGCCCGGCCGAGCTGCGGCGCATCCCGCACGGCCGCACGATCGGGGTGCCGGACACGACGATCGAGCCCGCCCGGCCGTGGTAGCCGATCGGGATGTGCTTCCAGTTGGTCGGCAGCGGGTCCTGCCCGGGGCGGAAGATCTCGCCGGCGTTGCGGGCGTGGTGCTCGTTGGAGAAGAAGTCGACGTAGTCGGCGACCTCGATCGGCAGGTGCAGGGTGGCGTCGGCGAGTGCGACGCGGTGCTCGGCCCGGTCCAGCGCGTCGTGGGCGGCCTCGCGCACCGCGGCCCAGGTGTCCGGCCCGGCGGCGAGCAGCGGGTTGAGGACGGGTGCAGAGAGCAGGTCGGCGAACCGCGGGAGCGCCGCGGCCGCATCGAGCACCTCTTCACCGGCCCGCACCCCGATGCGCCTGCGGCCGTCGGCGAGGGAGAACACCCCGAACGTCATCGCCGCGCCCACGTCCACGCGTAGTCCGGGTCTTCCGAGGCGAACGCACCTTCACCCAGCTCCAGCGGACGGAAGGTGTCGACCATGACCGCCAGCTCGTCGAAGAACTCCGCGCCGAGCGCCCGTTCGACCGCGCCCGGCTGCGGGCCGTGGGTGTGCCCGCCGGGGTGCAGGCTGATCGAGCCCTGCCCGATGCCGGAGCCCTTGCGAGCCTCGTAGTCGCCGCCGCAGTAGAACATGACCTCGTCGGAGTCGACGTTGGAGTGGTAGTACGGCACCGGCACCGCCAGCGGGTGGTAGTCGACCTTGCGCGGCACGAAGTTGCAGATCACGAAGTTGGTGCCCTCGAAGACCTGGTGCACCGGCGGCGGCTGGTGGACGCGGCCGGTGATCGGTTCGAAGTCGGCGACGTTGAACGTGTACGGGTACAGGCACCCGTCCCAGCCGACCACGTCGAACGGGTGCGTCGGCAGCACGTAGCGGGTGCCGGTGATCCCGCGCGCGCCGCGGTGCTTGACCAGCACCTCCACGTCCTCGCCTTCGACGAGGAACGGTTCGGTGGGGCCGTGCAGGTCCCGCTCGCAGTACGGGGCGTGCTCCAGGAACTGGCCGTAGCGGGACAGGTACCGGCTCGGCGGCGCGATGTGGGAGTTCGCCTCGATGACGTACAGCCGCAGCGGCTCGTCACCGGTCGGCACCCAGCGGTGCGTCGTCGACCGCGGCAGCAGCACGTAGTCGCCCTGCCGCGCCGCGAGCACCCCGAAGACCGTCTCGACGGTCGCGGTGCCCGCCTCGACGTAGACGCACTCGTCGCCGACTGCGTTCCGGTACAGCGGGGACGCCTCGCCCGCGACGACGTAGGAGATGCGCACGTCGGCGTTGCCCAGGACCAACCGGCGACCAGTCACCGCATCGGCGCGCTTGCCCTCCGCGCCGGGGAACAGCTCATGCAGCCGCAGGTGCCGAGGCAGCAGGGGGCGGTTCTCGGTGAGGGCCTGGTCGGGCAGCTCCCACGGTTGCGCATCCACCACCGCCGAGGGGATGCCGCGGTGGTAGAGCAGGGCGGAGTCGGAGGAGAAGCCCTCCTCCCCCATCAGCTCCTCGTAGTACAGGCCGCCGGAGGGTGTCCGGTACTGGGTGTGCCGCTTCGGTGGGATCTCGCCAACGCTGCGGTAGTAGGGCATGCGACCATCCTGCACCGTGGGCGAGACCTGGACAGCCGCTGAATGCGCAGCCGCCTGGGGGGTCAAGCCGGGCACGTGGCTGGCCTACGTCTCCCGCGGCCAGGCCCCGGCCCCGCTGCCCGGTGCCGGGCCGCGCCGCTGGGACGCCGACGCGGTGCGCTCGTTCCCGCGCCCGGGGGTCGGCCGCTCCCGTGCCTCGGCCACGCCGGAGGCGCACGCGCTGCTGGAGCGCATGCGCGCCACGGCCGCGGAGCTGGAGCGGCTGCAGGCCGAGCAGAAGGCGCTGCTCGCCGAGGGCGCGGCCGCCGGGCTGGAGACCGCGGCGATGGCCCGGGCGCTCGGGATCAGCCGGCAGACGGCGGCGAGCTGGCTGAAGTCCTGAGGGTCTCCTGCGTCGAGAACGACGTTGCGGCGAATTCGAATCGATTCAGTCCGCAGTGACTTCGTTCTCGGCGCAGGGCACCTCAGCCGACCGCGGTCCGCGTCCGGTCCACGGCCCCACCCACGGCCCGGGCCAGCGCGGCCGGCACCTGCTCCTGCGGGACGACCGCGGCCACGTACGCGTCCGGCCGCACCACCCACACCTCGCCGGGCCGGGCGCCGAGCACCTCGGCCACCTCGCCCTCCAGGGGCAGCGACGCGCACCCGGGCGCGGACCCGCCGATCAGCAGGAACCCGTCCCGGGCCAGCGCGCGCAGCCGGGTGCTCCCCACCGGCACGTCGGGCACCAGCACCCCCGGCCCTGGGTCCGGCACGCTCCCGCGCGGCGGCCTGCCCCGGAACGGCCGCTGCGGATCGGGTGTGGTCAGCGGCGAGTCGACGTACCAGAACGGTTCGTACAACCGGCCCGAGTCGACCTGCGCCCGCGCAGCCGGATCGGTCACCGCCCGCGCCAGCACGTCGGCCCGGAACGCCGCCCGATCGGCGTCCGGCGGGACGAGGAAGTCCATCGTCGCGCTGGTGACCTGCAGGTTCTCCTGCGCTGCCGCGTGCCGTTCGACGTGGTAGCTCTCCAGCAGCTCCGGCTCTGCCAGCCCGCGCAGCACCCACGCCAGCTTCCACGCGGCGTTCTCGGCGTCGGCGACGCCGGAGTTCATCCCGCGCGCCCCGAACGGTGAGTACAGGTGCGCGGCGTCGCCGGCCAGCAGCACCCTGCCCACCCGGAACCGGGTCGCGCAGCGGGAGTGGAACCGGTACACCGATGTCCACACCAGTTCGTACGGCCGGTCGCCGATGATCTGCCGCACCCGCGCGTCCAGCGCACCCGACTCCCGTTCGGCGGCCAGGTCGTAGTCGGCGGGCACCTGCCAGTCGATGCGGAACATCCGGTCCGGGCACGGGTGCACCAACACCTGTCGGCCGGGGTTCCAGACCGGGTCGAAGAAGAACCGCCGCTCGTGCGACCAGCCGGGCAGGTCGGTGCGCAGGTCGGCGATGAGGAACCGGTCGTCGAACGAGCGGCCGGGGAAGCCGACGCCGAGCTGGTCGCGCAGCTCGCCGCAGCGCCCGCCCGCGCACAGCAGCGCGTACTCCGCACGCAGCTCCTCGTCGCCGCACCGCACGGTGACCCCGTCGGCGTCCTGCTCGATCGCGGTCACCCGGTGCCCCCAGCGCACGTCCACCAGCGGCTGGGCGGCGACGGCGGCGTCGAGCAGCTCCTCGGTGCGGGCCTGGGAGATGTTCACGAACGGCGGGAACGGGGAGCGGCCGCGGTCGGCGAACGTGGTGCTGAACAGCTCCGTGCCGCGGTGGTAGGTGCGCGCGGTCGTCCAGGTCAGGCCCTCCGCAGCGACCTGCTCACCCACGCCGACCGCCGCCCAGATGTCGAGGACGTCGCGGTGCTGGCAGATCGACTTCGACCCGACCCGGTCCCGGCCGGGCAGCGCGTCCAGGACGATCGACGGCACGCCCCAGCGGGCGAGCAGCAGTGCGGCGGTGGTGCCGACCGGACCGGCACCGACGATCACCACCGGGACCATCAGCTGCCCTGGAGCTGCGCCCAGACCTCCTGGTCGCGCTCGGTCGTCCAGATCACCGGCCGCTCGATCCCGTGCAGCTCGTCCCACACCCGGGACACGTCGAACGGCAGGCAGTGCTCGAAGATCGGCCAGTGCCCGTACTGCTCGTGCAGGGCGGCGTGGCAGGCGGCGAACGCGTCGGCGAGGGTGCCGCCCTCGTCGATGACGGCCTGGGTCTCGGTGATCAGGGTACGGAGGAAGTGCCGGGTCTGCGCGATCGCGGCGGCCACCTCGTCCCGGCCCCGACAGGTGGCGCCGCGCCCGCCGACCAGCGCCTCGGCACCGAGTGCGGCGACCGCGTCGAGGGTGCCGCCCGCCCACTCCCGGTGGAACGCGTCACCGGTGTAGAGCGCCGCTTGCGCCTCCACCAGGTCGCCGGCGAACAGGATCCGCTGCTTCGGCAGCCACGCCACGATGTCGCCCTCGGTGTGCCCGCGCCCGCAGTACTGCAGCACGAGATCGCCGCGATCGCCGCCGAGGTCGATCGTGAGCCGGTCGGAGAACGTCAGTGTCGGCCAGGTCAACCCCGGCACCGACGCGGGTTCCTCGGCCAGCCGCGGCATCCGCGCGAACTCCGACGCCCAGTCGGCCTCCCCGCGCTCGGCGATCAGCGCACGGGTGTTCTCGTGCGCGACGATCACGTCCGCGTCGAACGCCGACGCGCCCAGCACGCGCACCGCGTGGTAGTGCGAGAGCACCAGGTAGCGGACGGGTTTGTCGGTGTGCTCGCGGAGTCTGGCCAGCCACTTGCGGGCGGCGACGGGCGTCGCGAGCGCCTCGATGCAGACGAGGAAGTCCTCGCCCTCGATCGCCCCGACGTTCGGATCACCCTCGGCGGTCAGCGCGTACACCCCGTCGGCGAGCACCTCCAGGGTCTGCTGCTTCTCGGCGAGATCCTGCGACGACGCGAACGGCTTCGCTGCCATGCGCTCCACGGTCGCACCGCAACGGGGGTGCGGACAAGCGGTAGGGTCCGGCGTCGAGAACGAAGTCATGGTGATCAACAAGCCTTTTTGATCACCATGGCTTCGTTCTCGACGCGGATTCCCGGGTTGACTTCTCCCCTGCCCCGCCGAAATCCTGCAGCGTGGTCCGGGTCCAGTTGCACGGCGGCTTCGCGGTGGTCGTCGACGGCCGGTCGATCACGGCCGATCTGCCGGGCCGCCGGGGACGGATGCTCGTGGCGTACCTGGCGGCGCACCCGCGCGGGGCCGACCGGAGCCGGCTGATCGACCTGTTGTGGCACCCGGCCGAGCCGGGGCCGTCGGCGCCCGCCGGGTTCGCCGCGCTGCTGTCGAAGGCCCGCGCGGCGCTCGCGCCGATCGAGATCCGCGGCCGGCAGAACCTGCAGCTCGTGCTTGCCCCGGACGCGGTCGTCGACACCGCCGTGGCCGCCGCGGCCCTGCACGAGGCCGACGCAGCCGCTGCGCGCCGGGACTGGCGGCGGGCCTGGACGCAGGCGCTGAGCACGCTGTTCGTGCTCCAGCGGGAGTTCCTCGCCGATCTCGACCACCCGTGGATCGACGAGCGCCGCCGCGAGCTCGCCCACGACCACGACCGCGCCCTCGCCTGCTACGCCGAGGCCTGCCTGCACCTGGGCCCCACCGAGCTGGCCAGCGCCGAGCGCAGCGCCCGCCGGCTCATCGCGTCCCAGCCGCTCGCCGAGACCGGGTACTGCCTGCTCATGCGCGCCCTCGCCGCGCGGGGCGACCGGGCCGCCGCACTCGGGGTGTACGCCGAGCTGCAGGCGGTGCTGCGCGCCGAGCTGGGTACCGCTCCTGGCCCGGTCGCGGCCGCGGTGCACGCCGACCTGCTCTGAGCCCGGAGACGAGGAGACGGCGACGAGAGGCGGCGACGAGAGGCGGCGACACGGAGACAGCGGCACGGAGACAGCGGCACGGAGACAGCGGCACGGAGACGGCGACAAGGTTTCGACAACGCCGCGGCAACGCCACGACAGCCCCGGGCGAGCACCATGGTGCGGCCCCGAGGGGAAGCACCGGGGCGGACGCAGAGGGGAGCACGCGATGAACCAGGTCAGCTGCGAATGCGGCTACGCCGCCCGGCACGAGGACGAGGAGCAGATCGTCGCGCAGGTCCTGCGCCACGTGTCGAGCGATCATCCCGAGCTGGTCGGCTCGGTGACACCCGAGGTCGTGCGCGGATGGATCGAGGTGGTACCGGCCTGATCCCTGCCAGCCGCCGCGGGCGTCGCGGGTGGCGGGAGGGCACCCGTGACCCCGGGGTACACAACCTCGCGTTGAGAACGACGTTGTGGCGATCAGAGAGGCGCTTGTTGATCACCACAACGTCATTCTCGAGGCATCTGGGACCAGAAAGGGGGGTGCCCGCCGCCCCGGTTGCGGGACGGCGGGCACCGCGGCCGTGCGCTCCCCCCTAGTGCGTCACGGCCTTCTCGACGCCCACTCCGGTGAGGGAGCGGACCTCCATCTCGGCGTACTTCTGCGGGTCGGCCGGGTCACGGCGACTGCTCAGCACGGTGCCGAGGTAGCCAAGCAGGAACGACAGCGGGATCGAGACGATGCCCGGGTTGTCGAGCGGGAACCAGTGGAAGTCGACGCCCTGCAGCATCGAGGCGCTCTTGCCGGTGGCCGGATCGACCGGCTTGCCCGACACCACCGGCGAGAAGACGATCAGCACGATCGTGCTGATCAGACCGCCGTAGATGCTCCACTGGGCACCGGTGGTGTTGAACCGCTTCCAGAACAGCGAGTACAGGATCGTCGGCAGGTTCGCCGAGGCCGCCACGGCGAACGCGAGCGCCACGAGGAACGCGACGTTCTGCCCGTTGGCGAGGATGCCGCCGACGATGGCCAGCACGCCGATCACGACGGCCGTCATCCGCGCGACCTTGACCTCCTGCTGCGGGCTCGCCTCGCCGCTCTTGAGCACGTTGGTGTAGATGTCGTGCGCGAACGACGCCGAGGCGGTGATCGTCAGGCCGGCGACGACCGCGAGGATCGTCGCGAACGCGACCGCGGAGATCAGGCCCAGCAGCAGGGTGCCGCCGAGGTGCGCGGCCAGGAGCGGCGCCGCGGAGTTCGCCGCGCCCGGGGCGGAGCGGATCACGTCCGCGCCGACGAGCGCCGCCGCGCCGTACCCGAGCACCAGCGTGAACAGGTAGAACAGCCCGATCAGGGCGACCGCCCAGCTCACCGAGCGGCGGGCCTCCTGCGCGGTGGGCACGGTGTAGAAGCGCATCAGGATGTGCGGCAAGCCGGCGGTGCCCAGCACCAGGGCCAGCGACAGCGAGATGAAGTCGATCGGGTTCTTGTACTGGTTACCCGGGTTGAGCAACTGCTCACCCAGCTTGCTGCTGTTGGCGACGGCCTCGCCGAGCAGGCCGGAGAAGTTGAACCCGACCAGCGCCAGCACCCACAGGGTCATCAGCAGCGCGCCGGCGATGAGCAGCACCGCCTTGATGATCTGCACCCAGGTGGTGCCGCGCATACCGCCGATCAGGACGTAGGCGATCATCAGCACGCCCACGATCGCGATGACGACGGCCTGGCCGAAGCCGCTGGTCACGTTGAGCAGCAGGGCCACCAGGCCACCGGCACCGGCCATCTGGGCGAGCAGGTAGAAGAACGACACGACCAGCGTCGACGTGGCCGCGGCGGCGCGCACCGGCTTCTGCCGCATGCGGAACGCCAGCACGTCGCCCATCGTGTAGCGGCCGGTGTTGCGCAGCAGCTCGGCCACCAGCAGCAGCGCGACGAGCCAGGCGACGAGGAATCCGATCGAGTAGAGGAAGCCGTCGTAGCCGTTGAGGGCGATGGCACCGGCGATGCCGAGGAACGACGCGGCCGACAGGTAGTCGCCGGAGATCGCGATGCCGTTCTGGCGGCCGCTGAACGCGGACCCGGCGGTGTAGAAGTCGCCGGTCGTCGCGGTGCGCCTGCGGTTCACCCGCACGACGATCGCGAGCGTCACCACCACGAAGACGGTGAAGATCGCGGTGTTCAGGAGCGGGTTGCTGGCGGTCTCGAGCGCGCTCTGGGCGAGGTTGGTCGTGGTCACCGCTGCTCCAGCTCCTCACGGATCGAACGGGCGAGCGGGTCGAAGCGCCGGTTGGCCCACCGCACGTACCACCAGGTGATCGCGAACGTCGTGACGAACTGCAGAAGGCCCATCAGCAGGCCGATGTTGAAGTTGCCGCCGATCTTGGTGGACATGAAGTCGGGTGCGTAGACCGACAGCAGCACGTACAGCAGGTACCAGGCCAGGAACAGCCCCGACACCGGGAACACGAAGCTGCGCAGACGGCGGCGCAGCTCCTGGAACTCCGGTTCGGCCTGCGCCTTCTCCCAGTCGGGCGCTCCGGTCGGCGGTCCGGCCGCCTCCGACCTTCCCAGAGGGGTGCTCATCCGAGATGCCTCCTCGCATTCGGCCGCTGACTCACGGTGCAGACGCGGTGATCAGGTGCAGAGGATCCGGTGACCGCGGTCACGCCCGGTAGTGGCGCGCGACACATCGACCAGTGCCGCGACGAACGGTCGACGAACGGTCGACAGCTACGACGAACGGTTGCGCGCGCGGCGCTCGTCGAGGTGCAGCCGCAGCATCGCGGCGGGCGCCCAGGCCGGGGCAGTGCCGCGCAGGGAGACGAGCACCATCGTGGCGAAGGCCAGCGGGACCGACCACAGCGCGGGCTGACCGAGCAGCACCGACACCAGGCCGGGCGGCGGCGACGCCAGCAGGCCGACGACGATCACCCCGGCCGAGGCGAGCAGCCCGACGACCATGCCGGCGGCCGCCCCACGGGCGGTGAGGCCGGACCACCACAGCCCCAGCACCAGCAGTGGGCAGAAGGTCGAGGCCGCGACCGCGAACGCGGAGGTGACCAGCACCGAGATGTCCAGGTGCGCGGCCGGCAGCGCGAGCGCGACGACGACCAGGGCCGCGGCGAGCGTGGTGAACCGCAGCCGCCGCACCGGCGCCGCCGTGCTCATCAAGTCGTGCGAGACCGCACCTGACAGCGCCAGCAGCAGGCCGAGCGAGGTCGCGAGGAACGCCGCGAACGCACCGGCGGTGAGCATCGCGGTGACCAGCTGGCCGGCCCAGCCGGTGTCCACCCGCGACGGCAGGGCGACCACGACCGTGTCGGTGCCTCCGGTGAGGAACAGCTCCGGCAGCAGTGCCGCGCCCAGCAGCCCGTACACGGCGGGGAACAGGTAGAACGCCGACAGCATCGCCACGGTGATGGCCGCGGTGCGGCGCGCACCCCACCCGTCGGCGCTGGTGTGGAAGCGCACGACGATGTGCGGCAGGCCCATCGTGCCCAGCACGGTGGCCACCAGGACCGACAGCGTCGCGAGCAACGGGAACCCGGCCCCGGACGGGTCGAGCAGCGGTCGGGTCCAGCTCTCGCCGCCCGGCGCGACCGCGCCCGCGACGTCCGGGACGTCGCTGCCCGCGGCGAACCTCCACGTGCTGCCGGTGCGTGCGGTGTAGTCGCCGGGAGCGAGCACCTGCGGCGGCTGCCCGTCGACGGCGACGGTGGTCGGCTCGGTGATCGTGAGCCGGGTGTCGAGCCGGAACTCGACGGGGGTCTCCTGGGCGAACGTCGTGAACTCGACCGGGGTGAGCGCCGACGAGCGGGTCTCCGCGCCGACGTGCACGAGCAGCCAGATCGCCGGCACGGTGAACAGCACCATCTTCAGCGCGAACTGGAACGCCTGCACGTAGGTGGCCGCGCGCATCCCGCCCAGCGCGAGCGTGATCGACACGGCGGCCCCGGCGACCACCACGCCGACCCAGTACGGAGTGCCGCCGACCAGGTTGAGCAGCAGCCCCGCCGCCTTGAACTGCGGCACCAGGTACAGCACCGCGATCGCGATCACCGCGACCGCGCACAGTCTGCGCAGCCCGGGCGAGCCGAGCCGGGCCTGGGCGAAGTCGGGCACGGTGAGCGCACCGGTCCGCCGCATCGGGGCCGCCACCAGGGCGAGCATGAGGACGTAGCCCGCGGTGAACCCGACCGGGTACCACAGCGCACCGATGCCGTCCTTGACGACGAGCCCGGCCACGCCGAGGAACGACGCCGCCGAGAGGTACTCCCCCGACACCGCTGCCGCGTTCACCGTGGGCGAGAGCCGCCGCGACGCCACGAGGAAGTCCGACGTCGACCGGATCGCCACGCCGCGGGCCCCGATCAGCAGCGTCGCGATCACCACCAGCATGAGGGCGGTGACCACCATCGGGGCGGAGCCCGTGCCCGCGGCGATCACGGTGCCCGTTCGATGCGCTCCGCCCGGCGCAGCTGCCAGCGGGAGAGCGCGATCAGCAGCGGGTACGGCAGCACCCCCACCGCCAGCCAGGACAGCGGAACCCCGAACACGCGCACGTCGTCGAGGCCGGGGAAGGCGGCGAGCAGCAGCGGGATGCCCACGATGACCGCGCACAGCAGCGCCACCGCTACGAGCGCCCAGCGCAGCTGCTCGCGGTGGATGCGCCGAGCCCGTTCCAGATCGCCGGGGGCCAGGTGCGGCGGCAGCGCGGTGTGCCCGAGCCGCCGGCGCGCGAGTGCGACCCGGGTCTGCGGGCTGGTCACGACCACGCGCCGCTGCCGGGTCACGAGCCGCCCCCGTCGAAGACGCCTCGGGTGGCCGCGTCGAGCAGCACCTCGCGCAGCTCCCGTGCGTGGCGACGGCTCACCGGGACGTCACCGACGTCGGTGTGGGCGAGCAGGCCACCGGACAGGTCGCTGCGCAGCTCCCGCACCGCCGGCACGGCCAGCAGGTAGCTGCGGTGCACGCGGACGAACGACGCGCTCGCCCACAGCTCCTCCAGCCGCGAGATCGGGATGCGCACCAGGTGCGCGCCGGACGGCGTGTGCAGGCGCACGTAGTCACCCTGCGCCTCGACGTAGCGCACGTCGTCGCGGCGGATGAACCGGGTGCGCCCGGCGAGCTCCACCGGCACGGCGGCGAGCGAGTCGACAGCGGGCTTCGCGGGTGGGGCAGGCGTGTCGATGAAGCGCCGCACCCGCTCCAGCGCAGCCCGCAGCCGCTCCGGGCGCACCGGTTTGAGCAGGTAGTCGGCGGCGCCGATGCCGAAGGCGTCGGCAGCGTGCTCCTCGTAGGCGGTCACGAACACCACGACCGGCGGGTCCTGCATGCGGGAGAGCAGCGACGCCAGCTCCATCCCGTCCATGCCGGGCATCGAGATGTCGAGGAACACGACGTCCAGCGGCTCGGCCTGGATCAGCTTCAGCGCGGTCACCGCGTCGGTGGCGGTGCGCACCGAGCCGATCTCGGGCGCCGCGTCGAGCATGCGGCGCAGCTCCCCCACCGCGGGCTCCACGTCGTCGACGGCGAGCACCCGCCACCCCCCGCTCGACGTCACTGTCCGCGCTCCTCGATCCAGGTCCTGCACCCGAGACGGCCGGTCACGCCACCACCCCCGGCTGGAACCGCGGCACCCGCACCAGCACCTTCGTCCCGGCACCCTCGGCCGTCTCGATGACCAGACCGTAACCCGGACCGAACACCGTGCGCAGCCGCCGATCGACGTTCAGCAGTCCGACGCTGTTCGGGTCGCCGCGGCCGGCGAGGACGTCGGCGGCGTGCTGCGGATCCATGCCCGGCCCGTCGTCCTCGACGGTGAGGATGGCCTCGTTGCCCTCGGCTACCCCGTTCACCTGCACGAGCCCGCCCTCTGGGGTCGCCTCGACCCCGTGCTTGACGGCGTTCTCCACCAGCGGCTGCAGCGCCAGGTACGGCAGCGCGACCGGCAGGATCTCCGGGGCGATGCGCAGCTGAACCTTCAGCCGGTCCCCGAGCACCGCCCTGGCCAGCGCCAGGTAGGCCTCGATCGCGGCGAACTCGCCCGCGACGGTCGTGTAGTCGCCGCCGCGGGCGAGGCTGTGGCGGGTGTACTCGGCGAAGTCGAGCATGAGCTCCCTTGCTCGTTCCGGGTCCGACTCGACGAACGACGCGATAGCGGTGAGCGAGTTGTACACGAAGTGCGGGGAGATCTCCGCGCGCAGCGCCCGTAGCTCGGCCCGCTCGGCGATCTCGGCCGAGCGCTCCAGCCGGGCCCGTTCCAGCGCCTCGCCCACCCACGCCGCGGCTTCGTCCAGCGCGGCGCGGTCCAGTCCGTCGGCGGTGACGACGAGCGCGCCGGCCACCTCGTCGCGGGTGTGCAGCGGCAGCGCGACCAGCCCGTCCGGCCCCTTGGCGCGGTTGTCGGTGCGCAGGACGGTCGCGACCATCTCCTGGACCACCCGCGGGTCCAGGCCGTTGCCGGACCACACCTCCTCACCGCCGAGGCCGACGAGCCCCACCGTCCGCACGCCGAGCAGGCGGCGCAGCCGGCGCACCGCCGACGGCGCGCCGGGCCCGCCGATCCCGGCGCGCAGCTCGTCGGCGATGCGGCGGCCGACGCCGAGCACACCGAGGGCCTCCGCCCCCGCCGGCCGGGCGCCGCCGACCCGCCACCACCGAGCCACGTCGGGATGATGGCAGGCGCGGCCGCGGCGGTGGAGGCTGGCGCACGGATGCCGGCGCGGCCCGGCGCCGTGGTGGGTGCGGGCCGGGCCGAAGCGCAACGACGGGCCGGGCCGAAGCGCAACGACGGGCCGGGCCGAAGCGCAACGACGGGCCGGGCCGAAGCGCAACGAACGGCACTCTCGTCCACTCCGGGTGGACGAGAGTGCCGTTCGTTGCGTCCCGGCCACCACCGCGGGGATGCCTTCCGTGATCAGCCGAGGTCGACGCCGTAGCGCTTCGTCAGCCGCGAGCCCGTGGCGATCAACCGCTGGTAGGCCGAGCCGAGCACGCGCGGCAGCAGGTCGATCGCGCGCGCGTCCAGCCCGATGAGGATCCGCGGGGAGTTGCGCTCGATCCCGCGGATGATCGTCTTGGCGGCGTCCTCGGGCGAGGTGCGGGCGATCCGACGGAAGCTGCGCGCCGCCTCCTCGTCGTCCATGCCGGCGGGCTTACGGGCGGAGCGGGCGATGTTCGTGTCGATGCCGCCCGGGTGCACGCAGCTGACGCCCACCGGGTGCCCGGCGATGAGCATCTCCTCGCGCAGCGCCTCGGTGAACCCGCGCACGGCGAACTTGGCCGCGTTGTAGGCGCTCTGGGTGGGCACCCCGATCAGGCCGAACACGCTGGAGACGTTCACCAGGTGGCCCTCGCCGGAGGCGATGAGGTGCGGCAGGAAGGCCTTCGTGCCGTGCACGACGCCCCAGAAGTTGACGCCCATCAGCCAGTCGAGGTCCTCCCAGGACATCTCCTCGACGGTGGCCATGAGCGCGACCCCGGCGTTGTTGACGACCAGGTTGACCTGGCCGAACTCGGTCACCACCGCGTCGGCGTGGGCGAGGAGCGCGGTCCGGTCGGCCACGTCCAGCTCGTGGCCGACGGCCTTCGCGCCGAGCTTCTCGCAGGTCGCGACCGTGTCGGCGAGCCGGACGGCATCGACGTCGGACAGCGCGAGCCGCGCACCCCGGCCGGCGAGGGCGACGGCCAGCGCCCGCCCGATCCCGGACCCGGCGCCGGTGATCACGGCGACCTTGTCGGTGAAGTCCCGCACGGTGTCCCCCTCGGCTACGCTGCAACAAAGCGACTGATCTGTTGCAGTGTTGCACACGCGAGGAGAGGCCGCGATGCCCGTGTTACCGCCGGTACCCCCCGCGTCGCTCGATCCCTACCTCGACGCCACCGCGCGCTGCTTCGCCCGCTACGGGGTGCGCCGGACGTCGGTGCAGGACGTCGCCCGCGAGCTCGGCGTCAACCGCACCACCGTGTACCGGCAGGTCGGCACGGTGGAGCGGCAGGCGATGCTGCTGCTGATCCGCGACGCGCACCGCCTGCTCACCTCCCTGAGCGGCTGGATCGACGGACCGGTCGGCCCGCGGACGGTCGTCGACCTCATGGCCGAGGTCGTGCGCCGCGCGCGCGAGCACCCGGTGCTGGCGAAGGTGCTCGCCGACGAGCCCGAGCTGATCGGCACCTACGTGACCCGGGACGGCGCGGCGCTGATCGAGCTGGTCACCGGGGTGCTGCGGCCGCTGCTCGAGGCCGCCGCGGCGGCGGGGACGATCGCCCAGCGCGATCCCGGGGTGCTGGCGCAGTGGCTGGTGCGCACGACGGTGTCGCTGATCCTCACCCCGCCGCCGGTGGAGCTCGAGGTGTTCCTGGCCGAGCTGCTGCTGCCGGCGCTCGAGCCGCAGAGCTAGGGCCCGGGAACCGCGGAGAGCCGCAGTGCTGATTGTGCGCGGTTCCTTCGTCGCCGGATCGCGGCTCGTGCACTCCCCGCGTCGACGGTGGCTCCTCCGCAGCTCACGGCCCCGTATCGTTCCGCTGTGGGCCGCTAGGCACCTGCCCGCCGTCGTCGACGCGCGAGCGCCGTGGCCACCTTCCGGTGGTGCTCGGTCAGGAGCGGTGGGTCGGTCCGGGGGTACGAGGCCGAGGCGCTGTTGAGGTGAATCGCGTCCACCGGCACCAGCTCAGCCGAGGAGCGCTTCCGGTATCTCCACGACCCGGCTGCGCAGGTACTCCCCCAGCCCCTTGGCCTGCGGGTCGGGCCTGGTCGAGCTGGCCACGCCGGCCCCCAGCAGCCCGTGCACGATCACGTTGACCGCGTTGAGGTTCGGCAGCTCGTGCACCTCGATGTCCAGTTCGGCGGTTTCCGGGCCGAGCAGCTCGCGCACCCGGTCCGGGGTGAGGAACCCGCGCAGCCACGGGTAGGCGGCGGGGTCCCGGGTCCAGACGCCGATGTTCGCGTCGCCGCCCTTGTCCCCCGACCGCGCGCCGCACACCGTGCCGAGCGGGACCCGCCGGGTCGGTCCGGCCACGGGCTCGGGGTCCGGGACCAGGTCTGGACGAACGGCCCTTTCGTCCACTCGGGGTGGACGAAAGGGCCGTTCGTTGCCCTCCACCCCGGCAGCATCGGCCGTGGGCGGGTCCGTCACCACCGTGCGCGTGCCGTCGGCGTGCACCACCACGTGCTGCACCGCCGAGCGCGGCACGCTCGCCGGCCGGTACACCCCGAACGCGCTCTCCGCGGTGGGCGGTGTGGTGGTGTGGAACCCGGCGTATCCGCCCAGCGCCAGCTCCATCGTCGCGTTGGAGAAGGCGCGGCCGACCTTGCGCGGGTCCGGGTCCTTCACGGTCACCCGCAGGTGCGCGGTGGCCTGCTCGTTGGTCGGAGCGTCGGGCCGGTCGAAGCGCAGCAGCCGCACGTCGACCTCGGTGAAGCGGTCCTTGCCGCCGAGGATGTCGAACAGCAGCGCCTCGGCGTGCGCCGCCTTGGCCTCGATGTCCAGCCCGGTGAGCACCAGCGTCATCGTGTTGCGGTAGCCGCCCGCCTCGTTGAGCGCCACCTTCAGCGTCGGCGGCGGGGCGCTGCCGCGCACCCCGGAGATCCGCACCCGGTGCTCGCCCTCCTGCGTGAGCGTGATCGTGTCGAAGTGCGTGGTGACGTCGGGCCCGAGGTAGGCGGGTCCCTGCAGCTCGTAGAGCAACTGCGCGGTCACCGTGCCGACGGACACGAGCCCGCCGGTGCCCGGGTGCTTCGTGATCACCGACGAGCCGTCGGCGGCCACCTCGGCGATCGGGAAGCCCGGGTAGCGGCGGTCGGTGATCTCGTCGAGGAACGGGTAGTTGCCACCGGTCGCCTGCGGGCCGCACTCGATCACGTGCCCGGCCACGACGGCGCCGGCGAGCGCGTCGAACTCGTCGCGGGCCCAGCCGTGCCACCACGCCGCAGGCCCGACGGCCAGCGACGCGTCCGTGACCCGCCCGGTCACGACGACGTCCGCCCCGGCCGCGAGCGCCTCGGCGATCCCCCAGCCGCCGAGGTAGGCGTTGGCGGAGACCGGCTTGCCCTCCACGGGCGGGGTGATCGCGTCGAGGTTGCCGCGCAGGTCATCGCCCTCGACGTGCGCGACCTTCGCCGAGAGCCCCAGCTTCGCCGCGACGTCGCGGATCGCCGCCGCGAGCCCGGCCGGGTTCAGCCCGCCCGCGTTGGACACGATCTTGATGCCGCGCTCCAGGCAGGTGCCGAGGACCTCCTCGACCTGCCGCAGGAACGTGGTGGCGTAGCCGAGCGCCGGGTCCTTGGCCTGCGCCTTGGCCAGGATGAGCATGGTCAGCTCGGCGAGGTAGTCCCCGCACAGCACGTCGATCGGGCCGCCCTCGACCATCTCCCGCGCAGCGGCGAGGCGGTCGCCGTAGAAGCCCGAGCAGTTGCCGATGATCACCGGTCGCGTCATGCGAACTCCCCCGGCTTGCGGCCGGTCCCGGCGGGACCGGCGAAGGCCTGTGCGATCGCCATCCACTCCGCCGCGACCGGCCCCTCGACGACGAGCGAGACGTCGTCGATGTGGCGGCGCTGGGTGACCACCAGGCAGAAGTCCAGCGCCGGGCCGGTCACGGTGTTCTCCGCGTCCTCCGGTCCCCAGGTCCAGACGGCTCCGGACGGAGCGTTCAGCGTCACGCGGATCGGCGTGGTGGGCGGTTCCTTTCCGTTGACCTGGTAGCTGTAGGCGCGCGCACCGATGCCGATGTGCGCGACGTGCCGCAGCCGGTCGGTGGGCTCGCGGGTGACGCCGAACGCGTCGGCGACGTCCTGACCGTGCGCCCAGGTCTCCATGATCCGCGCGGTGAGCGACGAGGCCGCGCTCATGGACGGGCCGAACCACGGCACCCGCTTGGCCGGGTCGAGCTGCCGGAACGCCGCCAACAGCCCCGCGCGTGATCGGTCGAACCAGGCCAGCAGCTGCGCACCGGACAGGTGCCGGTACCGCGCCGCGATCGCATCCGGGTCGATGACCCCGTCGCCGACCAGCTCCTCGACGGTCCTGGCGAAGGCGTCGGGATCGGTGGCTGCCTGGACGGCGACGTCGTCGAAGTACGCCAGGTGCGACACCTGGTCGGTCACCGACCAGCCCGCGGCCGGGGTGGGCCGGCGCCAGTCGGCCTCCGCCAGCGGGGCGAGGACGTCCCGCAGCACCGCGGTCTCGGCCGCCAGGTCGTCGGCCAGCACCTCCATCGAGACGGCCACTAGACCCCCTTCCAGACGGGCGCGCGCTTCTCCCGGAACGCGGCAGGCCCCTCCTGCGCGTCGGTGGAGCGGTACACCGGTTCCCAGATCTCCTCCGCCCGGTCGTAGACGTCGGGCCGCGAGAGGTAGACGGTGGCCTTGGCGGCCCGCACCGACAGCGGCGCGTTCTTCGCGATCCGCTGCGCCAGGCGCTGCGCGTGGTCGCGCAGCTCCGCGGCCGGTACGACGTGGTTGACCAGGCCGAGCGCCTCGGCGCGGCGAGCGTCGATCGGGTCGCCGGTCAGCAGGATCTCCATGGCCAGCCGCGGCGGCACCAGCCACGACAGCGGTGCCGCCCACGGCGAGCCGCGGCCCACCTTCACCTCGCTCACCGCGAACGTCGCGTGCTCGGCGGCCACCACGAGATCGCACTGCTGGGCCAGCAGGAACCCGCCGGCGAAGGCCACGCCGTTGACCGCCGCGATCGTCGGCTTGACGACCTCGACGTTGCGGCCGAACTGCGGCACGAAGTCCGGCGGCGGCACCTCGAGCGCCGTCTCCGCCATCTCCTTGAGGTCACCGCCCGCGCAGAACGCCTTGTCCCCGGCTCCGGTCAGCACCAGCACGCTCGCGGAGTCGTCGGCGTTGAAGCGGTGCACGCCCTCCCAGAGGCCCTCGCGGACCGGCTCGGACAGCGCGTTGCGGGCCTCGGGCCGGTTGATCGTCAGCCACGCGACGCCGTCGACGACCTCGTACGTCACCACCTGCTCGCTCATCGGAACCGTTTCTTCAGCTCGGGGCGGTTCAACTTGCCGGAACCGGTGCGCGGCAGCTCGTCGACGATCTCGATGCGCTTGGGCCGGTGCATGCCGCGCAGGTTGGGGTTGGTCGCGCAGTAGGCCTCGATGTCGGCGGCCGTCACCCCCTCGCGGTTGGGGACGACGATCGCGGTCACCTGCTCCACCCACCGCTCGTGCGGGGTGCCGATGACGGCGACCTCGGCGATGAGCGAGCAGTCGGCCAGGTGCTCCTCCACCATCTGCGGGAAGATGTTCTCCCCGCCGGAGACGATCATGTCGTCGATCCGGTCGACGTAGTACAGGTAGCCGTCGGCGTCGATCGACATGAGGTCGCCGGTGCGCAGCCAGGTGCCGGTCTCGTCGGTCGCCCACTTCTCGGGCAGGTCGAGGTTCCAGTAGCCGAGCGTGACGGCGTCGCCGCGCACCCACAGTTCACCCACGCCCTCGTCGCCGGGTCGGATGTCGGGGCCACCGCCCGGCGGTACGAGCCGGGTCTGCACGATCTGCTCCAGCGGGCGGCCCATCGAGTTCGGCCGCCGCTGCTCCCCCGGCGCGTAGGTGACGACGAGCCCGCTCTGCTCGGTCTGGCCGTAGATCTCGGTGCCCTGGATGCCGGTGCCGGCGGCGAGCCGCTCGATCGCGGCCGTCGGCGTGCGGGACCCGCCGAACATGCAGATGCGGAACGAGTCGAGCACCACCGGGTTCTGGACGGTCCGGTTGCCGACGTCGATCATCATCGTCGAGATCAGCCCGCCGAAGGTGGGCCGCAGCGTCTGCGCCAGCTCCAGCCAGCGCGTCACGTCCCACTTCGGCATGAACGTGATCTGGCCGCCGCGCAGCAGCAGCGTCAAGCTGGACAGCTGCAGCCCGCCGACGTGGAACAGCGGCATGCAGTTGAGCACGTGGTCATCGGCGGTCAGCTGGTAGTGGTCGATGACGGCGTCGCAGTGCGCGAGGGTGTTGCGGTGGGTCTGCCGCACGCCCTTCGGCACGCCCGTCGACCCGGACGTGTACATGATCAGCGCCTCATCGCCGTCGAGCCGCGGCACGACACCGTCGAACGGCTGCTGCGCCGCCACGGCCGCGGCGAAGCTGCCGCCGGCGCCGGTGGTCAGCAGCACCGGGCAGGCGTCGCCGAGCAGCGCCTTGACGCGGTCGGCGTCGGAGGGCTGCACCAGCAGGTGCGTCACGCCGGAGTCGAGGATCGCGTGCTTGAGCGCCGCATCGGGGAACAGGTAGTTCAGCGGCACCGCGATGCCGCCCGCCTGCCAGACCCCGAGGAACGCGATCAGGTACTCCAGGCAGTTCGGCAGGTAGGCGCCCACCCGCTGGCCGGGCTGCACGCCCTCGGCGCGCAGGTGGGCGGCGAACCGGGCCGCCTGGTCGGCGTACTGTGCGTAGGTGATCTCGATGTCGTCGAGCCGCAGGGCCACGCGGTCGGCGTGGTCGGCGGCGGCTCGACGCAACAGGGTGGCGATGTTCACCGGGCCTCCTTGCCTTCGGTGTCAGGTTTCCTCCACCACGGCCAGCACCTGGCCCGTGTCGACCTGGGTGCCGGCGTCCACGTGCAGTTCCGCGAGCACCCCGGCCACGGGAGCGGCGACGGTGTGCTCCATCTTCATCGCCTCCAGCACGACCAGCGGCTGTCCGAGCTCGACGGTCGTCCCCGGCTCGGCCAGCACGCGCACGACCGTGCCGGGCATCGGGGCGACCAGCGAGCCGGCCGCGAGCGTGGTCGTCGGGTCCGGGAACCGCGGCACCTCGACCAGCGCGACCGAGCCGTCCGGCCCGTCGACGTAGGCGGTGCCGTCGGCCCGCCGGACCGTGTACCGCCTGCGGATCCCACCGATCTCCAGCACCACCTCGTCGGGCGTGGCCGAGACCAGCCGGGCGTCGACCGGTGCACCGTTCACGGTCGCGGAGAACGGCCGCACCCGGTAGCGGACGTCGAGCTGCTCGTCACCACGGGCGAACGCGATCCTCTGGGGCACCCCGCCGACGTTGCGGTAGCCGGACGGGATCGAGGTGAGGACGCGCGCCTCGGCCCGGTTGCGGGCCTGCGCGGCGAGCGCGGCCGCCACCGCGAACGGCACCGGGTCCGGCGCAGCGCAGAGCGCGGCGGGATCGTGCCGGGTCAGGTACCCGGTGTCGGTCCTCCCGGCACGGAACTCCGGTTCGCGCAGGATGCCGACGAGCAGGTCGCGGTTGGTGGTGACCCCGTGGATGCGCGCGGTGGCGAGCGCCCGGGTGAGCGCGCGGACGGCGTCGGCGCGGGTGGCGCCGTGCGCGATCACCTTGGCCAGCATGGGGTCGTAGTGCGGGCTCACGGCCGAGCCGGAGGTGACGCCGGCGTCGACGCGCACGTCGCCGTCGATCGCGAACGTGTGCAGGGTGCCGGTGGCGGGCAGGAACCCGGCCGCCACGTCCTCGGCGTAGAGCCGGACCTCGATCGCGTGCCCGTCGATGCGCGCCTCGGTCACCGACGGCGGCAGCGGTTCGCCCTCGGCGATCCGCAGCTGCAGCTCCACCAGGTCCAGCCCGGTGATCAGTTCGGTGACCGGGTGCTCCACCTGCAGCCGGGTGTTGACCTCGAGGAACCCGAACGTGCCGTCCGAGGCGAGCACGAACTCGACGGTGCCGGCGCCGGTGTAGCCGATCGCGGTCGCCGCGGCCACCGCCGCGCTGCCCAGTTCCTTGCGCAGCGCCTCGTCGACGGCCGGGGACGGCGCCTCCTCGACGATCTTCTGGTAGCGACGCTGGATCGAGCACTCCCGCTCGAACAGGTGCACGACGTTGCCGTGGGTGTCGCCGAGGATCTGCACCTCGACGTGGCGGGGATCGACGACGAACCGCTCCAGGAACACGGTGCCGTCACCGAACGCGGCGGCGGCCTCGCGCCGGGCGGCCTCGACGGCGGTCTGCAGCTCGTCGGGCCCGTGCACGACGCGCATGCCGCGCCCACCGCCACCGAACGCCGCCTTCACCAGCAGCGGGTAGCCGATCTCCTCCGCGGTGGCGACCAGGTCGGTGTCGTCGGTGATCGTGGCGCCGGGCAGGACCGGCACCCCGGCGGCCGCCATGCGCGCCTTGGCCTCGGTCTTCGCGCCCATCGACGCGATGACCTCGGGCGTCGGGCCGACGAACGTGATCCCCGCCGCCGCGCAGTCGCGGGCGAACCCGGCGTTCTCGGAGAGGAACCCGTAGCCGGGGTGGACGGCGTCGGCGCCGGTCAGCCGGGCCGCTTCGATGATCTTGTCGCCGCGCAGGTAGGTCTCCGCGGGCGTGGCGCCGGGCAGCCGGACGGCCTCGTCGGCGAGCGCGACGAACGGCGCGTCGGCGTCGGGATCGGAGAACACCGCGACCGTCGCGATGCCCAGCCGGTGCGCGGTGCGCATGACGCGGGCGGCGATCTCCCCGCGGTTGGCCACGAGCAGCTTGTCGATCATTCGCTCACATCCTGAAGACGCCGAAGCCGCGGCGGCCGGCGACGGTCTGGGAGTGCACGGCCGACAGCGACATGCCCAGCACGGTGCGGGTGTCGCGCGGGTCGACGATCCCGTCGTCGTAGAGCCGAGCGGTGACGGCGAACGAGTGCGACTCCTTCTCGATCTGCGCCTCGATGGCGGCGGTGCGCTTGCGGTCGGCCTCCTCGTCGAACGGCTTGCCCTGGCTCTTCGCCGAGGCCCGGCCCACGATCGAGAGCACCCCGGCGACGCTGGGTCGGCCCCCATCACCGCGAGCTTGGCACCGGGCCAGGCGAACATCAGCCGCGGGTCGTAGGCCCGCCCGGACATGCCGTAGTTGCCGGCCCCGAACGAGCTGGCCATGTTGATCGTGATGTGCGGGACGGCGCTGTTGGTGACGGCATTGATCATCTTGGCGCCGTCCTTGATGATGCCGCCCTGCTCGTACTGCTTGCCGACCATGTAGCCGGTGGTGTTCTGCAGGAACACCAGCGGCGTGTCGGTCTGGTTGGCCAGCAGGATGAACTCGCTGGCCTTCTTCGCCTCCTCGCTGAACAGCACGCCGCGGTGGTTGGCCAGGATGCCGACCGGGTAGCCGTGGATCTGCGCCCAGCCGGTGACCAACGAGGTGCCGTAGAGCGGCTTGTACTCGTCGAAGTCGGAGTCGTCGACGACCCGCGCGATGATCTCCCGGGGGTCGAACGGAACCTTCACGTCGCGGGAGACGATGCCGAGGATCTCCTCCGGGTCGTAGCGGGGTTCGCGCACCGGGCCCGGCGGCGGCCCGAGCTTGCGCCAGTTGAGCCGCTTGACGATGTTCCGGCCGAGCCGCAGCGCGTCCAGCTCATCGGTGGCGAAGTAGTCCGAGAGCCCCGAGACGCGGCTGTGCATCTCGGCACCCCCCAGCTCCTCGTCGTCGGCGTCCTCGCCGGTGGCCATCTTGACCAGCGGCGGGCCGCCCAGGAACACCTTGGCACCCTTGTCGACGAGCACGGCGTAGTCGCACATGCCGGGCACGTACGCGCCGCCTGCTGTGGCGTTGCCGAAGACCAGCGCGATCGTCGGGATACCCAGCGCCGACAGCTCCGTCAGCTCGTGGAAGATCCGCCCGGCCGGGACGAACAGATCGAGCTGGGTGGGCAGATCGGCACCACCGGACTCGACGAGGTTGATCACCGGCAGCCGGTTGACCCGCGCGATCTCCAGCGCGCGCAGCGTCTTCTTCAACGAGTACGGGTTCATCGCGCCGCCGCGCACCGTCGGGTCGTGCCCGATGATCATGCACTCGACGCCGCAGACGACGCCGATGCCGGTGAGCACCGACCCGCCGACGGCGAACTCGCTCCCCCACGCGGCGAGCGGGGACAGCTCCAGGAACGGGCTGTCGGGATCGAGCAGCAGTTCCAGCCGCTCGCGGACGGGCAGCTTGCCGCGCTTGCGGTGGCGCTCGGTGTAGACCTCGCCGCCACCGGCGATCACCTTCTCCAGCTCGGCGTTCAGCTGGTCGATCAGCTCCAGCTGGTAGGCGCGGTTGGCGACGAACTCCTCGTCCGACGTGTCGACCTTCGAGGTGAGGACGGGCATTCAGGCTCCGTAGTGGTTCGCGAAGGTGTCGCGCACGACGTTCTTCTGGATCTTTCCGGTGGAGGTGCGGGGCAGCTCGTCGACGACGATCACCGACTTGGGCACCTTGTACCCGTCCAGCCGCTTCTTCAGCGCGGCGAGCAGCTCCGACTCGTCGATCGTGGCACCGGGCCCGGGCACCACGACAGCGGTGATCGCCTCGCTCCACCGTTCGTGCGGCAGCCCGACCACAACTGCCTCGGCGACCGGGTCGCCGAGCTCCGCCGACGCCGCGTACACGGCTTTCTCGACCTCGATCGAGGCGACGTTCTCGCCACCGGTCGCGTCGCCGCGGGTGTAGCCGCGGGCGACCAGGCCGTGGCAGATCCGGTTCACCCACGCGTTGAACTCGGCGTAGGTCCACTCGCGGTCGCCGTCGACGATCGCGATCTGCGCCGGGCGGGCGGCGGCCGAGCGGGTGAGCGAGTCACCGACGTTGACGCGGTGGATCAGGTTCGTGGTCAATGCTGAGCTCCGCTGCTCGGGGGAGACGGGGATTCAGTAGCTGCGCGGCAGGCCCAGACCGTGCTGGGCGACGTGGTTGAGGATCATCTCCCGGTTGACCGGCGCGATCCGCAGCAAGCGGGCGAGACCCCAGTACGGCAGCAGCCCGTACTCGCTGGCCAGGCCGTTGCCGCCGTGGGTCTGCACGGCCGCGTCGACGGCTGCGAGCGCGGCCTCGGCGGCGGCGTACTTGGCCATGTTCGACGCCTCGCCCGCCGGCTCGCCACGGTCGTGCAGCCACGCGGCCTTGCGGATCATGAGCGCGGCCAGCTCCGTCTCGATGCGGGCCTTGGCCAGTGGGTGCGCCACGCCCTGGTGGGTGCCGATCGGGCGGCCCCACACCTGGCGTTCCTGCGCGTACCGGGCGGCCTGCGCGAGCACGTGCCGGGCGACGCCGACGCAGAGCGCGGCACCGGTGATGCGCTCTGGGTTGAGGCCGCGGAACACCTGGCGGAACCCGGCGCCCTCCTCCCCCACCAGCGCGGTCGCGGGCAGCCGCACGTCGTCGAAGTGCAGCACGAACTGCTTCTCCGGCAGCATCACGTCGACCGGCAGCGGGGTCGCGACCAGGCCCGGGGCGTCGGTCGGCACGACGAACAGCGACAGCGCCGCGGTGCCGTCGTCGGTGGAGCCGGTGCGCGCGACGAGCAGCAGCGCCTCCGCCTCGTCGACGCCGGAGATGTAGTGCTTGGTGCCGGTGACGACCCACTCGTCGCCGACCCGGCGGGCGGTGGTCGTGAGCTTGTGGGTGTTGGAGCCCGCGTCCGGCTCGGTGATCGCGAAGACCACCTTGGTGGAGCCGGCGGCCAGGCCGGGCAGCCAGCGCTTCTTCAGCTCGTCGCTGCCGAAGTCGGCGATCACCTCCGCGGAGATGGCCGCGGACACCAGCAGGAGCAGCAGGGGCGTGCCCTGGGCGGCGATCTCCTCGCACACCATGGACAGCTCGACGAGCCCGCCACCGCCCCCGCCGTACTCCTCGGGGACCGAGACGCCGATGAACCCGGCGTCACCCAACGCCTTCCACAGCTCGGTGCACGGGGTTCTGGAGCGCGCGTGCTCCACGTAGTAGTCGGGACCGAAGCGCTTCGCGATCGCGGCGACCGCGGCCCGCAGATCGCGGTGCTCGTCGCTCTCGTGGAAGTCCACCCGCCGTACCTCTCACAAGTGATTTTTCATTCACTAGAGGCGAGCATAACCGGCGCCTGCGATGATGACCAGGTGGCACGACCCTCTTCGACCAGACGACGTGATCCCGAGCGCAGAGCCCGCATCCTCGAGGCGGCGGCCCGGCTGACCGCGGCCCGCGGGTTCCACAACGTCGGCATGGCCGAGATCGGGGCCGAGGCCGGCATCGTCGGCTCGGGCATCTACCGGCACTTCGCCTCGAAGGACGAGATCCTCGTCGTCCTCCTCGAGGAGGGGATGGCCCGTCTGCAGCGCGGGACCGACGAGGTCATCGCGGCCGGAACCGACGATCACACGACGATGTCCGCCCTGGTCAGAGACCACATCACGGTGGCGATCGAACATCGGTCGATCCTCGCGGTCTACCACCGCGAGCAGCAGAACCTCCCCGAGGAGGCGCGGCGGCGGCTGCGCCGGGCGCAGCGGCACTACGTCGAGGACTGGGTGCACACCCTCGCCCCGCTGCGCCGCGACCTGACCGACCCGGAACTGCGGGTCGCCGTGCACGCGACCATCGGCGCGATCCAGTCGACCCTGTTCTTCCGCAGCGGTCTCCCGCCGGAGCGGCTCGCCTCGCTCCTGGACACCATGGCGCACGGCTGCCTCGGCATCGAACCCTCGCCAAGTGAATTTCAATTGACTCAGGTCTTGTCCGCGTGATCGGTGTCACCCATGCTGTAGGGCATGGACAACGCCGTCGAGTTCGACGTCACCACCTTGCGCGGCCGCCGGGCCGTGCACCGTTGGGAACGCACGTCCGTCGGGGACGTGTTCGAGCGCCTCACGTGGAGCTACCCGGACCAGACCGCCATCGCCGGCGCACCCGGGGCCTTCGGTGAACCGCAGTTCGCTCGTGTCACGAACCGGCAGGCCGACGCGCTGTGCAACCAGCTCGCCCACGCACTGGCCGCGCGGGGACTGGAGCCGGGCGACCGCGTGCTGCTGTTCTGCGAGAACTCGGTCGAGGCGTTCCTGACCAAGATCGGCATCGCGAAGGCCGGGATGGTCGCGGTACCGCTCAACCCGGCACTCGCCCCCGACGTCGTCACGCACCTGATCGAGCTGACCGAACCGAAGCTCGCGATCGTCGACGCCGAGCTGTGGCCGCGAGCCGAGCAGACGTTCACCGCCGCCGGGCTGGAGGTGGCCGCGTTCGTGCAGGTCGGCGGCACACTGGGCCCGACGTTCAGCGAGCTGCTCGCTGGACAGCCGGAGACCGAGCCCGACGTCGAGATCCACGGCGACGACGTATGGGAACTGCTGTTCACTTCCGGCACCACGTCGATGCCGAAGGGCGCGATGGTCACGCACAGCTCGACGTACCTGGCTGCGCTGAACTTCGCGCTCTCGCTCTCGCGCGGGGTGCGCCACGAGTGCGATCTGAAGGTCGCCACGTTCCTGCCGATGATCTACCACGTCGGCGACCAGATCTTCACCTTCTCCGCCTTCCTGTCCGGCGGCTCGATCGTGCTGGGCCGCAAGCCGGCCCCGGACGCCGTCGCGGAGGCGATCGCGCTCGAGCGCGCCACGGCGCTGTGGGCCGGCTCGCCGCAGTTCGTCTCGGCCCTCGCGGACACCCTCGACGCGCGGCCGGAGCTGGACGTCTCGCCGCTGACGATGCTCGTCTACGGGTGGGGCGCGCTCGCGCCCGATCTGCTGACCGGCCTGGAGAAGCGGATCGGTCCGCAGTTCATGACGCTCGGGATCTTCGGCCAGACCGAGGCGATCGCCTGCCACCGGTTCTGGCCCACGAAGTGGCCGGAGGTGCACCGCACCACCGCGCCCGCGGTCAACTACGTCGGCGTGCCGAGCCCGCTGCTGGCCTCCGACGTGGTCGACGAGCTGGGCGAGCCGGTGCGCGGGGTGCCCGGCGAGGCCGTCTACCGCTCTCCGATCATCACCGCCGGCTACTACCGCAACCCGCAGGCCACGGCCGAGGCGTTCCGCGGCGGCTGGTTCCACTCCGGCGACTCCGCCCAGGTCGACGAGCACGGCCTGCGGATCATGGTCGACCGGTACAAGGACATCGTGAAGACCGGCGGCGAGAACGTCTCCTCCCAGCGGGTCGAGGCCGTGCTCCTGCGGCACCCGGGCGTCGCCCGCGCCGCGGTCGTGGGGCTGCCGCACGAGCGGTGGGGCGAGGCCGTCACGGCGGTGGTGGTCCCGGCCGAGGGCGCGTCGGTCACGGAGGAGGAGCTGATCGCGCACTGCCGCGAGCACCTGGCGGGCTTCGAGACCCCGAAGTCGGTGGTCTTCACCGACCAGCTCCCGGAGACCGTCGGCGGCAAGGTCCTGAAGTACAAGCTGAGGGAGGAGTACGCCGGGCACTACACCTCATGACCGCGTCCACCTCGCGGACGGTGATCCGGATCCGGGTCGCCATCCGCGTGTCGGAGGGCGGACCGGCGAGCCGGACGGCGCCGGACCGCCGCCGGTCCACGATCGGTCCAGGTCGACCGTGCTGCCGTGCGAGCAGCGCGGACGCCGACCTGGACGCGATCTTGCTAGCCTCCCGGACTCGTGACCCACTACTTCGAGTCGCCCACCGGGCCCGCCGGGCCGCTGGGCTCGGTGCGGCTCACCGTGGGGTCGCGGGAGCTGGAGCTGGCCACCGCGGCCGGGGTGTTCGCCCGCGACGGGCTGGACAAGGGCACGGCCGTGCTGCTGGAGCACGCTCCCCCGCCGCCGATGACCGGACACCTGCTCGACCTCGGCTGCGGGTACGGGCCGATCGCGCTGACGCTGGCTGTGCGGTGCCCGCGTGCGACCGTGTGGGCGGTGGACGTCAACGAACGGGCGCGGGAGCTGTGCGCCGCCAACGCCGAGGCGGCCGGGCTGCGCAACGTGCGGGTGGTCGAGGACGTGCCGGAGGAGGTGCGGTTCGCCGCGATCTGGTCGAACCCGCCGATCCGCATCGGCAAGCAGGCGCTGCACGAGCTGCTGCTGCGCTGGCTGGCCCGGCTGACCGAGCGCGGTGCGGCGATCATGGTGGTGCAGAAGAACCTCGGCTCGGACTCGCTGCAGCGCTGGCTCACCGAGAGCGGTTGGCCCACCGAGCGGCTGACGAGCCGGCACGGGTTCCGCGTGCTGCGGACACGGCGCGTCACCGGCTGACCCCCGCGACCACCCGCCTGGCTCAACGCCCACAGGGGCGAGGTCCCGCACCACCCACTTGCCGTAACCCGTTCGTAATAGAGAACGCGCCGGGCAGCGAACGGGCGGGCCGGTGTTCTCACCCGTTCGGGCGCATGCGACAGTGTTGTCCCCGACATTGGAGGTGCCGTGCGGCTCGCATTCACCTACAACCCGGTCCCCGACGTCGAGGAGGCCCTGTCGTTCTACCGCGACACGCTCGGCTGGACCGAGGCGTGGCGCCACGGCGACCACACCGTCGCCTTCACCATCCCCGGGACGAACGTGCAGTTCATGGTCGGGCCACGGGTCGCGGGCGAACAACCCGGACCGGCGTTCCTCGTCGACAGCGTCGAGCGCTTCTACGCCGAGCACCGGGACCGGCTGACGTTCGTCGCGAAGCCCCGGGCCATCCCGGGCGGTCACTGGGCGAGCTTCCTCGACCCCGCCGGGCACCCCGTGTACCTGCTCGACCAGGTGCCGGAGCAGCTCCCCCAGCGGATCTCCGCCTGACGAGCCGGTCGCCTCCCGGAACCGTCCGGCCCGCCGGATACCGTGCGGGCGTGCGGGAACGGTGGGGCACGGACCGGGTGGCGGCGCTCGCGCCCGACCGCGGGTCGATACGGCAGGCGATCGGCGCCACCGACCCCACCCGGTGGCAGGCCTACGGCGCGGGCGACCGCGTCGTGTGGGGCGTGTACGGCACGGGGCGCAGTGCTCGCCGGGTCGCCGTCGACCTGGAGGGTCCGGCGTTCACCTGTACGTGCGCAGCGCAGAAGAAGGCGGGGAAGACAGCGGGGAAGACCCCGTGCAAGCACGCGCTGGCGCTGCTGCTGCTCTGGTCGCGGCAGCTCGTGCCGGACGACCCGGCCGTGCCGCCGTTCGCGGCCGACTGGCTGCGCGCCCGCGACGCTGCCGCGTCCGGTGAGCGGCCCCGACAGCGCGACGAGGCGGCCGCGGCCAAACGGGCGGCCGAGCGGCACCGGCGGGTCTGCGACGGCCTCGCCGAGCTGGACCGCTGGCTGCGCGACCGGGTCCGCACCGGCCTCGCGCAGACCGCCGGCGACGCGGGCGTCGAGCGGATGGCGGCCCGTCTGGTCGACGCGCAGGCCCCGGGAGCGGCGAACCTGGTGCGCCGCAGCGCGGGCACTCCGGCGTCCGGGTCGGGCTGGCCCGCCCGGCTGCTCGCTGAGTACGCCCGGCTGCGTCTGCTGGTGCGCGCCTACCACCGGATCGAGGCGCTGCCGCCCGAGCGGGCGGCCACCGTGCGCTCCCGCGTCGGGTACACGGTGACCCGGGACGAGGTGCTCGCCCGGCAGGGCGTGCGCGACCGGTGGGTGGTGCACGCGATCCGCGACAGCGCGGACGGCAGGGTCGAGACGCGCCGGGTGTGGCTGCGCGGCGCCGACACCGGACGGTGGGCGCTCGTCCTGCTGTTCGCCGCGGGCGGCACCAGCCTCTCGTCGCACCCCGACGCGGTGCTGCTGCCCGGCACCGTCCTCGACGCCGACCTGCACTTCTACCCCGGCCAGCCGCTGCGCGCCCTGGTCGGCGTCCGGCACGGCGACCTCGGTCGCGCCGGCGCCCCGGAAGCCGGCGACGTGGGTGCGTTCCTCGACGACTACGCCGCCGCGCTCGCCGAGGACCCGTGGCTGGTGGAGTGGCCCGCGGTGCTGACCGGCGTACCGGTGTCCGGGTCCGGGTGGGAGCTGCACAGCGGCGACGGCGCACTGCCGCTGGAGCTGTCCGGGGTGGACATCTGGCCGCTCGTCGCCACGTCCGGTGGCGAGCCCGTGCCCGTGGCCGGGGAGTGGACGGGCAGCGCCCTGCGCCCGCTCACCTGCTGGCACGGCGACCGCGCCGTCCGGCTCGGCACCGAGCCGGAACCCGCGCGCCGGTGGGGGTGGTGGTGACCACCTGGGACGAACTGGTCGCCGCGGCGACGGTGGGCACCGGCACCCGGCCCGTCGCCGTCACCCAGCTGCCCGGCGCCGCCGCCGACCACGTCGACGCCGTCTCCGCCGAGGAGCCCGCGGCCGCACTGCTCGACGCCGCCGCGCTGCTCGACGTCCGGCGCCGGGCCGGGCGGATCCCGCCCCCGCCCACCGCCGAGCCGCCGGAGCCGGCGGGACCGGAGGACGCGCCCGAACTCCCCGCCCGGGCCGCTCGCATCCTCGTGCGGCGGCTGACCGATACCGACGAGCTCATCACGGCGGCGCTGCTGCAGGCCACCGCCGACGCGGGCCGGATCGTGCCGCCGCCGGACCTGCCCGCCCTGCTCGACGCGGCCACGCACGGGCCGGATCTGCGGCCGCTCGCGGCACAGGTCTGCGGGCGGCGCGGCCGCTGGCTGGCCCGGTTCCGCGGGGACTGGGCCTGGCTCGCCGACCGTCCCGCTGACCCGGCCGATCCGCAGGTGTGGGCCACCGGCACCCGCGCCGCCCGACGTGCCCACCTGGCCGCTCTGCGCTCCGCCGATCCGGCCGCTGCCCGCGAGCTGCTCGCCGCCGCCTGGGCGGAGGAGACCGGCGACGACCGCGCGGCGTTCATCGCGACGCTGCGCACCGGCCTCTCCCCCGCCGACGAACCGTTCCTCGAGGCGGCGCTGGACGACCGCGCGGGCGCGGTGCGGGCCACCGCGGCGGACCTGCTCGCGCTGCTGCCCGACAGCGAGTTCGCGCGCCGCGCGGCCGAGCGTGCCCGGGCGGCGCTGCGGGTGCGCCGCGGCGAGCGCGGCCTCGAGCTCGATCCCGATCCGCCGGCCGAGTGGACCCCGCAGCTGGGCCGCGACGGCGTCACCGAACAGCCTCCGCGGGGCGTGGAGCTCTCCCCGCCGGTGTGGTGGCTGCTTCAGGTGATCGCCCGGGCTCCGCTCGCAGCGTGGCGCGACCACGATCCCGCCGCTCTCACCCGCGCCGCCACCGGCGATCTCGCCCTCGAGGTGCACGCCGGCTGGCGGATCGCTGTCCGCCGCGAGGGCGATCGGCACTGGATCGACGCGCTGCTGGCCGATCCCCCGCGGGCGGACACCCGCGGCCCGGCGTTCCTGCTGTCCGTCTGGGTGCCCGACGACGAGCTGGCCGCCGCCCTGCCCCCGCACGAGCGGGCCGAGCGCGTCGCGCGCCTGCTGCGCACCGACCCGGGCCAGCTGCACCTGGCCGAGCTGGCCAACTGCCCGGCCCCCTGGCCGGACGTCCTCGCCGACGTCGTGCTCGCCCGGCTGGCCGCTGCGCTCTCGTACGGCGAACCGGTCACGCTCGCCCACCGCGAGCTGGTCCGGCTGGCCGGCCCCGGGCTGCCCGCCGACGTCGCCGACACCGTCGAGGCGTTGTCCCGCCGGGCACCCGAGATGACCGTGTGGCCGGCCACGCTGCGCGGCCTGGCTGCCGTGCTGCAGGTGCGGCGGACGTTCCAGCACGAACTCACCGAGCGATCCGAACCGAAGGTTGACCCCTCGTGACCAGCACCGATCTGCTTCGCCCGCACGCCGAGCAGGCCTACGCGGACGAGCTAGCCGCGCTCGCCGCGCAGGACGACCGGCCCCGACCCCCGTCGTGGCGGCTCTCGCCCCGCGCCGTCGTCGACTACCTGCTCGGCACCACGCTCCCCGACGGCACCGTGATCACCCCGAAGTACGTGGGCCCGCGGCGGCTGATGGAGGTCGCCGTCGCCACCCTGGCCACCGACCGGGCGCTGCTGCTGCTCGGCGTGCCCGGCACCGCGAAGACGTGGGTGTCCGAGCACCTGGCTGCGGCCGTGTCAGGTGACTCGACGCTGCTCGTGCAGGGCACGTCCGGAACGTCGGAGGACGCGATCCGCTACGGCTGGAACTACGCACGGCTGCTCGCCGAGGGCCCTAGTCGGGAGGCGCTGGTGCCGTCGCCGATCCTCACCGCGATGGCGGAGGGCCGCGTCGCCCGCGTCGAGGAGTTGACCCGCATCCCGTCCGAGGTCCAGGACGCGCTGATCACGATCCTGTCG
>Ga0065720_1018898_pt1 | contig 63798 bp, 52 predicted proteins | sample Thericmetagenome_FD_59107 | JGI IMG/M metagenome (GOLD analysis project Ga0065720, IMG submission 59107) | Thermophilic microbial communities from the Joint Bioenergy Institute, California, USA of rice/straw/compost enrichment - eDNA_2 v2... | ecosystem: Engineered > Solid waste > Grass >...
TTTTTTTTTTTTTTTTTTTTTTTTTTTTCATGCATCTGAATTAACGTGATGAGATGCACCGGTTAGGATTGGGGTTGCGACATTGCTGTGAAGGATCATGAGAATAACGTATAGGTAACACGCATATAGAACACACGCATCCAAGCCTGATGACAGGATGACCCCTAAGGCGAAACCATAGTTACTGCAACGAAGTAGTGTATGTAGTGGAAGAGGCTTAATTCCGTAATCTATCGTATCTACTCGCAAAAAAGTCGGGGATCTTTTGCATCAATAACCAGGATCACAGTTAGATATAGAGATGCTAACAAATTCGCTGTCTACCAAAGGGATGGTAGGATGTGGGTTCTAAACTGTCTGCTTTTTTGGCGTTCTGCACTTAAACTTGAATTCTTTATATAAAAAGGTATATCCTGTACTGCGAGATACAAACTTATCGCAACTGGCTCCTAAGCTTCAAATGCTCATCTGCCAGATTGAACAGCAACCAAGTGGATTTACCAGGTCATGCTTCTTACACAATAGCAACTAAAAAAAGAATGCCTTTAGCTTCCTTAAAAACTGGAAGCTATGAACTACCACGTATTGAAAAAAAATCCAAACTAGCTATTGACATCGCCCAAGTGAAGAACTGCATCGCATCACCTGTTCCACTCCACTGCCATAGACTCCCTCACGAAGCACCACCTTTCAGCAGTACCATCGGGGCAGTATTCCCGCTGTCTACGTCACAACCAAGCCCTTCTACATTCTTTTCCTTGATAATGTATTCTGCATATCCTATCGGCCTGTTTGCCATCATTGCGCCACCACAAAGGCATCATCGGTTGGTTGAGGTCAATAGCAAGAACCATAAAGCTGAAAACTCTTTGGTTAACAAACCTTCAGGGACGTTTCGCACTATCTGGTTATCTTTGTTTCTGCAATTACATTCTTGCTACCTGATTCAGGACACTTCTCACTCAGGCCCTTCACAGAGTTGGCTCTCTTCTTCCATCAATTTTTCCCTTGTAAGTACTCTTTTGCTATCCAACCCTTATAAACACTGCTCTGCTACACTTTATGCTCTCACCCAGGCATCACTGGCATCGTCATATAGTTGACCTTGCTGGTATCGCTGATGTCATCAAAGTGGCCAACAAAGTCTTGGAGTATACATTTAAGTTCTATAACAACTGGAAGACACTGATGCGTAGGCAAAAAGTTCCATTCTGAAACTAGGGGCCCCCAAGACCACCTACTATAATATGTCTCTAACCTTCCCTCGGACCGGAAGTTTGCAAACGCCTTCGACAATGATTCTTCAGCATCGCTTTCTAAGCTTGATCCCGTACGCGATATAGACGCCACTGTTCTCTTATCTACCAGTAAGGATGAGCGGCGAAAGTTTGCTCACCAAGTTGAAAAGTGGGCAGATGGTCGTTTAGTTTGGATGGGAGGGCGTGGAAGGTTAGCTCTGCCCATGATGCTGCATCGTTTTGATTAATAGAGCGTCCATCTGGATCAAGTGCTTCTGAGAACGCATCAGCGGCATCATTTCCCCGACTAGCCGACACTCATCGCTACAGCTTCAAGCTACACTCTCAAGTTTAGGATACTCTCGATCTAACGAAACTGAGACTTTTTAGTGCTCTATGACTTACATTCCGGCAGCAGACAAGTATAAGCGAGATGCTGGACCTCAAACGTACTGAGTGGCGCACCAGCTCGGTTTTATATGCGCCTTGTGGAACTATTGCGTTTGATACTCTCATTATGCTCGCTACCTGCCTCACCGTTACAGGAGTCTTAACCAAGTTCAGCGCAAGAGAGAGCATAGTTACCTAACGGAGGTGGACGATGTCATGGTTCTTTGTTGGAAATATATTCCTTGTCGAGGTTGGGGTATCAAGGGTCGTTACAATGCTGGCGTTTCTCAAAATGTCAGATATAGATGAAGAGAGGCTCCGTAGCCCGTGATCAAGGGCTATCTTTGCCTGAACATGAGGGAAATGATCGTGTTGCTCAAGATCTTATGGCTGAGTCGGCTCAGTTGAAAGATCAAGGACTATCGAGCTTGGTATTCCGTGTCATTCGGACACGAGGACTTAATGTCGTGGTTTCTATCATTCACAAACACCTGATCTCGGCATGGAAAGCTGTATCTCATGTCAACGCGGCGATTCCAGGTTTTCTCTTTGGTGTACTTACCGAAGCAATTGGGGGGATGGTAATGGTGGCAAAGATGATAGTTGAATTCAACAACTGCAGGTATATTGGCTGAATGCTGCTAGTCATTAGAGAAAACGCTTATGTTTGTAGTACTCTAGTTACTCCTTTTCTTTTGGTTTTCCTGGCGCTTCAAGATATCTCAAAAATTTGTTGGCAGAGAATGAAAACAAGTGCTTTCTCATGGCTTGTGGCCATCCCCCAGCTTTGCGCTTTGTATCGTATGAGGGTAAAGTTACCAACTGACCTCAACAACCTTAATTGGCATAAATAGCAACTCTTAGATGCAAAATTAGTATTGATCGGATTTCAATAACCAGCTAAGGGACAGAGAAGAGAGGCGATGCAGCAGTCTTGCAGGAATATGGCATGGGCTGATCGACTCTAGACTCAGACCAGGCAGTGCGGTTCAGATAGCGTCCTGCTTCAAAAGTCTTTGTCTCAATCCTTTTCTTCTCATTTTAGCTCTCACCCACATCTCTTCGATTTTTCGGCCTGGTACATCTCCACTGCTCTATCATGCTGCTCTCAACATGGACACCGCTCAGCACCACACTCAACGCCACTCTCACCACAAATGGAACGAGCAACGGAGAATTCTATCTCGTTTGCAAGCCATCCGCGGGCTGGTCAGTCTTGAAGTTCTTTCTTGTCAATCATGTGGCCCACTGTTTTACCATCAGAGCCGTTCCTGGGGCGTCCGCTGGCAGCTACATCATTGCCGCCGTTGCTGCACTTTTCTTTCTTTTGTGGGCTTTCTCCGTGGAATTGACGGGATAGTCTGTCATGCACGGTTTGCACAGGACTGTAAAGATGATCTAGGAAGGCGGCACGTGCCGGAGCCCTTCATACCCTTAGCCGGGGGTGGCTATGGCGGCCAATGATTTGGGATACGCTGCAACACTCTTTTCACTTGGCTCAGCAACATAATGAGGCCATCGATTCAAAAAAAGAGCTCTAGGTTGAGTTTCAACCCGGTTGTTCTGGGTAGGTCTCAAATTAGTTAGCCTAAGATCAAGGGCAATAGTTATTATAGCTTAAAGGCAAATAACCACCCAGTTAATCATAACTAGAAGGAGAACAGTCAAATGCGCCATTGTCCGGCGTCATCTTAGAGATCCGCATGACTTATGCAATAGCGAAATCATTGGGGCTCTCCAGTCAAATAATTCCCCGCACTCAAGTTCAGCGCATTGTAATATAAAAACATCCTCATACATGTTCCATGGCTCATATCACTACAAGAAGGACGAACACGCAATCACTGAAGTCTCTGCTCACGTTAAGTTGGCTTGGAACCGTTACATCACCAGGAGTCCTCGGTTGACGGAAGAGTGGCAGCGACACGGTATATCATCGATATATAAGTTTCCAAAAGCTGTTCTTGGAGTCTTGCAAGCTATCGCCACAGGTTATACCCTGTATCGAGCTTGTGGAGACCAGATTTCGAGATACGGATACGCTGCGTTCGGCCTAGCTGTAACACCATACCTCCTCATGTCCATCCTCAATCGTTTGGCGGAGGCTCTCACGCCAACCTATCCGACTTATCATCTCGTACGCTCGGATGCAATGACTGAAGCTGAACTTCGACATAAAGACAATTGTTAGCCGCAAGTGACCACACCGTGGCCACCGTTGACCTACCTCGGTCAGCCCGCGCTCCACTGAGGTCAGGGGCACACTTGACCTTATATAAGAGCCATGCTCATCCACCTTCACGCGTGTGTAGTTTAGAAGGTAGAGCGTTGTTATTCTGCGGCACCCATTGTGCTTGGCAGATTCCCTCAGGGCCGCGTGTTCTGCAGGGCAACGCCCAAGTAAATACTCACATCCACATCCACCATTATCCTTTACATCCAACAACAATGAACCAAAAAATCTTCGATGGTGTAATTGGCAGTCTCGTTCCAGTTGGTGCCACAGAAGACACTGATGAAAAGGAAGGCAGTGCTTTAACTGAAACGCAGCTTTCTGAATGGAAAGTAATCGGAGAACATCGTTTTTACAAATGCTGGCTTTGGAACATGTGCCTAGAGTATGTTTGATACCTTCGCGGTCTAACCACTGCGAAACTCATTTCTCTGGTTCTGGTTCTTATCTAGCTATGGTGCATAGTTTGGACCGATACTTGCCATTGAAGGAGCTGGATCTTTCGAAAGATGGGGAGATGAAGTTATTAGATGGTATGAATGACCACGTTGTCGCTTCAATCCTGACATGCAATTACTGCCCCGAAGCACATGTCAAAATCTTCACGGAGAAACCATCGCGTTACCAGCTGATACGGGAGCTCCATGAGTAGATGACATACGGCGCGAGAGGAACGGGGATTATCCCATGTATCTAGATGCCTGTTATCTGTATGGTAATCGTTGGCATTTTGAGAAAGTTTCACCGTGGGGACAGTACGGCCGCTCAACGGACGTGGACAATATCATGGCTCATTCTTGGAAACTTTTTTGGAGTTTTCATCGAATGTTATGGATTTATGCTGGTAAACCATAGCGCTCACCATTGTGCAAAATGGTTACGGAAAGCTTTGTTGGAAGCAGCTCGCGGCGTATTACCTGGCGAGCCTATAGCCAAACATCTACGACATCTAGACAGCGTGACAAGCATATTGGAGCTGGCGTTTCGTGTAGCTTAACAATTAAGATTCAAAGTAGCACTGAAGATAATTTGGCCATATAGGCGACGCGTACTATTCAGGTTTTGGAGTCGGGATCCAGACGCGATAGTCATGAGCATCCTGATTATGGTTTTCTTACATCAACAATGGGGGGGATGGCGATGGTTGGACGCATGATTCGGGACTTTGACGACTGCACTCTCCGTGGACTACCACCAAGATTGCTGTTACTAGTGGCTGTCTTATTGTATGGCATATTCCTGCTCTCCGAGCGTGCGTGACCAAGTCAACCCTACAACTCCCCCAGCAGTTGTTAGCAAGTTTGAGCAAGCGAGGGATCTCAACCTTTCCTTCTTTCGCTGATTCCCGGATCCAGCCAATCAGAGGAGGCGAAGTTGGGATAAACCAATCAGAAGTGGTTAACTGAACGACCCGACGCTCAACGCCAAGTTCCATCTCAATCTCGCTGCGTTGGGAGGATTTCAGGAGTACGATACCAGTAATTACACAAAAAGAGTAATATTACATAAACACACAGGTTAACAAACAACAGCATTACCGAAGTTTTCCCTGCTGACCATGGATCATGTTCCTTCGGCTCAGCTTCTCAGCTCGCCCTCAGCTCTCCCCTTTCCAACATCTCAACCCAGCGGCATTTTTAACCACAACAACTTCTGCCACTGATGCATTTACACACAAGCTAAGGGTTTAAACTAGCTACTAGCTATTATAAACTACGGTATCGAGCCCGGCAAGCAGGACGAGGACTCGTGCTATTTTATTCTCCTTTTTTTCTGGCAATCTGCCCCACCGATGAGTGGGATGACGAGTTGAAGCGAACGACAGGAGCGAAAGATAAAAGGACGCGACAACATGTCGCAAATATTCAGAAACGGAACCAAAGGCTGCAGCATCCTGGCATAACGCGTCAGTAACCCCGAAGCTGATGCCCAGAAGGACCCGACGTGATGGAAACCTGGATATTGCCTCCATGGTACCAAGAAAGACACGAACCGAAGAACAAGGAACGAGACGATAGGCAAAGGAGCGAACACTGTTTCAGACCGACCATAACTCCCAGCAAACCAGCCAACAGGACCACTGCTACCACCCAACTCAAGCCATTCCTCCTTGGCTCATCCCAGCATCATCCAGAATAATCAGATCAATCGCGATTCATCATCCTGACTAACTCAGCCGGCGGCGGTGCAGGCCTAGGCGGAGGGACCCGCAGTTGAGTCGTCGTGTTTGGGTATCCAAGGGCCGGTACCGGTGGCGAAAGCGAAAGGGAACCGAACTTTGTTGGGGTGCGAGGAGGTGACATTGAGCCCATAGAGTCGGCTCCTGAGCCCGGTCCCCACGTACCCGAAGTCGAGGGCGGCTGCGGAAACTTCTCCGACACGTACGACAGCATGGACGGCGAGAACACACCGCTGCTGGCTAGGCTAGTCTCGCTCAAGCTGCTGAGGTCGCTATCCTGGCTGTTAGGCCTCGACCGGCGGCGTCGGTTGTCCAGGCATTGGTAGTCGTACGGATAATACTGCTGTTGCTGCTGCTGGTCTTGCGGAGGAGGGGGAGGAGGCCGGCGAGCGGATGGCGGCGGGGTAGGCACCTTCATGCCCGACTCTGTCGCTGTCACCATGACTGTCGGGAAATTGGCTGAGAGCGGGGATACCGCAGTAACTTGCGGCAGCTCAGGGCTGAGATGATCCGCGAAGGGGTCTGAAGCGACGGAGATGGGACGTGGACGTGAGAAGCGACGTGACAGGCGTGACATGCCTCGGTTGCTCTGCGTAACAGGTGGTGGCAGAATCGTCCCGCAGGTTGGAGTGAGGCTGCCCCTCTTTTCGTTTAGAATCGCGTTCGTTGTTCTTTCGGCAGGAGCCGCGTAGGCGCTCTTTTCGAGAATGGCATCACCATGGCTGCCGTCTGTGAACAACAAGCTGCCGCCCATGGAAGAGCGCCAGGATTGATGCCTGCCAAAGCGGGAGTATGGCCAGAGATTGAATGGGTTGAGAGTGGAAAGCCTGTGTCTCATCCGCTGCATGCTCGGGTGGTCGCGAAAGTGATACAGGATGAAGAAAATGATCAGGATCAAAACGACGAACACAGCTGGGGGTACGTTAGTATCTAGATGCTAAGTGAGTGTCAAAAGGGGACCACGTACTAATGCATCCACCAATAACTCCAGCCATATTATTGCCATTCGAGCTGTCTGGCAAAGCACTGGTGCGAGGGCCGCCGCTGTTTCCAGTACCTCTATTTCCGGGAAATTCACCGACCGTGCCGCCATTCGAGCCACGCCCTCCATTAACTCTGTCTTCCCACTCATCGGCATCATCCCAAACCCAAGTAAATTCTCCATTCTTATCATACCCAGTGCTGCCACCAGAACCAGAGTTTTCCGGACTGGAGCCTCCCCAAGTTTGTGCGACCGCTTTTGTGTCATCCTCCGACTGAGTCGACCCTTTGGACTGATCGGAGCCAGATCCCGAACCAGACGATGAGCTACCACCACCATTGGGTCCCCGCGATGAACCAAACGAGCTAGTGTTTCCGGCAGATTCTTGCTGGTTTTGGCTCTTGCTTTCAGAGCCACTGTTGCTACCACTAGACGAGTTGGACTTGCTCCTGCCGGATGACACTCCTTGATTTTTGTCGGATTGTCCGCTGGTGCTCCCTTCATTACCGCTGCTGTTGCCGGCGTTGGTGTTGCCGCTGTTGCTGCTATTATTGCTGCTGTTTCCAATATTGAATCCAGAGCTGGAGTTTCCTCCAGAGCTAGAGTCCCCTCCAGAGCTGGAGCTTCCGGAGTTAACCCCTGGTTTCCCAGAGTTAGAACTGGAAGGAGAAGGTGCGGGTGTGCTTGAGCCTGAGCCAGAACTTGTGCTCGGTTTTGAGCCTGAGTTCGATCCTGAGCTGGAGCCCGAGCTGGAGTTGGAAGAACCGGAGCCAGAGTTCGAGGGCCTGGAGCCAGATGATCCAGAGTTCGGCGAATCTGAATTGGAAGAACCTCCTGAACTTGAGCCGCCGCCCGAGTTCGAGCCCCCACCGTTATTGGCCGGTGGCTGAGGGGCCGGCGGGTTTGGAGTTGCAGACTGCTGAGGAGTCGTGGGCTGTTGCGGTGTCGGTGTAGGGGCAGGCTGGGGATCAGGAGTAGACGCCGGGGGCTGGGTTTGAGGTGTTGGGATTGGAGAGGGAGATGTCGAGCCAAAGGTTCCAGCGCAACCATTCTTTTGGCCGGTGAGAAGGTTGCACACCGGATCCGTGACGGCTCCCAGGAGCTCTCCCAAGAGACGTTTGGAGAGCATTCCTCCGAGACGGGGACTAGAGTCTGTCGCCGTCATTTTGCCATGAAATGAGTGTGTGACTATTCAAACAATCAGGACGTTCAGCGACAAGTCCCAGGAATCATCGCTGTCCTCTGACAGCAGAGCGTCAGAGATATTTCAGAAAGAAGGCCAGAGGCCACCAAAGTTTGCGATATCAAACGAGTGAGCTAAGGTCGGCATCAAACATCAAGAAGGAAAGAATAGGATGTCTGGGTTGGAAACATCTAGGACATGAAGTCCAGCGCTCCTCTTACGAGTTAAGGAGAGCTATGATTCAAAATAGAACTAGTGGAGGCTTGAAGCTAGAGGTCTTCGCAGCCTCAAAAAGGCCGAGGACTCAATGGAGGACAAGCGGGCGGATGGGCCGATCGTCCGGAGGTCTGGGGCCACCGGAGATTCAATGAGGTCGGGCGTAGCCGGCTCCGACAGGTTGGAATAGTAAGGTGCCTGCATGAACCATCGTAGCGCATGTTCTGCCTGGCTGTCGCACCCCGGACAAATCAAGAAAAACAAACAAGCCAAAAAATGACAGAAGCTCGGGACTGGACGATACTGCAGTACGGTTGCCTTTCCAGGAAGTGATCACCAACACCATGCCTGGCAGTTTTCCCCTCCTGGGCTTAGGGCGTGAGTTGTTCCCTTGAGATGGTGGTCGTGGCAGGACAAACTCCTGCAGCTCTCTTCAGCTCAGGCTTGGCCATCACCTGCGGCTGAAAGTGAAACGGATCCCTGTGAATTTTCACATCAAGCAGGTCTCACTCGTCGGTGGACCGAATGAGCCAAAGACATCACATTCAGTGTGACTGTTTAAAGACTCGAGTGTCCTCAGTAAGGGTCAGAGATCTTGTTCAGCTTCTGTCAAGTCAAAATTTGGTGAGTTTTCCTTGACCAACTCATCAGTATCTTACTGTTTCTGGATGCCTCTCAAGGTGCAGTTCGTCACCGTGTAAACGATGTAGATTACGTAGATGTTTGCTTCTCTTCTCTTCTGCTTTCCCCCTGGTCTTTGTCTTTCCACGGTCAAGAGGTTCATAGATACAAGGATGGCGTTGCAACGGCTACCATCCCGCCGTGGGGGGTGGAGAGATCAACCAAAACAACGCCTGATTGGTAGCTGGAGTCCGCAAATCGTCGGCCTTTTGCCCTACAAGGCTCGACCCCCCGATGGTCTGCCCACGTTCACGGATAGCCGGCCTTGATGGAGCCGAGAAGACATACAGGCTCCGCAAGTCGCTTCCCTTCGCCGCGGCACTTCTTTTTTTTTTTTTTTGGCTTCTCTCAACGTTCTTGAAGAATCATACCGCCAGTCGGCTGCAAATTTTGACCGCAGGATGAGATGGCCACCAATGTGGAAGTGTTTGCCGATGCTCTTATCAGGATCAAGGCAAGCGCCCGGAGGGATACACTGAACTAGGTCACTTCGTTTTTGCTTTCCCGCATCAACCTGTTCAAGCTATCCTGCTGTTAATGTGATCAATAAAACAAAACACCAGGTCTCTGACACAGCGACACAATACTAAGTCTTGAAGAGCAATATTAACATGAGCTTCAATTATTGAGGATTCTTGGGATATCGCCATCGTAATCAGTTATCAAAATGCCCAAACAGCATGAACAAGAGTCCACCATGACTCAAGATGGAGGATTGAACAGTCCAACATACCCCTCACTTGATGGACTTAATCGTCAAAACCGGTATCTTGGCCTTGAAGATTCTCAGCCCTATTCTTTGGCTGCAAAGCAAGCTGTCACCGACTAAGTTTCTCCTCGGAGGTGCCGTCTGGATAACTGTGTTCTTCCTGGCTCCTCTTCGAAGGCTCCAGATCGGCCTTCCACCCAACCGACAGATGTTTGCAACATGAGCAGTGGAACTACTATTGTGGAGCAGAGTGAAAGCGCTCACTTGACCGGCCTATGAAGCCAGAGGTGTGTGTGGACTCCAGAGATCGTTGGGGCGGCGGCCAAGTGCAAGGCTGACTGATCAAGGCTCTGCCGAGCCGAGGCCGGGAAAAACCGCTGACGTCGTAGCCAGAGAGCAACGTGATGATGAGGCTGAATTATACTATGACAGGCCACGCTTCCGTTCAGTGTCAAACATGCCGGCCCCAACAAGTCTTTGACAGGCTGCAACAGACTGCAACCTTTTCAATCTCACACGTCGTGTCTGCAACCTGCAATGTTTTTCACGAGTCCTCCGATCCTCCTGCTCGCTTGGTTGACACCTTCACTACCTCTTTTCAACGTGGACCCAGAAGTCTCGTGTCTCCCACACACCATTGTTAACAATGATCGGCGGTTTGAGCGGGTCCACCAGCGACCAGTTGTATCGTCTCATAAGCTGCACCCCAGTTAGCTTCGTTTCAGATTTTTGCCGGATCTCAACAGGGCCAACTCCCGGCCCGCGCCGTTTGTAGCGCATGCAACATAGGGTCTAGATCCACGTCATTTTGTCATGAGTCCCCGCCGCGGAACATCGACCCGCTCAACTTCAACAACCTTCTAGAAAGAAAAGAACTAAAGACTTCAAATTAACTACTGTGAGCAATAAAAGACTCACCTCAGCAATAACTTTGCGCATCTCCACGTATGCCAACGACCGTCCGGCACACACGTACTGTCCACTGCCGAACACGAGCTCCACCTTACGAAGCATCTGCGCGAACCGTGTATCTTCTGCTGCATCTCCTGCTACTACCTTTACCTCCTTCTCTGCCTGCAGCCATCTCTCCGGCCGGAAGCAGTCTGCATCTGCGCCCCAGAACTGCTTGTCTCTGCAGATGCCGTAAACACCAAGTGCCGTGTCGATCTCTGTGCCGGGAGGGAGATAAACGCCCTGGATCACATCACCTTGTTTGGTGATGGTAGGCGAAGACAACAAGAAGGTCGCAGATATGGTTGAGTGGGGGACAACCTTGGGGAACGGGCAGGATGTGGCTGGAGGGAAAAGACGCAAGCCTTCACGGACCACAGCCTGGAGATAGGGCAGTGTACGCGCTTGCGCGTCGGAGATAATGTTTTCGGAGCTGATGTCACTCTCCGAGGGGGAAGAGGAGTAGAAGGCGTCCAACTCGACCTGGAGGGCGTGGTAAGCCGTTGGGTTGGTGAGCAGTTGCAAGAAGGTAGTACGTAAGAAGGACGCGACGGTATCGGAGCCGGCCAGGCTAGGTTGCGGTAGTTGAGTTAGTTATGATGTAATCAATTTGAGCCGGCGTCGCGGGAGCAGTGACCAACGCCGACGCTAAGCCGGGTGGTATAAAGAGGCTGGTTGGAGGGACAAGCATACAACTGAAGACCAACTTCTTGGCGGAGGGCTGACAGTGGGAGACCGTGGTCGATGAAAGACTGAAGTACGTCCCTTTTGGACTTGTCGTCCAGGCTCAAACGTTTGGTGATCACTTTGTCAACACTCCTTTGCAACAGCGTCAGCCCTGAGTTCAACTTTTTTGAAAGGATAGTTATCAATGGAGTTTCACTTAATCATAGCACCCAGCCCAACCTCCTGTCCTTCATGAGGCTGAAGCAGGTAGAATGGCCACTTCTGGAGCAAGCCCCAGATGTTCATGTTGTATCCCAGAGCCACAATCACTGGGAGTCCAGACTTCAGCGTAACAATAATGTTGTCGATGTCCGAATCCTTTTCAAGAGTACCAAATGGCTCACTGTACGCGATCTCTCCGATCGCATCGAGCGTATAGAAGTGCGCTTTCTCGCCAAAATCCATTGGCACACAGTCGCCTGGATTGCAGGCATATTTACGGTCAATCAATCTGATCAAAGATGAGATAGCCCGGTCGAAGCCCTTCTCGAGATCTTCCGTATCACGGCCGGTGTACTATCGAAACGAGAAAGTGTCAGACCTCTGTCTCTCAAAGTCCAAGAAGAAATTACAAGTTCTCTGGACAAGCCTACCGCAGGCATGACACGCTTTAGCCTGTCCTTACGGAGCTCGGGATCTCGAATATTTGACACGTGCTCATCCTCGCGCAAAATCCTATGGATCTTGTACCACTCTGATTTGCGATACTCCGTGCGGGCTCCTGAGATCCGGTAGAGAGCATCCGAGTCCATGACTACAACCTGCGTCGGGGCAACCCTGATGACGGGGCCTGGCTTGTGTCAGTGGGATGTGGCTTATTTTCACGGTTTGGTCCGGGCGTTGCTCATGTTGATCACTCACCATACTTTTCAGAGAGTTGATGAATGTCTTGAACTAATGTGCGATTCATAAACCGTTTCATGATCCAGAAATTAGTCCATCCGCAAACTGCTGGACCAGGAACATGACGGAGGGGCAACCATCGCTGGACCCTGTGGACGACAAAGGCCAAAAGAAGCAAGCCTAACGCGAAATAAACAGCCTCCCTAGTTGAAAAGCCGTATCCAAAGATGTCCACGGTCATCTTGGCCAGGGCTGGACAACAGACTACCTGGTGCTTAGTCTTGGTTGCACAGGTTTAATGTTATGAGCGATCAACGCAAGCAACTAACGGTACAAGGACTGTTGACGAGCTACTGAACACTTAAAGTTGTTATCCTCAAGGCCAACAGCGAGAAGCCATAACTTTAAACCTCCAACTAAACCCCCAGGTACCCCAAAAGACGTGATGTCAAAGCTGTTTCTTCTTACGCATCCCACCCAACCTCTTGTCTCTTGACCTTATTATTACATCCACTACCCGATAATCACCGGCCCGCTCCATGTTTCTCCCCATCTCTCTTGCCGCTCAGTAGCAAGTGACTTTCTTGCTGACACCACATTTCCCGTGAAGATTCCTGGAAATTTGTTCGCACCTAACCAGGTGTCATGCCTTTCCGCAGAAGATCTGAGCCCAGTTCTCATTTCTCTATGGCAACTCCAGCGAATCATTTTCCTCGCTTTCAGTTTAACCTTGACCGACTCGAACCCCATTGGCACGTGACAGGGGAATTGGGCTGATCTTTTTCCACTCAGCGCAGAGATTATGGTGGGGGATGATGGGATGACCCCTGTGTTGGTGCATGCGCAGGGAGCAAGCTATAAGTTCAAGAAATCAATTTTTGGATTCTGTGATAGAGGTTTGACTGGAAAAGTAGTTTCAGAAAGGGGAGCTGAATACGGTGATTGCGATGCAACAGGATAGCGAAAACAGACATGCAGTATCATTGTGGTGTGACTGAGCAAAAGCCCTCAAACCTCTGGTGGGTTTCACAGTTACCACTCGGGGAATATGTGAAATGGAGTGTACACCGACAATTCCTTGAGTTCCATTTTTTGGCTAGAATGCTTTTGCTTTAAAAACAGCATCACAAACATTTCCACATATCAAAGCAGCCAGAGAGCCTTCGCTGTTGCTGGCACTGCACCCTGCCACCTGACACCGCTCTGATTCGAGTGAACAAAGCCTCACAAAAGTAGGGCTATGTGCCATGTTCATAGTGGTGCTCTGGTCACGCCGTTTATATCTTTGTTCATGGCCTGTAACATGTATGCATAGATGGCAGCTGCATATCCTACAGGACCACTACTCATGGCATCGTGATGCTGAGTAAGGTACCGAAGATGGCACATGTCGAGTGGGAAGGGTTGCTGTGCTACCAGAGATAGAACCCCTGAACTGATACCGAATGATGTCTGTGTTACTGTCGCAGATCGAATGTTTGAGATGGCAGATTTGTGTAGCCCTACCGTACAAGATGTCAATTGGAGCGGTTTGCATAGTGAGTGTATAAGATCTTAATGATGAGAATCGTCAGAATGATGAGTGGATAGAACCAGAACGTTTGTAATGTTTATTCGAAGCGTATGGCAAACTTCGGCAATGCAAGAAGCTCAAACATGCTGAAAACGGTCCCGTGATCTCTTCGGCGAACCTATCTCCGAGATCTGGATCTGAAGACGCACCGAGAGTACAAAACCCGCTGAGAGAACCACACTATCACGGATGTAACCTTCCACATGTGTCGCTGTGGGCCGCAGAGCCTCACGACGATTTCGTACCTACTTTTTGAGCAGTAAAAAAGAAGCAGATGCTTCGTTTTAGTCTACGTTTTAGTCAACTGCAAATGAAAGATGCAGACCAAGATGTGGACTGTGACCATTTGGTATGACGGAACTCTTTATTTCAGAGGGTTACAAGTCGGGAGGTGGTCCATCCTCACCGAGGAATGCCTCTAATGAAGCTCGTGTGGCCATCTTCCTAGGGCATTTGATCTTTTTGTGGCAATATAAACCTCGGAATGATGCTTCTACATGGTCCAACTAACCAGAGTGTTGAATACATGCGGCGACGAAGATAAAATTACTGTCAGCCGAGGAAACCGGACATATGTCAAAGTTTGTCATTAGCCCCGAAAAAATTTGTATATTCATCAACCCGAGCTTGAGTTCACTGTCTTCAAAGCAGCCGTTCTCAATCTGGAGCATGGAGTCGGGGACTTAGGCTTTAAAGCCGGAATGTCTAGGTCAACGGTTTCAGGGGCAATCCTTCTACAGAGAGGTCCAGAACAGAGTGAGATTCCCATTTGGGAGAAAAGACATCAAGTTCTGATCCAATATATTGTTTTCCAAGAACAGCGATGTGCTGCTCGGCAACAAAATGCTTTGTTGTTGACACGGCTTCAGTGATGCTCGGGCCGAGGTGTCAGTGGAGCCTTGACGGTTTTGATACCCACCTGGACCCGGACATCCGGGGCCTAGCTCTTCCTTACAGTGGGGAGAAAGCACGGGACCGGCCCGTCCTTCGAGCAGTTCGTGCCTGGCTAGGTGCTGGAGCTTGTGATCTTCGCCCTACGAGGTTGAAGTATATGCATAGACTAGAACAACACCTGGTATCAGCGAGAAAACCGGGCTGCCACGTGTGGATGGAGTTTCAGGGACAAAGATCGTGTGAGCTTGGACAATGGCAAAAAAGATGGTGAGAGTGTGGAAGTGGGAATCCCGAACTTTGCCGGCAAGCAACGTGGTTGTGGCCAGAGGTTCAGCGAGCAAGGAGCGCATCCCGATATGACCCTCACCATCACACGAGGGCGGTGGAGGGCCATGGATTTGGTGGATCGAGGTCAAGGTTTCTTCGAGAAAATTTTTAAGGTCAGACCCTTGCTCCGCCAGTGAAGGTGAGGTGAGTCCTGCTCACCAAGCTCACCGTTGGCTGCGGTTTTCCAATAGGCGGACCGGCGGAGTGCCAAGCATACTTAATAACACTGGACCCTACCCCAGAGCTGACCTCTGACAATAGTGTTATTATTGAATTTTGGCGGGGTCGAGCCGAGTCTTGTTGATGAGAAGGTGACAGGTCGGCGGACGGCGGACCAATGGGCCGGGGCGCGCCGCGTGTTATTGGCGTCTCTGTGCCGCCTTGAAAATGAGAAAACTTTTCACGTTCTTTTTAATGTTGGGACACACAGAAAGGCCGCTGATTGCTTTCCCATTGATTTCCTTAGAAGCGGGGCTCGAGGCAATGACTCCAAGATGCATCCTGCATCCACGATCGCAACCCGCGGGATGATGCAGAGGACGTCCAACATGCACATCGACACACGCAGTTTTCGAGAAAGAGTCGGAACGCTGCAAGGCAGGCCAAGGGCAAGCAAGCGTGGAAACCTTGGAAGAAGCTTGGGCCATGAAATCGCGGGGAATGGATCATGCCATGATATGATTGGATGGAACAGGCAAAAACCCGGTTTGCGCCTCTTTTGTGGCTCGATCCACCCCACTGGTCCCTGGGTGGCTTGTGGAGCCGGCATCCTCGGGGCCAGCCAACGTCGACAAGGGTCCGCATCCTCCTCTCAACCACAACTTCACATCTCATCAGCCTTGGCTTGAGATTAGTCGGCGACGAGTGTGTGTGTGCCACTGCCCAGTGTGCCCACAGGGTCACGGCCCATTTTTCGCTCCCGTGTCTGTCAAAAGCCGCATCCGCGGACCCAGTCTCTATGGTACGACAGACGCAAGACGCAATGCCTTATCCGACAACGACGGGTCTTTCACATTCTCCCATGCCCTCTGCGTCTTCTGAGCAGTTGAGCAGCGAGCAATCATCCCGGATGCCAGCCGGCTCATGCCCCGGGAATGCCTGCCGTCATCTTCGTGGGGCCACGATGAAGTCACCCACTCACCACACGCCATTCGACTGCTTTTCCCATCCGCCATGACTCCGAGTCGCGAGCTTCAATAAGAGGTAGTGCCCTGCCTGCTTCTCCTGAAGCTCTGGCTGTCGAGTCTTGAAGCCACGTCTCCGTCTTCCCCAGGGACAGCAACGCCAACCAACGACAGCCACTCCCTCGAGCCTGGCATGCGGATATCCAACTAGACCTTTGCCGATCGACACACGACCAACGGCATCTGCCCGTCACTGAGGTCAAGGGAAAAACCACAGGTCTTCGAGATCTATCAGATCGCCAACCATGACCCCCGTCCCGCTCCCTTCGACGACGCCGGTGATCGACCCTTCCCGGGCAGCCGAAAGCAAGACGGCCCAGATCCTCGCCGTGCTGACTGTCTTCCATGCCATTGCTCTCATTACTGTGTCGCTCCGCATCTACGTTCGCACTGTCCTCATCCGGGCTCTTGGCAAGGATGATCTGCTCATGGTTGCCTCTGTTGTATGGACATCCTCCCCGTTCCCGTGGACGCAGCTCATCGTGTTCATCTATCTGACACCGCGCCACAACAGCTGTGTGCTCTTGGAGGATGGATCATCTTTGTCGTCCAGGCTCAACATGGACTGGGGAAGCATCAGGAGACTATCTCCCCAAGTGACTTGGTCTCCATCAACCGCGCCTCCTTTGCGCAGTCCATTCTTTCCGGCATTTGTGCCATGGCATTCCTTAAGATCTCCATCGGGTTCAACCTCCTGCGGCTCGACGCTACTCGGTGGTACAGGTGGTCCCTTTGGGCAACAATCGGTATGCCCCCTTATTAGAAGACCTCGAAAGTAACTATGTCCTGACTGTTATGCTGTAGTTTTTGTCGTATGCTACTCAATCCTGGGCATGATTTCGTTCCTTGTTCATTGCGTGCCCGTTTCCGGTCATTGGAATCCCGCCGTTCATGCCAAGTGCTACGACATCGATTTGTTTGTCGCATTCGGCATCATCAACACATCGTTCAACATCTTTACCGACGTTCTTTTTGCCACCTTCCCCATTCCTGTCATCTGGTCACTCCAGATGAAGAAAAAAGAGCGGCTCTATTTGATCATCATTCTGAACCTTGGATACTTGTAGGTTCCTTCGATCTGGGAACGTCTTCAGAGTTACTGACCTTTTCAGCGCTGTTGCCATGGGCATTGTCAAGGCTGTCTACCAAATGGGCTTTGCTAAGGAAGACGACAAAACGTTCCAGCAGTCCACTCATTTTTGGGGATTGTAAGCTTATCGGCCCCTCCCAGCATCGGACGACGATCTAACAACTATTTGCAGCTTGCAGCTCAACATTGGCATAATTGCGGCGTGTGCCCCCGCACTCAAGCCGATTGTCACCCGCGTCATGCATCTCCACGACCACCACAGTGAAACTGTCAGGAATGGTGCCCATTCCCCGATTCATGACGTCCATGACAACGGATTCAGGAGATCGAGAGCCCCTGGCCACCACAACATGGATCTGGAAGCCGGTCGGGGATTTCCGGCACCTGAATTCGACGACGAAAACGCGCTCGCTCCCGCCAAGGACGACAGCTCCAGTGCAGCAACGAGTTTCTACAAACACCAATCGACTGGCAGCACGAGCAGTGACGAGGTCGTGTTGCCAATACCCCTTCCAACTCTCCAAGAGGTCGAGGCTAGGTGGAAGATCGTAAAGACCACCGAGATCGTGGTCACAGTGGACCATAACTAATGATCGTTGTAACGACTTACATCCCGGTGGCCAGCGGAGAGCAGGGTCTCAACATAATGGATTACGGAGCAGGGTTGCTCTGGGGCATGGTCTCGACGACGTAAAAAGCTTGGTCTCAACACTCAATGTTGGAGCAGGGCCTCACACACCACCAACGAGCAGGCCTTCGACACGCTGAGGAGCTGGACCTCGAAGCGGAGGAGCAGGATCTCGTTCTCATGTGATGAATGATACCATTTTCTTCCCTTTGTTGATCGCGCACTTTCAGCAGCATTTGTGCTTTTACTTCCTCTGTACATACGTATGTACAAACCTAGGAGATACCCATTTTTGCCGGCACAAAAATCAAGATTTCATGATGCCGCGCCAAGAGGATATCTGTTGATATCTGACCTGAGAATGAGTCTTACACCTAGACCAAGGTCTTGATCGCTATGTTACGTACAGCCGTCGTTGCCAAGACGCTAATGCAGGAACCACACCATGGCTGCAGCTCTCGCTCCCGCGGTAGCCAGGTCCTAGCTTGAAGTTCCAAGGCAAAAAGTGCCGCGTCTGTCGGCAATTATCGCTTCAATGGAAATCGGCTTCCCTCCAACACATAGCCGGTGGCCTGTTCCTATAAATATGTAAGACATTCCCCTCCTCAAGCAGGTTTCCCTATCCGTATTCGTTACTGTTAACTAAAGATGGAAACTGGACCCTTCCGATTAGAATCTTCCCTGCCGTCGGGTGTGAGTGAGTGTCCAACACCTGCTGGGCTTGATCTCCGAATCCGTAAGTGATCGTCCCATCCAACGTCCGAAGCTTCAGTGCCTGAGCCCCAGCTCCGGCTCCGGACCAGGGTTAGGGTTGTTATTACAGATAAGGTCGGCACATCAACAGCAACGATAGCTTTTGGAAGTGGTTTAGATACGTTGAACTTAACATTCAGAAAGCGTTTTTTCTGGATTCTGTGCCATTTGTGACATGACTAAGCACCTGTTCCGGGTTTGCATAGTCTCATAAAAGGCGTTAACAGCCAGTGAACTTTATCCACGGACCTCAAATGCTGCCTTGATGGGGCTAAGATGTAGAAGAGCCACAGGGCAAGAGAAGGCTTCGTAAAGTTGATCACTTTAGGAAAATTCTTGCGAATAAAGTGATTTTCTCTTCATAGTAGCATCAGCAGGAGCCATAGTCAATCTGGCTCATCATCATGCTAACCCCGAATTGACATAAGAACTCAACCTGAACAATGCTGAACTACCTCTTAGGAGGTCAATAGCTAAGATTCAGAGACCTAGACCTTTTGAAAGAAGTACTAAACTGCATCCATTGCTTCTCTGAAACTGTATTAACTGTACCTGACCCCTCATTCAATCGTCTTTAAACTTCTGGTGACGGTAACTCACACCTTCACCTCACTTTCAATCTTTCACCACCGTCAGATTAGACCTCCACTACCCCCTCGCCATGAAGCCCTCACCAATATCCTTCCCCTGCTCAGCACGTGGGCATCTATCACGAACCCAGAACCTCTCTTGGTCGCACCTGAAAGACCCCGGCCCAAGCCCATTCCCCATCCCTTCCAGATAAGCCTAACCAGAAGGAACCTCTACCAGCATGCCTGATGTAAGAAGTAGCATATTTTGTCTCAATGGTCGTGTCTTTCGATTATAAACATATCCAAGAAAAATAGTTCTTCAAATATTCAACTATCAATACTGACAGTGCTATCTAGCTCAACATGGTCTAAGTTTAACCCCTAGGGTATGTAATGTTCTCTACATCCTTGGGAGACAGTTTCGTCGAGGAATGAGATTGGAGGGTTATCAGAGTTGTCAAGGGGGCTAATTTTGATTGATGGTGTGTTGGCTAGGGGTTGTCATTTTGAATGATGTGCGGGTGGTGCTGTCGAGCCTTGGGTGTGAGCGTTGTTATTGCAGTCTGGGCATGACTCCAAAGGATATGTCATGACTCACGTTCCCCAAATACGATGTTATGAACATAGTATGTTGGCGAAATTACTTCAAATGGAAGACAAAAGTTCGAAACGGCATTGTACACTTTATTAAACCGAGGTGCTGGACCATACCATTTTGAACCTTTTAGCCTTTCAGCCGTGTATCTGACCTTTTGCCACTTAATCCTTGATCAAATATCTTTTTCATCTCTTTCTGGGATTCAAGAGCAATGAAAGATCATGATATCTTTCCCATGTTCACAAGGTCGTTCCCTTCTGATCTTTGTTGTGTGAAAGCTCCTTCACTGGGTGGGTCGGTCTTTCACTTCCCTTTGCATGTACAATGATGGGAATGAACTATCAGCATTGTCTAGGAACAGAAAGCTCAAACTATTTTACATCTTTCTCATCAATACTGTCTGAGATACAAGCATCATCAATCTATGATCTTGACTGCCTAGCCTTCCCAGCTCTCATGATCTTGCAACACTTTCAATGATAGAATGTGCTTCTTCACATCCCCGATAGTTTGATATCAATAAAGTTTGCATATTCATAGAATGGACTACAGCTGACAGGTTACACGCTGTATAGAGCACGAATAACATCCAGTGGAAAGAGATAAACATCGAGAAGTGTGAAAACCGTTGCCTCGGACACTCTCGCTAAATGAATTCGGCAGTCTTGTATATGCTTCTTGATAGTCAATGCTATCTTCAAAGTTTCCCATTGTGCTAACGCATATCTGACGTTCGTTACGGTTATAATCAAAACTGACAGTGCTTTCAGCTCTAAGAATCGGACAGAGAGTGACAAAATAGCACTCCAACGTTCCCAGAGGCAATCGCAACAAGCCCTTGTGGTGATCACACTTCATAGTGCAGCTTGATATGTCCAGCCGCCCTTCATCTGTGGCTTAGAAAGAGACTGTGTGGTCTCATAGAACCGAGGCAGAAGTTTGGATGAATTAGGCATCGACTACATCGCCGAGGCCAACGTGCCCTAATTCCTCCACACGTAGAATCGCTCCCTGTCGAATTCTTCCCATCGTAACTCATCTCGGCGCCGTGCCAGGACAACTTTACTCCTCCAGACAGATCAGACTTCGCACAAGAAGGAATTTGGGCACATTTTTCACGAGCAGTCGTGTGATGGAGGGCGCTCAGTATCTCGCCTCGTCAACCGAGCCTCCTGGACTCGATCTTCCAGCCGGGGAGGAACGAATCTACCACTGGCAGGGCGAAGAGACCCATCTACCCACAGCCCCAGCACCGAGGAAGCGAGAAGAGATGGCCAACGAGTGTGCAAAACTTCACGACAAAATTCTGCAGACGGCCAGGATGGAAGAGGATGGCCTTGAATATATTCACTGCCCGCTGATTGACTTCAAGCGCTTCTTCGAGTTGTATACTCATATCCATTTGTACAACAACATGGAAGCCACCGTGTCAGCAACGAACCCGACCCCAAACCAGCTCCTCGAGTTTGCGGCTTCAGTCCCGAGCGGGCAAAGTTCTCTGCCGTCTCAGCACCCGCTTCTGCCCCCTCTCACTGTGGCCCCCTCTGAGCTGACTCCGGCCAAGCGTGGCCGCGGTCGTCCCCCTAAAAACAAGGGTGAGTTTAAGTTATATCACACAATCCGAGAGGAAACTGATCTTTCTCGAGCTTCAGCACAAGTCCTTGGCCCAACCCAGGGCCTGGATCAGCGTCTTGCGGCTGCTTCGGCAGCCGTCTCTGGCCGGCCCTTCCCTCCGGTGCCGACCTACGACGAGCCTGTGGCCGGGGCTCAGCCCCAGCCCACCACCGCCGTCAGCACCAGCATTACTCCCGATCTGCTTCAGCCGCCAGCAGGGCAGCCCGCCGCCCTGCAAGCCCTGACCGACTTCCAAAATGAGAAGTACCTCTCGTTCTGGCAAATGGGCTACGAGGCGGCCTTCCGCCCGGCGTTTGAGGAGGGTCGTCGTGCCGCCGCGCCCATAGCTTACGCGGTGCATCTGAACGGGCTGCGCGATATACGTCCTCGTCTTGAGACTGTGAAGGGATATGTCAAATTCGGGATGGGTCGTCACGCCGATGGCTACAAAGCCTCCAAGAAAAAATATGCTGCTACAGCTAGAAACCTGGATCCGGCGTCGATTGCCAAGTCTGCCAATTCTGCTCTCAGAGTTGGCCAGACCATCGCTGGTATTGGAAAGGCTTTGGCCCTTGCGCAGTCCTCGGCTACGCAGACATCTACTCCGACCCCTATCATCGGTCAGCCTACGACGAACCAGGGAGCGTCCGCTCTTTTCTCCCAGCCCTCGATTTCCGCTCCCACCATTGGTCAGATCCTCGGCAACCAAAGCATGACTCCCGCCCCAGGAAACAACAACTCCGTCCTGGCTGCTCCAAACGCCAGTTTGACGACTCCTACTGAGAACCCGGGCAGCACTTCGAACACAACAACCGCCGTCTTCGTCCCTCTCCCGACGACAACTAGCAATAACAACTCTCAGGGCAGCCAATTAACCAATGCTCCTAACAATCCTACTCGGAATGTTGCCCCTGCGCAAACTCAAAGCCAGACCCTCTCTGAGTGCACAGGTACCCATAATCCTCCTGCCGAACCCCCTCTGACACCTTCCCAGCAACGCCTCCAAGCCTTACGCAACGCCCTCGTCGAACTCGACATCATCTCCACGGGAATGGACAACCTCATCGCACGCACTGAGAGGGCGTCCAATACCACTCTCCCTATCGATTTTGACAGCTTGATGCGAATCGCGTTTGAAGGAGAGGACAGTTTCGAGGCAGAGTTAATGAAGGTTGTTGGGGCGGATCCTATCGGAAAAGCTAAGGTTAGGCACGAGATGAAGAAGTTGCTTGGGGAGAGCGTTATGAAGGAGCATGGTCAAGGCATGCAGGCGGCTCAGGCCGCCTTGGATGAGAGTGACGTTTCCCTTGGTCAGGAGGTTGAGTCTGTCCAGAATGGTCAGGGTCTTTTGGGTGCTCAGACTGTCCAGAGCCATCAAACCTTTCAAGCTGGTTAGCTAGGTCAAGGCTTCCAGGCTGCCCAGAATACCCAGGCCCCTCGGGGCGCTCAAGCTTTTCAGACTGCTCAGGCTGGGCATGTTAACCGCGGTTTTCAGATTCCGAAGATGGCGATGCAGGCCAATTACTCCAAGTCGCCGGAGTGGCTGTGTGATGGAATGGGTGATGAAAGTAGTGGGGTTTGATGAGGAGTATGGATGGTCAGGAGAGCATCAATTAAGAGTCTCATGCGGGCTGAAGCAGGCTCGATCATTCCATGGTTAGACATTTAAACGGCATTTACAGGATCATGTCGCACAGTCTACGGGAAACGGCGTTTGGAGGGGAGGGGGGAGGGGTGTTCTGTGGGTGAACTGAATGGACAATGGAAGGATCAGCTTTTCGGGCTTCGGTGTTGGGATGGACTGATGGCTGGGGAGGGAAAATGGCTCAAGATACCCAACACATCGTGTAACCCCAGGTACTTTGTGACAGCATGAGTCTGCTCATCAGCCAATACAAGCACACATAATAAAGCTCAGAACACAGAAACAGGTGCCATCTATATGCATCAATTCAGTTGAATAAGCATTGCTCGAGGGTATGGTTAAATGAACTCGCAAAAAAAAAATCTACATTACGTATGCAGTCCCATAATCCCAGATTTACCCATTCCTCTTTAGAAAACCCAAACGCCAACCGCTTTAACCCGAATAACCCCACCTAGGGGCATTGATGATGATGCCCATCAAGCAACCTGAGATAATTCCTGTCATAGGCAGGGTGATGATCCAGCCCAGATAAATCCAGGCAACCATGCGCCAGTTGACGGTGCGCCAGGTACCTGAGCAGAGACCGACACCGACGGTGGCGCCTGTGATGCACTGAGTTGTGGAAACAGGGAGTTCTGATTATAGTCAGCATCCTGCTCGAGCTTAGAATCGGAATAGAGTAGGAACTTACTCAGCCGGGTGGCCAGGATGACGGTGATGGCAGCGCCAAGCTCCATAGAGAAACCACGAGAGGGGGACTGAAGGGTCAGGCGGTTGCCAAGGTTGCGCATGATGTGGTAGCCATAGGTCCAGACACCGAGAACCAAGCAGCAGCCACCAAAGACCAAGATCCAAGTCGGCACCTGGGATTTGCCGCTGGCAGGGACCAGACCCTGGTTCCAGATCTGGAAGACAGTAGCATAAGGGCCGATAGCGTTGGCAATATCGTTGGCACCGTGAGTAAAGGAAGCCGTAGCAGCAGTCATGATCTGCAGAAAGCTGTACATGTACTCGGCCTTGTTGTCATAGTGGGCGGCATAAGCATGTACTTCCTCCAGGTTCCGGGCGAGCGCGCTGTTGGTGCTCGTAGCGTTTACGACATCCTTGTCAACACCACGCAGAAGCAGCCACTTGAAGTACCAGAAGAGGACCTTGCTCTCGTACCACTTGCCGTCGGGCTTGGGCCCAACGAGGCTCTTGCGCTGCGGCACTGGGACAGCTGGCTCAATAGCGATGTCATTGGAAGACGAAGCGCCATTGAGCTTCTGCTCCACGCTGTCGCTGCCGCCGTTGGCGGCGGAAGCCTCGACATCGCCACGAGCAGCAGCCCGGCGAGCCTCGAGCTCCTCCTTGGTGAGACGACCCTCGTAGTAATTCTTGACTACAGGGCTGACTCCTTCAGGGGGAGGAGGGACTTCACCGCGACGCAGAAGGAGGGGACCCAGGGGGATATGCCACCAGCGGAGTTGCCAATCATCGCAGATGACAACGCGGTACAGCCAGGGCATGAGGGTGCAAGCGACCAAGATACCGAAGCCAGCACCGACGCCAACGATAGTACCAGCGACCTGGGCATCTGTCAAGTCGATTTTATAACTGCCGCCCTTCCAGAGCAAGAGCATAGTGAGCAGCGAAGCCGTGACGGCGAAGTAGATCGGAACGAGAACGAGCGCGTTGCGAACGGGGTTCTTCCGGAGCATGACGAAGTACTTGGTAATAAGGAAGATGATGGAAGCGAAGCAACCTGCGAGGCCAGGGGCGATAATCCAGGCCAGGAAGACCTGAATGACACCGGAGTTGATCCGACCGGTACCGCCGCCCTTGCCAACCCATTGAATGCCTGTGCTGGTGGTTAGAGCTGTCCGCAACGATATGTATAGCTCGAGGTTGTGAAGAGTTACCGTCAGCGCCAACAGAAGCAATACCCATTCCGATCACACCGCCCATGATGGAGTGGGTAGTGGACACGGGCATTCCCATCTTGGTTGCGAAGGTGAGATAGCATGACGAAGCGACGACGGCGCAGACCATGCCAAGCATGAGCATCGCGGGGTCATTGACGAAGAGCGTGGTATCGACAATCTTAGTGCGGATGGTGTCGGCAACACGGGCGCCAACACCAACGGAACCAGCAAACTCCATGACAGAGGCCAGAACCATGGCCTGGAGATAGGTAACGGACTGTGAAGCGACCGACGTCGCCCAGGAGTTGGCAACATCATTGGCACCTGTAGAAAGAGGAAGTTCAGTCGCGTCAGCGAGACATGTCTTGGACCTTTAGCGCTTATGGGAAAGTCGCATACCTATGTTCCACGCATCGAGCGCCGCAAATATGGTGCCTATGGCAAAGAGGTAGTTGAATTGGGTGAGAGGCATAATGCCGCGGCCCTGGGAGGATGTTTTGGCAGAAGATGATCGGGAGAAAACTGGGAAAGATTGGCTGGACTGGGCTAGGGAGCAGAAGAGATGAACAGAGACAGGAGGGCACAGCAACAGCATTTAAATTTGAGATGCGTGCCAGCACGTGGGTGTTGTTCTACCAGAGTAACCAGAGTCCAGACTATCTTTTGCCTCTCCCCCACTATTGTAGACCCACTGCAAGCTCTGCAGGTTCAGTGGCAGGCTAGGCGCAGACCGTGCGTCGTCTGAACCAGCATCCAGCTTGCGGGATGATGGCTGAGCAGCATCATTTCGGGAATAATTGTGTGGGACGAGTTCCACTATCTTTAGACCAGGGATGAGCAGCCTGCCAGCGCCTATCCACCTCTCACATCGCTCCAACAGGCCAACGTGGGCTTTGTTTCAGCCATTATAAGCTCTTCAGCACGCCAAAATGGACAAAGACATAGGACTTCTCTGTCACCTGTTGGTTCGACGTTCGTGGGGGTTTGCCAGGGAGCTCGGTCAAAGACCCAAAGTTTGGATGAACACAGCACTCTACGCCACGCCAACTGGGACGCGCAGAGAACAGCTGACAGCAGGCAGCCCATGTCGCAGAATGCAGAGCGCAGAACGAACAGATTGCCGAGCATATGGCTATGCAGTCATCTAAAGCAGTGTGAGCTTATTAGATAACGATACACATCCTGATAGAGACATAAATCAGAGATGCAGCACGTTTGCGTTACCAGGTTACTAGAATCTGAAGAGTGAGGTATGATCTCCCCTCTTTCTGTATAAATTACACCGCGCCTATGTTTAGCGGTCAGGAGTTAGCGTGATGGCGATACATTCCCCCTTTTACCACCGCCTCCTACAACACATCGCCGCCGGCATCAAATCGCGATCAAGAGACGTCATTGTACGGAATAGAACCGGAGCCCCCACAGAAAAGGACTGCCTCCGATAGCTACGTATCGCGCCAGTATGAATTGGTCCTGGGGCAGGCATCTCGAGACCCAAGACGTGGACATCTCGCTACGGGCATGTTGCAGAAACGGTCTGGACCGAGCAGTCACTACATATGGAGGGTGTTGAGTGCCGTTCTGCTGGGTCCTTCACACCACGGCCAAGCATGGTTCGCGACCGTACAGAAGCGTCCCTTCGAGCACGTGCATCAGCGATCGGGGCAGCCCAAAAGCCGGGATCGGTATTGGCATCTTCTCGGGAAGAAGAAGGTGAGAACCTGCAATAATTCCTACCCAGTCATGCGGGGCTTGTCCTAGTTGGCAGCCGTCAAGGCACAGAAGAAAAAGAAGGCGAGGCCAATGAGAGAAGCTTCGGAAGAGATGAAGTTGGTGCGAAAAGCAACCAAGATCGGCACGATCGCTTGGCATTCGCGCCGCCTAGTCTTGGCAAGACTTGGCGTTATCCGGAGCTCCAATATACGACCAATCAGAGCGCTTCATGCCCCAACGTGCGAAATCCACTCGTGCTGGCGGTGACGACGCAAGGTCGGCATGATTGCCGCTGCCAGCCTCATCAACGGCAAAGCCAAGACAGGTCCACACGCACGTCAAACCTTTTCGTAAGAGGTCCTCCTTAATTGCATGGTTGTCCTGAGAAGCGCTTCAACGGGTCATCATCGTGTTGCCATGCAGCACGCCCCCAGGGAATCGGCTGCAGCAGGCACAGCGCAGAGAAATCACGAATACCCTTCAATGCTTCCGCTGTGGTGCTCCAGACCAATAAGCCCGGTGCATGTTATCTTCCCTTGTCGCGTGCCCCGTGCCGTGGGCTTGATACTGACAACTTCTTGACAAGCTGGTGTTCTGTGGTTCGCTGTCAGTGTCCTCCTCTCCCCCTTTCCTTCATACTCTCTGAGTCCGATTCCCCGGGATGCAACTATCAATGAATCTCCCAAAGACTTGTACGACACCTGCCGCGTTGCATCTTCCATCCACGAAACAGAAGATGCAACGGCATGTTGGTTGCGGGCGGATACGCAGTGGCACTCATCCTTCCATGGCTTTGGGTCTGGATGTTGGAGGATCGTCAGGTACCCTTTGGTGTCTCAACAAAAGCTTCAACGTGGGACATGGATTGCCGTAATTGAGAGAAGCGTTTATCTTGTAACCCCCCATATGGCCACGTATAGTCCGGTATTTCCCGGCCTACCGAACACCTGGTTTTTGCTAGGTTTCTGCTGCAAGATTCCCGTTGAGCCTTCGTTTACCAAGTCTACTTGTGAGTGTAGAAGGATGGCAAGCTCATATGTAACGCTTTCTTGACTTTCTCGGGCATATTGGAGAATTAATACACTGAACATACCCTTGCTGTTAGCTTTCAAAAACTGACATCACTGTTCCCCCAAACAGATACTTCATGATTTTAATTCGCGAACTTCGAAGTAAACGGCTTCCCCTTTCTACGCTGTTGCCGAGCGAGAAGCAGGCTTTTCGGTGAGGTATCACCTTTTACATATCCTAATCGCTAGTTCCAGGTGTTGCTGCAACCTGTTTATCATGGGCTCCAAAACTCATGCGTAATTCAGGGGAATTTGCTTTCCACATAACTTTTTTTTTTTTTTTTTCGAAACGCTGCCGTCCAAGACTGCTGACTCTCTCCTTTACCCTGTAACGTAGGGATCAACACGTTCGGATGGAAGGATTAATGTAATGAATGCTTGCCTTTAGGGAAGTATTGAGTGAAACACATCAATATTTGATATCTTTCAACTTTCTGGCCTGTATCTGTTCATCCAAATGGAGACTTTCAAAGTTCAAGCAGCATCAAAAGATAAAACAACAGGACGGCCATGAGCAGTCGCATGAACCGTGGAGCCAGCAGTTCAATTACCCGCAGCTGGGCACCCAAGCGAACCACATTAATCACATACGCTGAATAAACCAAACAACGGGAGCACCTTTCTCAAGGTAAATATACTACAGGCACTCTGTCGTGTTGACAACCCAATGTTCTTGGCATTTCAGGGGTTATCTTCTTGCCGCGAAACGCCATAACCCTAACCCTTAGATGCTTCACCGGAGAGTTTGCCGAAGCGCCATGGTCGGTGTGGAGACGGCCAGCGCTTATTGAACTCTTTGCAGGGCGGCAGCGCGCGCGGTTGGTAGCAGATAGCGGAGGTAAACTTGGAAATTTGGCTCCTCATTAGTAGGCTAAGCGCGGGCGGTTGTCCGCGGATGAGATCGTCATCTCCAATGGGCTTCTGGTTTATTTCAGCTGTGGCTGCAGGCCTACTACCTCCCGTTTCGTGTGGCTTCGCTTCAAAGGAGGATTTGCAAGAGCGGTGAAGTTCCGGTCCACATGTAGATACTTTAATCTACCCCTGGCACTTAAATAAGGAGAACACCAGCAAATTCCATCTCTCAAGTTAATCAAGGTTCCCGGGCATCGTAAGTAAGTGGTCACTATGTCGACAAGCGTATCACCAGCGATTCGACCTTCACCTCGCGGCGACAGAGAGCCAAGGTATGATCAAGATCGCCGGCCACAGCCACGTTTACCTGGGCTGCCACCCCGTCCAGTACCAAAGCAAAGATCGTCATCACATCCTGGAGTCAGCCAGACCGCGGGTGTCAGTCAACGGCAACAGCAACACCCTATTGCGACTTATCCTCGGAACTACTTGCGAACGATTCCGGCTTCGAAACCGATCCAAGTACCCTATCAGTCGCATAATTCACAACGAAGACACCCGTCAACGACACCACGCCCATCCACCGATACCCCGAGGATTTCCCCAGATTATTATCCTCCTCTTAGTTACATCTACACCCACACACCTGATCAAGACGGCCACATGTCGCTCCTTGCCCCTGAACCCTTCCCAAGTCCGGCTAATACGCGCAAGCCACTGTTTACGGTGCAGTACCCGAGCTGGTGGGCAGTACTTGGGAAGATGAAAGTTTATTCACATGTCGACGAGAGAGGGAGTATCAACAACGGGACGGAGCCATCAGAAGCAAAGCAATGTGCCCTGATTAAATTCCACGATTGGCCAAAAGGAAAGACGGTGGTAGAAATGGGTCGGGAAACCAGATTTAAGTTCAGGAAGAGGTTCCAAAGCCAATGCGGACTTCCTGGCGGTGGCCCAGGAGGGATGTGGGAGTGGGCTGTTGATCAGGGCGCGAGGTGTTTGGTACTTCGATCTATACCGCATGCATCCTCGGGAGCTGGAAGATATCAACATGGCGGAGTCGTGATCGCACGGTTTGTCGCGTCAACGGAGGATGTGAAGTGGGCGACGGAAAGAGGCGCGGGATGGTTGGAGATTTTGTGGCCTCGGGGGCTGACGGGCGAGCAGTTCCAGGAGGTCTTTGTCACGTTGGTTGCGGAGATGGAGAGGAGGAGAAGGAGAAATGAGGAGCTGAATGAGCTTGATGATCCGTTTAATCCATGGTCTTGCATCTAAGGGATGTTGATGGGTTGGTGTTATTGAAGGTTGACATAGATAAGACCAGTGCTGCTGGCAGCACACTGCGCTCGCACAGCGATGTTTTACACATTTTTAGACGGATGTAACTACGACATTGTAATACGGCGCTTACTTATTTCGTACAGCCGAGACTAATTTTTTTTTTTGGATGGCTTTTTCTTTCTGCATCCGGCTATTGTTCGTTGCCATTATACGCAATGCGATCCGGCGCATCACCTTTATCTCCCACTCCAGCCGTCGCTAGCTCCAGAAGTTGTCTTGACACCTCGGTGTACCCCTTTAAGTTATCCTTGGCGAGGAAGTAAGCTGCGAGTCCCGCCACATGTGGCGCAGCCATGCTTGTCCCGCTCATCATTAATGTGGCGTTGTCGTGCTCCGCGAACGCGCTCGGGATTGTGACTCCAGGCGCGAAGATGTCGACTCCCGGCCCCCAGTTCGAAAAATCCGCTTTATAGTCATCCCGCCCAATTGCCCCAACAGTGATAGCTGTGCTTGCAGACGCAGGCGAGTACTCACTTGCATTAGCTCTGTCGTTACCTGCAGCCGCAATGACTGTGATGCCCATGTCGGTGGCTGCCTTCACGGCTTCGTTGACTGATTGTGTGTATGGCCCGCCCAACGACATATTAATGACGCTGCGGGATGCAACTCCACGTTTTGTTGCATCCGAAACGGCCCAATTGAGCCCCTGCAACAATCCAGACATGTACCCTGATCCAGTCTTGTCCAGCACCTTGACCGCGACGACCGTGGCTTTCTTTACGACGCCGTAGGTTCGGCCTGCAATTGTTCCGGCAACATGGGTCCCGTGTCCATCTTCGTCAATGTCAGGAGTGTTTTCAACGAAGTTGGCTCCCCAGATGGCGCGGCTGCGGCCAAAAAATGTTGTACCATTGGTCGTTGTGCTGTTCGCCAACTCCCACGGATCATCTAAAAACTCAGCGTGTGTCGTCCGAATCCCGGTGTCGAGGACATACACGCGCACCCCTTGGCCTGCTGATGTGTCATAGACGTAGTCAGCGAAGTTGCGTGCGCGATGGGAAATGCGGGCTAGCCCCCAGGGAGCATGGGGCTGAGTAATGGTGTCTCGTTTAGCTGGCCTGGGAATGCGACGGTAGAACGGATGGACGTGGATCGCATGAGACAGTCTCGTTGCTTTGACAACCGTGTCTTTCTCAATGTAGTCGATCTGACAATCGATTAGTTATCAGTTCCTTGTTATTCAAGACGCTGAGGCTTGCCAGTTCTGAGTTCACAAGCTCCTCCAGAGTACCCAGAGGTAGCTCAGCGAGATATCCATGCAGTCCAGGTACGTCGAGTTTGCCAAAGATTCCCCTTTTCCCGCCCTGGAGAGCCTTACTGTTGATATCCTTTTCATGCTCTTTTTGTTTCGCATCATCCGCATCAGGTTTGTACTTGACAATGTATCTATCAGGGATTAACAGTCCCAACGGTAGGTGGTCATTGAAGATCGGAGCGAGGGCATAGGCTGTCTGAGAAAAATAAAAGCTAATGATAACGAAAAGAACGATGACGGAGCCAAAAATGTCCATGTTTTTTTAAAAAAAATTGGAGAAGGATAAGACATCACATTGAAAGCAATGACTGGGTTATAAATTGTGTAGCTCTTGGGGATATGGTTCCTGGCGGCCACTCATTGAAATCTAGCGCTAGCTCCGGGCACGGAAGATATTTATGTTGATCCAGATATAACACTAATTCAATCGGGATCTAGTGAAAAATTGCTAACGAACATCGCTGTCGATCTTTGGGTCAAAGAAACCACCCGCGTCTTGGTGACTGAGACAACCGTATCACGAAGTCTTTCGTTCCTTTATCTCTATGGAGAGCAATGGATATGGCCTCTTTGGTCTCGTTACGCGTCCGGGTGCTTCTGTGGGGATCCCAGTTGCACTGGAAATGAGTGCGCATAGAGATTGTGTTGTGTCGGGTTCTCGCATTGTTAAACAAGCATGCCATGCATCCTACGCGTACAGGATGAGCAACCTCAAGAATATATTTCGGTGCCATGAATTTAAGACACAGAGAGACAAAACAGCCACCTGCAATGAATGCCTCTATCCTTTGGCAACAGTTCACACTTTTATGTTGGATGTAAAAGAAAATGGTGGATGTGGATGGGAGTATTTACTTGTGCGTTGCCCTGCAGAACACGCGGCCCTGAGGGAATCTGTCAAGCACAATGTGTGCCGCAGAATACAACTCTCTATCTTCTTAACTACACACGCGTGAAGGTGGTGGATGAACATGGCTCTTATATAAGGTCAAATGTGCCCCTGACCTCAGTGGAGCGCGGGCTGACCGAGGTAGGTCAACGGTGACCACACCGTAGTCACTTGCGGCTAACACTTTACTTCGTCTGTCTTCCCCCTTTCCCCTACCTCTCCATTTACCTTTTCCATTCCTAGGCCAGGGGCAATCAGAATCATTGTCGCTGTCACGGTCACTGTCGCTACTGGAGCTATCGGTGTCATGCCCAGACTTGCGCCCGGCGGATCATCCGGTGTTCTCACCGGTGCACTCCGCCGGGCTCAGGCCAGCACAACCTTCAATGGCAACGGGATCCTCCTTATCTGTCAAGGGCTCGCGAGGAAACAGACTTCGTTTGGTCTCCTCAACCGCCCACATATCGGTGTTTTCTGGATGAGTAAGGCCACCTAGAACCGCTAAGCTTCAGCAGAGTGAGAGTCATAGGAATAACTGAGGGTTCGCACCAGTTTGCTCAGTAGGATGCCAAGCTTCGTGACGAGGCCAATGATGGTGATGGTGGTGATGTCCCAAGAGCCCTTCCTCGCTGAGGATTTCTTCGAGAGCAGAATTCTGACTGACTACAAGTGGAAGAGAGGAAGGGGTGGACGTAATTCCAGCTTTTGCACCCTGAATGGCATATATCAGGGCTGTCAGCATATCAACGGGACACCTGTTGGAAGTCGGAACTGCATCTTGCGAGGAGATCGACGATCGATGGATTGGAGCTAGTCGGTTCCGTTGGAGAAGCCACAAAAGTGGTGATTAAGAAAGGGAAGCATGCAGTACAAAGAGATAAAATATATCGAGAGCAATCCGCTGACATCATGAATAAGAGCCCTCGAAAGTATGACTGGGACCAAAACTGTGCTGATATTATTGATTATATTGCCTGGTTTAAACACAACTGAGTCCACCATCGGTTATATCTAGATCCTGGATGGCATTGTTGAGCTGCCGAAGAAGAAAGGTTTTGCTACACATCCACGGAACAATTTAGTTGCGTCCATGCCAAGGAAGCACCCCACAACTACAAACATTGGTTTTTGAGTCCTTCCTTACCTCCCAGAAATCCGCCAAGATCAGTACACCATGCATTTGAGGGACCATGATAGTCGAAACAAGTGCACTTTACAGGCCTTTCAATTGGACAAAAGGAATAATATTGTCATTACAACTCTTGAGAATAGTCGTCGCATGTCGCATGTTGCATGTCAGTTGTCAAAGGCCAGTATAGTAATCACCTAGAATCCAGAAAAATTCCCAAGAAAGTTTCTTTGACTGTGAGAGGGGTATGATAGATGGGACATACAACGGCTGCCTACAGAGCTTTCAAGCATTTTCCCGTTCTGAAGGTTGCTGATTCGGTTGCTAGAAATGACCGTTTAGCTCCTGTGACCGAATCACGGAAGATAGCGTCTATATAGTTAGTATGCATTTATAGCTCGATATTTGTGACGATGTATGATACCCTCTAGAAAGTAGGTGAAAGTGATGCCTTCAGTTAGTTGATCTCCAGTTTGAGCAATACGCGAGCGAAAAGGGGGATCACAGCTTCATACTTGCCCCAGACACCCTTGCTGCCATTGGTAAGACAGCCACGTTCGACTGAACTTAACAGGCCAATATTGCCAATCACAGGACTAATGAGTTCTCGGTCAAACGCTTCAAGTAAGGAGCGAAGAGAGCAGTAATTCGATTACAATATCGATTGTTCTGATGCGGCAGTCCTTCCAAAGCCTGACTGCAGCTGCTCGGAAACTTCCCAGCCATGCTTGAGAAACTCTGAGCTGTCAATGTCGATCATGGCCCTTCTCATAGAAAACGCTGAGTTAATTTTCTATTTCCCCGAGATGCAGGGCTCCACATTGCATGCATACCTTAGTCTCAGCTGAGTGTCAATAATGGGTCCACAGTGATACAAGCAAGATCAGGAGTGTGCTCACAGTTTACCCTAAGATCTCAATTTCGGGTTTGAGCAACAAGTTGACTACCATCTACGGGTCTAGAACTTCTCTATCATGGCAATGAGTTGGTTGTTCTCTGAATGACTGCTGGGCTTGTGCATGATCAAGCATCATGGACCCTAGGGTTCCATTCGAGTCCCAAGTTCAGGGCTAAGCACAGAAAACAAGTGATGTCTATCCCCGAGATTGTACAACTTAGATAACAGAACCCCCTGATAGGCAGCTTGAACAGCGATACGGGTAAGGAAGATTCGACAAGAACGTCTTGGAAGCTGTCTCAAAATGCTCGAGTTCGGGAGCGGGGATTGACGGATAAGCGACGGTGAGTGGCAACTGTTTGTCCTCCCCTTGCAGGTGCGGCTGGAAGCAGATGTGCGGAGAAGTCACCGATTCCTCCCGTCGGGTGTGCGCGAGTAAAACAATACCAAGTCCTAATGTGGCCAAGGACAGCGCGAAACAGCCTGGACACTGTGTAGTATGCTGTGCATGTCTTTGTTCCATTGACAGTTTAACCTGCATGTCATCTGCTGCATCCGACAGGACAATCGACAGTGCAAGAACAATTCCGCAGTTTATTTTGTCGCCTGCCGCTGAGCTGAATGCTTGTGTCTCGTGGAGGGCTGGATAATTGGGTAAAGGACACAGGACACTACAAACAATATTGAGAGATGACTTCAGCTGCTCCCGGAGGTTGCCTGCAGGGACAAGCAAACCTGCAGCCTTGAAAGTTTCCACTTACCCATGATCTAACTTTACAGATCATATCCTAAAACGCCTCGACGTGGCCAGTGTAATGAGGACGATCAAAATAAAATCCCCGTATGTCTTGTCAAGTCACGGCCGTTTTGCTGATCGGCTAATCGATCTAGAACGTTTGCCGGATCGCCCCGTTGATGTATCCTTGCGTTGTTTCGGGATATCAAAACTGGGGAAGTTTGGGCACAGTCTACATACAGATTCTTCCAAACACCGGGGACATGGAAGCTGTCATGTTGTACAAGTACGTAGGCTCCCATGAGCTGAAAGCCACCTGCGTCATGGATAAGTCAACTGCTCGGCGCTGGAAATGGTTAGGCGGCGTAGCCGGCGTAGGTTATCCATGGGCTGGAAGTCGGTGATACTTTCATATCCCGAAGCAAATAGGAAAAGATCGCCAGTTCAATTTGACTGGCCCCCTGTAAATCTCCCAGAAATAGCAGAGATGCCGCAAAATATCACCAAACCTCCAGGAACGAAGTTTCAGGGTTGCGCAAGTCTCAGGCCAACCTGCAGGAAGAGGGCACGGATGACTGCAGGGCAAGAGTTGAGAAGTCTAGATTCTAAACCAACATTCAGCTCAGCCAGCAATGAGGACGACGGCCAAGGAGGGATGGGAGGTGAGACCTTGAGAGCTGCACCTTGATGGATCAGGGGGAGAACCACAGTCAGGAGGAAAGAGGGGGAGGGAGGGGGAAGAGGTTGAATGATGGCTGGATGGTGAGAAACGCTGTGTGGACATGGGAGACGACTAGCCCAGGCCAGAGAGTGCTCTGGCAGCTACCCAAATGTCTATAAAAGCCCCGACCTCTCCCTCCATCGAGCTGCCAACATCCTCATCAACATCGATAACAGCCTCTTCATCAGACAAGCCTTCTCTCAAGCCAGCAGCAACAGAACCAACCTCAAAAACAGCGCCATTTCCTAGCCCAACTCAAAATGCAGTTTTCCAACTTCATCACGGTCCTCGCTATGGCCATGACGGCCACTGCTCTCCCGGCTCCCGCCGAGGAAATCAACAACTCCGAGCTCGTCGCCCGCAGCGGTGGCAATGGCAATATCTATCAGGGCAATTGCTCCAACAATGCTAAGCAGACTTGTTGCATGAAGGCTAGCAACGCCGCCGGCCTGCTGACTATCCTGGGTGGCCTGGTGAACGTTAAAACGGACGACCTGCTCTGCTCCGTTAACGTCCTCGGCGGTCCTTGCAACGCCGAGTCGTACTGCTGCACGACAAACGCCAGCGGGGTGAGTTTCTGCTTTTCCCTGTGATCCGTAACTTGATGGTTGACTCTTGAGAACAGAATGGTTTAGTCGTCATCAATGCGCTCAACTGCGTCAAGATCTAAGGGTTGCCGCCGCCACAAGTCTCACGGCCCTTCGTTAACTCTCAGCCAGGAGAGTGTGGGCTAAGTAATGGAGCTTGGAAACAGTGTTGACTGGGTTCTTGGTATCTGGAATGGAGTGTCGATGGGGTTGGTCTCGAACAGGGCATGGACTGAGTAATTGTTAACTTCGCTTCGAGTTGTTAGTGTTAATTTATCAAATAGCCGGCTACCTGCTCTCTGCCTTCATGTGCTGTGAAAGTAAGATAACTCCCAGGCCGCTGCGGAAACTGTCAGCCAGTCGGCCAAGTAGCGGAACAGGGATAACTAGTATATACATGACTAAACAGTTAACAGTACCTATTCTACCTGACTGATATATTGTTTTGAACGCAGGAGATGACATGTCACGAAGAGGGGAATATATACGGATTGCTGTAAGCATGTTAAAGTCCGTTAACCGTGTCACTTCTCTGGGACCTGTGTCTGCGTCATTGGGGCCGATGTCGAAGGGGGTGGTGGTGGCTGCCCAGCGACAGGGTGAGTAACATCGTTCCCTAAGCACAGCGCCGCCTGCGGAGGTTGTTGATCTGATGGGACGCTCTGAAGGTACTGAGACTGTATCCGGCCGTAAGGTTGCTGGGTAAGAACAGTTGGAGCAGGTGGTGGTTGAGAGAGAGATTGCTGGTCAGATGGAGGAAGACTTTGCACAGGCACTTGGCCTTGAGACCACCCTGGGGCCTGGCTTAGAGACGGTTGTTGTGGCTGTGGTTGTTGCGAAACATCAGCGTTGGAGGTGGGAGGCTGATCAAGGAGAATGTGGTCTCTGGAATGGAGTGTTAGTAAAAATCGTGATCCGCATATCCAGACTCGGCCATGAAACTGAGAGCTAACAGAAGGGTACAACGGAGTGAGGTAGCGGAAAAATAAATGACGCCTTACTCTTGACCAGCCTCAGCGCCCCTTTCACCTTGGGCGCTTTCCTCTCTTTCTGTGTTTTGGTTTGATGTTGGCGCGACCTTCCTGGGCCGGCCAGTACGTATGCCAACGGTTGGGGTCTTCTTCTTGAGCGCGTACTTGACTTGATGCAGAGTGTATCCGGTGACGCGCTGGATCTCGGTTGGTCCCATCCGCGCGTCGCGGTACAAGACCTGGCAGCGGAAGATATCCTCAGCCGTTAGTTGCTTCCTGCCCGGAACACCTGGAGGCCGGCCCATTCTGAGTTTCTGATTGCCTTGATTCTTCCTCAGGCTCTTTAGGCTACAAAGTATTTGCTGAGGTTGGATATTGCTGAGTTGATGTTGTCGCCGTCAGCAATTGGCGGTCGAACATGAAGCACGTGATCTCAACTTGTCACTGGCGAAAGCGGGTCGGAGCTCATCTAAAGGTGGGGAAACTGGCTATGGGTCTGACAACCACTGTGGTTGCATACGAAGCATTACCACCCCACTATCGACCAAGACCTTTCCCGATGAACTTTCGAGTCACTTTGTGTACGATTACCGGATTCAGTAGTTGCCGCATGGATGGCTTGCTTGTTGGCCAACAACTTCAGGACATAACAACTCTGCCAAGAAAAGCCAGGAGTAAAGTCTGGCACTTGATCCAGACTCTCGGTTAGAGTCTCGCGATCAGCCAATACCAGTAAACACCATTTCTGATTGAGGACTCTATGCTGTATCGAAAAAGGGGAATGAGCTCTAATTAGTTGGTTCTTTACCTTTTTGACTTCCTTCCTGGAAACTTCGGCGTTGTGCAGAAGAAAAGTGGCTTTCTCAGAGATGCGTATTTACGCAACAACAAAAAGTTTTGTGTTCAAAAGTGGAAAGAGAGGGGCCTTGGTCAAATAGTGGGGCATTAACGTTTTTATGCCAAGGACAGCGAGTGTCAAATTCCCACCAACCATGAACTGCCTCACCAACACCTTCAAGGGATGAGATCGCCATCTATCATCCTTCCCATGACCTTGTCAAACTCTATGAGGATGTCATTCACTGGTGTCCTTTCAATAAAATCAACTGTTTTTGATATAACTTCCACATTACAAACATGGCACAAATCAGACTTATCACCAGCGCTCTTCACACCCTCCAATCCTGAGTAAGTACTTTCCTGTGCATATCCTCTCCAGAATCAATGGTGATGGAATCATGGTACCTTGTAAATGAGTTGTGATGTGCATGTATAAGAGAAAGTTCACAGAAATAAGGAATTGTTTCACTTCGATGTAAACGATGAAGTAGTCTTTGTGCAGTGCCCCTCCTGATGTTGTGATTCTTTGTCGACAACCACAAGATGAAGGGGGAGCTCTTTGCTACGATCTTCGCACAAGTCTCATTGAGCGGTCTACTCCCCAGTTTCTTGGCAACGCAGGACACTGGCAAAACGTTCAACCTGCCGGCACTCCCCATCAGCATGCGCGCGCCCAGGAAGAGTATGCTACCGAATACGCACGCCTGCAGCGGGAGGGCGGCAAAGAGGAGCTAAGGTGCGATAATACGATTCGACTGGCCACCCGTGTTGCTTAAGCTCTCCTGTCAGAAGTGTTAGACGGCCAAATGAGAGAAAGCGAATGGGATCTTGATGAAGCTGATATGGGATTCGATGACCCAAAACCCACATCCCGTCATGGCTAATGGAAACATCACACCAACACTGCAGAGGGTCAACGCTACTTTGCATCGTACGGCACAGGGTTCCGCCCATGTCCTTCGCGCTCCAGAAGTGCTTCGCCACTTGCCGCACAAAATTGTCAGCTCCACAGTTAAACAGCCACCCGAAGACCGGAATAAGACCATATATTGCCAACCACAGCCCCAGTTCAACGCATGGCTTGTTCCCTTGGCAATATTACCGAGCAAGTTTCTTCCAAGGTGGACTACGACGAGCCACCGCAACAGACAACATGACACCAGAGCGATTCCCCCACAGTAAGAGCTAGGGTTGCCTGATGGCACTCGCCTTCTACTTAGGTCTTGGTAAGGATTCTGACCATCAACCACATGTCTACCTAAGGATGTATATTGTTCGTCTGTTATTGAAACTAGAAACAGTTTTCCCAAACTACAAAAAGACAAGGGAGGGCAGTAAAAATGTTAGCAAAAGAATGGGCTCTCAGTTTGTGAGCCCTTACCCAAGATTTACTGGTAGCTGATATGATTGCTAGCTTTAATACAGACTTTTCTTGCTTTCTCAGCTTCCAACACTTGACGTAGATCGCAATGTGGATAAGCTATTGCACGTTGAAGCAGCTTTTCGACTGCCCTATCACATCGGTCTGTTGATGATGCCTTCCATTGGACTTGGTACAACTGATAGGAAATTGCAGCTTCCACAACCAGTAACTCCCATGGCATGTGAAACGCTCTAGATGTGTTCCAAACAGGAAGCAATCTGATTCTTCAAACACAGTCCAAACATATATCCTGACTTAGAACAGTTAGTGCTCTCTCTCTCCATCAACTTGTTTTTTATCTTAAGCCTTCATCATTATGGACAACCAGCCCTCTGCAAGTGACGCCGAGCCGCCATCCCCCCTCGGCCAAACTCTTTCTGTCGCCATCATTGGCGGTGGCGTTGCAGGTCTGGCTCTTGCAGCCGGTCTCATCAAAAATCCACACCTCGACGTTCATGTGTACGAGGCTGACACCGAAATTCGCGATTATGGTGCCGGACTTACGCTCCATCGCAATGGGCTCGAAGCCATGGCCTACATTGGCCCCGAGATCCGCAAGGCTTATCTGGATGCCGCTATTTCCATCGCGGAGGAAGAGAATGAAGAGACCGCAACCGAAGTTTACTTGGCTTGCGGCGAGCATGCGGGACAGGTCATTGCTGAGCTCGGCCGTGCCAAAGGTCGGAAGAGCCTGAGTCGCGCGGACCTGATCCGTGCTCTACTGACCATAATCCCCAAGGAACGCGTCCATTTTGGCAAAAGGCTGGCGAAAATCAAGAGCTACAATGCAAAATTGCGGGAGATACGTTTTACGTTTGAAAAGGACGCCCAGATCTATACCGCAAATTGTTTGTTTGGTGCCGACGGCATCAACAGCATCGTCCGCAAGTACATCTTAGGAGCTGACCACCCTGCCGCGAGCCCCAAAAACACAGACAACTGGTATATGTATCGCATACAGATTCCCATGAAGGTCGCTCGCGAATACGGGGTTGACGACCGGCTAACCCGCACTGTGCCAATCTTGCTTGGTCCCCATGGCCACCTCAACTGCATACCCCTGAACAAAGGGACAAGATTGAGCGTCGGGATTGCGTTGCGCAACCTCAAGTACCAACCTTACATCAAATACTCTTCTGCGTCTGACCCTCCATTGAACCGGAGTGACCTTCCGTCTATTCCCTCAATACTAACCAGTGTCTACCATCCCATCACGCATCCGCTTCTAAACCTCTTGTCCAATCCTCCTATCGAGGGAGGGAAGGATATCGAAGTTCAAATCTTCGCTCAACCGCTCCAAGATCTTGATCGAGTCGACACCTATCTCCGCAAGGACGAAAGACAGCCGATCACCATCCTCGGTGATGCAGCCCATGCTGCTCTACCCTTTGCAGGGCAGGGTGCAGCTCAGGCTTTCGAGGACGCAGCAATTCTCAGTTGCCTGTTCAGCATGGTAAAAACTCGGCGGCACGCATTCTACGCAATGACGGCGTATGAACAGGTCCGATTGGAACGGGCCCAGACTGTGAGGGACGCTGCCAGACGGTATGGACTAATATATGCATGGGCGGACAATGATGGTGTAAGGGGCGAGAAGCGAGGGGTGGCCAACTTTTTGAGGCACTATGGCAAGTGGATGAACGAACTGGATATCAAAGCGGTGGTACAAGAGGCGAAAAGCAAGTTCTAGGAGATGGCGGCGGATAATGTGAATGAGGATACGGACAGGAGTGAATCTCCGAGGAGCAGACGCCGGACCATAACAGGTGGGAAACGAACAGAATTGTACAAGAAATCGGTATCGTCATGGTGGTCAGCGTCTGAGTCGTCATGAAGTGGGGGGTGGTGGAGCTACTTGGATTGCTCGGTGACGGTTAGGGCTAAGTAAACATGCCCAAGAGGCAAAAAAGTCTATAGTCAGCTTGTCAACATCGCAGCGATTGTATTTATGTGTCAGGAAACTTGCTAGATTCAGCACATTTGCTTGAGGCATCATTTCCCGAGGAATGTCTCAGGGATCCGTTTTGTGTGTATGCCAACAACACCTGGAGACTTCAGGACCATAACCACCTATTTTTCTTAAGCCCAGTCAGTGATACTGCATTGCGTTTACAGCAACATAATGATCCGTCTCCTTCATCACTGCTCTGGGTCAGCCATACGAGACGGGAAGAGGAAGGCTAAGGGAATGTACTATTGGAGAGGTTGCGAGGGTAACTCACTATCAGGCAGTTCTGGTCAGGTAAGTTGAATTAAGGGTAAAGGAAGCAAAAATTATCAGGATTTTGAAGCAGTAATAACCAAAAAGAGTCTATGGCACGGCCCGTTTGTACCTACACATATAGACGGACATCCATAGGCTAGGGCTGATGCAGCCTGAGGGCCAAGGAGGGGCGACTGTGGATGGTTTTTTTCGCTGGTTGTACGTAATTTCAAACCATTCGTAACTCAACAGTAAAAAACGGTAGACGAGAATACTATACAGAGACGGCAAACAATTTTATAATGGCAATGACATAAATCCCGGATGCCAAACCTGACTTGACATTGGCAAGGGAGGATATTTGAAGTTCGGACTCCACAAGACCAAGGACACCAGTGTGTATTGGTCTGTAACATTACGCATCTTACCACAGTAATTTACGTGCAATCGCTACTCGACTTGGAAATACGCGCCCGGTAACTTCTAAAAGAAGGTTAGGGACATGGCTGCATCAGAGCGGACCCAAGCTCTTACTGGGCGACCATTAGAGGTGTAAACACCGGCCCTTAGCATGGGTCTTTAACGGAGGGGTTCTACAACGAGAATGTCGGTTGCATGATCATTTCGATTTTTTTTGGTGTGGGAATCATGGATTGTTCATAGACAAAGGAACTTCTCTTTCTGCTCAATGAACTCATCCCCCCCAAAGACAATGACAGGTTGCCCCATTTCGGCGTTCACCATCTCCTTTTCCCGCCCAAGTTGTTCCCTGAAATACCTATGCTGGATTCAGACCTATCAACCTTGCCTTAATCTGCAAGGCGATCAATCTTGAATAGTATCTGCAGAGCGCAAAATTGCCTCCATGGAACCAAAGCCCCGGGTGGCCAGTCGGCCCCCAGACACCCCTCATCTCCCCCTCTTCATTCCATCCCCAGATGCCTTGAAACGTGGGTGGTAAGTCATCTCCCAACAGTTCTCGTGCCGTAGTACCCATATTGTCATACCCAGTGGCAAAGACAACCGAATCAGCCTGCAGAACGGTCCCGTCCGAGAGCTTAACACCCCGAGGGAGCACCTCAACAGGCTCAACGCCATGCTTGACCTTGATCTTGCCATCAGCGATCATCTGCGCAGCGCCGACATCAATGTAGTATCCACAACCTCGCTGGAAGTATTTGCACACAAGCCCAGCCCCGTTCGGGCCACGATCTAACTTGAACCCGGCACGCTCCAGGCCATCGAGAATGGCCTTGTCACGCTCAGCCAGGATGTCTGTCAGATCAACCTGAACCGCCTTCAAAATTTCGCTTGGAAGTGACCACATGGCTAGATCACCATCCTCGACCGGGGGACCGCCTTCTTCATACAGCCCACCATACAGTAGTTTCACAGCCCCATCGCTTGATACCACGTAGGTCGTTGACCGCTGCACCACAGTCACGTTGTACCCTTGTTCAGCAAACTCCTGGGCGATGTCAAGACCTGAAGTGCACGCCCCTATCACGACCGCGCTTTTGCCTTTGCTGTTTAGCGGTGCACGATGAAACTCTGACGAATGGCAGAGGAGATCTCCTTGGAATGTATCGATTCCAGGGATGTCTGGCAAAGGGGCTTTTCCGGAGTGATGACCGGTAGCAAAAACAATGTGCTTAGGGTGAAAGACCCGAATCTTTTCCTCATCTGTCTCAGGGTTTCTGCGCCGAAGCGATACTATCCACCTGTTTGCAGAGGCGTCCCACGAAGCTGATACCAGCTGCGTTTGTGTCCACACCACAAGATCCAATGCTTTTGCGTATGACTCGACCCAATCGGCAATCTTATCCTTGGATGAGAATACAGGCCATGATTCCGGAAATGGATAGTACGGTAGATGGTCGTACCAAACCGGGTCGTGCAACACTAGGTGGTCGTATCGTTTCCGCCAACTGTCTCCTACAGCCTTGTTCTTCTCAATGATCAGTGTTGAGACTCCTAACATCTTCAGGCGTGCAGCGGCTGTTAGTCCAGCCTGTCCAGCTCCTAAACGCAAACTTAGTCAGCATAAAAACCGGCGTCGATCTCCAACATAAACCACAAGACTTACCAATTACTACCACATCCGGGCCTTCCACTCCTTCAAACTCAATCTCGGCCTTCCTCAACTCTTTCCAGGTTTTTCTCCCCACAACCTCTCCTTGCTCTGGCCCTTTGCTTCTCTTTGGCCCAGTGAGCTCTTCGTGTCTAAAGATCCCCTCGAGCGAGGTAAACAGAGTCCAGATATGCCACTCTTCTGCACCACCAACCTCTCTGGAGACCTTCACAGCGCGAATAACCCCTCTTCCCCAGCCAACAAGTGTTTTTACTTTGAGAAACGCCTGGACACCTGGGACGCCTTGTTTGGGTCTGAAGTCTGTGAACTTTGGTTTCCGAAAGGGTGAGGAAGTGTCAATTGTGAACTGGATGGTTTTCGAATGGAGCGTTTCGGTTTTGAGCCATCTCGCGATGTTATCTCGTCCTTTGAGGGTTCTCAACGTCCATGAAAGCACGAGGTGATCGCGCCAAAAGCCGCATGCTCCATTGCCACTGGTGCTGTTCTCCGGCTTCTCAGCAAGGAAGAGGGAGGCAACGTTGTCATGCTCAGCCCTCGGGAGAGAGTAGTTTAGCTGGTCGAGAAGGCCCTGAATGACCGACTCCGCGTCTGAATCGGCTTGAGTTGAAGGGAGGACCACGGTTGGCCATGGCGCTGGAGGGAGGTTGTGAGATCCAGGGACGACCCGGTCGTCCGGGCTAGACATCGTTGCTTTATGGTCGGAAGAACCAAAGCTTAAAGTTTTGTTTATAGATAGATAAATTTGCCCCTGATACTCCGTATTGAAGTGGGCCAAAAGAAGAGTCGTTGAAAGCAATCGGGTAGGTGACAATAGCCCAACGACCAGAAGCTTTGCCCTTCCACAGTTGGTGACGAGATCTCAAGATGTTTGAACCAAACACCCTCGCTCGTTCTTACCCTGCAATTTATACAACTGTTAGAATATCAACACAAAGCAACATTGCATTGCACCTGATGATGTTCCCCTCATTTGCACTTGCACAGCTGTCCTTTACCCCGCTTCCCCCACCCTCCGGCTCTGCGCCTGAGCGTATCAGATCCATCCTGCAATTACGTGAATGGTTGCACAACAGGAGGTTCGGATGTCACACTTCGGATGATCGTCAGACGGGACTATCGGCACTCAGGAGCCGTAACATCGTGTCTTATTAAAACTCTTGGCCTGCCTATTGGCGATCCTGCTCGCATGCCTGGGAGGGCTGGCTTAGTGTACACTTAACATTACAACTGTGGTTCATGATCTCAAATGTAATACTCAGGTCGAGGCATGGGTTTTGCCACGTGGATATTGAATGGATGTTTGCGTTGCGCGACTTCCTGTCCGCAATCTGGATAGAGGAAGAAACCATGCTGTTTATAACAGAGCATCAAAGGGTAGCATCACAATTATCCTTGCCATAACAAAAACAGCATTGAGAGCAGAAGGATGGGCAAAGCAGTGTCACTTTGCGACTACCTATATAAGGAATGTACAAGCATTATGACCTCTCCCGCCATTCCTTATTACCAGTGGTCACCGCTAATCCCTATCCAGCAACCATGACCCCAACAAGCACAGGTAGGCTCCCTCGTATTCCCAGGTAGTTGTCGCTGAAGTGCAAGAACCACTCAGTAACAAAATATCACAACTGAATCTCGACAAAACATCAAGGCCTCATACCTGCAATTACACTCCATACCATCCCATTAATACCCAGACTCATCATTGTACCTTGAACGCCCCGTATCTTCCGGTTTCGGTTTAATCACCAATCTGATCCTACTGAATCTCCTCCCTAGCCTTCATCACAGCACCAGCAATATCCATGCACAATGCCCGAATCGTGACACCACTCAACAACTTCATGACGGCGACATCATACCCAAGGGTCTTCCAGATCCAAGTACGAATCTCCACCGCAGCAAGGGAATCAACACCCAGCTCGCTAATGGTATGATCGCCCGAGATGCTGCCCTCGGCAAGGTGCAGCTGGCACTGAAGACGCGTGACAATCCCATCCACCAACAACTTAACCACCTCTTGCTTGTCCGAAGCCATATTTACAAGCTCCTTCAACGATGGTTGGTGTTCCTTGCCGTCGACACCACCAGAAACACATTCTTCATCCGTTTCAGCCACACGGAAAAGGTGTGAAAACCGCGGGTCGAAATGCCAATGGAGGTACCGATCGGCAGGGTCAAATCGACGCAAGCCAGTTACAATGTCGTATATTTGCTCGCACTTGACAACATCTTGTCCGGGGATCGGCTTGCCCGCGACAATGGCCTCAAGGAACATATGGTGAATGTCGCGCTCCGAGATGGGCGGGTACCCCTCGCGCTCAAGACCCTGGTACAGCTCATCCTTCTCGCGATGCAGGAAGCCGAGGCCGTAGATGACACCAATGTTGAGTACCGAACCAGGAAGGCCTTGAGACCGGCGGAGAGCGGCGAGACCGTTCATGTACATGTTGGCAGATGAATAATTGGATTGGCCGGCGTGCCCACCAATCGCGGCAAAAGACGAAGTCATAATGAAGAAATCCATGTCTGGCTCGTTAAAGACTGAATGCAAGTTGTAGGAGCCAACTGTTTTGGGGCGCAGGACGCGATGCCAAGTCTCAATGGACATCTCGGAGAAAACTCTGTCGTCGAGCACCATTGCGCCGTTGACGACGCCGCCCACAGGGGGCAGCTTGTAGTGAGAGAAGAGCTTCGTCTTGTACTGCTTTACTTGCTTGAGGTCGGTCACATCCAGTCGCTCAAAGACCACCTTGACACCCTGGGGCATGTGGTGAACCCAATTGGGTAGCTTCTCGGGAATGTTGCGACTCGACAGGACGAAGTTCCTTGCACCTTGCTGAACGAAAAGCGTACACAAGCTTTGGCCAAAGTCTCTCGTCAATCCAACTATCACATAAGTCCTGTCAGGCCGCAGCAGTTGTGTACCAATGACGGGCTTGACGATGCAGGGAATCAAGCACTCGGCCTTCCAGTTGATGGTTTTGAAAAGAGGGAGAGTCGTCGCAGTTAACTGCAGCAGTTGAGGCACAGACACAGGTGCGGACCAGGTTGGCGCGGACTTAATGGCTTCCACCTTGTGAACAACAGTTTCAAACCACTTCCAGTCCTTGATACAGATCCCCCCCACTTTGGCTGCGGAGACGTCGTCATCAGCCAGCTTCTTCGCAAGCATCTCGGGGCCCTCAAAGTCTGCGAAGAGCTGTGATCGGCCAAAGTAGGTACAGCCAGCGGGCAGAGCTTGCTTCAGCTTCTTGGTGAATGGATGAGATTCCGGCAACAAATTGACGACTGTGATATGCTGAGCCCTTGCAGGCGATAGCAGAACCCGAATTTGTCTGCTAGACATCCCATAATGAACAGCGTAGTTCTTAGACGACGCTATTTCCGGATCCTGGCTGCAAACTGTGAGTTCAACATTTTGACCATCAGTTAGCTCCTTCAGACACTCTGCAAGAAGCTTGTCAGGCTCAAAAATAATGGCATGACTGCGCTTGATTTTTTTCATGATGGCGTCGGCTGCAATGTAGCGTACTATCAACGCAAAGCAAGCTTCGTCGTTAGAGTTTGCTCTGTCGATGGGAATCTCCGCCCAAGCAACAACTTCGTTGTGTCTCGGATCGGCTGACACGACAATATGAGAGGAGTTTGTGGTCGAGAAGACGAAGCAGCGCCTGGTATCCGCCAGATTTCTAACCAGGCACATGTAGGCAGAGAACTCCTTCCTGCCAATATTTAGCGTCATGGGCTCAGCGGTGCTGAACAAGGTCTCGAAGACCACCAACATAGATGGGACTTGCTTGTTGACATCCCGCACAATGTGGGCGCTGAACAGCCTATTGTTGGTCTTAGAACCGGAAGGAGAGATGCTGACAACCTTCTCGAGCGTGTTTACCTCCTTGACGATAACCCTCCGCGGGGCATTGACTCGCTCATTGCCCTCTTTCCAGGGCACCACTCGTGGAATCCATGGGCAACCAGAACGGTAATGTATCTCCGGCTCAGTGACCCAAAGCATAGGCTGTGTCGAAGCGTTTCCTTCGGCCAACGACTTGAAATCGAGTTGCAGCAGACATGAGACGATCTCATTACCAACTGCGGCGCACACCTGCTCATAGTCCATCTGATTGTCCATGTCGATCATCCGAAGACATACTCCGGGCGTTTCTGCAGCCAACGTCCTGGCAAAGCCAAAGGATGCGGCGTGCTCGGGGTTGCGCACGAGCGCATCTTGGGTAACCCAAATGATCGTCATGTTTGGTCGAAAAAGTTGCTTCAATACCTGCATGCTCTTTTCTGTCATGGTTGAGATGATCGGCTGGTCCATGTCTGCAAGAATGATCACAGCTGAGACTTCACTCGACACAACAACGTTGTCGAAATCATCAAAGTGGTCAATATCAGTAAAGTGCACCGTTAGCACGCTCGCGATGCGACATGCAATGCGAGTCGTATGCACTTTCTTGCCACCCACAATGAGCAAGCGGCCTGTCTTGCGCCTGGTGAGATCACAGGCCGGCTGGATCAGTACTTTCTTGCTCTCTGCCTCGTTATGACGGATCATGATTGCGAGCCCTTTGCTAGATACTTGTGTGGAGTTTTTGATCGTCTCTGAGAACCCGCAGGCTTGGAGAGCGACGAACCAGTCCTCCCAGCTGGGTGTCTCCGGCCAGTGCAAATCCCCATTCCTGTACCTTACCCAAAAACGTCCCTCAAGGAGATTGATAAGGTCGTCTGGGACATGGACAAGAACCAAGAAGCCTCCTGGACGCATGACTCTCTTGAGTGTGTCAAGCGCCGTGGTTGCAACATGGGGCTTGGAAACCGATGTGGTGAGGATGGCGAGATCGTAAGTGACCGTGTCCTGCTCGCCCAAAAGCGAGTAGAGGTCGAACTTAGCCACCTTTATCTTCTTCCCCAACATGTCGCAGAATGGGCGGCGGTCAGCCAGCTTCTCTTCTGGCTTCGTTCCTAGATGATAGGACATGAATGAATCGCCCAACCCATCCAAAATATGCTGAGTGAGCGACAGGCTAGGGTCCGTCAAGGCTAAAACATTCAGCCGCGCATACTTGTGGGCGATCTGCTTGATGATCCGAGTCAAGTGCTGCTGAAGGGCGACAATGTGAACAACTTCTCTAATGAAGTGTGACAGCTCAGCGTCAAATACTTCGAGCTGGCCATAGTCCATATGAGAGACAAGGTTGAGGATTGTAGAGTAGGGAGAGTTGTTGACAAATTTCTTGATTGATTCTTCCGTGTCTTGATACAACCGGAGCACCGAAGGTAGATGGGTCTTGTCCAGCCCACCAAGAGCTTGGCGGGCGTAGAAGGCAGCCACACGGAAGCAGCTGTCGAGCAGCAGCTTGCACGCATGGGGGCATGGATCAGTGAATTGCCTTGACGACACGATCTCGAAGTCGCAGTCGAGCTCGAAGGTGGTGGTAAGGTAGAGCTCGTGGTCTTGCTCGGGCTTTGTCGTGCCCCAGGAACCTACTGTGAGCCCTTGGACTTGAATTTCCATTTCGCCACTCTCGTTGTAGATCTCAATGTCGGCAGTGAAAGAAGCTCCTGTGTTTTCTGTGATCGGGCTCTCCTTTGTGAGGTAAGCGTCGACATAGAGGAAGTCATGGATATTTTGCCTCTCGCAAATCGCCAGGTTGAAACGAACTGACTCGATATCGACGGGCAAGAACGAGGTCCAGATAGAGTTGTCTCCTGGTGAGGAAATTGTGACAAATGCCGTCTGAAGGCAAGTATCCAATGTCGCAGGACTAATTCGAAGAGATGTGGTATCCTCTTCGTGATATCTCTTCACAACAGCGGTCGAAAAATTGAAACGGCGCCTCAGCTCCTGCAAGCCCTTGAACGGGCCGGTGTAGAAGAGGCCCGTTTCAGCCATCATCTTGTAAAAGCCCTGTTCGCTAGCCCGTACAGTTTCCGGTTGCCCCTGCGCCCGGCGTGGGAACACATCAGCACTTGGCTCCTCAAGGATGACGGTCATGGAGCCAGTGAAGTTCTTCTTCATGTCGATGTTCCCGTTTGCCTGAGTCGACGTCAGCGTGAAAGATGCCTTGATCTCCTCAAATGATTCATGCTCGACTGTGAGCGAAAAGAGAACTTCGACGTCGGCGTCGGGCTCGAGAACGATCCCAGAAGAGAACTTGAGGTTATGCAGCTCAACAATGGATGCATTGCGGCTATTGAGCACAACCTTGGCAGCATCCAGGGCCATGATGAGGTAGGCTGAGGCTGGAAGAAGAGCCTGACCTTGAAAGCTGTGATGCTTCACCCATGGCAGATGCTCGTACTTGAGCATGTTACGCCAGCGGAGCGTGAACTTGTTATCGTCACGCGTGCGGACGCCCAGGAGTTCATGAGGTTGTTGCGTTTTGAAGTGGTATTGACGTGAGATGCGTGACTCCCGATAGAAAATCTGGGAGTGGTCCCATGGGTAGGCAGGTGGGTCAAGCAGCCGATGATGAACAAGATCAGGCCGGGCCGAGGAGACTGCAAACTGCCGAATATGGTCTGTAGCACCAGAGAACAAAGTCCACATCCAGCCAAGAAAATCGGAGAAGGCCTCGCGGTCATCCTTTTGGCGGTTGAGTAAGCCTGAGTACGGCAGGAAGGGAATCTTCATCTCATCCATAATCGCCTTAACATGGCTTGTGAGTGACGGACGTGGGCCGACCTCAATGATGCAGTCAAAAGGGTCTTCGTTGGGAGCTTGAGTAAGCGCTGAGGTCAGAGCCTCATAGAAAAGAACCGGCTTGACCATGTTTTCCTTCCAGTATGAGGCCTTCAGTTCGGCCATCCGCGGTTCGCCTGAGCCATAGACGCTTGATACCCACTTTGTTCCATTGCCCTTGCGTGGTTGGATCTTACTGGCCTGCAAAACCTCCAAGTATTTTTGTGAAGAAGCTTCCATGTGCGGTGAATGGTACGCCTTGTCAACCGGTAACATGTGAGCAACTGTTATCTCTCGACGCTGCTTAAGGGAATTGCGAGCTTGTTCTATGGCATCTTTGTCGCCAGAGAGCGTGATTCCATTCGGGGAGTTGTTGGCAGCGATCCACAACCGGCCAGAGTACTCTTCCTAGGAGCACAGATCTTCAGCCTGCTGCTTGTTGAGACCAATGACTGCGAGCATACCCCCAGACGCACCATTCTTGCCGCACACATCATTGACTCCCATTCCACGATAGTGCGCAATCATAATGGCATCACGCATCGAAAGCTTGCCTGCAGCATAAGCCGCCGCAATCTCACCAGAAGAGTGGCCAACAACTGTGTGGAAGGTTATGCCCATGTCCCGCAACAGCTTAACAAGAGCGATCTGAACAGCAGAGCACAGAGGCTGAGAGACATGCGCCTCATCAACGTGGGACTGCTCTGGATCGGCGAGAATTTCCTCCTCGAGTGTCCAGTGCGGAGGATGCGGGCAGGATTGGAGGATGCTATCCATCTCCCGAATGGTGGAGGCAAATGCCTCAGAGGCTCGGAGCAAGGAACGAGACATGGTCGCCCATTGTACTCCCTGGCCGGTGAAGATACCTAGGATCTTAGGAGGTCGAATATTGTCTTTGGCACGAGTGCCGCAATTGCCCGCTTTGATGAGTTCTTCGAGCTTCTGAATCATATCCGAAGAAGAAAGGCCAGAAACAGAGGCACGGAAAGGAAAATGGGTGCGATAGGCAACTGAATGCCAAGCGATCTCTTCGCTAGGGATCTCTGGATGGCCAAAAATATAGTCGCGGTAGGACTTGGCCACAGCAGTCAAGGCTTTCGGAGATGGAGCTGAGATCAACAAGGGAAGACAGGGCCGACGGCTGTTTTCGACAATACCATTTTCCTTGGGCTTGAGAGACGCCGGGATCTTCAACCCTTTGCAAAAAGCCTTTGCGACAGGAATATGGATGTCCGGAATGAATTCCTCAATGATGGCGTGGGCATTTGTGCCCCCAAAACCAAACGAGTTGACACTCCCACGTTTAGGCTGACCGCTGGGAACAGCGGGCCATGGGTAGCAATGAGTTGGAATGCGCAAATATGAGTAGTACTTGGCGACTTCTGGGTTCAGTTCCTCGAAATGCAGATTTGGCGGAATGGCGTTGTTGTGCATGCTCAGGACGACTTTGAGGAGCCCTGCGAGGCCTGCAGCACCTTCGGTATGGCCAATAATTGTCTTGATAGATCCGACTAGCAGTCTGGATTTAGGCTTGGCGGTATGAGGATTCTGACTGAAGAAGGCATCCTCGATTGCATGGGCCTCGTTGGGGTCGCCGACGCGAGTTCCAGTACCGTGGGCTTCGAAGTACTGACAACGGTCTGTCTCAGAACGGGGATCCAACCCAGCATTCTTGTAGGTATCTTGAATGAGATGTGATTGGGCTTCCCAGTTTGGCATGGTAATGCCTTGCGTTCGGCCATCGGAGTTGACTCCCGTCTCGCGGATGATAGCTTCGATGCGATCGCCGTCTCGAATGGCTTTGCTTAATGGCTTGAGAAAGACAGCTGCGATACCCTCTCCACGTGCATACCCATCTGCTCTGTTATCCCACATACGACAGTGGCCGGAGGGGCTAAGCATGTGTAAACTTGACTCGACAATAAACTGTTCTGGAACCAGAATCAGATTGGCCCCAGCCACGCAGGCCATCTCGCAGTCGCCCGAACGGATGCACAAGACTGCTTGATGGAGAGCGACAAGGCTTGAGGAACAGGCAGTGTCGATCGTCATGGATGGGCCATTCCAGTTGAAGAAATATGAAATCCGGTTTGACAGGATGGATCGGGCATTCCCAGTTGCATAGTATTGGCTAGTATAGAGTTCATCCCGCTGTGAGAGGGTGTCGTAGTCACCGGTCATGACGCCTGCAAACACCGCGACTTTCTTCCCCGAGTAGTCACGGAGACAATAGCCTGCCGACTCAAGAGCCTCGTATACAACCTCAAGAAGCATACGCTGCTGCGGATCGATCGCAGCCGCTTCCTTGGGTGTAATGTTGAAGAAAGTGGCGTCGAAGACTCGATGGTCCTGATCAAGGAAATACGCCTTGGGTGAGTCGGTCGTCCCATGGTACTCTCCATTAGAGTGGAAGAAGGCATCAATATTGAAGCGCTCGATAGGTACCTTGCGAGACAGGTCGATTGGGGATTGGAGAAGCTTCCACAACTCAGACGGCCTGCTCACTCCTCCGGCAAAGCGACAGCTCGAGCCGATGATGGCAATCGGCTCTGCGCGAGGGGGTTTGTACGCCATGGCGATTCCCCTTCGCGCTCACCGATGCCAGTGTTGTAGGCAGGTGTCAGACTGCTGGCAAAGGTCAGTATTCCAGGTTTGCTGTCGCAAGTCGGCCAAGGCCCAGTGAGGTCCGCGAGGACGAGAACCTGCGACTCGGCCCGAGGATGAAGTGCGGGAATGAGGGTTAAGGGGCTCTTACTGCGAGTGATATAAAGCAAGCAGATGGCAGGTAATGTATAGATAATGTGTCGTTGGCCGTAAGATACCGCTTGTCCTAACCCTCAGGTGTAGTGAGCAGATCTGAGGAAGTCGGACACAGCTAGCAGAGGTGAGTAGGAAAGAACAGAGGATGGCATGGCAGACTTTTTTTGATAAAATATGGGGATATTGGGCGATTTATGCTCTTACAGGGGCGCAGTGCTGTGAGTGCTGTGTTTGGAGATGTGGGGCCAGTCTTCTGCGCAGCGACTGAGGTCCATACAGTGACCACAAGGCCTCAGAAGACTGCGACAGCAACAGCATAATGAGGAAGGTCATGCTTTCACGCTGTGGAAAATATGTTCACACTCTCCAGAAATAGATTATCACGTGCTTCATCTGGTGTTAACGATGGAGAAGGACCCTTGTGATAGGTCCCCAGGCAGGACCATGTCCATTCACTTTCCTTACCCCAGAGCCAGAAGGTTGGTAGAATGATCCATTTAATCATAAACTGTGCATCATTATCTAAAATAAGAGATGTTGAAATGAGTATCGGGATCTAGAATGCCTTACGTGAGAAAAGGCCACGCTCTCCCCAGAGATGCTTTGAGTGACAAGTGTATCCCATGTTGAACAATACTGACTCTTTTAGTGTTCTGGGCCTCTTAACTCTAAACAAAGGCACTTCTAAAAAGAATAGTGCCCATGGAATATTATAGATGAAGTTCCCACTGATAATACTTCCATTAACCCTGTCATTAGCCGTCTGTTACAGCTTTCCCATTGGAGTGCATGAATGGTAGAAACCTCATTGCATAAAACTCCATTATTCAGACCACATCATCAGCAAGAATGAAGCTGATAAATCAAGCTTTGTAACATCAAAGCATGATGAAATGGCCCCTTTAAAGCTTTGATGCTATATGTTCGGGGCTCTTTTTGTTGACAAAACTTCGAGATCTTCCAGGTTGCCATAGATCTGTGGGGATGTCGTTGTGTCCCTCCATTTCAATGACGTCATTAGCCCTGGGTGCCCCCACTATACTCAACAACCCACTGATCCGGGTTCACTATCAAGTTCACTATCAGTCAGCCGGCTTCCTAATATAAATAAGATTTCAGAACCCTGCTCATATTTCTCACTAATTCTGGACTGACCTACAATATTCGATTAAAATGTCATCACCCCAGATGTCTATGGAGTCTGGCGTTGTTAACCGGAGATGCAGGGCTCTAGGATCCATCCTCCATCACAGTGGATCCACGGGAATCTGCGGCCCGCAGCTTGGCGTGACAGGGGCAAATTGGGAAGATCACCATGCCTGACTCTGGACACTGTGTGACCTCACAGATTGTGGGGTGGAGCACAGTGTAGCTTTCATGCTCCAAGTCCAACGAAGGCCGATGAGAATAAATCTTCTAGTTGGTCAACTAATTCAATCATCGTTCAAATATCTGCTTAGGCAAGATCCCAGGTAGCCTTGTAGAACCGGATGGGGTTGTTTACTGCCAGAACGAGATGATGGAAATGATCTGAACCAAAGGTTTCAGCTTTCTTGTCTGGACAGGACGCTTAAGAGATCGGATCTGAGTTCAAAGTAATTGAATGGTGTGAGTAAGTAGTCAAGTCCAAAGATGTGAGGTAATCAGCACTAGTAAGCATCTAGCACATGGAGATCGGTTGCGCATAATCGAGATGGCTAGAGCAAAACTCTTATTCGTATTCTTTGACAACATCACTGCTGACCAAATGACATTTCCTTGCCTTTTTTTCGAGGGAACTCGGCTTCAACCATGGTCACCTTGAATATGTCAGAAGACTCGGTGCTTCGCCTGAAAATACTCACCCTCGGCAACTGGTTACACTCATTTTATAAGCGATCAACCACGATGGCAAGCTGCTCTTCCACATATCAAGATCCAGGAAAGCAGGCCAGTTCCAGATAAATTGTTCGGTTCTAGGTGCTTATGTACAGAAGAGGGGATCCCTTGCTAACCCAGGTATCAAACGTAATTGACCAACATTTATTACCACAACCACAATTCCCAGCCAACTCCAGATTATTGATGCAGGTTGCTAATACACACTGACCTAAGGCGCTCACTCGTCCGGAACGTCACCCGTAGAGAAAAGCTCCAAGAAAACTCTGTTCTTGTCCACGCCCATGCCAACAAGACCACGCCTGACATCTATCATAAAGCTCTCCGGTCCACAAATGTAGTATTCGGCCTGTGGGTTGTTCACGAACAAGTCCTTCTCGGCATCCAGCTTCTCCAGAGAGAGACGAGTGCCCGCAAACTGGTAGTGAACGCCTTCCTGATCTTCGGGACCGACATTCTTGAGGAAAACGACTGAGTTGACGTTGTCATTGGCCTTGGTAATCTCCCGAACCGCATCTCCAAACGGCTGCACGGCGCGAGAGCGAGAGGCGTGAATCCAAGAGATGGGCCGCTTAACAACCGCCGAGGGCCCGGTGAGGCTATCTAGAATGGCCTTAAGCGGAGTGGCGCCAACACCAGCAGAGATGAGCACAACAGGAACGCCGGCCTTCGAAGCGTCGGTTGGGTCCAGGAAGAACTCGCCCTGCGGATGTGACAGCTCGACCTCATCACCGACGTTGTACTTCTCGTGCAGCTTGTTAGAGATAATGCCCGGGATGCCGGCTTCCGTACCCTCCTCCTTCTTAACGCTGATGCGGTAGTAGCCAGACTCCGGGGAATAGCCCTCGCTCAAGCTGTACTGCCGGCTTTGCAGATAGCCTAACTCGGGAACATCAACCTGCAAGCTGACGTATTGGCCAGGCTGGAAACGGGGCAGTGGGAGAGCGCCGTCAGACGGAGCCAGATAGAAGCTGGTGATGGTGTCGCTTTCACGCTCCTTTCGTACAATACGGAACTTGCGCCAACCGAGCCACTTGTCGGCCTTATTCTGCTTGTAGAGGTCGCCTTCGACCTTGATGAAGATCTTGGCTAGTACACCGTAGGCAGCAACCCAGGCGTCGACGATCTCAGGAGTGGCGGCCGCGCCAAGAACCTGGCCGATAGCCTGAATCAGGTACTTGCCGACGATGTCGTACTGCTCCGCTGTAACCTGCAGAGAAACGTGCTTATGCGCAATACGTTCGACGGCGTGCTTCAGCTTGTCGAGATCATCGACATAAGTGGCATACGCGAGCACAGCGTTAGCAAGGGCCCGCGGCTGGCGACCTGTCATCTGGCTGGTAGTGCTGAATATGTTGTTGAGTTCGGGAACCTCCCGTAGCATGTTCTCGTAGAACTTTGTTGTGATTGTCACACCGTACTCCTTGAGGACAGGAGCTGTCGACTTGACAATATCGATCTGGCTCTGGGTGAGAGGGGCTGCCATGGTGCTTGCTTGTTTTTGGTGATGCTGATAGCTAAGTGCAGGGAAAGTTTGGTTGAGGCTTGAAGGACGAAGTCGAGACGAAGCAACTGGTGATGGCTTAGCAAGTGTCAAGGCAAGTCTGGCGAAGGTTCCAGGTCGAGCCATGCCTGAGTTTGGTGGGAGAGAGAGATTTATATGTGAGGATTCAACGGAGAGGATGCTGCAATCCTGGATATCACAAATCCACAAACACAGCTCTCCCCTTCATTGTTGCACACAGCGAGTATTTTATGATCTACGACATCCCGGTCCTGTTCCACGTCTTTTAGTGCAACACTTTGTTTGCGACATGACGCTTCCCTGCCCGAAAGTTGCCGGGCTGCGTGCTGAGGTCGCATGCAATGAGGCTTCTCTCCTGATCGTGGATGCGCGCGGCAATGGTGGTACCACCAGGGGCACCGTTGGATCACCGCCGAACAGAGCATCTCCGAGGGCCGCCTGCATTTCCTCCATTGCGGCTGTTCAACGCCGACAAAAGACAGGAAACAGCGACGTCCCAATTGGCTGGCCCCTATTGGTTCATCTCATCCTGCCAAACGCGAATCCAGACGAGCTCGTGGGGAAATCCCAGGAACTCCAGGCGTGGATCGCGTACATCAGCTCACAATTTCTAAAAGATTCTGGGAAACATTAGCTGACTCAGCATGCCCCACGAACTACACATTTCCGCGGCGGGAACATCCGCTGTCGGGGTCTCGATTGAGCCATCAACCAAAACCCGATCCTTCGAGATGGGAAAAACTGTTTGGCAGCCGTCCCCGACCGCAGTCTGGCTTCTCGATGACGCCACTCTCAGATGCACAGCCGCCTGAGACACAGCCCTTTTTGTTTCGCGGATCGGGCTGAAATGGTTCTTGGCAAACCTAAAGCGAGCCCCGCATAGCTTATGCGCCTCTGGGCGAACCAATCGCGTGGGATTCTCATCAAAGTCTTCTTCCCGAAGTCTGATTAGCGAACGAATCAGGGTTAGGGTTAAAGTTGAGCGGAGAAGCACAACTCCTCGGGGACTCGGAAAAGCTTGCGACGCCTAGAGCAGTGGGCTGACCTTTTTCTATTTAGGGGTGTCGAGGACCGGAGCATCAGCATACCGGAAAGTTGTTTCATGTACTTTTTTTGCGCTCATCTTCTAGTGCACCTATGGTTGACCCGCTAAGGACCCTGAGCAAGCAGGGAGGGGATCAGGGAACTCTCGGCCTGCTGCAGTGTTGTAGTGTTCTCAATGTTCTCAATGTCGGAAAGTTCGGGAAATCTCGTCTCTAACTAAATAATACACTTGAGGATGTTGGTTTAAAAAGACCACCAAGCAACTGTCGCCTTTACCCTGCCCGGTGTATTGGGCTAGAATTATACGGAGGTTTGCTCAAATTGAACCCTGTGCCATGGGAGCACTTTCGCCGATCTTCCAGGCAGGTAACACCCCTTACTAGTGGGACATTGAGCCGGAGGCAATGGTTCTTAGAAGGAGACATACTGGAAGTAATATAATGGTCTAAAAAGCCCACGGCCCACGGCAATATGGCTAGTCAGATATGGCTTCCAGGTTTTGTTGATCCACACTAACAACCTACCAGTGCGGATAGTGTCCAGTCTATGCCCAATGAGCACTTCTAAGAAGTTGTTTCAAGCCCCATTTCTTGCATCCTCCCAGTTTCCAGATACCTACCTTTTTATTGAATCCGAATACTATTGCAACAATTTTGGCTGGTCTGCGTTGTTTGGCAGTTCTCCGTCTTCGGTTCAAGGTCCCTGCCAAGTTTGTCAGGACAACTCAAGATCACCTTGTCAATGAAGGAACGGGGTTATGCTAAGCATTCGATAGCAGCTTCAGGTCGCTTAAAGGCTTTTGGCCCGCATTCGCTGGTCTTGAGTTCTATCAACTACTCATTACTGTTTCCAGGTCTTCCTTTTTCATGTTCTGCCGCTTGAAGGTGGAGCTCAGGATGCAAAGGATTATTCGAAGAGAGTCATGCTCATCCACCTTCATGTGTGTATAGTTTAGAAGGTAGAGCGTTGTTATTCTGTGGCACCCATTGTGCTTGACAGATTCCCTCAGGGCCGCGTGTTCTGCAGGGCAACGCCCAAGTAAATGCTCCCATCCACATTCACCATTTTCTTTTACATCCAACAGAGGCGCAAGAGCTTGTATTCTGGAATCTTTATCAGGTACCGGCACAGCTGGGAGATCCGATGTTTAGAGCATTCCCCTATTCTCAGCACAAACATCATTGTGATGTTGCAAGTGCGAACTAAGATCACAGCAAGAGTTTTGTTGGATCGGTCATATGAAGATCTTCCGGTGTCAAACAGCATGTGGGTTTAAGGTTTGCACTTGAATCTTACAATGACATGGGTCTACCAAAACTGCTTGCCTTATCGCGAGAACTTTTATGGTCTTGGTGATAAGACGGCTCCGAACAGGCCGCTGCCGAAGGGTAAGTGTTTTCGACTCGACTCTGATGTGTTTTAAAGTGGAACACGATTAAGACAGAATGTGTTTAGCTTACTCCACACCACCTTCAACCACACAGTGACTAAATTCGCCCTGGAAAAAAGGCTCGTTCTTAAATGATCGGTCTATATGGCTCTCGCCGGCTACTTGGCTGTAGTGACGCAGAACTGGAAGCGATCTAGCCTTTCACTTCTACTCAAGTCCCCCAAGCATAGCAATTCCACAATGCCCCTGATCACCAAAATGATCTGTTTTGACATTGTTACACTTCAAATCATATCCTCTATGATCACTTAGGCCTGATTCTTGGCATGCGATCTATCATCGATCGTGTTGATGATCTTGAAATCGAGGTATACGACCTTTATGTTAACCTTAGCACGGGCTTCGTGTTATGTATGAAGTGAATGTGCAGCCAGATCCACATCTGGCCCGCTGAGATCTAGGAAAAAATATCCACAGTTTGGAGAGTACCGAGCGGGGAGTGAAACTCGTGTGCTTGATGCAGCATTTTACAGTGGGGTGCTTGATCAAATTGTTACTAACGCCGAGGAACATTGAAACAAGCCTGCAATAATGCTCAGGCTATATCAACACTGGGCAGATCGAGACTTTCAGACCGTCAACGGGGTGGAAACAAGCCAGATTCCTATGCACGCCCTCGAGAGTGAGCATGGTGCGTGGAAGGGAAGCCGGGCTACAAGAAGACGGTGGGTGAATCTATGAGTATTATTCCATATCACTATTGGCATATATTTCCTTTAACTGGCCGCTAACCCACTAGATTCTAGGCCTTGGATGCAGAGATTCCTTGACCTAGGCTACAACATCAAAAATCACTGGAATATTGATAGCTATTTTGTTGAAGTTCAACCAAATTCTGTGGGTAAAAAGGTGAAAGGTAACGATTTAACGTCCTTGACTGACGGGGTGGGAAGATAATGCCACGTGTTTTGAATCTTTTGAAAGTAGAAAGGCAAAAATTGAATCAATGATTGATTTGTTCCCCGATTGCTGGATCAGAATAAGATCGCGTCCTGAGTAACCTTTACATGGTTGCATCAGTGTTCGAGCAATCATTAGAGTCGCAATCTTTGTCATTTTCTTGTCAGAGTGAAACCCGAGATGCGACCCTCGGGGCAATGCTCGACCACCTCGCACTGCTCCAAGGTCAAATGCAAAAATTGCTAAGAGCAAAACAGCGATGACAGAGACTATGAAGAAATGGCCACTGAACCAGATACCGGGAATTTAGGTAGCAATTCATAGTAATAACTAACAGTTGCAAAACTTTCTCCGGGGCCTGCGGTAAAGTTGATGTTTGCACTCCCCCTGGACCGCTGACCAGGCAACAAGCCAGGACCAGAACACTAAGCTCTCCCAGTACTGCCGCTCTTGGATACCTCACTCGGGGGCAAGTACCAGCAAAAAGCATGAACGGTCCCTGATATTCTGTTTTTTTTGCCCCAAATTTTTGTTGAATTAAACCAGAATTCTGAATAGCCTTTGCAACCCTGGGACTGTCGGCGTTCTGAATTGCACCACGTTGACAAACAGCCCACGTGCACGGGACATCAAGCGCCTATGGAGCCAACCACGCCTGATATCTTACCTTTCGTTCTCGTTTCTTTTACGCACTTCTTTTACAATATGCGAACTTTGAGACCTCCTGTATAAAATTGAAGCACCAAGATCCATGCTCACCAAACTTTTGTATCACAATCGGGTCAAATTATGTTTCCGAGCTGTGATGTCTACCACAAAGGAGACGAACGCTAACTGTGGGTTCCCAGGCATCTCCCATACGTCCTGAAGACTTAGATAAGGAATTGAACGAGAATAAAAAAAAGGAAAGCCATAATTGACAAAGCCAAGTACTTGGTTACTGAAACGCTTCAGGTGCCTTTCTGCTTGAAGCGAGCTTATCGACAGTTCATAAAACTTGAAGAACAATGGATCATAGAGGGTGGATAAAAAGAAGAGGAGTCAGAGTAAGTTTCATACTGAATCCCAATACTGTCCACCAACTAAAACTATTTAGCAATGATGCCATATTCAAGATCATCGAGGAAGTACCCAAGCCCACTGGGGGGTATACGCCGAAGAAGTTCAGGAAAAAGTGAATGGTCATTAGATAACGCTGAGTTTTACGACTTTATGTCTAGAGTTTTGCGCTCAGAGTACAAGTTCTACATGTCAAACCGTAGCCCAGAACTTCTAGTAAGGAAGATTCGCGACTCCAGGAAGAGCATCGGCCCAGATTCACTATAACATCGGTTAAAAATGCGGGAATTCTAATCAAGAAAGTAATACACTTTACAACGCCCCTTACGGGATGTATGGCCAAAAACCCGGTATCCCGTCACCCGGTGGACCATACAGAAGACAAGCTGATTTCTCAGCCGACATGACTATCTTTCTAAAGGAAATACAGAGCAGCATCGGAAAGTATAATGGCGCTCGTTTAGCATTCCTCTGATTAAAGAAGGTGGAAAAGGCAACATAAACTGGATCGAGAAGGGCATCATAAAGGTTGACTGTGACACTCTTTTCTTCGACACAACTCTCAATGAGGGGCTCGTCCAATTGCTCAAAATGATCGATCAATGGCCTGGGATCATTATCAAGCAGTTTATATGTAGTGTGTGTGCAAATAGGTGGCTACCATGTGCCAAACTGGCTTTCGGAGCAATATGACGTGTTCTCGAGATATGGAGCAGTGGATTCGTGACATGTGATCCGACAATCTACGTGTTGTAAAAAATGTAATAAAATGAAAAGTGCACTCAAGAGGTCAGCTAGCACTTTTCTGAGGGCTGTGAATTTGGTCAAGTGGCCCAAGTAGATGACCAAAGTTGGAGCTCTCTCGTGCTGGACGAACCATTGATTCTAAAAAAGGGGCAAGACGTGCTTCAAGTTCAAGCTAGAGTCTACAATAACGAGGCCTTAAGTCCTACAATGTTAGGGCTGATGTGGTCGCTAACCCACATCCAAGAGACTCGAAAGCAAGCCTGGATTCAGGAGTTCGCGAGTGTCGAGCACGAAGCTCTTCTTGCTGCAAGTGTGGTCATGTTTTAGTGACTTCCTGCAATTTTGACATCAGAACTAAGGCTCAAAGACTCTGAGCACCAAATATTAGATCGACAGACGGATAGCTGACTCTCTAAGAGTTACCAGGCCCATGAGTGACTGCCAGAGGAATAGTTGTGAGGTTTAGCAACAGAGAGCCCCGAGCGACTGCCTGTATTTTCTCTCCCTTGGTAGGCAACCAAATGCATGAATAGGGCAAGAAATCAAATGAAAATACCTTATTTTCAGCTTCACCATCTCCATTGTTCCCTGAACTGCATCCCAGTGTGCCTCCTCAACTTTCCTTATCGATGTCTAGCATCAGCGATCAACCCTAAAAAATCCACATTATTCCATTTTCAGTAAGTGGGGTTAACAGCTGGGGAAGCGCGTAAGTGGGGGCTGTCGCGTTGCTGTGGCGTTGACGCGTAAAGAGCCTTACGGTCTCATTTCGCCGTGTTCGACCCCAGACACACCCACCTTTTGAATCTGACACCCTTGTGTTCAAAACGTTCGGGGAGTTTTCTTTTGTTGTTTCATATCATGTTCTTCGTAACTACTGATATCAGCCCCTGATCAAGCTTCCAACATGACAGTTACCGAGAACCAACAGGTCCTTCAACCCTCTGAGCCCGCCGCAGCAACTCCCGACAAGACCGGCGAGCAGACCCGCCATGAAGAATATCAATATCTTGACCTTGTTAGAGAAATCCTGAATGAAGGGGAGCTCCGTCGTGACAGGTATACAATTCATTGCGCTTGTTTCAGTTAAGACTATCATGTCGACAACCCAGCTAACCGCTTTCTATTAGGACGGGCACTGGCACCTATTCCATCTTCGCTCCCCGTCCTCTAAAATTTTCGCTTAACCGCAACGACACGCCCATTCTGCCCCTCCTTACCACCAAACGCGTCTACACCAAAGCCATCATCGCCGAGCTCCTCTGGTTCATCTCTGGCGACACCTCGGCCAAAACTCTCTCCGCGCAAGGCGTCAAGATCTGGGACGGCAACGGGTCGCGGGCCTTCCTTGACAGCTTAGGCTTCACAGATCGCGAAGAAGGCGACCTGGGACCCGTGTATGGCTTCCAATGGCGGCACTTCGGCGCGCAGTACGTTGACTGCCACACGGATTACACGGGCCAGGGTGTGGACCAGCTGGCGCGGATCGTTCACACTCTGCGGACGAACCCGTACGACCGGCGGCTGGTGCTGAGCGCGTGGAACCCGGCCGACATGGCGAAGATGGTACTACCGCCGTGCCACATGTTTGCTCAGTTTTATGTGTCTTTCCCGCAGAATGCCCGCTCGGGGGGTAAGCCGGTCTCTTTGCCGTCACCCTCCCAAGACGGCGAACAACACGACAATCAACTAAAGCCTAAAGGCTACCTTCACTGCCAACTTTATCAACGCTCCTGCGATATGGGGCTCGGCGTGCCCTTCAACATTGCGTCGTACGCGCTGCTGACACATATGCTAGCGCACGCGTGCGACCTAGTACCGGGATCTCTGACACATGTAATGGGCGACGCGCACGTGTACCTGAACCATGTGGATGCGCTGCGCATGCAATTGGAGCGGGAGCCGGCC